>Ga0157370_10002195_pt1 | contig 23808 bp, 17 predicted proteins | sample C35metaG_FD_113463 | JGI IMG/M metagenome (GOLD analysis project Ga0157370, IMG submission 113463) | Corn rhizosphere microbial communities from Kellogg Biological Station, Michigan, USA - C3-5 metaG | ecosystem: Host-associated > Plants > Roots > Rhizosphere > Soil | place: USA: Michigan...
CAAGCAGCGCATCATGGAATCGCTGGAGCGCGTCGGCCTGGCTTCGCGCGCCAAGCACTACCCGGCCGAGCTCTCCGGTGGCCAGCAGCAGCGCGTGGCGATCGCCCGCGCACTGGCCGGTTCGCCGCGCCTGCTGCTGGCGGACGAACCGACCGGCAACCTGGACACGCAGATGGCGCGCAGCGTGCTGGAGCTGCTCGAGGACATCCATCGCGAAGGCGCCACCATCGTGATGGTCACGCATGACCCGGAGCTCGCCGCGCGTGCGCAACGCAACGTGCACATCATCGACGGCCAGGTGGTGGACCTGTCCGAGGATCCGCGCTTCCACACCGTGCACACGGAACACACCGGCACCACGGCCTGAGTCCGGCGCCGCGAGGCGCCTCGTCAACCACGCCCTCGGCATAGCGAGGGCGCCGCAAACGTTCCCGGAGAGTCGTTGCAGCAATGTTCGCCTATTACTTCCAGCTTGGTCTTCGCAGCCTGCGCCGCAATCCGGCGCTGACGGCGTTGATGGTGATGGCGATCGGATTCGGCGTGGCCGCGTCGATGATCACCTGGTCGGTGTTCCGCGCGGTGTCGGGTGATCCGATTCCCGGCAAGTCCTCGCAGCTGTACACGGTGCTGGTCGACAACCGCGGCCCGCAATACAACGACGAAGGCGAGCCGCCCGAAGCGCTCACCTATACCGACGCCACGGCGCTGGTGGCGGCGCACAAGGCCGCGCATCAGACCCTGCTGTTCGACGTGGCGCCATCGTTGCTGCCCGAGGGCGACCAGAGCCTTCCGTTCATCGCTGACGGCTATGCCACCAACGCGGACTTCTTCGGCATGTTCGAGGTGCCGTTCGAGTACGGCGGCCCCTGGCACGCGAGCGATGACGAAGGGCGCGCGGCGGTGGTCGTGATCAGCCACGAGCTCAACCAGCAGCTCTTCAACGGCGCAGACAGCGTGGGGCGCGAGATCACCATGGATCGGCATGCGTACCGCGTGGTCGGCGTGACCGCCCACTGGGATCCGAAGCCGCGCTTCTACGACGTGTTCAGCGGCAACCAGTTCGGTGACCCCGTGCAGCTGTACCTGCCGTTCACCCGCGCGGTCGACGTGGCGATGGATACCGCCGGCCGCAACAACTGCGGCAGCAACGTGGATTTCGGCAGCGGCCGCGATGCCTGGCTGCATGGCGAATGCGTGTGGGTGCCGGTCTGGGTGGAACTGCCCGATCAGGCTGCCGCGACCAGCTATCGCGAATTCCTCACCCACTACGCCGCCGATCAGCAACGCGCCGGCCGCTTCCGGTGGGCGCCGAATGTGCGCCTGCGCGACGTCAACAACTGGCTCGACTTCGAACATGTGGTGCCGCCGGAAAGCCGCATCTCGCTGATGGTCGCGTTGGGTTTCTTCGTGATCTGCCTGGTCAACACCATCGGCCTGCTGCTGGCCAAGTTCATGCGCCGCGCATCGGAGATCGGCGTGCGCCGTGCACTTGGCGCGCCGCGCGGCGAGATCTATCGGCAGTTCCTGATCGAGGCGGCCACCGTCGGCCTGGCCGGCGGCGTGCTCGGCCTGCTGCTGACGGCGCTGGGCATGTTCGGCGTCGGCTTGCTGTTCGAGCCGGAGATCGCCCGCCTCGCGCATCTCGATGTCTCGCTGATCGCGATGACCTTGCTGGTGGCGGTCGTGGCGACCGTGCTGGCAGCCTTCTATCCCACCTGGCGCGCCGCGAAAGTGCAGCCGGCGTGGCAGCTGAAATCCAACTGAGGAGGGCGAGCCGTGCAGATCAAACCCATCCTCGCCGCGATGCGGCACCACAAGGCCGGCACCGTGCTGATCGCGTTGCAGATCGCGTTGACCCTCGCGATCGTCTGCAATGCGCTGTTCATCATCCAGCAGCGCATGGCGCGCATGTCGCGGCCGAGCGGCGTGAACGAAACCGACCTGTTCGTGATACGCAGCGACTGGGCGGACAAGTCCGACCCGCAGCGCATCGACGTGCAGATGCAGGCCGACCTGATCGCCCTGCGCCAGCTCGGCAGCGTGCAGGACGCCGCACCGGCCAACAGTTTTCCGCTGCGCGGCAGCGGCTGGGACAATTTCATCAAGCTGCAGCCCGACCAGGTCAAGATGACCACCGACGCGGCCATGTTCTTCTCCGACGAACACGCGCTGGCGGCCCTGGGCACGCACCTGATCGCCGGGCGCAATTTCACGCCCAGCGAAATCGGCGCGCAGCAACCGCGCGACGCGATGCATAGCGCGCAGGTGATCATCAGCAAGGACCTCGCGCAGCGGCTGTATCCCGACGGCTCGGCGCTGGGCAAGACGATCTATGTATCGATGGGGCGTCGGCCCTCCACCGTCATCGGCATCACCGATACCTTGCAGGCGCACATGGTCGGCAGCTGGGCCGGGCCCTACGCGTACAACGCCGTGCTGGTGCCGGCGCGGCTGCTGAACGACTACACCTACTACATGGTGCGCGCGCGGCCCGGTCAGCTGGCCGCCGCGATGCGTGATGCGCCGAAGGCCCTGTATGCGCAGAGCCGCATGCGCATCATCGACCGCAAGGACGGCGTGATGACGTTCGCCGAGGTGCGCGAGCGCGCCTACGGGCCCGACCGCGGCATGGCGATCCTGATGGCCATCATCAGCGTGGTGCTGCTGGCGATCACCGCCGCCGGCATCGTGGGCCTGACCAGCTTCTGGGTCGGCCAGCGGCGCAAGCAGATCGGCGTGCGCCGCGCGCTGGGCGCCACGCGCGGCGACATCCTCAACTACTTCCTCACCGAGAACCTGCTGATCGCCATGGGCGGCGTGCTGGTCGGTGCGGTGCTGGCGATCGGCATCAACCTGTGGATGGTCACCCAGTTCGAAATGGCGCGACTGTCGCTGGCCTATGTGGTGGCCGGCGTAGTGGTGCTGTTGTTGCTCGGCCAGGGCGCGGTGCTGGCGCCGGCGCTGCGCGCTTCGCGCGTGTCGCCGGTGGAGGCGACACGCTCGGTGTGACGTTTTCTACCTCCCCTGCTTCGCAGAGGGAGGAGCCATTTCCTCTGGAGCATTCGGAATGTTCAGCTACTACCTCGAACTGGCCCTGCGCAGCCTCAGGCGCAGTCCCGGCCTGACCGCGCTGATGGTGCTGGCGATCGGCTTCGGCGTGGCCGCGTCGATGACGACCTGGTCGGTGTTCCGCGCGGTGTCGGGCGATCCGATCCCGTGGAAATCGTCGCAGCTGTTCGTGCCGCAGATCGACATGTGGGGGCCGAAGGGCCGCGGCCCCAACAACACCGACAACGAGCCGCCGGACGCGCTGGACTACACCGACGCAATGGCCTTCATGCGCGCGCATCGCGGCAAGCTGCAGTCGGCGATGTACCAGATATCGCCCTCGGTGGTGCCGGCCGATGCCGGCAAGCATCCGATCAACGTGGGCGGACACGCGGTGTACAGCGAGTTCTTCCCGATGCTCGACGTGCCGTTCCTGTACGGCAGCGGCTGGGGCGCGGACCAGGACGCGCAGCGTGCTGCCGTGGTGGTGATCAGCAGCAAGCTCAACGAGAAGCTGTTCGCCGGCGAGAACAGCGTGGGCCGCTCGCTCAACATCGAGGGCAAGGATTACCGCGTGGTCGGCGTGCTGAACAACTGGAACCCGCAGCCGCGCTTCTACGACGTGGTCAACACCGGCGGCTTCGCCACCGGCGTGGAAGACGTGTTCATTCCGCTCGAGCGCGCCATCGCCATGGGCATCCCCAACGACGGCAACACCAATTGCAGCGAGACGCCGGCCGAATCGGGCTTCGTGGGCCTGCAGCGCTCCAGCTGCATCTGGCTCGCCTACATGGTCCAGCTCGATGACGCCGCCGCGGTCAGCGCCTATCGCTCGTGGCTGGACGGCTATACGAAGGAGCAGCAGACCGCCGGCCGCTTCACCTGGGCACCGAACAACCGCTTGCGCAACGTGCCGGAGTTTCTCGATCACGAGCAGGTCGTGCCCAGCGATACCAAGGTCTCGCTGCTGGTGGCGCTCGGCCTGCTGATCGTCTGCCTGGTCAATACGGCCGGGCTGCTGCTGGCGAAGTTCCTGCGCCGCAGCAGCGAGATCGGCGTGCGCCGCGCACTCGGCGCGCCGCGCATGGCGATCTATGCGCAGTTCCTCACCGAGGCCGGCATGATCGGGCTGGCCGGCGGCGTGCTCGGCCTGCTGCTGACCGGCGTGGGCGTGGCCAGCGTGAGCTGGGTGTTGCCCAAGGACATCGCCTCGCTGGCACGGCTGGATTTCTCGCTGCTCGCGCTCACCCTGCTGGTCGCCGTGATCGCGACCACGCTGGCCGGGGTCTATCCCACTTTCCGTGCCTCACGCGTGCAACCCGCGTGGCAGCTCAAGAGCAATTGAGGATTACGCCATGACCCTGCATCCCATGATTTCCGCGTTGCGCCGGCACAAGGCGGGCGTGGTGCTGATCGCACTGCAGATTGCGCTGACCCTGGCGATCGTCTGCAACGCGGTGTTCATCATCGGCCAGCGCATCGAGCGGGTGAACCGCCCGACCGGCCTGGACGAAAGCAACCTGTTCCTGGTCAGCCAGCAGTGGGTGGGCGCACCCAGCGGCGACGATCCGGGCAGCGTGGAAAAGCTCGACAGCCTGCAGCAGGCCGACCTTGCGGCGCTGCGCAGCCTGCCCGACGTGGCCTCGGTGGCGCCGATCAACTCGCTGCCTCTGCTCAATTCGTCGTGGAACGGCGCGGTCGACATCAAGCCCGGCGATACCCGCCAGGGCAGCTTCAACGGCACCCGCACGACCTATTACTTCAGCGACGAACAGGCGCTCTCCACGCTGGGCCTGCGCCTGGTTGCCGGCCGCAATTTCACCATCGCCGACGTGGGGCACCAGGGTTTCCGCGACCAGGGCGAACCGTCGATCGTGATCCTCACCAAGGCGCTCGGCGACAAGCTGTTCCCGAAGGGCGACGCGCTGGGCAAGGTGATCTATCTCAATGGCTCGACCAAGCCGACCACCATCGTCGGCCTGGTCGAGCGCATGCAGGTCCCGGGGACGGGCAGCTGGACCAATGCGTTCGTGTGGAACGCGACCCTGGCGCCGGTCCGCCTGGATGCGAATTTCTCGCGCTACGCGATCCGCGCCAAGCCGGGCCGGCTGCAGGCAGCGATGCAGGCGGTGAAACCGGCGCTGTACAAGACCAATCCCCTGCGCGTGCTCGACGACGACAGCGTCCGCTCCTTCGCGCAGATCCGTGGCGAGGCCTACCGCGCCGATGTCGGCATGGCGATCCTGATGGGCGTGGTGTGCCTGATCCTGCTGGCGGTGACCGCCGCCGGCATCGTCGGCCTCACCAGCTTCTGGGTCGGCCAGCGGCATCGGCAGATCGGCGTGCGGCGCGCGCTGGGGGCGCGCAAGGTCGACATCCTGCACTACTTCCAGCTCGAGAATCTGGTGATCGCCAGCGTCGGTGCGGTGATCGGACTGCTGCTGGCGATCGGTCTCAACCTGTTGCTGATGCATCACTTCGAGATGGATCGCCTGCCGGTGCTTTATGTGCTGACCGGCATCGTGGTGGTGCTGGCGCTGGGGCAGGGCGCGGTGTTCGTGCCGGCGCGGCGCGCGTCCAACGTGCCTCCGGTGGTGGCGACGCGGGCGGCTTGATCGCGCTTGAAGCCCTCTCCCTCGGCGACGCCGGGGAGAGGGTCGGGTGAGGGGGCTTTCGCTTTGGCAGTTGGTTGGGCGTGAAAACCAAAATCTTCCCCTCATCCCAACCTCTCCGCCGATGGTGAAGCTGTCAGGGGAGAGGGGGCCTGGAATTTCATGGAGTGACGCATGTTCAGCTACTACCTCGATCTGGCCCTGCGCAGCTTCCGGCGCAACAAGGCGCTCACCGCGCTGATGGTGGTGGCGATCGCGCTGGGCATCGGCGCGAGCATGACCACGCTGACCGTGCTGCATGTGCTGTCGGGCGATCCGTTGCCAGAAAAGAGCAGCAAGCTGTTCTACCCGCAGCTGGATCCGCAGGATATGGACGGCTACAAGCCGCAGGACGATCCGCCGGCGCAGGTCAGCTGGACCGATGGCATGGCACTGCTGCACGCCAGGCGCGCCCACTACCAGGCGCTGATGACCGGCGGCGCCGTGCCGATCCAGCCGGCGCAGTCTTCCATCGATCCGTTCTTCGAGGACGCGCGCTACACCTCCGCCGATTTCTTCCCGATGTTCGACGTGCCGTTTCTTTACGGACACAGCTGGAACGCGACCGACGACGAAGCCAGCGCACGCGTGGCCGTGCTCACCCGCGAACTCAATGACAAGCTGTTCGGCGGCAAGGACAGTACCGGTCAGACCTTGCGCATGGACGACGTGGCGTTCCGCATCGTCGGCGTGCTGGACAGCTGGCGGCCGACGCCGCACTTCTACGATCTGAACACCGGCAGCTACTCCTCCGACGAAGGCGTGTTCGTGCCGGTCACGACGGCGACGGATCTCAAATTCGCCCGCAACGGCTCGACCGATTGCTGGGACAAGGGTTCGAGCGAGAACATGAAAGCCGCCACCTGCACCTGGCTGCAATTCTGGGTGCAGCTGGATGGGCCGGCCGAAGCGGCAGCGTACAAGGACTTCCTGCTGAATTATTCGCGCGAACAGAAAGCGCTGGGCCGTTTTCAGCGCCCACCCAACGTGCGCCTGCACGACCTGATGGGCTGGCTGGATTTCAACAAGGTGGTGCCCAGCGACGTGCATCTGCAGGTATGGCTGGCGTTCGGCTTCCTGCTGGTGTGCCTGGTCAACACGGTCGGGCTGATGCTGGCCAAGTTCCTGCGCCGTTCCGGCGAACTCGGCGTGCGCCGCGCACTGGGCGCTTCGCGCCGCTCGCTGTTCGCGCAACTGCTGGTCGAGGCCGCGGCGGTCGGCTTGGCCGGCGGTACCGGCGGCCTGCTGCTGGCGCTGCTCGGGTTGTGGCTGGTGCGCCGGCAACCTTCGGACTACGCCGCGCTGGCGCACCTGGACTTGCCGATGCTGCTGGCCACGTTCGTGTTTGCCGTCGTGGCCAGCTTGCTGGCGGGCCTGCTGCCGGCCTGGCGCGCCTGCCTGATTCCGCCTGCGCTGCAATTGAAGAGCAACTGACATGGATATCCGTCCCATTCTTTCCACGTTGCGCCGGCACAAGATCACGGCGCTGCTGCTGGTGCTGGAAATCGCGCTGACCTGCGCCATCGTCTGCAACGCGGTGTTCCTGATCAGCCAGCGCCTGCAGCGCACCGAGATGGCCAGTGGCGTGGTCGAGCATGAACTGCTGCAGGTCACCGTGGCCAACATCGGCAAGCCGGCCGACGCCAAGGCACGCGCGCAGGAAGACCTGGCGCTGCTGCGGCGGATTCCCGGGGTGACCGCGGCGGCACTGGTCAACCAGGTGCCGTTCACCAACAGCTCGTCCAATACCAGCATCAAGCTCGACCCGGCGCAGAAGCTGCCCACGCTCAACGCCACCATGTACATGGGCGAAGGCCTGATCAAGACGTATGGCGCGCGGCTGGTGGCGGGGCGCGATTTCAATGCCGACGAGTACATGGACTACGACAACATGCGCGCCGATCCCAACCTGCAGAGCAAGGTGGGTTCGGTGGTGATCACGCAGGCGCTGGCGCAACGGCTGTGGCCCGGTCAAAGCGCGCTGGGCAAGAACATCTATCTTGGCGACACGTCGGTACGCGTGATCGGCGTGATGCAGGCGCTGATCCGCCCGTCGTTGTTCATGGGTGACGATGCGGCGCAGTGGACGATGGTCTTTCCGTTGCGGCTGAGTGCTGCCAGCGCATCGCGATACGTGTTGCGTACGGCGCCCGGACAGCGCGAGAGCGTGCTCGATGGCGCGGCGAAGCTGCTGCGCAAGGCCGACCCGCACCGCATCATCCTGCACAAGAAATCCCTGGACGATATCCGCAGCGATTTCTTCCAGAACGACCGCGCCATGGCCGGCATCCTGGTCGGCGTCATCGTTGCGCTGCTTGTCGTCACAGCGCTGGGCATTGTCGGCCTGGCCAGCTTCTGGGTCGCGCAGCGGCGCCGCCAGATCGGCGTGCGCCGGGCACTGGGCGCGACCCGCCGCAACATCCTCAACTACTTCCAGACCGAAAACTTCCTGCTCGCCACGATCGGCATTGCGCTGGGCATGGTGCTGGCCTACGGCATCAACCTTTTCCTGATGCTGCACTACGAATTGCCCAGGCTTCCAGCCGTCTATTTCCCGGTGGGCGCGGTCGTGCTGTGGCTGATCGGGCAGCTGGCGGTGCTCGGCCCGGCCATGCGCGCCGCGGCGGTGCCGCCGGTGGTGGCGACGAGGTCGGTGTGATGCAACCCATGATCGGAGCCTGACGAATGCTTGCCTATTATCTTGACCTGGCCCTGCGCAGCCTCAGGCGCAACAAGGTGCTCACCACGCTGATGGTGCTAGCGCTGGCGCTGGGCATCGGCGCCACGATCACCACGCTGACGGTACTGCGGCTTCTCTCCGGCGATCCGCTGCCGCAGAAGAGCGCGCAGCTGTTCTATCCGCAGATCGATCCGAACACGAAGGACGGCTATGTCCCGGGGCAGACCAAGCCGGACGAGCTGATGACCTACCCGGATGCGATGAACCTGCTCAAGGCGCATCACGGCACGCACCAGGCGGCGATGGCGCTGACCCAGGCCAAGATCATGCCGAAGCAGGCCAATGCGCATCCGTTCTTCAGCGACGCGGTGATGACCACGTCGGATTTCTTCGCGATGTTCGACGTGCCGTTCCAGTACGGCGGCGGCTGGTCGGCATCGGACGACGAAAGCAAGGCGCAGGTCGTGGTGATCGCCGGCTTCCTTAACGACAAGCTGTTCGGCGGCGCCAACAGCGTGGGCCGCGTGATCCGTATCGGCGATCACGACCTGCGCATCGTGGGCGTGCTCAAGCCATGGGCGCCGCAGCCGCGGTTCTATTCGCAGAACCTCGGCGGGCGCAGCTACGGTGACGGCGACGCGGCGTTCCTGCCTCTGCAGACGGCGCGCGCGATGGAGATGGGGCCACAGGACACGGAGTGCTACGCCGCCGTGCCGGACATCCAGCATCTGGAAACGGCGCCGTGCGAGTGGCTCGGTTTCTGGGTGCAACTGGACAGCGACGAGGCCGTGGCCGGCTACAAGTCGTTCCTCGATGGCTACGTGAAACAGCAGGTGGCGCTGGGGCGGTTCCAGCGCACCGAGACCTCGCTGCTGGACCTGATGGGCTACCTGCGCCAGGAGCAGGTGGTGCCCGACGACGTGCGCCTGCAGGCAGGCCTGGCCTTCGGCTTTCTGCTGATCTGCGTGGTCAACACGGTCGGCCTGTTGCTGGCCAAGTGCCTGCGCCGCTCGCAGGAGATCGGCGTGCGCCGTGCGCTGGGCGCCACGCGCAAGGAGATCTTCCGCCAGTTCATGGTCGAGGCGGGCATGGTCGGATTGGCCGGCGGCGTGCTGGGCCTGGGCCTTGCCGAGCTGGGGCTGTTCGGCATCCGCCATCAGCCGGCGGAATACGCCAGCCTCGCGCATCTGGACCTGTCGATGTTCGCGCTCACCTTCGTGGTGGCCCTGGTTGCCAGCCTGGTTGCCGGCATCCTGCCGGCCTGGCGCGCCTGCGTGCTGGCGCCGGCCCCCCAACTGAAAGCTGCCTGAGGCCACCATGGAAATCCGACCGATCGAATTCCGCCCGATCCTGGCCAGCCTGCGCAAGCACCGCATTCCCGCGCTCCTCATCGTGCTGGAGATCGCGCTGGCCTGCGCGGTGCTGTGCAATGCCGTGTTCATGATCAGCAAGCGGATCAGCGACATCCACTTGCCCAATGCGATCGACGAGCAGGGCCTGGTGAGCGTGTCCCTGCGCGGCACCGACGACAAGCTCGTCGGCAGCGACATACCGCGCAATCTCGCCGCGCTGCGCGGCATCGCCGGGGTGCAGCAGGCAAGCTTCACCAACAGCCTGCCGCTCAGCCACAACAACTGGGGCTGGAGCTTCGGCACGAGCCCCGATTCGCAGCTCTCCACGCAGAAGAACGTCAACGTCTCGCTGTATTTCGTCGGCGAAGGCGGCGACAAGGCGCTGGGCCTGCACGTGGTGGAGGGGCGCTTCTTCAACGCGGACGAGTTCGCCGACAGCAAGTTCGACACCGCGCCGCTGCCTGAAACCCATGCGGTGGTGATGACGCGGAGCGCGGCAGGACGGTTCTGGCCGGGGCAGTCGGCGCTGGGCAAGACGATCTATTCCAAGCCGTTCTACTACACCGTGGTCGGCGTGGTCGACGACGTGCTGCGTCCCAACGTGTATACGCAGGACACGGCCAGGTCGTACGAGGACGTGTATTTCCCGATGAGTGCCGCGGGCAGCAAGGGCGCGCTGAGCAACTACATCGTGCGCGGTGCGCCGCAGGACCGCGACCGCATCATGCGCGAGGCCGAGCAGAAGCTGGCCGAGCTCAATCCCGCCGCGGTCGCCAAGGGCACGACGTTCCTGGAGGTCCGCGAAAAGTATTTCGCCGACATGAGCTCCATGGCCTGGATGCTGGTGCTGGTGTGCGTGGTGATGCTGGCGGTGACCGCCTTCGGCATCGTCGGCCTGACCAGCTTCTGGGTCGGCCAGCGCCGTCGCCAGATCGGCATCCGCCGCGCGGTGGGCGCCACGCGCGGCCACATCATGCAGTACTTCCAGACCGAGAACCTGCTGCTGACCAGCCTCGGCGTGATCGTCGGCATGGGGCTGGCCTTCGGCATCAACCTCTACCTGATGCAGCACTACGAGATGTCGCGCATGCCCTGGTACTACCTGCCGGGCGGCGCGCTGGCGCTGTGGCTGCTGGGCCAGGCGTCGGTATTCGGACCGGCGCAGAAAGCGGCGTCCGTGCCACCGGTGGTGGCGACGCGGTCGGCGTAATGCAAATCGTCATGGGAGCCTGAAAGATGTTTGCCTATTACCTCGATCTGGCGCTGCGCAGCCTCAAGCGCAACAAGGTGCTGACCGCGCTGATGGTGCTGGCCATCGCGGTCGGCATCGGCGCCAGCATGACCACGCTGACCGTGATGCACCTGCTGTCCGGCGATCCGCTGCCGGGGCGCAGCGCGCAGATCTTCTTTCCGCAGGTGAGCCCGGATCCCACCAGGCCGAACGCCAGAGAACCATCGCCGGTGATGGACTACCACTCGGCCGTCGACCTGTGGAGCGCGCACCGCGCCGATCGGCAGACGCTGATCGTGAGCAGCATGATCAAGGTAGCGGCGCCGGATGCCGCGCTGCCGCCGCTGCGGCTGGACATGCTTTCGACCACCGCCGATTTCTTCCCGATGTTCATGGTGCCGTTTCGCTACGGCAATGGCTGGAACGCCGGCGACGATGCGGCGCACGCGCGGGTAGCGGTGATCTCCGATGATCTCAACGATAAGTTGTTTGGCGGCGTCGACAGCGTGGGTCGCACGCTGCGCCTTGGCAGCAGCGACGTACGCATCGTCGGCGTACTCAAGCCGTGGCGGCCCACGCCGTTGTTCTACGAAGCCTGGGGCGCGTATACCAAACCGCAGGACGTGATGACGCCGTTCTCCACCGGGCTGGAGATCAACGATGGTCATTTCCAGCAATACAATTGCTGGCACATCCCGGACACGCCGGGCCACTTGCAGAACGCGCCCTGCAACTGGATCGCGTTGTGGGTGCAACTGGATGACGCGGCCAAGGCAGGCGCGTACCAACGCTTCGTCGCCGACTACGCCGCGCAGCAGAAGGCGATCGGACGTTTCACCAGCAGCATCACGAGCATGCGCAGCCTGATGCAGTGGCTGGACCACATCGGCGTGGTGCCGAGCGACGTGCGCCTTCAAGTGTGGCTGGCCTTTGCCTTTCTCGTCATCTGCCTTTTCAATACCGTGGGCCTGCTTCTGGCGAAGTTCCTGCGCCGTGGCGGTGAGCTCGGTGTGCGTCGTGCGCTGGGCGCCACGCGCGGCGCGCTGTTCGCCCAGTGCCTGGTGGAAGCTGGCCTGATCGGCTTGCTCGGCGGCATCGGCGGCTGGCTGCTAACGCTGGCCGGCCTCGGGCTGATGCGCCGGCAGCCCACCGACTATGCCGACATCATCCATCTCGACTTGCCGATGTTCCTGACCACCTTTGCACTGGCGATTGCCACCAGCCTTCTGGCCGGGTTGCTGCCGGCCGCGCGCGCCAGCCGCGTGGTGCCGGCCATGCAGCTGAAGGTACTTTGAGGAAGCCTCCATGCAGATACGACCGATACTTTCTGCGCTGCGTCACCATCGCCTCGCCACCCTGCTGATTGCGCTGGAGATCGCGATGGCTTGCGCGGTGCTGTGCAACGCCTGTTTCCTGATCGCCTCGCGCGTGAGCGCGATGGAGATCCACAGCGGAGTGGACGAAGCCGCGCTCGCGCAGATCAAGCTCGATTGCGACGACTGCAACGCGAACGACCTCAATGCGCGCGTGCTGTCCGGCCTGGGGAATTTGCCCGGCGTGCAGTCGGTCAGCGTGATCAACGCGGTGCCGTTTGGCGATCACGCCGGCACGGCTGGCATCACGCTGGATCCGGCTGGCCAGCATTCCGGCGGCGTGGTGGACTTCTATACCGCCGGGCCAGGCAGTTTCGAGGCGCTGGGCCTGCGCCTGCTCGCCGGCCCCCTGCCCAGGCAGGACGATTTCCGGCCGATAGACAACTTTCTTCCTGCGGATGCGCCGGTCTGGGTGACGAGTGCGCTGGCCGAGCACCTGTGGCCTGACGCCAACCCGATGGGCAGGGAATTCTGGATGGACAAGTTCCACTTCCGCGTGGCGGGCGTGCTGGAACATTTCGCCCGACCGGGTGGCGGCGAGGGCGGGCCGCTGACCCGCGAGTGGTCGGTGTACGTGCCGACGCAGCCGGGAGCGCAATTGTTCGGCAACTATCTGCTGCGTGCCAAGCCGGGACAGTTGCAGCAGGTGCTGCGCGCTGCGCCCGCAGCGCTCGCGAAGATGGCGCCGGACGCCGTCCTCGACAAGGCGGCCAGCCGCAGCATTGGCGAGCTGCGCGACGGCTATTTTCAGGCGGACCGCGCGATGGCCGGCATCTTGATCGGCGTGATCGCCGCATTGCTGCTGGTCACCGCGCTCGGCATCGTCGGCCTCGCCAGTTTCTGGGTGCAGCAGCGGCGCCGCCAGATCGGCATCCGCCGCGCGATCGGCGCGACCCGCGGCGACATCCTGCGTTACTTCCAGACCGAGAACTTCCTCATCGTCACCATCGGCATCGTGCTGGGCATGCTGCTGGCGTATGTATTGAACCTGCTGCTGATGACGCACTACGAACTCCCGCGCCTGCCGCTGTTTTACCTGCCGATCGGCGCGCTGGTGCTGTGGGGACTCGGCCAACTCGCTGTGCTGGGGCCGGCGCTGCGTGCGGCGGCGGTACCGCCGGTGGTGGCGACGCGCAGTGTGTGATCGTGTCTTGAATCCGGACATCGCTGCCACGAATGCACGAGTCGGCGTTTGTCCCGTTTGTCCGCACCTTTCCAGCGTGGGGGTCTGATGAGTACGTTCCGAACAGCATGCTTTTGCGTGGCAACCGTCGTACTAGGCGCGATGGCGCGCGATGCGTCATCCACGCAGACGCCGGCGGCTTCTTCCACATCGGCCGCAGCGCGATCCAGCGCCGCGCCCCGGGCGATTCCGCGCGACGAAGTCACCCGCATCATCGACAACACCCGCAGGATCGTTTCCCCGAACGGAGTGGACGAACGCATCAGCCTGCGCATCGGCGGCGTCGAGCAGTGGTTGTCGATTCGCGGCCACGACCGCCGCAATCCGGTCCTGCTTTTCCTCCATGGCGGTCCGGCGTCGGTGACGATGCCGGTCAGCTATACCTTCCAGTCGCCGTGGGAGGACTACTTCACCGTCGTGCAGTGGGACCAGCGCGGCGCCGGCAAGACCTACGCGGCCAACACCGAACAGCAGATGTCGCCGGGCATGACGATTGCGGGCATGACCGACGACGCGGCGCAGGTCGTGCAGTACCTGCGCCGGCATTACGGCAAGCGGAAGATCTTCCTGCTCGGCCATTCCTGGGGCACCGTCCTCGGCACGCGCTTGGCCCAGCAGCACCCCGACTGGTTTTACGCCTACATCGGCGTGGGCCAGGTGGTGAACGTGCGCAAAAACGAGGAGATCGGCTTTGCCTTTGCATTGCGTGAAGGGAGGGCCGACCACAATGACAAGGCGATACGCGAGCTGGAATCGCTGGCGCCGTATCCGGGCAACGCCCCATTGACGCTCGACCGCATGGCCACGCGCAGCAAGTGGGAGACTTATTACGGCGGACTTGCCTATGGCCGCAAGGACTTCTCGTTCTACGCCGATGCCGAGGACCTCTCACCCGATTACAGCCAGGCGGAGCTTGATGCGATCGGCAAGGGCAGCACGTATTCGCTCAAACACCTGCTGCAGCCGCTGCTGGACGTGAACTTCGACGACACGACGCACTTCCGCTGCCCGGTGATCCTGTTTGTCGGGCAGCACGACTACACCACCTCGCACGCACTGGCCGAGCAATGGTTTGATCGCATCCAGGCACCGTCGAAGCACATGGTGCTGTTTGCCGATTCGGCGCACATGGTGATGCAGGAACAACCGGGCCGGTTCCTGATGCACCTGGTGACGGACGTTCTGCCGCTGGCGCAGAAAGCCGGCGATGCGGCACCGACGGAGATTGCGCGCGGCGATTGATCGACACGATGGGTGGCCCGTGCCGCCGGCACGGGCAGGGGAGCTCGGGGGACGGAATGTTTGGCTATTACCTGGATCTGGCGTTGCGCAGTCTCAAGCGCAATCCGGTGCTTACCGCGCTGATGGTGCTGGCGATCGGACTGGGCATCGGCGCGAGCATGACCACGTTGACCGTGTTCCACCTTCTGTCCAGCGATCCGCTGCAGGGCCGCAGCGGCACACTGTTCTATCCGCAGCTCGATCCGAAACCGCCGGAGCCGCACGAGCTGCCGCGTCAGCTGACCTACGTCGACGCGATGAGCCTGTGGCAGGCGCACCGCGCGGATCGCCAGGCGATCATGGTCAGCGGCAACGTCAAGGCGAAGGGAGCGGATACGGGGGCGAGGGCGATGAGCCTGCACGCGCTGGCGACGACGGCGGATTTCTTCCCGATGTTCGGCGTGTCGTTCATCCACGGCGGCCCGTGGACGTTGGCTGATGACACCGGGAAGGCGCGGGTCGCGGTCGTGTCGCGCAGTGCTTACGAGCGGCTGTTTCATGGTCGCGATGGCATCGGCCAGCCGATCCGCGTGGGCAAGTGGGATTTCCGTGTCATCGGCGTGATCGAGGACTGGCGGCCCGCACCGCATTTCTACGACCTCGACCGGGAAAGCTACGGGCAGGGCGACGACATCTTCATTCCCTTCCTGACCTCGCGCGACCTGGCCGATCTCCAGATCACCGGCTACAGCCTCGAGTGCTTCGGCGCTACCACTGACGATACCCATCTCGAAAACCAGCCTTGCCTGTGGCTGAACTTCTGGGTCGAACTCGATACCCCGGCCAAGGCCCGCGACTACCGCGATTTTCTCGCGAACTATTCGCGCGAGCAGCAGGCGCAGGGGCGCTTCACGTACGCGGGGCCGCCGCGCATCGCCTTGCCTGATGTGATGCAGTGGCTGGACCAGAACGGGGTGGTGCCGTCGGACGTGCGCCTGAAGGCGTGGATCGCGTTCGGCTTCCTGCTGGTCTGCCTGATGAATACGGCCGGCCTGCTGCTGGCCAAGTTCCTGCAGCGAACCACCGACATCAGCGTGCGCCGCGCGCTGGGTGCCTCGCGCCGGCAGGTCTTCTTCCAGTGCCTGGTGGAAGCTGCCACCGTTGGCATGGCCGGCGGCGTGCTCGGCCTGCTGCTGGCCTGGCTCGGGTTGTGGGGCATCCGCCGTAGCCCTGCGGACTACGCCGATCTCGCGCATCTGGACTTCGGCACCTTCGTCGTCACGTTCGCGCTCTCGATCGCGGCAAGCCTGTGCGCAGGCTTGCTGCCGGCATGGCGGGCCTGCCACATCGCGCCCGCCCTTCAACTCAAGACAACCTGAGGCCTGCGCATGCAGCTACGTCACGTTCTGGCGGCATTGCCGCGGCACAAGCTGGTATGCCTGCTGGTGATCGTCGAGATCGCGGTGGCCTTCGCCATCCTGTGCAACGCCGCCTTCATCGTCCGCGAGCGCGTGCAGCAGATGCAGATCGACACCGGCCTCGCCGAGGACCAGCTGATCTACATCCACAACGACGGGGTCGGCGATGACGCGAACGCGCCGCTGGTCGCGCGCAACCTGCTCGCGTTGCTCGGCCTGGGCGGGGTGAAGTCGGCGGTGGCGATGTTTCCGCTGCCGCTGGAAAACATGTCGATCAATTTCCGGCCGTGGCTGTCGCCCGACATGAAGCTGCGCGGTCCCAGCGCCGGCATGGTCGCCGGTACGCCTGGCTATCTGGATACCCTTGGCGTGAAGATCGTGCAGGGCCGGGACTTCACCGACGCGGAATACGACGGTCTGGATTCCACCACCAAGCCGCTGTCGCCGGCGGTGATCGTCACCCGCGACCTCGCCGACAAGCTGTGGCCTGGGCAGAACCCGATCGGGCAGAAGCTGTGGCGCAGTGCGACCCGCGAATACACCGTGGTCGGCGTGGTGCAGCGGCTGGTGCGCGGCTATCTGCGCAAGGATTTCGTGCCGCAATACACCGCGATGTTCGCGGTGAAGCCGGTGCCGTTCCTGTCCGCCTTGTACGTGATGCGGGTGGATCCGTCGGATCACGACCGCGTGTTGCGCGAGGCCGCTGACCTGCTGCTGCAGCTCAACCCCGACATGCTGATCGACGCGCAGGGCAGCTATGCCGACGTGCGCGCCGATTATTTCCGGCAGGATGCGTCGTTGGCCTGGCTGCTGTCGATGGTCTGCGCCGCCATGTTGCTGGTGACGGCACTGGGCATCGCCGGGCTGGCCAATTTCTGGGTGCAGCAGCGGCGCCGGCAGATCGGCATCCGCCGCGCCATCGGCGCCACCCGCGGCGACATACTGCGCTATTTCCAGACCGAGAATTTCCTGATCGTCGGTGGCGGTATCGCGCTGGGCGCGCTGCTGGCGTTTGTGCTGAACCTCGCGCTGATGACGCATTACGAGCTGCCGCGGCTGCCCTGGTTCTATCTGCCGATTGGTGCGCTGACGCTGTGGTCGCTGGGGCAACTGGCCGTGCTCGGCCCCGCGTTGCGCGCAGCGGCAGTACCACCGGTCGTGGCGACGCGCTCGGTTTGAGTCCTTTCCCCCGACGATTTCATTGTCGGGAAAGGACGTTTGCAACTCCTGGAGCCTATGGAATGTTTGCCTACTACCTCGGCCTTGCACTGCGCAGCTTGCGACGCAATCCGATCCTCACCGGGTTGATGGTGTTGGCGATCGGCCTGGGCATCGGCGCCAGCATGACGATGATCACGGTGCTGCACGTGATGACAGACGACCCGCTGCCCGGCCGCAGCGCGCATTTGTACACGCCGCATCTCGATCCATTGCCGCTTGACTATGCGAGCAGCGGTGGCCCCGATCCGTCCGACAACCTCACCTGGCCGGACGCGATGGCGCTGCTGAGGGCGAAGCGCGCCGCGCATCAGGCGGCGATGGCCGGCGGCACCATGCTGGTGCGGCCCGCGCAGGCCGGGCTGCAGCCGTTCTACGCTGCCGGTCGCTATGCCACGGCGGACATCTTTGGGATGTTCGGCATGCGCTTCGAATACGGCGGCGGCTGGAGCGAGGCGGACGATGTCGATGCCGCGCACGTGGCGGTGCTTTCCGACACGATGGCGCGCAAGCTGTTCGGCCGCGCCGATGCCGTGGGCCTGGCCGCGCATCTTGGCAGTGGGGACTACCGCGTGATCGGCGTGATTGCCGATTGGGCGCCGGCGCCCCAGTTCTATGCCGACAACACCGGCAGCCAGTACAGCGATGCCGACACGTTCTTCTTGCCGCTGTCGGTGGCGGTGGACAAGGATCTCCCGGTCAACGGCAACCAGTCGGGCTGGGGCAAGGACGAACAGGCGCAGTCCAGCATGCGCGGCGCGGCGATGAGCTGGTTGCAGTTCTGGGTGCAGCTCGATACCTCCGCGCAGGTGGCCGCCTATCGGCAGTACCTGGTCGACTATTCCGCGCAGCAGAAAGCGCTGGGGCGATTCGAGCGGCCACCGACGAATGCCACGCTGTATGGCCTGATGGCGTGGCTGACGCACCAGAACCTGGTGCCGAACGATGTCCAGCTGCAGCTGTGGCTGGCGCTGGGCTTCCTGTTCGTGTGCATGCTGAACATCGTGGCCCTGCTGCTGGCGAAGTTCCTGCGCCGCAGCGGCGAGATCAGCGTGCGTCGCGCGCTCGGCGCACGGCGGCGCGACATCTTCGTGCAGCTCGGTGTCGAATCCGCGTTGATCGGCGTGGCCGGCGGCACGTCGGGCCTGGCCATCGCCCAGCTGGGCCTTTGGAGCGTGCGGCATCGGCCGGACGACTACGCGCGGCTTGCGCAGATGGATCCGGTGATGCTCGCCGGCACGTTCGCGCTGGCCGTGTTCGCCAGCGTGCTGGCCGGCCTGCTGCCGGCATGGCGCGCCTGTCGCGTCACGCCGGCCCTGCAACTCAAGGCGCAATGAGGATCAAGGAGATCGCCATGCAGCTTCGTCCCATCCTTTCCACCTTGCGCCGCCACAAGCTCACCGCGAGTCTGCTGCTGCTGCAGGTGGCTTTTACCTGCGCCATCGTCTGCAACGTGGTGTTCATGGTCGTGCAGAGGATCGAGCGCGTCAGCGTGCCCAGCGGTATCGCCGAGGCCGAGCTGTCGATCATCCACAGCTCCGGGTTCGCCGGCGACGACAACCCCCAGGCGCGGCAGGCCACCGACCTGGCCGCGCTGCGTGCGATCCGCGGTGTGCGCTCGGCGGTGGCGGTGAGTTCCGCGCTGCCGTTGTCCCGCAGCGACTCGTCGTATGGCATCTGCCCGGATGCGTCGTCGATGAAGCGCGCCATGCAGCAGCGTTCACCTGCAGGCACGGGCTGCCTGCAGCCGAGCATGTATGACGGCACCGCCGGCCTGATCGAAACATTCGGCCTGCGCCTGGTCGCGGGGCGCGACTTCACGCCGGACGACTACGTGATCGGCGATGCGCACAAACCGCCGGTGGTGATCATTACGCGCGCGCTCGCACAGCGCCTCTATCCGGGTCAGAACCCGTTGGGCAAGTCCATCTACCTCGACAATGCGATGATCCGCGTGGTCGGCGTGGTGGACCGCTTGCTGCGGCCGAGCCTGCGCACGCCGGCGGTCGACGGCGACAGCATGATCTGGCCACAGAAGCCGGACCGCCCGTGGGTGACCTATGTGCTGCGCAGCGCGCCGGAGGATCGCGCGCGAATCCTCCGCGAGGGCCGCGCCGCGCTGTTGGCGGCGAGCCCGAACCGGCTGGTCAATCCCGAGCGGATGGAACCCTATACGGAGATGCGCGCGCGCTTTTTCCAGCGCGACACCACCATGATCGGCCTGCTCGTTGCCGCCGGATTGGGGCTGCTGTTCGTCACGGCACTGGGCATTGCCGGGCTTGCGAATTTCTGGGTGCAGCAGCGCGCACGCAGCATCGGCATCCGCCGCGCCATCGGCGCCACTCGTGGCGACATCCTGCGCTACTTCCAGACCGAGAACTTCCTGATCGTCGGCGGCGGCATCGTGCTCGGCATACTGTTGGCTTTCGTGTTGAACATGGTGCTGATGCAGCATTATGAATTGCCGCGGTTGCCGTTGTTCTATCTGCCGGTGGGTGCGCTGATGCTGTGGCTGCTAGGCCAGTTCGCCGTACTCAGTCCGGCGCTGCGTGCAGCGGCGGTACCGCCGGTCGTAGCAGTGCGTTCGGCGTGAGGACATGGAATTAAAGGGTGCAGGGATGTTTCGTTACAGCTTCGAACTAGCTATGCATGGATTGCGGCGTTTTCCCAGAACCACCTTGCTGGCGGTGCTGACGGTGGCGTTGGGACTGGCCACCAGCATGACCACGCTGGCCTTGCTGCACATGCTGTCGGCCGATCCGTTGCCGGGGCGTGGCCAGCATCTGTATCTGGCCTGGGTGGATACGGTGCAGGCAAAACTGGCGGACTATCCGTCGTTGAACGGCGTGACGGCCAAAAACTACCGGCGCATCAAGTTGGCCGATGCGCAGACCCTGCTGCAGGCACATCGGGCGACGCAGCAGGCAGCACTGGCCGGGCTGGATGCCGATGTGAGCACAGCCGATGGCGACCATGTGCAGCAGGGTCAGTCGCTGCTGGGCACGACCAGCGAGTTCGTGCCCATGTTCGGGGTGGCGTTGCGCTACGGCCGCAGCTGGAGCGCGGCGGAGGACGATGCCCGCGCGCCTGTCGCGGTGATCGATGTCGATCTCGCGCAAAAACTGTTTGGCACCGGCAACGTGGTGGGCCGCAGCATCCGGCTCGACCAGACGGTGTTCCGGGTGATCGGCGTCAGCGCACCGTTTGCACCGCAACCGCATTTCTACGGACTGGACCGCTGGGCCTTCAGCGGCAGCGACCTGGAGAACGTGTTCGTGCCGTACACCGCGGCGCTGGATGCCGGCCTGATGCCGGGCAGTGCCGACGGCTGCGACGCATCAACCAAGGGCCATGGCAGCCTGTTCGACGTCGATCCGGCAGATTGCGCATGGCTGGGCTACTGGGTGCAGCTGGACACGCCACGACAGGTCGCCGACTACCGCGGCTATCTCGATCACTACGCCACGCAGCAGCCCGCCCTGGAAGGGCGAACCAGGCAGAAGGCGCAACTGCACAGCGTGTCCGAATGGTTGACGCAGCAAAACGTGGTGCCCGACAACGCGCGCATGAACGTATGGCTGGCCGGCTCGTTCCTGTTGCTATGCATGGTCAACGTGGCCGGCCTGCTCACCGCCAAGTTCCTGCGCCGCAGTGCCGAGATTGGCATTCGCCGCGCGTTGGGGGCGCCGCGCGGCGCGGTGTTCATGCAGCACGTGCTGGAAGCTACCGTGGTCAGTGCGCTGGGCGGTGTGCTGGCGCTGCCGCTGACCCTGCTGGGCCTGTGGATATTGCGGATGCAGGATCAGGGCTTCACGGATCTGGCGCGGCTCGATCCGGTGATGTTTGGCGGTTTGTTCGTGCTGGCGCTCGCGGTAGGCGTGCTGGTGGGCGTGTTGCCGGCGTGGCGTGCATCCACGGTGGAGCCGGGTTTGCAGGTCAAGAGCACCTGAGGAGATTGATCATGTCACTGCGTATGCTCTTGTCCGTGCTCCGTCGACACAGCCTGATGCCGGCGCTGGTCCTGCTGCAGGTGGCGCTGGCCTGCGCCATCCTGTGCAACGTCTTGTTTCTGGTGCAGCAGCAGTTGGCGCCGATGCTGGCACCCAGCGGGATTGCCGGCGACGAACTGATCCTGATTGATCAGATGGCTTCACGGCAGCAGCCGTGGAGCGCGGCTGAAGTGCGGCGCGGCGAACAGGTGTTGCGCCAGGTGCCCGGCGTGCGCGATGCATCGGCGGCGTTCGGCCTGCCGATGGTATCGGGCGCCTTGATGGACATGGCGTTGCAGGGCGGCAACGGCGTGAAGCTCGGCGTCAACGGTTATCTGGGTGCCGGGCTGGTGAAAACGCTGGGTCTGGACCTGGTGGCGGGACGGGATTTTCTGCCGGACGAATACCGTGATTTCGGCATGGGCGGCGACGGCAACAGCAAGTGGGATCCGGGTGCATCGCAGCCGATCATCATCACCCAGGCGCTGGCCGACCAGTTGTTCGATGGCGGTCAGGCGCTGGGCAAGGTCATGAGTGATCCCGGCGATGCGGATGGTCACGGCTACCGCGTGGTGGGCATCGTGCGTCATCTGCTGCGCAACCAGCTCCGCCTGGCCTCCGATGGCCGGGCCGACAACACCGTCTTGCTGGCGCGGCGCATCGGCAGCACGTCCATGTTGAGTTTCGCGGTGCGTGTCGATCTGGCGATGAAGGATTCGGTATGCGAGAGGGTTGCTGCGGCGATCCAGCATGAGTTTGGCGACACGATGAAGGCGGGCCTCGTTGCCCGCGTCAGCTTCTACAATGAGCGTCGTCCGCAGGCGTTCAAAAGCGAGCGCGCGGCGCTGTGGCTCTTTGCGGGCGTGACGCTGGCCGTAGTCATCGTTACCGTGGTCGGCATCATGGGCTTGACCGGTTTCTGGGTGCAGAAACGCACGCGGCAGATCGGTATCCGTCGTGCGCTGGGCGCGCGGCGGGCGGATATTCTGCGCTACTTTCTGGTGGAGAACGCGCTGATTGTCATGGCGGGCGTCATGGTGGGCATGTTGTTTGCGTTACTCGGCAACGGGCTGCTGATGCGCCACTACGAGTTGCCGCGCCTGCCGTGGATCTACCTGCCGTTTGGTGCCGCACTGATGCTGATGCTGGGCCAGATCGCCGTACTCGGGCCTGCGCTGCGCGCGGCCAGGGTGCCGCCGGTGGTGGCGACGCGATCGGTTTGAGCCCTCTCCCCAGTTACGAGGGGAGAAGGGGTTCGATCCATGGCAGAGCTATACGCATGTCCATAGTCATGGCAACCTTTCAGCTCCGAGCGGCATCCATAGCCGCATGTGCAGAAGAAAGATGCGAACCGTACTGATCATCGACGACAACCCGGCCGTGGGCGAAGCGCTGTCGCTGGCGCTGTCGTTGCATGAAATCCGCCCGCTGACCGCCCTCACGCCTGAAGAGGGCCTGCTGACGCTGGAGCGCCAGGCGGTGGACGTGGTGATCCAGGACATGAATTTCACCGCCGACACCACCTCGGGCGAGGAGGGCGTGGCGCTGTTCCGCGCGATCCGCGAGCGCCATCCGGACCTGCCGGTGATCCTGCTCACCGCGTGGACGCATCTGGAAACCGCGGTGGAACTGGTCAAGGCCGGCGCCGCCGATTACCTGGCCAAGCCGTGGGACGACAACAAGTTGCGGGCCACGGTGGAAAACCTGCTGGAGCTGTCCGAGTCCACGCGCGAGATCAATCGCGGCCGACGCGAACGCAGGCAGCGGCGTGAAGAGTTGCAGCGCAAGTACGACCTCGACGGCCTGGTGTTCGCCTCCGAGGCCATGGCGCGCACGCTCGATCTGGCTTGCCAGATCGCGCGTTCGGACGTGCCGGTGCTGATCACCGGCCCCAACGGCACCGGCAAGGAGCGCATCGCCTCGATCGTGCATGCGAACTCGGCAGTGAAGCGCGGTGCGTTCGTCGCGGTGAATTGCGGAGCGCTGCCTGGCGAATTGATCGAGGCCGAGCTGTTCGGCGCCGACGCCGGCGCCTATACCGGCGCGAACAAGGCGCGCGAAGGGCGCTTCGAGCTCGCCGATGGCGGCACTTTGTTCCTGGACGAGATCGGCAACCTGCCGCTGCCCGGCCAGATGAAACTGCTGCGGGTGCTGGAAACCGGCCAGTTCGAGCGGCTCGGCTCGGGCCGCACGCGCCAGGTCAAGGTGCGCGTGCTGAGCGCGACCAACGCCGACCTCAAGGCGATGATCCGCGCAGGTACGTTCCGTGAGGATCTGTACTACCGGCTCAACGTGATCGAAGTGAACCTGCCGCCGCTGACCGAGCGCAGCGATGACATCCTGCCGCTGGCCGAGTTTTTCCTGGACGGCCGCGCCGAGCTGGGCGACGCCGCACGCGAGGCGCTGCTGGCTTATCCGTGGCCGGGCAACGTGCGTGAACTGAA
>Ga0157370_10002196_pt1 | contig 23808 bp, 19 predicted proteins | sample C35metaG_FD_113463 | JGI IMG/M metagenome (GOLD analysis project Ga0157370, IMG submission 113463) | Corn rhizosphere microbial communities from Kellogg Biological Station, Michigan, USA - C3-5 metaG | ecosystem: Host-associated > Plants > Roots > Rhizosphere > Soil | place: USA: Michigan...
CCGCGCTCAAGCTTAGAGTCCGATCCCGCTACGCGCTCCGGCGAAAGCGTGACGATCGACTGCCCCGCAGCTGCCAAAGCGACCGCGCGACCCTGCTCGACACCGTAGCTCAGATCGTCGCCCTGCCTGTAGGCCCGAACTGCATAATATCCGGTGAGAAGCATTCCGAGCGCGCAAAAGCCGGAAGCCGAAAAGGCGAGCCGCCGATTCCAATGGTCAGGAAAAGTGTCGATCGCGAGCGCCAGGCGGACGGCGACGGGCGCCAAGAGCGGGACCAGATACTGAGTGAATGCCGGCTCGGGCATATAAGCCGTAATCAAGCCGCCGATGATCATAAGATCGAGCAGGAGGCGATCATCCGAACGCCGACGATCGATTGCCGCAGCTGCAACTCCGAACAGAATGCACCCCTGAGCGGAAAGTACGGTCAGTCGGAGAATTCGAAACTGGGGGTCGAGCCAGTTTGCGTGGCCGGCGGCTGTCCACCACTGGCGCGGTGCATCAAGATTATAGGCAAATACATCGAAGTAGAATCGATCTGGAGCAATCAGCCCGAGCACGAGGGTCGGAACCAATCCCAAAAGAACGCCCCCGATAAAGACGGCAAACGGGCAAAGGCCCGAGCGACGGGTCCGGACCAGGAGGAACAGCCCCGCCGCTGCGGCAGGGATCGCTGCGCTGATCTTCGCCGATGAAGCAAGTCCGAGCAACAATCCTGCCGCTGCTGAATGCGCTTGCGGGCGATGGGCATCGAGCCCGCGCAGCAGTGCAACGATCGCTCCTGCAAGAAAAGCCATCGGCAGCGCATCGTTCCGCGCAAGCGAGCAGGCGAGGAGAAACGGCTCCGAACAAAGCAGCAGGACGATTGCCATGGTCGTGCTGCGGGCACTCGCGCGCCGGCGAAGCGCAATCATCACTAGGCCGACAGTCGCCAGACCGAAAAGACCATTGGCAATTCGTGCGCCTACGAGCAGCCATCCTGCGGGCAATCCTGCCAACGGGCTCAGCAAGATCGGCTGGAGTGGGGTCTGGAGGTATGCGAAATCCCGATAAGGCCAGCCAAAATGCGCAAGCTCGATTGCTGCGACATATTGGCCTTCGTCATGGTTGAGCTTTCGGACGGCAATCGAAAGCGCGATCAGCACCCCTGCCAATGCCAAGATCGTCAATTGCTCCCGGCGCCCAAGCGGCGCAATAAGAGAAGCCTGGCGCTCGGTTCGAACAAATCGAACGCGAGTTGATGCAATTTGGAGCGGATCGAGCGGGCGGTTCAACGGCTTGGGCCGTCATCTTCCAGGGCCCGGTCACGATCGCTGGATCGTGACGTAGTTCGCTCAATCGCGATATCCGAATGAACCGAGCGCAGGTCCCTGGACTTCTCCGGGCATTCTCCTGGCTCGACTAAGTTGAGAGCGTGCTTTGACAAGTACTGCTTCGCTTTGCGAATGATCGTTGCAGGAAGAGTGCAGTTGGTGGCGACACGGACAGGAGTGATCCGATCGCGCCTGATCATTATTTGCGCCTGGAAGCACTCACTTTAGGACTTGCGAGGAGTCATTGGCCAAAAGCACATCGGCTCGCCTGCCCATCGCCCGGAACATGGCTAATGGCTCGCTCGAGCGCGAGCGCAGTCCAGCCAATCGCTTTCATGAATGGCTGCTGATAGCGACCTCAGCGGACGAGCTTTCGAAGGCTTGCCGCAGCGTAAAGAAAGATCGGCGAAATCAGTGTCAGCTCTAGAAGAAGCCGCCTGTGACTTGGAAATTCCGCTACGCTGACAATCAGCAAAAACAGCCCAAGCGAAATGGACGCCAGAGCAATGATCAGACCTGTTGGACGCCGGACCAGTTCGACGCTCAAGATTGTGCCTTTCCAGTCGATCTGACGGAAGGACGCCGCAGGCCAAGGCGCACCTCAGCTAGGCCTTGAAAAAGATTTTAAAGGCTGTGGGTGAGTTTAAGGCCGATCGTTCTTGGAATCGTGGGCGTCCGCTGGGGCGCCGACCGAACCCGGTAGGGATTGCCGAAGCCAAAGACATCCGAGTGATTATTCGTGAGATTTTCTCCCACCAGAGCCGCCGTCCAAGCGCCCCGTGACAAAGTGATGCTCAAGTCCGCAGAGCCGTGCGCTCGCGTTCGGCGATCGAGGGCTGGGTCGAAGCTCATGTGCGTAGATCCGGAATATCGCAGACCAAGGCTGCCCTCGCCATTCCATCTGCCGATGCGAAACGTTCGAACAAGGTTGATTCGCGCCGCTGCCTGCGGGACTGCGGGAAGCCGTGGATCGTCAATCGGACCCTTGGTCGATTCCAGTTTTGCGGATTGGATCATCACGCCGCCGGTTACAATCAGCTTCGGGACAATCATCCAGTTCGCATCGGCTTCGACTCCAATGTTCCGCGCATTGCCGGCGTTGCGCGTAGCGACCAGACCATTGGCCAGTAGCTCATCAGCTTGGACGTGCTGCCAGCTTTCCCCATAAAAAGTCGCGTCGAGCGACAGCTCATGAGTGAATCGAATTCGCGAACCCAATTCGATGCTCGCCAGTTCGTCAGCCTCGTAAGAATGCTGTGCCGCATTGGCTTCCACATTGATGCCGCCAGCGCGATAGCCGCTCGCCGCGCGGACGAAGATTGTCGCTCCATTGGCCGGTTGCCAGTTGAGGCTCGCGTCTGCTGCACCTCTAAGGACGCGCTGGCCAAGCGCGCGAGAGGTTTGGCCCTCCTGACCCTCGTCGTCGACTGCGTTCGAAAAGATACGCGCGCCGCCGCCGAGCGCTAGCGAAGAAGCGAGCGGAAGACTTGCCTCGCCAAATAAAGCAGCCTCGGTAACGGTACGCCTGAGGCTCAGCAGCAATATTGAGCTTTGTTGATCGCGCGCTTCAATGAGCGCATTCGTCGACGCCTTCACCAGGGAAGCCCCTGCAAGCCACTGAATGCGAGATTGTCGCCGATTCTGAATTCGAACTTCCTGGTCGAACAGCTGATATCTTCGATCATCTTCGATTGATGTTGTTCCCCTTGTGCCGAGGACTGGCGCAAGGGGAGTTGCGTCATAATCGGCGACAGCTTCCTGCGCGCTGATGCTCGTGATTGAGGTCAGCTCAAGAGTGCCGACCAGGCCTCGAACGGTCATTATCGCGAACTTTGAATCAAGGTCGCGCGGTTCGCGCAATCGATCGGGGCGCTTCAGGCTGCCGAGATTGCCGTCGACATACTGGCTGTCGAGCGATCGACGATTCTGGATGGCTCCCGAGAGATCGATCGTCCAGCGTTCATCGGGCGCCCATCGGGCTGCGAGCCGGCCCCCCACCAGTCGTTCGCTGTTGGAATTCACCGGACCTCCGACATTGTCGATCCAACCGGCTTCGAACTGCCGATATGCGACGCCGCGGATCGCCAACCGGTTCTCTACAAAAGGGACGTTCAACACCGCCGATTGGCTGTTCGATAAGCCGACGTCGTCGGTGATGGAAAGTCCGGCGGTAAAGTCGGCGGAGGAATGTTTGGAATCGGGAAGGTTGGTCGAGATTTTGACGATTCCGCCAAGTGCCCCAGTGCCATATAACGGCCCCTGCGGGCCTTCGAGAACCTCTAGCTGATCGATGTCGATCAAGGCCCAATCGGGGTCGGGGGCATCATAATTGAACCGCGCCTCATCGACCACAATCGCAACGCTGCCTTGATTGAAGCCGTCCAGCGGACCGTCTCCGATCCCGCGCACGAAGATACGATTGCGGCCCGCTCCAAGACCACTGATCGTAACCGACGGAAGCTCGCGGCCTACAGCATTGCTGTCGGGCAGCCCGATTGCCGAACGGAGTTGATTGCCGCCAATCACATGATCAGTCGCTGGAAGGGTCGACAAGGGCTCCGATCGCTTGCGCGCTGTGACGACGATTTCCGGTTGGGGCATGTTTGGCGCTCGAACCGCTCGAACAGGTGTCAGCGCGCTCGTGGGCCCGATAAGTTCGAGGCGGAAGCTGGCCCGGCCGGTTTCAACCGCGCGATAACCGCTGCCGGCGAGCATTTGGATTAGTGCTTCTCGCGCCGAAGCAGCGCCGCGCACCTCCTTTGCCCGAATTGACGGCAATGCGCCCTTGAACCCCACCGAGACGCCGGCTTGATCCGACAAGCGGCGGATCGAAAGGCTGAGCGGGCCTGCCGGTATATTTATCGATTGCGCTTGGGCGTGCGCAGCTGAGCTGAGCGCGCACAGGCTAAAAGCGGCGAGGCTCCAGCCGAACGCCCCCATCAGTCCGCTTAACTCTAAGCGACAAAATCTCGGCGAGCGTTCGAGCAGGCGCCTCACCATGACCAATCGCAATCACTCCACTGAAGGGCTGTCCCGCGACTGCCGGATCGACCGTAATTCGTTCGCCTGAATATCGCGAGAGATCGCGCGCAACCAGCGCAAGCGGAACTTGATCGAATTCCAGCTTGCCGGTGCGCCAAGTCGCAATCTCTTGCGGGTCTACAGTGATGACGCGGACAGTCGCGCTGGATCTATCTGCGCGAAGTTCTTGACCCGTCGTCAAGCTTATCGGCTTCGTCAGCCGATCTGACGCGATTGACAGCGATCCTTGCGCTACCGCAATTTCCACTCCGTCAGTTTCGTTGGAAACCGCAAAGCGAGTGCCGATGTCCACCACCTTGAAGTCGCCTGCACTGACCGTGAGTGCGCGGCCTGGCCGGTGCGCTATATCGAAATAGGCGGTACCCTGAAGCGCAAGATTTGCGCCCTGGACGCTAAGCTGGCTTGCCGGCGCCAGGAGAATCTTTCCAGTCTCAAGAGCGACAACCACGCTCTTGCCGGGCTGGGAACGATAAACTTGAATCGGAAGCGCGTGTCTGGCCGGCTGAAGCCACAGCACCAAGGCGAGCGAGACAGCGATCGCGACGCCGCCAAATCCTCCCAACCACCGCCACCGTGCCGGATTCGAATGCTGAGGCGGCGATAATGCTGGCTCCAAGGCCAGGAGCAGCTGCGAATATTGGCTCAGCTCCGCATCCACCGAGGCAAGCTCATCGAATGCGAGACGATGATCGGGATTCGCCTCCAGCCACAGAGTGAATCCGTCCCAATCCATGGCGTCGTCAAATTGACTAACGAGCCAGGCGGCGGCTTCATCATAGATATGATCGTCGATCATCGTTTCGCGCCCGTCTCAATATCGTCCGGGCCTCCCCCGCTCTTGAGACGCCGCGCGTGGGGGCTCACCTCAGCCGCCAACAGCCGGCGCAGGTGAGTCATGGCCACCGCCATATGCTTCTCGACCGCGCTCTTGCTGATACCAAGCCGCTGTGCGACTTCTGCATGGCTGAGGCCATCCAATTTATGCAGGCGGACTACCCGCCGAGCGCCGGCCGGAAGCTTGGCAATGGCCTTCGAAAGCCGCTCAACATCTTCCCGCTCAATGAGCAACTGCTCGGCATTTGCAGCTTCGTCGGGGATCTCACTCGAAGACGTGCCATAGCGTGCACTGCTCCAGTCACGCTCCCTGCGCTCGCGTCTTTGGATCTCGCGGCGTCGATCGAGAACGAGGTTGTTGGCCATCTTGAAAAGGTAGTTCTTGGGATTTGCAACCGGTCCGCTATGGATCGCATTGACCTTTATCCAGAGCTCGCTGACGATATCGTCCGCTTCCGCTTCGCTGCCGGTTCTCGCAATGAGAAACCGGCGCAGGTCGGCGCTCCTTTTCTCGAGTGCCTGAACCAAGCCCTGAGGGGAAGAAACCGTCATGAACGCGATTGGTCACCGTCTTTGAGCGCTCAACGATAGCGCCGCGCCTCCCAGCCGCTCAAGAGGAGTGGCTCGGGAAAGGCCAGGTCTTGAACTTCTCCTGCACCATTTTTCTTGTGCTGGTCGAGCATCCGGTCGATCGCCGGGCGCGCTTTCGAGGATGTCAGCGAAATAATCTGAGCAGAAAAATCGTCCCCGAGATGATCAGCGCCCAAAGGAGGATCGCGCTTCCCAAGATGAGACGCAGGCGCAGTGCAAGCGGCGCCTTCAGCTCCTCGACCGGGCCATAATCTCGAGCAAAACCTGCAATCGGCAGATTTTCCTGGCTGGTCTCCAGGGACAGCGGCAATTGGGGCGCGCTTGCCGGCAAGCTCCGCAGCAAAGCGGCGCTGATGGTTGCCCTGGAGAGCGGCTCGATGAACTCGCAGCCGAAAAAGGGGCCGCTGTTCCAGACCACCAGGGCACGTGTCGCTCCGGACTCGGGAAGATCGATCTCGAAATCGTCGTCAGGCGCAAGCTCGGCAGCAGTTTCGATCAGCATTCCGGTCGCGGATATGTCGTGAATTGAAACGTGGTGACCGCTTGCCTCGAGGCTCGAGGCGAGGCTCAGTCTGCGCCTCGAAAGGTTGCGCCTGTCAGCCGACTGATCCTGTTGTAGCCTTGCCTCTATTGTCATGATTTCTCCTCTCACCGGAGGTGATCGGAACGGCTGAAGAAAGGGTTAGCGCTTGAACCGGTGCGGACGTTTTCCGCAGGGCCTTGCACGGCCGCTCAGGCGGCGTGCCTTCGCTGTTCGGGCTTCAGCGACGCGCGGCGCGCCGATATGCTTTTGTCCAGCTCCTCCGCTGCAACCGGCGGCATGAGCCAGAACCCCTGGCCGGCATCACAGCCGAGTTCCGTGACGAGCTCAAGTAGCTCTGCGCTTTGAACATGTTCGGCGACCGTTGCGACTCCGAGGGCCTCGCACAGACCCACGACGGCTCGCAGGAGGCGCTTGCCGTCCTGGCTGTGCTGGGCCGCTGTCACGAGCCCGCCGTCGAGCTTGATCTGGTCGAATCGAAGCTCACGAAGATAGCCGATGGACGCATAACCCGCTCCAAAGTCGTCGAGGACGATTGTGCATCCCTCGTTTCGGAGCTCCGTCAAATTCTCGCGGGCACGTTCGAAATCAGCGAGGAGTGCCGTCTCGGTGACTTCGACCTGAAGCCGCTTGGGATTGAGGCCGCTCGTGCCTAGAGCCTTAAGAACCGAGCGCGCGGACTTCCTCGAACACAATTGGATCGCGCTAAGGTTGAACGACAGCTTGATCTGCTCGGGCCAGTTGCGCGCCTTTCCGAACGCGAGGGTCATCAGGCGCAAATTGAGATCGTCGATCAGATTGAGGTGCTCTGCAATCGGCACGAATTCGGACGGCGATATCGAACCGAGCTGCGGATCGGTCCATCGCGCGAGTGCTTCGTGGGCAAGAACATGACCGGTCCTCAGATCGAAGATGGGCTGAAAGACGACGGCGAAATTCTCATGGACTCTGGGCGCCAGAAGCGCGCCCTCGATTTCCGTTCGACGGCGCCGCGGCGCCTCCATCCGCTGCTCAAAGACCGCCATTCGGGCGGTGGGGCTTTCCTTGGCGTCATAAAGCGCAAGATCGGCATCGGCCATGAGCCGTGAGGGCGATTTCGATTCGGCCGAACTCGACAATGCAATGCCGCAGCAGACGGAAACGACGAGCTGCCGCCCCTCGATGTTGATGGGTCCGTTCACGCCGCCAAGGATCTCTCCGCCCAAGGCGTGCGCATCTTTGGCGCGCTTCATGTCCGCAATCAGGATTCCGAATTCGTCGCCGCCGAGGCGTGACACGATTCCGCGGCGCCCGATGACTGCAATCAGCCGGTCTGCAACCCTGTTCAGGAGCTGATCCCCGGCGGCATGGCCAAAAGTGTCGTTGACGGCCTTGAACCGGTCGAGATCGAGAATCGCGACCGCAAAGCTGCCGTTTTTCTTATTGGCCTCGGCTTCGAGTGCAGCGACGAAGGCGCGGCGGTTGGGGAGCCCGGTGAGGAAATCCGTAGTCGCGGCGACCACCGCCTCCTGGTGCGCACGCTGGGCGCTCTGCTGCTCATCCGCGATCCGGGAGCGCGACATTATGACATCCTCGAAATGGCGCCCATGGGCGTTCAGAAGCCGCATGGTCATCGCGGCCACTACCACGAGGCCGAATGCCGCTCCGATGAAATGCGCGTCGTTCGAGAATAATGCCGCGCCCGAAATTGGAATGATGACCAGGACCAGCGGAATGCGCCCTGCGACCGGAAGCGCAGTAAGGCCGTAGGCGACACCGATCGCGGTCAATCCGCCAAACAGCATGACCGCCATGTGGGAGGTCGCATCGCCGACGTGGAGCAAATAGAGGCAGCGGGCGCAGACCGCCGTGCAGATGGCTGCGGCAAACCACACCGTCTGTCTCATCCGTCTGACCATCATCGCATGGCTTAGCTGGCGGCCGCCGCCGAACCACTGCACGATACGCAAGAGCCCGCACCCGGCGATGAAAGTCGGGAGGTTGAGACCGATTGCAAGCTTGCCGCCTGTCGCCAGCTCCATGGCCGACAAATTGACCAAGCCGAGAAGATAGACGATCGGCACTTGTTGACGAAGTGACCAGTAGCGCTCCTCAATCACCGCCAGAGCCGATGCCGAAGAGAGCTCCGTTTTGCTGAAACCGCGGATCAGCGCTCGTAATCGTGACTGCATCAAGGCCCCGTGGCTGAAGGACGCATGACGCCGGGGTGACGTCGAGCGCTCCGGCGTTAACTGGGCGAAGGAGAAGACATCGTGAAGTTTCTCTCCGAGGCGGCGATGACCTGAGCCAAATTGGATGGAGATGCTTTGGGGGCGGATTGGCATTCGCGAAGTGGGCCGCGACTTTGCGGAATTGAAAGCGACTGCAATCCGGGAAAAGGCCGGCGACAAGGTGACGCTCACTTGCGATTGTCGGTTTCGGCAGTAAGCTTCTCCGGCGCCGGAACCATGGCGCCGGGGCGTGAGAACCTCGACTTGGTGATCCTGCCGAATGCAGGTCCTGCTTCGGGCCGGGTGGCCGCAGCGCATGTCCAGGCCGCTCGCGGCTAAAGGCGGCGGCGCATGTCCAAGCATGTTCTCAACACCCGGCTCACCGGCGCACTTCGCGAGGGAGATCGTGGATGCGTTGGGGGGAATGCCGTTCAGTTGCGGCTGGACAATCCGATCGTTTCGGGCGCGGCTTCGAACCGCTCGTTGGGGCGGCCGAATGAACCTTCCCACCCCCAGGCCTGCCGAGCCCCCATTTGCAGTGGCAGACAATGGCGCCGCCGAAGGAATCGACGAGCATAGTCGAGTGGAGCAGCTCTATCAGCAGCATTCGCCCTCGCTGGTCCGGCAGCTCACTCGCAAGACCGGATCGCGGGAGCTTGCACTCGACCTTGCCAATGAGACCTTCTTGAGGCTTCTGCGCATGGCTCCAGGCAAGGTCGGGCGGATCGAACAGCCCGAGGCCTTCCTTCACCAGGTCTCGACCAACCTTCTGCGCGACTGGGCGAGGACCAAGGCACTAAGGGAGAAATCACAAGCGGCGTTAGAAATTGCGTCCTTGCAGCTCGATCAAGTCGCAGTGCTTGAATCGCGCGACACGCTTCGGCGGCTCGAGCAGGCCATCGCCAAACTGAAGCCAAAGACCCGCGACATCTTCCTAGCGCATCGAATCCACGGCTTCAGCTATGCGCAGATTGCCGAGCGCACGGGCCTTAGCATCAAGGGCGTCGAAAAGCAGATGGGCAAGGCCATTGCCAAGATCGACCGGTTGCTGGATCGAGGCTGAGCCGTGGGATTTCGACTGCCAAGGACCAAAGGAATGATCCGCCGCGAGGCGGCGCTTTGGATCGCTCGTCTTCAAAGCGGGCGCGACCCACATATCGAGCTCAAGTTTGAGCGCTGGCATGATTCTGATCCAAGGCATTCAGCGGCATTCGATCGAGTGCGGCGAAGCTATGAACAGGCGGGTCTGCTGAGACATTCCCCACTGGCTCGCCGGGGCGAGGCTCAAGCAGCGATCGCCAGGTCCGCGTGGAGCGCCAGGCCCGCGCTTGCCGCGGCGCTGGCAATCCTCCTGCTCGTTCCTGCCGGGCTGGTCCTCTTCAGCAGCGGCTCGCTGTCGTTCGCCGGCGCCAAGACGCTGATGCTGATGACGAGCGTGGGCGAAATCAAACAAGTGGAGCTCGCCGACGGCTCAAGGGTGACGCTCGATACTTCGACCAGGCTTGAAATCGACGTCGGACGGTCGCGCCGAACCGCGCATTTGAAATATGGACGCGCGCGCTTCCAGATCGCTCCGGCAGCCGAGCCGTTCGTCATCCAGGCCGCAAACGCCACGGTCAAGGCGAGCGGGGGCGTGATCGATATTGAGCAAAGCGGTCAGCAAAGCCGGGTCGAGGTTCTTGCAGGAGCCGCCGACGTGCGTGGATCGGGTCAAGGCGGGTCCTCCCCGCTGGCTCTTGGACCCGGTGAAAGCGCGACTGTGAATTCGGGCGGAGCCGAGCAAAAGGGGGCTGGCGCGCCCGCTTCCGACTGGACCCGCGGAATGCTCCAATTCGATGGAACCCCGCTTGCCGACGCAGTCGCGCTCGCCAATCGTTATTCGGAGCGGCATATCCTTCTTGCCGGCGATGTCGATTCGCTGCGGGTCACGGGCGCATTCCGAGCCGGTGATACGATCGGCCTTGCCAAGGCGCTCGCCGCCGCCTTCGGCCTTTCGTTCGAGCAGCGTGCGGACGGAACTTTGGTCCTGTCGCGCAGCGCAACTTTCGGGCTCAGAAACAAAAAAGGGGGGTAAGCCGCCCCTCCGCCGTCTTCCCACCGTGAGGCCCTTGGAGGCCGAAGGGGGAGAATGGACGTGCGGAGAATTCAATCGGCAGCCGCTTGCTTGATGGTCGTGCTCGCGAGCGCCGCCGCTGCAAAGGCGCAGCCCCAGGAGCATTTTGTTTTCGATCTGCCTGCGGAGACGCTTTCGCAGGCGCTGAGAGACGTTGCGCTTCGCACCGGCCGGAATGTCGTCGCGCCGGCCGATCTCGTCGGCGCTCAGCAGGCGGCACCGCTTTCCGGTACATTCACCGCGCAGGAGGCCGTCGCTCGGCTGCTTGCCGGAACGGGCCTCAGATATCGATTGGTGCAGGAAACGCTCGTCGTCGAGCGGTCCTCACCAAGCCCTTTTGAGAAGCCTGAGACGGCAAGCGGTTCGCAAGCGACCAGCGGGGACATTGTCGTCACTGGAAGCCATGTCCGGGGCGCCTCGCCGACCTCGCCGCTCATCATTCTCACCCGCAAGGACATCGAGCGCACCGCGGCGACCTCGGTCGAAGATCTGATGCGCAAGTTCCCGCAGAACCTGTCGGCTGGAGTTGCCGAGGAGAATTTCGGAGTCGCCGGAGCAGGATCAGACATCACTCAATATGGCGCTGGGATCAATCTTCACGGCCTCGGCCAGCGCGCAACGCTCGTGCTGATCAACGGCCGGAGAGTGGCGCCGAGCGACACCGGCTCGTTCGTGGACGTTTCTTTGATCCCGATCACCGCCATCGACCGGGTCGAAGTGCTGACCGACGGCGCCTCCGCCATCTACGGGTCGGATGCCGTCGGCGGAGTCGTCAATTTCATCCTCAGGAACGACTTCAACGGGATCGAACCGGTCGTTCAGGTCGGGACCACGACCGATGGCGGGGGGCGTCAGCTGCTGGCCGGCCTGACCGCCGGAACAAGCTGGCGGGGCGGACATGCACTCCTGTCCTACGAATATCGCGACGATGATCCGATCAGGGCGAAGGATCGGGATTTCACGATCAACCTCGAGCCTGACTGGTTCCTGCTCCCGCGCGAGAAGAGGCACAGCCTCTATGGCACCGTCCGGCAAAGCCTCGCCAGCAATCTCACGCTCGATCTTTCCGGATTGCTCGCGGTCCGGCACACTGAGCGCACCTTCTTTAACGCGTCCGAGATTCCGGTCGGCGGAGACGCGCACGCACGCTCGATCGGCGGGACTGCTGCCCTTCAGCTTCGACCCGGGGGGTCATGGCTCGTCGAGGCCAGCGCCAGCGATTATCGCTCGCGGACTCGCGAGACAGAGACTCAAGGCGGTTCGCTGTTCAACCTGTCGAACACGCTGAACGCATTCGGTGAGCTCGCGATCAAGGCGGACGGCAATTTGCTGGAGCTGCCAGGCGGTACGGTGAAGCTTGCGGTCGGAGCCGGGGTACGCCGTGAGCATTTCGAAAGTCTGTTCGCGACTGCAGTCAATGTGCCGACGCCGATCGACATCTCCAGAACCGTGAGCTCTGCTTACGGCGAACTCAACCTGCCGCTGTTCAGTACCCTCAACCGAAGGGCTGGCCTCGAGCAACTGACCCTGACGGCCGCTGGACGGTTCGAGCGCTACGAACATATCGGCTCGACCTTCAATCCCAAGCTCGGGATGCTCTGGTCTCCGCTGCCCGGGGTAGCGCTTCGAAGCTCGTACGGGACCTCGTTCCGCGCGCCGCTCCTGTCGGAGAGCGCCGGCGTCTACAATGTCTTCCTGTTCCCGGTCGCGATCCTCTACCAGGACCCAAGCCAGGCGACCGCCGGGGTGGGCGCTGCAGTGATCGGGAGCAATCCCAATGTTCAGCCCGAAAAATCCAAGAGCCTTTCGGTCGGCGTGGACGTTGCGCCGCCGTCCTTTGCCGGCCTTCGGTTCAGCGCCAATTATTACAAGATCAATTTCACCAATAGGATCGCTCTCCCCAGCCCGGAGGTCGATCTGATCGGCGATCCCGGCTTCGCGCCGGTTGTAACGCTGAACCCCGATCCAACCTCGGTCACCGAGCTTTTCGCCGGCGCCAACCAGGTCCTCGATTTCTCGGGGCCGGGCTTCACCAATGGTGGGGCGACGCCTGCAGATGTCGTCGCGGTGGTCGACGATCGAGTCTCCAACACGGCGGAGACTCGCACCAGCGGTCTCGACCTGATTCTTCGTTATGGATTGCGGCTCGGATCCGACGAACTTCACGCCGAACTGAATGCGAACCGCGTTTTTCGCTTCGACGACAAGCTCACCGCGGCGAGCCCCTGGATCCGGCGCCTCGACACGCCCTTCAATCCGGTGCGCTGGCGCGCCCGCGCCGGATTGTCGTGGGGACATGGCCCGGTGAGCCTCGTCAGCTTCCTCAACTACACCGCCTCCTATCAGGACAATCGCACCCTGACGGTTCGGCCGGTCCATTCGTTCACAACGATCGATGCGGGCGTTGCATTGAACGGGTCCGCTACTCGCTTGGGCTGGCTCAAGCGCCTGCGCCTCGCGTTCAATGTTCAGAACCTGTTTGACGCGAAGCCGCCGCTCCTCTTGCCGAGCCAAGGGTCAAGCGCGGGCATCGGTTATGATTCGGTCAATGCGAGCGGCCGCGGGCGAGTCCTGTCGTTCCAATTGCGGGGGAGCTGGTGAGCCTCCCTCGAGCGGCCCATCGGTCGTTTCTGCCGGCGATTGCGGCGGCGATGCTGGCGCTGTCCGCTCCGTTGCGGGCGGACGCGCCGGTCACGATCAGGCAGCTCGTGGAGCTCACCGATCTCGACGGTCTCAGCATCTCGCCCGACGGGCGCTTCGCGGTGTTCCGAACCGAGCGCGCCGACGTCGGCCGCAACAGCTATGAAATCCGATGGCATTCCGTCGATCTTGGCAACTTCACCGTGAGGGACATCGGAAGCGGCGGCGATCCAATCTATGCCGATCCGGGATTGCTCGAGGAAGAAAAGCCGCTGTGGATGAGCAACGGCCGGACGATCGTGGTTCGCGCCTTGAGAGACGGCGCGGTCGGCCTCTGGCGAGCCGATGTCGAGGGGCACTTAATGGTCCCGCTCGTCATCGGGGACGCCGACGTCCTTGATTATTCGATCGCTCCGGACCGCAGCGCTTTACTGTACGAGACCGGCGCAACGCGCGACCAGATCCGGCGAGCCGAGCGGCGCGAATATGATGACGGGATCCTGGTCGACTCGACCGTCGACCTTGGCCAGAACCTCTATCACGGCGCCTCGATCAACGGCCGAATGTCGACCGAGCGCCTGGTCGGTTATTGGTATGTACGAGACCAATTGCTGTGGCGGACGCCTCGTCAGCAATGGCGCATCGATCTCAAGACCGGCAAGCAGGTCCCTGTCGGAGAACCGAAGCCGGTCCCGCCATTCACCTTGCCGAGCGTTCCGCCGCCGGTGAGCTCGGACAGTGGCGGCAACAGGGCCGAGTCCGATTGGGACAGCGGCAAGGGGATTGTCACTGCGACTCTGAGCAGTGGACGAAAGATCCTTTGCAGCGATCCAATATGCGGCTCCGATGCGGTGTCGTCCTTCGCCTGGCTGCCCCATTCGCAGCGTCTCCTCGTGACATTCCACGACATCGAGCATCGCCAGTCATTGTTCCTCTGGGACCTCGCCTCGAACCGGCTGCGCAAGCTTAGCCAGACCGACGGGCTGCTCAGCGGCGACCGCAACAATTTCACGCCCTGCGCGGTCTCGCAGTCCGGTGCGCTCTGCGTCGCTTCGAGCGCTGCATCACCGCCGCGACTGGAATGGCTGGATTTCGCGAGCGGCCGGCGGACGATTCTTTTCGACCCCAATCCCGAGCTGCGCGCCGCTTACCACGCTCGAGTGCGCTATCTTCGCTGGAACATTGGCGAGGGGAGGCAGGCTGGCGGAGTGCTGATGCTTCCGGCAAGCAGCTCACCCGCTCCACTCTATCTCAATCATTATCGCTGCGATGGCTTCCTGCGCGGGGGCGTCGGCGATGAATGGCCGATCCCGCAATTGCTCCAGGCGGGCTATGCGATCGCCTGCATCAATTCGGTCCCGCTCGGCGGGCCCCAGGACGCGGTCCGCAATTACGAGACCGGACTTGCCTCAGTCCGAACTTTGATCGGCGAGCTCGCCCGCCAGCGGATCGTCGATCCGGCCAGGGTCGCGATGGGCGGGCTAAGCTTCGGGAGCGAGGTCGCCTTTTGGATCGCCTTTCATTCGCACCTGCTCGCGGCCCTGTCGGTCTCGTCGCTGCAGTTCGAACCCGGCGCCTATTGGCTAAGCGCGATGCCCGGAAGCGATATCCCGGCGACCATGCTGAAAGTCTGGGGCCTTGGCGAACCCGATAAGACGGCCCGGCGCTGGCGCGAGGTTGCGCCCGCGCTCAACGTCGACAAGATCCGCATCCCCGTCCTGTTCCAGCTGCCGGAAAGTGAAGCGCGACGAATTCCGGAACTTTACGCCCGGCTCTCCGAACAAGGAACGCCGACCGAGCTCTATGCCTTTCCCGACGAGGCCCATCTCAAGCTCCAGCCGCGGCACCGGCTCGCGGTCTATCAGCGCAACCTCGACTGGTTCCGCTACTGGCTGGAGGATTATCGCGATCCCGACTCGTCGAAGGCGGACCAATATCGCCGGTGGGACGAGCTCAGAAGGAAGTGGAAGAGCTCGCCGGCTGCGAGTTCCACGATCGAAGCCACAGCTCCAGCGCGACCATCTCGCTGATCCTCAGCTGGGTCGAGTCGGTCTTCCATTCTTCTTTCGACAGCGCGCGGTCGACAGCAATTGTGTCGATGATGTTTGAGTGCGCCAGCTCGCCGTCGAACAGCAGTTGGCGCATGTCGGGGCGAAGCCGCTCGAAAGATCGATAGAGCAGGCTCTGAAGGCTTCCCTTGATTCTCCGCTGAAGCACTGAACAGGGGACCAGTCCCTCGAAGGCTTCGCGGGCGATCGCCCGGTCACGGCCGCCATGCACCCACAGCCAGGAAGGAATCAGAAGGCAGAGCTCGAGCAGCGGCTGCGCAAGAAGCGGCCGGAGGGAGGGAACGGATGATGGCGATCGATCGAGAAAATGCTGGATGTGAACCAGGGCCTCGATATGCTCGCGTTTGCCGGGTGGAACCGAGAGACCGTTGAGCCATGGGTGCGGTTCGCAGGCGGGAAGCATGGCGTCGACGCGAAGAAAAGAGCGGTCCTCCTTCCAGATAATTCGCCGCCTCGCCGCTCGGCGCAAGGCCGCGCTGAGCACGTCCCAAATGGTGCAGTTGGCGCGCGCCGCGATGTCGAACGCCGCTCTTGCGGCCTTGCCGGGGCTTCCATTTGCCAAAGCGTCGATCACTGGCGCCGCGCTGGTGATCGAGCAGAACAGATTGTCGCCGCCAGCACCATCGATCACGACTGCCCCGCCGAGCTCTTGGGTAGCCTTCAACACAGCTCGCTCGAAGGGCTCGAGCAGCGGGTTGATGAGCGGTCGGAATGAGCGCCGACGCGCCGGCTGAAGCCCGGCCTCATCCGGCTCGCTTACTTCGACAAGTCGGAGTTTGAATTTGCTCGCGACATCCCGTGCGTAATCGCGCTCGTCGCCGTCACGGGCACGCGTCGCAAAGTTGATGCATTCGAAGCGAAAGCCTCGCTCGGCGAGACAGGCGGCGATGATCGAGGAATCAAGACCGCCCGATAATCGCAGGATGAGATTGGCGCCGCGGGGCTGGGCGGCGATGACGGAGAGTGCAGTGTCGCGCAGGCGTCGCGCAGCTTCTGCCGGGTCTTCAATGGCGCGGCCCGGCATCGTGAACCGAGCGGGGTGCCATCCCGGAATTTCGGTCCAGCCGCCCGATCGGGACCGGGCGATGGACATTCCTGGCAATAGCTCGGTGACGCCCTCCAAACCGCTTCGCGCCGTTCGAAGAAAGGGAAATTGAAGCCAGTGCACGAGGAAGATGGGGTCGATCTGGGGCCGAAGGAGATCGAGCCGCAATGCGATCTGCGCGTCGGAGACAAGGATGGACTGTTGATCGCCTCCCAAACGATAGACTGGCACCGAGCCCGAGGGATCGCGGTAGACCAGCGCCCGATCCGCTGACGCTGCGAAGAGGGCATAATTGCCCCAATTGCGCTCGATGAAGGGACCAAGATCAGGCTGATCGAAGCTGGTGAGCTCGGCCGGGAGGCTGGTCAGTGGCTCTCCAGCCCGATCAAAGGCCTGTCCGACGAGAAGAGCATCACCGCTCGAGAGGCTCGTTACATTGGCTTGGCCGACGAGCAGCAATTCATCCGTCCCGATGCGAAGCGGCAAGCCGGCGGACGCCGCCTCCTGGTCGAGCCTGCGGCGATGCTCGCCGCGCCCGACTGCTATTGCGTAGCTTTTGAACATCGGATCACTCGAACTGGAGTGAATGGTGCGACGCTCTCTAGGCGATCATTGATCACCAGATCGTCGGCCTGGATCCAGCAATGGGCCGCGAAAGGATCGAGCTTCACGCCGAAGATAAGCGCGAACCTGCTTCGCTTGGGGCCGAGCCAATGCAGCAAGGAAAGAGAATCGAGGAGGCAGTTGCGCGGGAAGGGCGCGAGCCTTCGCGCATCAAGAAAGGCGCAAGCCTCGGCAAGCATGTCCTCAATCTCGAAGTCGGCGGAGCATCCAATCGCCTGCACGTCTGCAAGAACCATTGCGATCGGCTGAGCTCGCAACCGCCGGCGGATGGTTCGGACCAGGCGCGCTGCCTTGACGATGCGTGATAGCGGCGGGCGGCGCGGAGCTTCCCGGTCGAGCAGCGAGTCCACGGCTGCGCAATGAGTGGCTTGGATGATCGTCGCGGGCTTTTCAAAGATTCCAACGGCGTCGACCAGCTCGGGATCGGCCGAGAGCTGCACTTGCTCGGCGAGCAGCCGATGGAAATGCTCTTGGGCCGAGGGATCGAGCGTGAAATAGCTGTCGGTGCGCTCGTCCATGAAGATGGCGCGCCCATCGACAATGCCGAAGCTGATGACATGCGCGCCCCGCTTCCGATCAGCGGGATCTGCGCTCACTTGCTGGAGCACGCCAGCGCCTTGTCAGTAAAGTTGATTGGAAGGCGGGGAAAGATCCAGCCATTCGGCAATCTTACCGATGCTTCTGCGTGTCGAACGCGAAACCGCTCCAACCATTATTCGGGTTGCAGCAGTGCGTTGAGCTCGGCGCATTTCTCTTCTCCATTGGGGTGCCACAAGACTGCCGGAGTGCGCGCCTCAATTGGCGCGCGCTCCGGTTGCAATTCAGGCAAGCTCGACCCGCGGCGTATAAAGCCCGATTGCCTCGACCTGGCCCTTGATGTCGCCGAGCGTCAGCTGGCTGATCCTGCCGAGTTCGATGCGCCGGGAGGCGCGTGCATTGGTCTTTTTCATCTTCCATCTCCTCTTGCTGCGAACTGGTGCAGCAAGAGGAGGCTATTGGTGGGTGCGAGATGTAACCAATCTATTCGCCTCTTATTTGACGAATGTTGGCGGCGCGGCCTGTTGCGCCGCGCCGCGCGCAAGCGTCAGTCGGTAAGGTGCTGGCCGTTCCAAAGGCCGCCGCTTTCCATGAAGACGCCCACTGGTCCCTTGGTGTCGATGCTCACTCGCCCGATCACGATGCGGCGCTTGCGACCCTCTTCGCCTTTCATTTTTGCTCTCCTTTCATCAAAAAGCGCCGCCGCCCTGCGCGGCGGCACGCCCGAATCTAGGCCAATCGATGTGTCCGCTCGGACCTTATTCGTCAGAGATAATCGGATTGTTTTCGGGGACCGGATGGGGACCTGTCTCTCGGTCTCGTTAAGCGCGCGAATCAATCTCTACGACTTGGTGAATATTTGCTGGTCACCGACATGCCAGGTAAGTCCATCGTCGACGCTCATTTCATAGGTCGCGCGGAATCGATTGGGCGCTTCGCGCCAAAAGGTGAACCTTTCCAGCGCGAACCAGGCGTTCAGCTGCGGAGCGGATTGGAAGACCAGCTTGTCCTTGGCCCACCCGTTACTTTTGAACAGGCGCGCGCCTCCCTTGAGGTTCGCGGCCATCAACAGCACAATCTCGCCGGTGCGGGAGTCGACGCTCAGCAATCCGTCATATGCAAAGGTCGCCGGCGCCTCCTCACGATGATGAACCACCATGTCCTCGCCGCCGAGCCCTGGCTCGAAGTCATAATGAGAATGAACGGGCTTGCCCGTCCGGACGAATGTGCCGCTTCCCGACCAGTGCCCTGCGAAATAGCCGCTGATAGACGATGGAAGCACTGGCCTTTGAGGCGCAGCTGCTGCCGCCGGATTTGTCTTCGCCGAATTGAGCGGAACAGCGGCGGTCTGGACCAGAAGCATCGCTGCGATCGCCGCAATCATCAGGGTTCTCCTTGAACGCTCAATCGCTGCCCTCTGCCGCCCGAGATCGCCAGTCGGATGGGTCGAAGTGGATGAACCAGATGTTCGAAAGGCCGTTATTCCACTGCGCGGCCGCTTGCATGTCGGCGTTGCCATTGCCGCTTGGCGGCGCCAGTCTGCGGCTCGCGAAATAGAGGCGCCGCTCCTTAAGATCGATGCGCGGGTCGCCGACCGAGCCATTGTTGACGTCCGGCCCGAGGAGTCTCGGCTCCGACCATCGCTTGCCTTTCCAAAATGAGATGAAGAGCTGGTGATCCTTCGCGCTTTGCCGGTCGGACGAGAAGATTAGAAAGGACCCGTCGGGTGCGACCGCAGGATCCATGTCCGAGCTGTCGGGCGGCCCGTCGAGATCGAGACGCTGCGCTTTTAAATATCCATGCCGCGTCGCTCGCGCGACATAGAGGTGGAACTGCTTGCCGTCTGCGTCGGCCGACTGGAAATAGAGATCGCCATTGGACGCAAGGCTCGGTTCGTAGATGGATTGACTGAAATTGACCGTTGCTGGGAGCCGATAGGGTTTGCCCCAGACGCCATGAGTGCGGTCGACCCGCCACAGCGCGCCGCCCTTGGCGGTCTCGACCTTGCCACCGTAAAAACCGTCGATCGGGGTTTTGCTGTTGCCGGCCGGGCGGTTTGACGAGAAGATCAAATAAGCGCCGTTTGCCGAAAGAGCCGATTCAAGGTCGAGCCACTGTCCCGAAAAGGACGCAACCTTTGGCTTGGACCAGGTTGCTCCAGTACGATGCGAACTCATGATTGCATAACGCTGTCCGTTGCTGCGCTCGAAGAACAGCTCGTTGCCGTCGACCGAAAACGTAGGAGCAGAATCCGATGCACCCGACGAGATGGTGTTGGGGGCAAAGATATGCGGCGTCGCTGCAACTGGCACCGCCGACACGAAGGGAGTGATCAGCATTGGGCGGCGCATAGAAGCTTGCTCGGGCGGCTCAAGAAATTACCGACGAACTGGTTAGATAGTTCGATTAGCATCATTATGAAGTCGAAGCTGGGGTTCAAAGCAGCTGTCCATCGGTGATTTTCGGCGGTAGCGCTGCACCAAATGAACTTCGCCGATGATCGCCTTGCCCCGCCGTTCGCGGTGCCTTTTGAATCCGATTCGAGCCGAACCTCGCGATTGTGTTGAGTTTATGATCTCGACCTCGACGATGGCTGAAAATGTCGCCTCTTCGCAGTTGCGAAACAGGGTGCGCCGCGACCAAGATCCTCTGGAAAAATCCGCAGACGATGCATCCCCGCGCATGTCGACGAGACCCTCTCAATGGCGCGGCGATTATGATAGTACGTTGCGTACTAATCGCTTTCAGCTAAAGCACAGGCTTCGGATCGGCCGTGGCATCTCCCCTTGCCGCGGCAAGGTTCGAGCGTGAGGCGACCTTTTGCGGCCGCCTCTCCAGTTCGGCGTCCCCACGCGCGAATGCTGGCCGGCGGCCCAAGGTGCGCTGTCGGCCCGCCAAATAAGGTAGCGTCCATTGCTCTTTCTTGCCGTTCAGCGCCCCAATGATCTCCCGCTCGTCGACCAAGCCGAGGCGCTGCCTTGTGAACTGGTCCATCTTTTCCCGCGCGAACGCGAACTTGCCTTGATCGTCTACAGGCTGGGGCTTGCGACGGCCGTCGATGTCGAGCGCAATCTTGCCGATCAATTGTCCAACGCCGCGGTTCGGACGATCTTGAACCGGCTCACAGCCAAGGGCATCCTTGCCCGGCAGAAATGCAGGGGGCGCCGACTGTTCCTTTATGCACCGGCGCTCACCGAGGCGCTCGCCTTGGAGCGGACGACGCGCCTTTTGTGCAAGGACGTTTGCGGCGGATCGCTCGCTCTTCTTGCGCAAAGCCTTGCTGATGAATTCATGGCTCAATCGGGTCTTTGTGCGCCGCGGCCCGGCCGCGGGCACTTGCCGCAATCAATTCTCGAGCTCGCGCCGGGCCTTCGGGAGGTCGCGACAATCATTTACAGGAAGGGGGGTGCGACCATCTTCCAAATCCAGTCGAAGCAGCGGTTCGAGCGCACGGAGGCGGGTGTCCGCGCGTGCGTCTACGAGCTCGTCAGGCGAAGGATTGTTGTTCGCAGGCGAACCGGGCGCGCTGGAGAATTCATTCATTTGCCGGCGCTCCTCACCGAGCCGGTGATCGGGTTCGCCGTTGGTCAATGGATCGCCGATCATTTCGAGGGCTCGCCCGCAGCCGCATTGAAGTTCGTTCTGCAGCTGATCGAGATCGACAGGGTGCGCCAGAGATGAACCATCAAGCTCAACTAGCATTCGCAACCGCACTGCGGCCGTGCACCAAGTCGAGGCTTGGCTATGCAGCGTCGGCAGCGAAATGCTCGTTCAATCAACGGCGCCGCTGGCCGTCGCTCAACCTACGATCTGCTCGGCCGCCCGCATTGCGGCGGTCGCCCGCATCAGATCTGATCCTTGCGGGTCAGGGTTTGAGCGGGGCCGGGGGGCGGTCCACGCATCAACGCCCCCCGGCAGCTCGGCTGTCGGCTGGCTCTGGCCGCTCGAACGAAGCTTCAAAAGGCCGCAAAGCAAGCGACGGGTCTTCGCAAAAATGAGGCGGCGGGCGCTCGGCCCTTGCCTCATTGGTCCTCCCTTTCTAGCAATTGGCGATCGTGCCTGCCTGCGCCGGAGAATGAAAAGGGATAGGTGGAGGCTCACCAAATGAGGGGGACCTGCCGGCTTTGCGGACTTCTGTTTCTCGCCTGACCCAAGACGAAGGAACATTCCTCGCGCTTTTGGCGCGAGTCCAACCGGCGACCGCTTATCAGCTCTCGAAGATTTACGCCGAATCGCCGGTGAGCAATTTCGGAACCAGCAAAGGCAAGATTTATCCGATGATCCGGCGGCTTAAGGAGCGCGGTCTGATCGGCGCCCGAGCGCTCGATGATGCGCGCAACAGCGAAGTGCTGCGCTGCACCGCCAAGGGCAAAGAAGCGGTGCGCGCCTGGCTCAAGCATATTCGGCCCACTTACCTCCTTCCCGAAGACCCGCTTCGGACGATGCTTCAATCCTTCGACCTCTTGAACAGGCACGAGCAGGCCGAGTGGATCGCAAAAGCAAGGGATGCACTAAAAGCGAAGCTCGATGAGCTCGAGCGATATGGGGCGACGGTCCACGTTCCTTATCACGAGCAGGTCCATGACAATGCAGTAAGTGCGTTGAATTCAAGGCTCGCCTGGCTCGATCGAGTTGAATCGAGCCTGAAGCTCGGCCGCTGAGCTTGTCCCTCGGCGAGGAAGAGTAATCAGGCGGCGGCCCGCCGGCGGATCCGCTTAATCCCTCATCCTTTTTGAAATGGGCCTACCAGAAGTGCCCGCAACAGCCCTGAGCGCGATTCTCAGACAAGCGAAGCACTTGTGCCCAGCTGAAAGGCGCCGCTGTTGTCCAGCTCCCCCCATAAGCGTTGCAACGCTTGCAAGCTTTGCCCGATATTAGTACTAATCGGACTAGAGCAAATCTAGTGACGAATGGCGGGTGGTTTGAGCGTTCAGATTAAATTGGACCATGGTTGCGTCGCTGACCGCGCTCCGCTGCCTCCCGAGATTGGAAAGCTCTTCCCGCGGGAGCGGCAAATCGCTCAGATCGTCTATGATAATGGCCTGGTGACCGCGAAGGATGTCGAATTCCAGCTGTCCCGATCGCTAACCAATTCGGCGGTTCGCTCTTTTCTCAATCGTCTGGTCCGCAAGGGCATGCTGGTTCAGCAACGATGCGGAAAGCGCAAAAGCATCCTTTATGCTCCGGCGCTGACCGATCCTTTCGCCCGCGAGATCGCAGTCAAGCAGTTCGCCGACGATTTCTTCGGGGGCTCCTTAGAGCAGCTTGCCGATGAGCTTGGGAGTTTCTTCTCTTGCCAGCCAAGCCTGACCGAGCTGCTCGAAGCCTATGATCGGTCGCAGCCCTCCCAACTCGGCGAACTTTCGTCGCGAATGCGCCAAATCGCAGGCATCGTCTATCGAAGCGGAAGTTCCACCAACCGCGAGATCCAATCGCAGCTCGACGATGAGCTGACGATATCGTGCATCAAGACATTGCTCGGCCGGATGGTGGTTCGAGGGCTGATCAGGCAGCGGCGGAGCGGACGCCATCGCGAAAATGCTTATCTTCCGGCGCTGGTCACAAGAGAGGTAAGGCGGCTTGCCTTGAAGCGCTTGATCCAGGATCGCTTCGGCGATTCAGCGGGATCGGCGCTTCGGGCGGTCTTGCAGCTGATGCACGCTCAACAGGCGCGTTGAGCCCAAGCTCGCTGGGCGCTCCCGCCTTTGCGATATTTCGGGGCGTCGCGGACTCATTCAAAGCTCAAGTGGACCAAGGTCCGACGCGCACTAAAAAGTGGAGCGAACGACCGCTCGAAGATTCCGTCGGCGATGCTCTTGGTGCGGTTTGCATCGTCGCCGAAGAATGTCGCCGGTGATCGTTCGAAGCGCCAATTAGAAGAGAGGAAACGGCAATCGCGAGCCGCCTCACTGTGGCGCAAATGACACGCCAAAGCAGCATTTCGACTACTAGCGCTAGTTAAGAAGTACGAATCGGACTAGATGCGACTGACGATCCCCCGGTCACCGGCATGGTGTCCTCATGGGGAGGGGGGAGACATGTTCGTGACTGAGGAGAGAATGATGAATGCAGATGTGGTTCGTTTCGGCGCAAAGCTTCGGACCGGAACTGCGCTGACCGCGCTTGCAATAGCAGGGCTCGCTGCAAGCCCTGCATTTGCCGAGGATCGGGGCGTTCAGCCGATGGCGATGCCTCCAGCCCAAGCGCCGGCCGCAGCGCCCGCCCCCGGCAAGGGTGCGAAGGCGTCGC
>Ga0157370_10002197_pt1 | contig 23806 bp, 19 predicted proteins | sample C35metaG_FD_113463 | JGI IMG/M metagenome (GOLD analysis project Ga0157370, IMG submission 113463) | Corn rhizosphere microbial communities from Kellogg Biological Station, Michigan, USA - C3-5 metaG | ecosystem: Host-associated > Plants > Roots > Rhizosphere > Soil | place: USA: Michigan...
AAGCGACCTTCCGAAGTGGTCGCGCGCTCCCTTCCCTCTGTTGGAGGCGAGCATGGCGAGACTTGATCAGGCAGTTTGGGTAGCCACGGCGAATATCGCCCGGTTTCGGGATCTGCTGGACTCTCCCGTTGACGAATATCAGCGCCACCAGCTGGAAGGATTGCTGACGCGCGAATTGGCGAAGTTGACGGAGCTATCCAGAAGGCCCCCGAACCGGGCGGAGCCAGACGGAAAATCCCCCGGTCAGCCGGCATCGCCCGGCAGACCGGCAAGATGACCAGGTCAGACGGCGGTAAGATACGGCGGCGCCGCGCGGCGCCTTGTGCCAATCGGCTGCTCGCCCTGCTGCCCCGCGCCGACTATGAACGGCTTCGCCCCCATCTTGAAAGCACGGCGCTGAAATACCGTCAGTCGCTGTACCGAGTGCACAGACCCATCCGCTTTGTCTATTTCATCGAAACCGGCGTCGGCTCGCTGGTGAACACCATGGCGAATGGTGACGCGGCCGAAGTCGGCACGATCGGGAATGAGGGCGTGGTCGGCTTGCCGCTCGTGCTGCAGGACGAACGGTCGCCGACCAGCGTCTATGTCCAGGTGCCGGGCACCGGCCAGCGCATGAAGGCGTCGCTGTTCCGCAAGGAGTTGGCGCGAAGCGCCTCCATGCGGACGGTGATGCTCCACTATGCCCATGCCTTCTTCAACCAGGTGGCGCAATCGGCGGCCTGTAACCAGTTTCATTCCCTGGAGCAGCGCTGCTGCCGCTGGCTCCTGATGACCCATGACCGCATGGAATCGGACCAGTTCCTGCTGACGCAGGAGTTCCTGGCGATGATGCTGGGCGTCCAGCGAACGGGCGTCACGGTCGCGGCAGGTGCATTGCAGCGTGCGGGGCTGATCAACTACCGGCGAGGCAATGTCACGATCAAGGATCGCCACGGCCTGGAGCGCCGGGCCTGCGAATGTTACGGGATCGCCAAACGGGAGTTCGATCGCCTGCTCGGCAGTATGGCGAAGCGTCGCTCGTCCTAGGATTGTCGTGCAATTCCATCCTGTTGGGCACATGTGCACGGACAATGTCCGGTGCCGGACATTGTTGACCGAGATCAACGTCTCGGGGCAATGGCCGTGTCAGACTTTAGCTTGTTAAGTTGAAATGGCGCGCGCTCGCGCCGGTCTTTCAGACAACAAGGAGAAACCTCATGAACAGGATTTTCAAATTCGCATTGGCGGCATCTTTGTTGGGCTCCGCCGCCGCCGTTGCCCAGCCCGGCTATTCTGGCCGCAACGATCAAAATCGCTATGGACAAGACCGCTATGAGGGGTACCGCAACAACCCAGGCGTTCGCATGACCTCACCACGATTTTCACGCGGCGACCGGCTGCCCGATCAATACCGGCGCAACCGCCAATATGTCGTCAGTGATTGGCAGCAACGCCACCTCAGAAGGCCCCCACGCGGTTACCATTGGGTCCGCGACGATAACGACAACTATTTTCTGGCGGCGGTTACCACCGGCGTGATCCTGGATTTGCTGCTCAATCACCGGTGACGTGAAATTAAATCGGACTTTAGGGGAGGAAAGGTATGTCCCTCGGAACTATTCTACTGATCATTTTGGTGATCGCGTTGCTCGGCGGTTTCAGCGGTATCGGCGGCGGCCGCTTCTACGGCACGGGCTATTACGGCGGTGGCGGGATCGGCCTGATACTTATTATTGTCCTGATCCTGGTGGTGCTTGGCAGAATTTGAACGTTCGTGAACCAACCACTGTGGGTTCGGCAATTTCGGATGGAAGCGGAAGCTGACCGGGAACATTTCGACGGCAAGACAACCAAATAAGGAAGGGAGCCATGGAACGCCTGAATGGATTGATGGCTATTGGAGCCGTGTTAGTTGTGGCTGGCATCTTGGGATTTGCGATCCCCGTCTTCACGACGCGATCAACGGAAACGGTGGCCAGGATTGGCGACCTGAAGTTGCAGAACACCGAGGACACATCGCATCGCATTCCACAATTGTTGAGCGGGGGTGCGCTGATCCTTGGCGTCGTCGTCCTCGGATTTGGCCTCAATCAAAAGCGCTAAAGAGATAAGGTATGTCACTCCGAACCGGCCCGAACAGGCTGTTGTCGAGCACCGGCGTTTCTCATATGGCTTATCCTCCCCGGAGAACCGCATATTTTTGTCGCGCGCGTTTCGGCGCGACGCTTGCGTTGTGGCCGGTTTTAAACAGCTGGGTTGGACTGTGACTGGCAATGTAGCGAGCAATTCGGATGAACAGAAAGATGCGGAGGCCGAGGTCAAAGGCTTCGCGGAGAAGCTGGGCCCATTCGTGGTCGCCGCTGAAACAACAAGAATGGCTATGGTGTTCCTGGATGCAAAACAACCCGGCCATCCGATAATCTTTGCCAATGACAGCTTTCTCTCTCTGACGGGATATAACCGCAAAGAGGTCCTTGGACAAACCTTCAACTTCCTCTTGGCGAATAGTGCCGATGCTGAAACACTGGCCCGAATTAAGGCCGAGTGCGAGACCGGCTCGGACTGCGGCGCGGAAATCCTTTACCGCCGCAAGAATGGCAGCGAGTTCTGGGCCGCCCTCTTCATCAGCCCGGTTCGGGATAAGAACGATGATGTTGTTCAATATTTTGCCTCCCTCGTTGACCTTACCAAGCACAAGGAAGAGTTGACCCAATCAAGGATGATGATTGACGAGCTAAACCATCGCGTAAAAAACACCTTGGCAACGGTGCAATCGATTGTCTGGCAGGCTCTGCGTACGAACTCCGACCCCGCCGTGGCCCGGGCCGCCATCGAGTCTCGGCTATTTGCACTTTCCCGGTCGCACGACCTGCTAACCCGCGAAAACTGGAAAGGTGCAGGACTGCACGATTTGGTTCACAACGCCTTGGAGCCATTCGGGGTCGCGGGCGGTCGGGTCGATCGCATAGTGATCAAGGGGGAGAATATCCGTTTCCCGCCGCAAGCGGCGTTGGCCTTGAGCATTGCATTCAACGAACTTGCGACCAATGCCATGAAATATGGTTCTCTCTCAAATGAGAGAGGATCAGTCCTGATCGAGTGGAAGATCGAAAATACGCCCGAAGGCGCCCAGCTAATCCTGCACTGGCAGGAAAAAGATGGCCCTCCAGTCACGCCGCCCTCGCGCAAAGGGTTCGGATCGGGCGTAATTGAGCGCGGTCTGGTCCATGAACTGCAAGGTACCGCGCATCTCGAATACCGGCCGGAAGGTCTGATCTGCACGATAAACATCCCAGCGCCACCCGGTGCTCTTGATGAATAAATTGCTTTCCGGCCGTCGTATCCTCGTCGTTGAGGACGAAATGCTTATTGTCTTGATGATTGAAGACATGCTGGCCGATCTGGGATGCGAGTCCATAACGGCTGCCGCCACAGTCGATCAAGCCCTCGCTCTGATTGGGGGACAGGTATTCGATGCCGCCATGCTCGATGTGAATTTGAAAGGAAATAACAGCCGTCCCGTGGCCGACGCGCTCGCCGCGCGAGGCGTACCGTTCATCTTCTCCACAGGCAACGGCGGTCATCATACAATGGACGGCTACGAAGACCGGGCTATCCTGAGAAAGCCGTTCATATATGAAGACTTAGCCGCCATATTTGCGGGTCTTTTCCCCCGCTGACCCGGTTGCGCTGAACCCGGCACGCTGCGGCGCACTCGCTGCCGCCGTAACGTCTGTCCGCCCCCTTGCGGGTCTCCAAGCGGGAATTCGACCGTATGCTTGAGGATCTCTGAGCCAGGGTGAGGCAGCCGCGCGCCCGCTGGACGCGCGCCTTGATCGGCGGCGGTGGAACGTTGCGTTCGAGCCTTTCGGTGGGCGGCTTGACCATGAAACCAGCGGTCTCTCTGACGGCGCCGACAATCGCGTTTGCCCGGCTGCGAGTGTTCAATTCGATACAGTTCTTAGTGTGCGGGAAGGGTCGCCACCATGCTATCGGCACCAGGATAGATTGGTAGCGAAAGTACCAGCCTTCCCGTCTGCTCTACGACATCGACACTGAGCAATTTGATTGTCCCGCCATTGTGCGGAAACTCCCGCGCCAGTTCGAGCGTACTCTTCAGCGCCTCGGCGCGAGCTGTGTCTTCCTTGTCGAATTCCATGCCCTCATCGTCGGGGAAGAGGCCTCTCTCGGATCGAATGTGAAAATGATAGCGCATAATGAATTAAGACATGACTTAATCCCGGGAATGTTGATCCAGCTCAAATGGATCGAGGCGGTATTGTTTAAATTAGTTTCCTAGTTGAAGAAGCAAATATGCCAATTAAAAGGAGAAATGCGCATGGCTACGATATTCAAAACTACGGTCGTTGCATTGGCGCTTGTGGGAACCTCACTTACGTCAGGTTGCATGTCGGATAGGGATGGGCGATACGGCCGCGACGACCGCTATAGAGGCGGTAGCGCAGTGTCCGTCGACTTCGGAAACGTCGCCTTTGGTTACCGCGATGGTTATTGGGACAATGCACACACTTGGCACCAATGGGGCGATGATCGTCACCGTGAGAGCTACCGAAACTATCGAGGCAGTCACTACAACGATTGGAATCATGACCGTGACGGCGACGATGGTTGGCATCGCGACAATTCCAGATAAACATCCCATCCCTTCTTGAAAGGACATCTAATGAACAAAGACCACATTAAGGGCGCGGTCGACCAGGCCAAGGGCTCGATTAAACAGGCGGTTGGCACTGCCTGTGGCGATACCAAGTTGAAGGTGGAAGGCGCTTTGGATAAGGCGAAGGGTAAAGCTGAGAGCGCCGTTGGCGATGCAAAGGATGCCATTCGTAAGTTGTGAGGCGCCTTAAACGCCAGCTGAATAACTTGGGCGGGCGCTTATTTCATATTGAGTCCGGGACAGCCGCGGCAGCCATTCTCTGGCCGTGGCTATTACCGGGGCGATCTCGGACCTCATGCTCAACAGCCGGCAACGCTTGACGGCGGCCCAGTTCATGCAGGAACCTCCGATGTCCGCTCAAGATATGCTTCTCAGCCCCGGGCCGCGGAACCTGCCACCCCTGAAGCCGACGCCGGCGATTCATGAAGGCCCGGCCAGGAATATGCGAAAGTTTCTCCGCCGCCACCGGGTGGTGGCTGCGAGTCTCGCATGTGCCGTGGGGCTTGCCGCTGCCTACACGGCATATCGCTGGAATAGTGACACATCCGGAGCGCCGGTCCTCGTCGCGGCTACGCGTGGCGATGTCGAAAATCTTGTCACGGCCATCGGCAATCTGCAGCCGCTCAACACGGTCGATGTCGGCGCCCAGGTCTCTGGCCAGCTGAAAACGCTCTACGTGAAAATCGGCGATAGCACGCACAAGGGCGACCTGGTAGCCGAGATTGACACCCCGGTGGCTGCCGCCAAGGTCGATGCCGACAAGGCTCAGTTGCAGAACCTCAGGGCGCAGCTTTCGGACAAGCTGTCGGCGGGTATTCTCACGACCGCGCAGGCCGGACGCCAGACGCGCCTGAAGAACGATGGTGCCACCAGCCAGGATGCTTTTGACATCGCGCAGTCGGCGCAAAAATCCGGCGAGGCGCAGGTTAAAGCCGTGCAGGCGCAGATAACACAGGCTGAATCCACGCTGAAGGCCGACCAGGCGACGTTGGGTTACGCGAAGATCTACGCTCCGATGACCGGTACCGTGACGGCAATAGCGGCCAAGGAGGGGCAGACACTGAACGCCAACCAGCAGGCGCCCAACATCCTCACTATTTCCGACCTCGCGACGATGACCGTGTATACGCAGGTCTCCGAGGCCGATGTCCCCAAATTGCATCTGGGCATGGACGCCTATTTCACCACCCTGGGAAATGCCACCCGGCGCTATTCCGGCAAATTGCGGCAGGTACTGCCCACGCCGGCTGTGGTGAATAACGTCGTGCTCTATACCGCGCTGTTCGATGTCGGCAATCCAGACAGGAACCTGATGCCGCAGATGACGGCGCAGGTGTTCTTCGTCCTTGGCGCCGCGCACGATGTCGTGATCGTTCCCGTCGCTGCCCTAAAGTATGCCGATGCCGCTCAACCAGGGGCGGGTCCGCGCGCGGCAACCCGCCAGCCGGGGATGCAGAACGCCCCGGCCAGGCGGCGCGCCGCGATGGTTACCGTCGTCCAGTCCTCTGGAGACCGCGAAGACCGCAATGTCGTGGTCGGAATTACCAACCGGGTTGATGCGGAAATCGTTTCGGGTCTGGCCATGGGAGAGAAGGTAATAGCCGGTACCCAGGCTGCAACCACGGTGAGAACCGCCCGGCCAGTTGCCGCGGGAGCCGGCGGTTTTGGCAGGGGCGGGCCGTGAACCGGCCGGTCATCCGCCCGATCGACGCTCCCACCGCGATCCCATTGATCGAACTTGAAAATATCCGCAAGACCTATGTGACGGACGGGGGCGTCGAGGTGCACGCCCTGCGCAACGTGTCACTCGCCGTCTATCCCGGCGAATTCGTCGCCTTCATGGGCGCCAGCGGTTCCGGCAAGTCGACCCTGATGAATATTGTTGGCTGCCTGGACCGGCCCAGCGCCGGAGCTTATCGCTTCGCGGGGCATGACGTCTCGACACTGGATTCGGATTCCCTGGCGTGGCTCAGGCGGGAGGCCTTTGGCTTCATTTTCCAAAGCTACAATCTCCTCCCGACCTCGACAGCCGAGGAAAATGTCGAAATTCCGGCAGTCTATGCCGGTCTCATGCCGGCGGAACGCAGGAAGCGCGCCGATGCGTTGCTGGCCTCGCTGGGCCTTGGAGACAGGCTTACCCATCGCCCCAATCAGCTTTCCGGCGGGCAGCAGCAACGCGTTTGCATCGCGCGCGCCCTGATAAACGGCGGCAAGATAATCCTGGCCGACGAGCCGACTGGAGCCCTCGACAGCAAGAGCGGCGCCGAAGTCATGGCGCTTCTGAAGGATCTTTCGGACAAAGGCCACACTGTCATCCTGATCACGCATGACGCCAAGGTGGCTGCGCATGCGGACCGCATTATCGAGATACAGGATGGCGAAGTCGCAAAGGACAGCGGCCACGTGTGTTCCCCCGGCTCCGGGCCGCCAGATGCTTTCGATCTGGGACCGATTGAGAATGCGCGATCTCCAGTCCCGCTAATGGCGGGTACCAGTGAATCCCTCCGCATGGCCCTGCGTGCGCTGCGCGCCAATGTCTTTCGCACCGTGCTGACATTACTCGGCATCGTCATTGGGGTCAGTTCTGTGGTGGCCATGCTGGCGATCGGCGAAGGGGCCAAGAACAGCCTGGTCGCACAGATCGGCCAGATGGGCACCAATCTTCTGGTGGTGCGCCCGCAGATGCGCAATGGTCGCGGCTATAGCGGAACTATCGCCACCCTTACCGCAGCCGATGCGGAGGAGATCGCCAAGCTGGCCTATGTGGGCTCGGCTGTCCCCGAATCCTCTTCAAACGCCACCGTTCGCTTCAACGATGCCGATTACCAAACGCAGATCGACGCCACGACCAATGCTCTGCCGCCTACGCGCAGCTGGCCTGTATCGCAGGGCGTGTTCTTCTCCGGCGAGGATCAACTGAGCTACGCTGCCGTCGCCGTTCTCGGCCAGACGGTCAAATCCACGCTTTTCCCCGGCGGCACCGATCCCATCGGAAAATATGTGCTGATCAACAACGTGCCGTTTCAGGTGATCGGTATGATGTCTGCGAAGGGCGCGTCAGCCAACGGCAATGATTCAGACGATGTTATCTTCGTGCCGCTGACCACGGGTATGCTTCGGATCTCTGGCCAACGCTTCGTTCGCTCAATCACGGTCGCGGTCACGGATCTTACGCGGATGGACGCCGTGCAGGATATGGTGAGAACGCTGCTCATCGAACGCCACAGCGGAAGCGAGGATTTCCAGATCCGCAACATGGCGGACGTGATTGAGACCGCCACGGTGGCGCAGGATACAATGACTGTTCTGCTGGGCTCGGTTGCCGCGATATCGCTGGTCGTGGGCGGCATCGGTGTCATGAATATCATGCTGGTGTCGGTCGCCGAGCGGACCCGCGAAATCGGCATCCGCATGGCGACCGACGCGCGGCATCGCGACATACTGCAGCAATTCCTTCTGGAGGCCGTGGTGGTGTCGGGAATCGGCGGGATCATTGGCGTGCTCGGGGGCGTGGCAGTTGGAGTGGCCATCCGCGCGTTCGGCACGGCGACGGCGTTCACGCCGGCGCCAATGCTGCTGGCCTTCGGTTGCGCCGCCGTTACAGGTTTGGTTTTTGGCTACTTTCCGGCTCGCAAAGCTGCCCGTCTTGACCCTGTCGTGGCGCTGGCGAGCGCTTGATAAGACTCCAATGTCCGCTGCCGGACATAGTTGAGCGCGATCAACGCCTCGGCAATCCAGGTGTCTACATGCCCCCAGGAACAATCCCGCTCAATCCCGATCACCGCGCTATTGGTTGTTTTAGCGGCTTGGCGCTCAAGGTCTTGTCCAAAACCCCTCCAGAAAGCCCGTTGTTCGCACCGTGGCCAGGACCATGCCCGCGGTGATCAAGAACGAGAGAAGGGCGGCCACAAGGGATACGCAGAGCAGGAGTCCATCCTCTTCGAGATAGGCAAACGAGATCAACATGATTACGAGCGTTGGAACGATGTTGAATGGAAAAGGTGCAAGGAGGGTCACGGCCAAAAGAAGAATAGTCAATCCGACCAGTCTTTTTGTCGTCTGGAATGGCGTCGGCCAGCGCGGGCGGATGACGACCTCCATGCGCTTCAGCAATGGAATTGCCCAGAGGGCCAATCGCGAGACGCGCTGCGTCGGAATTGATCGCCTTGCCAAAAAATGGGGCAGGCGTGGCCGTTCGTGTCCCAGGATCATTTGGATCGCCGGAAACGGCAGCAGCAGCATGGCGAGCATTGCGATTGCGGGCGCCAGGCCGAAAAAGGCGACAATCAGCATGAGAAGCCCAAAAGATCGATTTCCGAGGCGGCTGATGAGCCATGCGAGGCTCACGTGATCCGCTGGCGCGTCATCAAGCAACCGCTTAAGCGCAACTGACGTTTGGATATGCGGTCGCAGGCGCATATCTTCCATTTCGGACCCGCTCGCGAATTAGCTCAGTGAGTTGACATCACGAAGTAGCCTATTGGCAATATCATAGGCTGATCCATCCGAGGGGGTGGTATCGCTAGTCAGCGCACCCGGGTCCAGACAAGGGTGTGGCCGATCAACGGCAGGAGCAGATAAGCGCGTATCCGTAAGCTGCCGTCGTTCGCGATCGACATGAGAGCCTGATAGTTCATGCCGTCGTCGGGATTGTAGATCTTGCCATCCTCCCAGGTATTTGCGCCGGTCCGGCGAAGGCCCTGGAGAACGTCCAGTCCCAGAAGCGGGCGACCACGAAGCGAGGGATTGCTGTTTTTCAAATCGACGAGTGGCAGGCCCTGGGCATCGTTTGGCCACTTGAACCAGACGATTTTTGCGCACAACCGGTCGTCACAGGGCGCGATCTCGATTTGGATGCGTTGGTTCGCGTGAAGCCATACACCAACAGGCGTCGGGACTTCTGCGGCGGCAGGAGAGGTCGCCACCGTCAGACTGAGCAAAAGCCAGGATAGCATCCTTCTCATGTCAGATCGAAAAAAGACCTCGCCGGACGCCAGCCTACAGCGTGTGCCTTCGGGGGAGCAAGATTGAGCGCATGGTCAGCCGGGAAAAGCCGCAGGCCTGAGGTTCAGGGACCGGCAAGTACCAATCGGGGACTAGAGCCTGACCGCATCATGCGACTACTACAAGCATCATACGGCGCAGTCTTCACGACATCACGATGCATAGTATACGGCGCAGAGGGTTCCAGGTGTTGTCGAGCTTCTTGCTGAAGCCCGGGTTGGCCGCCCTTACCTGCGATGCGTTCAGTCGTTTGCGAGATACGAGGTAAGGGCTTCCATCGTGTCTCCAGTCATTGTTTTCGTATTGGGGTTCATCAGGACATGTTTGCGAAATTTAATATTAAACAGCCGAAGCTGGGCCATCAGATAGTCTGCGTGCTGGCCGGCGATCCGCGGCGTCGCATCATGGCCTTCGCCTTGCGCGCCGTGGCACAGCTTACAGGCGACAACATTATCCGCCGTGTTTCCGCTTTCATAAATAAGCCTACCCTCTGCTGCTCGGGCGGCAGGTTTGGGACCGGTCGGCGGCTGGCCCGCAAAATAATTTGCGACCGAAGTTCTGGTCGCGTCACTTTCTGAAGACAGTTCTCTGAACATTCCGATTTGGGCATGCGGGTTTGTTCGTGTTACATCGGAAAGCGCCTTCAATCGGGCGACAATGTATCCCGCCTGCTGACCATTCAGACGAGGTGTTGAGGTCACTTCGCTATTGCCGCCCGCTCCATGGCAGCTTTGGCAGCTTTTAAGCACGTCCGATTGCGTAGCCGATTGAGTGCCCCAATTGTTCTGCGCCATCGCGGACGAGGCGATAAAACATGCAATGGCTACGCCGGTCAGGAGCCTAGAATATTTTACCACAGCTCACCTCTCTCTGAAACCATCGGCAGGATCGCCGTTGTTTGCGATACAGACCACGCAGCGACGCTGAGAAGAGCGTTTGCCTTCATAATCCAAGAGTGGCCAACAGAGTTCGTCACCGTTGCCACTGGAGGCGAAACGCCATTCGCCGAATACGACCACAAGCTCCGTAATAGAATGAGTGTCAAGGAAATACAGAGGCGCGAATTCCCGGTGGGTTTGCAAGTCAATTTGGCTCGGCGCTCCACAGCGGAAATCTCCCCTGTCGGACAAATGTCATGAATGATGTGCTGGCGTCCGTGTGGTGTTTTACCGCAGATATTGGCTTTCTCGGATGTATGTGAGGAGCCACCCCGACGCTTGAAGTCCCATCCTGCGCGATGTGTTCCTTGCCATCTTGAGTCACCCGCACGTCACACAAGTCTTCCCGGATGCAAGGCCGAGATTGCGGAACTTCTGGATGAGATTATTTCCTCGCGAAAAACGCGTCCGGCCAACGAATGTCAATGAGGCGGAGCTACCTCACAACAAATAATGCTCGCCAATTGTCGCTATATTTTCGGAGTGCGCCTTATTGTGATGGTGCATCGGCACTAGGTTACGCACGCAGTTTGGATATCTGAAGTTCAAACGATGCATAACCGCCAGCACCTAAGGAATCTCACTATGACTTATCTAAGCCCGCGACATTCATGGTTTGGGTCCGGTTCGGGCGATGACATCAGCGGCAACCCGCTTTCGACGATGCGTAAGGCGTTCGATACCCTTTTCGATGACTTCGGCCTGTCGTCGGGCTCCTGCGCTCGTTTCGCCGCACCACGCATGAATATCAGCGAAACCGAGAGTTCGGTCGACATCGAGGCCGAACTGCCTGGTATCGAGGAAAAGGACGTGGAGCTCTCGCTCAACAAGGACACACTCACTATCAGGGGTGAGAAGAGAATGGAACGCGACGACCAGAACAAGAATTTCTCTCATCAGGAACGGGCGTACGGGAAGTTCACGCGATCGATCCACTTGCCGTTCGAGGCAGATCCAAAAACACTGAAGGCATTGTTCGCCAAAGGCGTGCTCAAGGTAACCGTGCCGAAGCCCGCCAACGTCATTCAGAACAACGTCAAAATTCCGATTAAAACCATAGCGTAACGTTGACGAGCGTTGCCATTCAATCGCTTCGCCTATCGGCGGCAGGGCAATGGCGGCATCGACCTATGGACCAGCCGGCGATGTTATCGGGCGCCAGGCTCTCCGTCACCACTTATGAGTTCAATCCAACAATCACTGGAGTTCGCAAATGCTGAAACAATCTGGACTAATCGCAGCCGGCGCCGTAATTGCCGCGGTATTTTCATGGATGGGCGTTGCCGAAGCTGCTCCGGCCGGCGTCAAGGTGGGCTCGCTGACCTGCAACGTCAGCAGCGGCTGGGGTTTTGTATTCGGGTCTTCGAAAGATCTGCACTGCACGTTCCGCCAATACAATCATGCCGTTGATCATTACGTCGGCACTATTGGCAAGTTCGGGGTCGATATCGGTTACACGGAAGGCGGAGTTCTCGTCTGGGCCGTCGTTGCACCAACTTCGGATGTCCGTGCGGGCGCACTGGAGGGTAATTATGCCGGCGCAACTGCGAGTGCGACGGTCGGCGTCGGGCTCGGCGCCAATGTGCTTATAGGCGGTCTCGATAAGTCCATTGCGCTTCAGCCTGTAAGTGTCGAGGGCAATGAAGGGCTGAACGTCGCCGCGGGTATTGGGGCCATTAGCCTCAAATCTGCGCCGCTCGTCGTTGGCGGGACTCCGTAATAAAGGTAGTTGATCTGGCGCAAACGAGATAGCAGCGAGCCATGCTATAAAAGACAAGGAAAGCTGGATTTTTGCGGTCTTTGCGGTCAGGTCTGATGCGAGCCCCATCCATCCCGGGGCACGCGTTTTCTAAAATGGGCGATGTCCTCACGCTTTGTGGAACATTTGCGCCCGCGACGCATTTTACCAATAGGGCTTCTAAATAACGTTGGGGCGGGCGCTTTGCCCTGAACAATATTGCATATTGAGCTGCTGCGAACGCTGGATCTTCCTATCCGATCTGAGCTTTTCAGTGCGGAGCGGTTGGAACAGCACGCCAAAAGTCTCGCGGACGCGCAGCCGGTTGGTCGTTCCGCGAAGTCAAGAAAATCATTGCGCCAGCGGCTCAAGGAAAATTCGGAACGGCTGAATGGCAATTTTCGCATGCTTGCCAAGGCTGCCAAATCCGGAAGCCAGATTACGTCCGCTGGCGAATGGTTCCTCGACAATTTCTACATCGTCGAAGAGCAAATTCGGCAGGTCCGCAAAGATCTCCCAGCCGATTATTACAGTGAGCTTCCCAAACTTTCCCAGGGGCCTTTGGCCGGGTTTCCGCGCGTCTATGGCATCGCATGGGCACTGATCGCGCATACCGACGGCGCTTTCGACGTCGATAGGGTAGAGCGCTTCGTTGAGGCCTATCAGGAGGTCGATCCGCTCAAAATCGGAGAATTGTGGGCCATCGCCATTACCCTGCGGATCACGTTGGTGGAAAACCTACGGCGACTGACCGATATCGTCGTCGCGCGCCTTGGCGACACGGAGCGTGCCGATGCGATTGCCAAGGAGATCTTGGCTACCTCCTCGGAAAAGAGAAGCCGTGGTTCAGCCGATATCGCACTTGAAGGTATACCTGTTACCGCGACTTTGATTACGCGGCTGGAGCAGCAGCTTCGCAACCAGAACGCTCTTGCTGACCACATTCTTCAACGCATCGAGGCCCGGCTCCAGTATACCGGCACCAGCAGCGAAATTGTAATACAGAGCGAGTATCAACTCCAGGGCGCCGACGATATTTCGGTCCGCAACGTCATCAATGCGATGCGACTGGTCTCCAATACGGACTGGGCTGACTTTGTAGAGCATGTCGGCCTGGTTGATCACGCTTTGCGGAATGATACTCGTTTTGGGGACATGGATTTCGCCACGCGCGACCGTTATCGGCGCGCGGTGGAAACAATGGCGCGCCGCGCTCCCTTAGACGAGATTGAGATAGCCTCAGCAGCCGTGGCACAGGCGCGGCGGCCCGTAGGAAAGACGCCACGTGAAAGCGATCCAGGTTTCTATCTGATTGGTGGAGGCGCTCCCGCATTCGAAAAGAAGGTTGGTTACCGGCCATCGTTGCGGCAAAGATTCTGGCGGCGCGCAGCGGCCACAGGCCTGCTTGGTTACCTAGGCTTCAGCGCCGTCATCACCGTTCTTGTTGTCGCACTGATTCTGTTGGGTGAGTTCTATGCCGGCGTCACTGGCGCGGATCTCGCGATACTGGGTTTTCTGGCATTGATGCCGGCCTCGGATCTGGCCATCGCTACCGTCAACCGGAATGTCACCAACCGCTGGGGGCCGAAATGCCTTCCCGCACTGGCTCTAAAGGAAGGTGTTCCCGATTCCCTTCGAACGCTTTTGGCGGTACCGGTGCTAATAACGTGCGAGGAGGAAATAGCCGACCAGGTGGCGCGCCTGGAAGTTCATTATCTGTCCAACGCTGACGCACGCATGAAGTTTGTCCTGCTATCCGATTGGGCAGACAGTGATACAGAAACCGCGGCGTTGGATCAGCCGCTCCTCGACCGGGCGCGCGCTGCAATTCGTGATCTCAATGATCGCTACGCCGGGAATGGGCCCTCGCTCTTTTTACTGCTGCACCGAAGGCGCCTATGGAACGCTGCCCAGGGTAAGTGGATGGGCTGGGAACGCAAGCGCGGCAAGCTGCATGAATTGAACCGGCTGCTTCGCGGTGCGGACGAAACAAGCTTCCTGGATTTGGACGGTGTGTTCGCGGAACTTCCTAAGGATGTGCGTTATGTCATAACGCTCGACGCAGACACCCGCCTTCCCAGGGGCGCTGCCAAACGCCTTATTGGCAAGATGGCGCATCCGCTCAACCTGCCCGAGTTCGATCCGCGCAAGGGCAGGGTGGTGCACGGGCACGGGATCCTGCAGCCGCGCGTGACACCGTCCCTGCCCATCGGTTCGGAAAGCTCCCTGTTTCAGTGGGCTTTTTCAGGCCCCAACGGCCTGGATCCGTACGCGTTTGCAGTCTCTGATGTCTATCAGGACTTGTTCGAGGAAGGGTCGTTTGTCGGCAAGGGCATTTACGACGTGGATGTTTTTGAACAGGCTTTGCAGCAGCATATTCCTCAAAACGCGGTGCTCAGCCACGACCTTCTGGAGGGTATCTTCGCCCGAGCAGCGCTGGTTTCCGATGTTGAGTTGGTAGAAGAATTTCCTTCTCGTTACGACGTCGAACTTGCACGCCAGCACCGTTGGGTCCGGGGTGATTGGCAACTGCTGCCGTTCGTCCTCGGCTTCGGCAGTGGCCGGCACATACCGGCCCTCGGGCGCTGGAAGATACTGGACAATCTGCGGCGATCCCTGTCGGCTCCTGCGTTGCTTTTGGCGCTGCTCGTTGGCTGGCGGCAACCGCTGATGGGGTCCCTTTTTTGGACGGCAATCTTGGGCCTTACGGTCGTTCTGCCGCCATTGCTGCCAGTTCTTTCAAGCTTTGTGCCGCATCACCGCGGTTTTTGGCTTCGCGGGCATGCTCGAAACCTTGTTCAGGACTCCATTCTGGCCGGCACACAGATCCTGTTTAACGCCGCGTTTTTGGCGCGCATCGCTTACCTGTCGCTGGATGCCATCTCCCGGACTTTGTTCCGACTGGTCGTCAGCAAGAAAAATCTTCTCGAATGGGTGACCTTCGCAGAGAGCGCCTACAGCCGGCGCGGCGGCCCGCAAAGCCTTGCGTTGCAGCTTACCGGGAGTTTCGCGTTTTCAGGCGCCGTGGCCGCATACTTGGCAATGGGGGAACGTAGAAATCTCTGGACGGCCTTTCCGTTCCTTCTGTTATGGGCGCTTTCGCCCCTTATCGCGCGGTGGGCCAGCAACGCGCCGGATGTGGAGCCGCATCTCGATATTTCTGAGAGCGACAGGCTGGCGCTACGCCTGGCAGCTCGCCGCACCTGGATCTTCTTCGAAAAATTCGTTACCGCGGACGAGCACCATCTTCCACCCGACAATTTCCAGGAAAAACCAAAGGGAGAGATCGCCCATCGCACGTCACCCACGAACATAGGGCTCTATCTCAATGTCGTTCTCGCGGCGCATGATTTTGGCTGGATCGGCACGCTGGAGACGATCGAGCGCCTTGAACGAACGTTGGCAACGCTGCAAAAAATGGAGCAGCATCGCGGGCATTTTCTCAACTGGTACGATACGCGGGACTTGGCATCGCTGAAGCCACGCTATGTTTCGACAGTGGACAGCGGTAATCTTGCCGGCAATCTCCTGGTGGTGAAGGGCGCCTGCCAGCAGCTCTTAAATCCTGGCAGAGCGCAACGGATCGTTGAGGGACTCACCGACACGCTGGCCATGATCGGCGGTGGTGCCGGCCCAAACGGCGCACAACCGGATTGCAGGCAAGCGCGAGATCAGCTGAAGGCAGTTCTGGACAGCTTGGACTTGTCCGGTCCGTCGCCAGTTCTATCCTTCGACAGACTGGAACAGCACGCGCTGGCACTGACAGGCACCGTTGGTGTAAGCGAACCCCTCCGCGCGGGTGCCGCGACATTCTTGGCCGCGGTACTTAGTCACAAACGTGATTTTCAGTCCGACGCGGGCCTGGTCTCTGACGAGGCGAGGCTTCGGCTGACGAATATTGCAGCCGTATGCGACAGCCTCGCCAAGGGCATGGAATTCGGATTTCTGTTCGATGAAGCGCGCCAGTTGCTGGTAATAGGTTATCGAGTCGATGATCAGGCACGCGACGCTAACGCTTATGATCTTCTGGCGTCGGAAGCGCGGCTGGCGAGCTTTTTCGCGATTGCAAAAGGAGATGTTCCGACGCGGCACTGGTTTCATCTCGGCCGCACCCTGACCCCGCTTGGCCATTCCTCGGCCCTGCAATCCTGGTCTGGATCCATGTTCGAATATCTCATGCCCTCTCTTATCATGCACGAGCCCGGCGGCAGCCTATTGGCGCTCAGCAATAAGGCAGCTGTCAGTCGACAAATACACTATGCAGCGCGGCTGCGCATTCCCTGGGGCATTTCGGAATCCCAGTATTATGCGCTGGATCGCGAACAGAATTATCAATATTCCGGCTTTGGTGTTCCCGATCTCGGCATTAAGCGCGGCTTGAGCGAGAACATCGTCATCGCGCCTTATGCTAGCGGCTTGGCGGCCATGATCGTACCGGCGGCAGCCAGGAAGAATCTGGACCGGCTGGCGCGTATGGGGGCGTGCGGCGCTTATGGATGGTACGAAGCTGTCGATTACACCCGCGCACGGCTTCCGGCAGGTGTCAATGAAGTCATAATTCGGACCTACATGGCGCATCACCAAGCCATGCTGATCTTGGGTATCGCAAACGTCATTCACGAAGGCGCCATGCGTGAGCGGTTCCAAGCAGAGCCGATGGTAAAAGCGGCTGATCTCTTGATGCAGGAGCGGATGCCACGTGACGTCGCGGTGGCCAGGCTACCACCTGAGTTGCAAACGGGTGCCATCACTTTCTTCGACAAGACGCCACGTGTTCCGCGCAGTTTTACAACTCCTCACACCGCTGTACCCCGCACGCATCTTTTGTCCAACGGTAATTACAGCCTGATGGTGACGGCGGCGGGGGGAGGATATAGCCGCTGGCGCGGCATGGCCCTCACGCGCTGGCGCGAAGACGGTACGCGAGACAATTGGGGTTCATTCCTTTACCTGCGTGACCTGAAAAACGGGAAGACCTGGTCGGCAGGCTATCAGCCTAGCGCACAGGAAGCCGAACAGTACCAGGCAAGCTTCTCAGAGGATCGCGCGACTATCCGGCGGACGGACGGTACAATTGACACGGTGATGGAGATTTTCGTTTCGCCGGAAGATGATTGCGAAGTCCGACGCATATCCATCACCAACAACGGCGCCCGGTCTCGGGAATTCGAGGTAACATCCTATGCGGAACTCGCGCTGGCAAAGCCGCAGGACGATGACGCACACCCTGCCTTTTCCAAGTTGTTCGTGGAGACCGAGTATATGCGTGAGACTGGCGCGCTATTGGCGACGCGCCGTCGTCGCAGTCCATCGGAACCGCCTGTGTGGGTCGCTCATCTGAGCGTTGCGGAAAGCGGCTCGGTGGGTGATGTGCAATTCGAAACCGACCGCAGTCGCTTCCTGACCCGCAACAAGAGTGCCCGCAACGCCGGCGCGGTGTCTGAGGGTTGGCCCTTGTCCAATAGGACGGGTGCTGTGCTGGATCCGATATTCAGTATGCGTCGCCGGGTACAGATTTCGCGCGGGCAGACTGTGACGATTGCCTTTTGGACCATGGCGGCGGCCTCGCGCGACGAGATCATGGACATGGTGGATCGCCACCATGATGCGGCTGCCTTCGAGCGCGCCACGACGCTGGCTGCGACCCACGCCCACACCCAGCTGCAATATCTGGGGATCGGAGGCGACGACGCGCATCTTTTCCAGCTGCTTGCCAACTATCTGATCTATCACGATGCCGGCCTGCGGGCTCCGTCGGAGGTGCTGGAGAAGAACGGGCGGCCGCCCGCTGCACTGTGGGGCGCCGGCATTTCGGGCGATCTTCCCATCGCGGTTGTGCGTGTCAGCGAGGAGGGGGAAATTCCCTTTGTGGCGCAGATGCTGCAGGCCCATGAGTACTGGCGCCAGAAGAGGCTGGGTGTCGACCTGGTGATCCTGAATGAGCGAGCGTCTTCCTATGCCCAGGATTTGCAGACGATGCTCGAGGCGACCATACATGGTGCTCAGCTCGGTTCCGAAGATCCGGCCCAAGGGGGCATCTTTCTCCTGCGCACGGATCTGCTGGGCGCGGAGAGCAACGGAGCCTTGCGCGCCGCCGCTCGCATCGACCTCAGTGCGCGACGCGGATCACTTGAGGAGCAGCTCAGCGCGCTGGTGGAAGCCGACAAGAATGCGGTTGCCCCGAAGCCGCGCCGCATCGCCACGCCGATAGCCGGCGCTGTCGTATTGCCTGAGCCAGTCGGTCTGCAGTTTTTCAATGGTTTTGGCGGTTTCAGCGCCGACGGGCGGGAATATGTGGTGGTCCTCAACGGCGGACAGAAAACGCCGGCGCCTTGGGTCAATGTCATCGCTAACGCCAATTTCGGTTTTCAGGTGTCAGCGGAAGGTTCCGGTTTCTCCTGGGCGGCCAATAGCCAGCAAAATCAAATCACGCCATGGTCGAATGATCCTGTGTCCAATGAGCCGGGTGAAGTTCTATATCTCAAGGATCTCGACAGTGGAGATATTTGGTCACCCACCGCCGAACCCATAACCGATTCCGGTGCGCGCTATACGGCCCGGCACGGCCAGGGATATTCCAAGTTTGAATATGCCGGGCGGGAGCTTTCCGTTGAATTGACGCAGTTCGTGCCCTTAAGCGATCCGCTCAAGATCACACGTGTGAAAATTACGAACATGTCCAGCCGGGCGCGGCGTATCGCGGTGGTCAGTTTCGCGGAATGGGCCCTTGGACAATCGCGCGCATCGGCCGCGCCCCACATCGTCACTGAACTGGACGCATCGAGCGGCGCCCTGTTCGCACGCAACCCCCATAGTGCCGACTTCGGGGGGCGTATCGCGTTTGCTGACATGGGAGGGCACCAGACAGGATGGACGGCGGATCGCCGGGAGTTCCTGGGCCGCAATGGAGGTTATGATGCGCCCGCGGCGTTGCTATCGAATGCGCGGCTATCGGGAAACGCGGGCGGCGGCCTTGATCCCTGCGCTGTACAACAGACCGAGATTACTTTGGGACCGCTGGAGGACCGGCAGGTTTGCCTTGTGCTTGGCCAGGCGCGAGACCGCGATGCCGCGCGCGCGCTTGTCCAACAGTATCGAGCGGCCGATATCGACGGGGTGTTGGCTGCGGTCACCGCTTTCTGGGATGAGACGCTGCAAGGTCTCCAGATAAAGACGCCCGACCGTTCAATGGATCTTCTCGCCAATCGTTGGTTGTTGTATCAGACGCTTTCGTGCCGCATCTGGGGACGCGCCGGGTTCTATCAAGCATCGGGGGCGTACGGGTTCCGCGACCAATTGCAGGATACGATGGCGCTCTGTGCCGCACAGCCGGCTTTGGTACGTGAGCATCTGCTGCGAGCGGCGGGGCGGCAGTTTCCAGAAGGCGACGTTCAGCATTGGTGGCTACCGGAATCCGGCAAGGGTATCCGCACCCGAATCTCCGACGACAAGGCGTGGCTTGCCTATGTCGCCGCACACTATATCGAAACCACCGGAGATCGGGGGGTGCTGGACGAGGAGCTGCCATTCCTGGAGGGGCCTGTTCTCAAGGAAGAGGAGCACGACGCCTTTTTCCAGCCCACAACGTCGCAGGACACGGTTAGCCTGTACGAACATTGCGCACGTGCGCTCGATGCAAGCCTTGCAGTCGGTAGCCACGGCCTGCCGCTGATGGGCACCGGTGACTGGAACGATGGCATGAACCGGGTCGGCGAGCAGGGAAAAGGAGAGAGTGTGTGGCTCGGCTGGTTCCTCCACGAAGCCCTGGCCCGTTTCATGCCGCATGCCGAGCGGCGCGGCGACGCCGCGCGTGCCTCGCATTGGCTTCTGCATATGGCGGCGCTAAAGGACGCGCTAGAAGATAACGGTTGGGATGGCGCCTGGTATCGCCGCGCGTTTTTTGACGATGGATCCGCTTTGGGCTCGGCCTCGAACCGAGAGTGCCGTATCGACTCCATCGCCCAATCCTGGGCCGTGATTTCAAAGGTCGCGTCGCCAGAACGGGCCCAACGCGCAATGGAGGCCGTCGATAAATATCTGGTGCGGACTGAAGATGGACTGATGACATTGTTCACGCCCCCGTTCGTCTCCAGTACTCGTGATCCGGGATATATCAAGGGTTATCCCGCGGGCATTCGCGAGAATGGCGGTCAATATACGCACGGCGTGTTGTGGGGAATTGTGGCGTTCGCCATGCTTGGCAATGGCACCAGGGCGGGAGAACTGTTTTCGGTCATCAACCCGATCAATCATGCCCGGTCGCGCACGGCCGCCCTTCGCTACCGGGTTGAGCCTTACGTGGCATGTGGCGATGTTTATTCTATGCCGCCGAACGTTGGGCGCGGCGGCTGGACGTGGTACTCAGGCTCCGCCGCCTGGATGTATCGCGTCGCGATTGAATCGATCCTGGGCCTGGGCCGTCAGGGCGAGTGGCTGACGATTGACCCCAGAATTCCGGCCAACTGGCCGAAGTTCGAGGCGACGATTCGCCATTTCGGGAGCACATACCAGATTCTGGTCGAGAACCCAGACGGTCGTTGCAAGGGCGTCGTGCAAATCACCGTAGACGGTATCACCAGTGATTCCCTGACGGGCATCCCGCTGGCGCGCGACGGTAAGGAACATAAGGTCCATGTCATCATCGGCGAGCCGGGTCCGGCAGACAGGTCATGACCATTGATCCACGCGCCGGAACGCTTGTGGAAACCGACAAAGTTCTCGATGTCTCGAAATTGACCCTGGCCTTCTTTACCCGCAAGCCCGACATCTCGGTGCCGGCCCAGCGGGTGAAATTCGGGACTTCCGGCCACCGGGGTAGCGCCTTCGACACCACGTTCAACGAAGATCACATTCTGGCAATCACGCAGGCAATTTGCCGCTATCGCGCTTCCCAGGGCATTGATGGTCCCTTGTTTCTGGGGCGTGACACGCATGCCCTCTCGCGGCCGGCGTTTCACGTCGCGCTCGAGGTACTGGCCGCCAACGGTGTGACAGTCATGATTGATGACCATGACGGATACACGCCGACACCGGTCATTTCTCATGCGATCCTAACTTACAACCGGTCACGGACAGCAGGTCTCGCCGACGGTATCGTGATCACGCCGTCCCATAACCCCCCGGAGGATGGTGGCTTCAAATACAATCCGCCACACGGTGGCCCTGCGGAAACCGGCATAACCACCTGGATTGAGAATATGGCCAACGGATTTCTCAAGTCTCGGCTGGCCGAAATCAAGCGCCTGGGCGTTACGAATGGTCACGCCCCCAACCTTGTGTCGCACGATTATGTTAATTCCTATATTTCCAGCCTTGGCGCGGTGGTGGACATGCAGGCGATCTGGGCGTCTGACTTGAGAATCGGCATCGACCCCCTTGGTGGCGCGGCCGTTCATTACTGGGATCCCATCGCCGAGAAGTTCGGCTTGAACATCACCGTTATTGATGCAACCGTCGACCCGACATTTCGCTCTATCCCGCGGGATTGGGATGGAAACATCCGTATGGATTGTTCTTCGCCCTATCCCATGAAAAGGCTGTTGGCGCGCAAGGATGAGTTCGACATTGCATTCGCCAACGATACAGATTCGGATCGCCACGGTATCGTAAGCCGGGCAGGGCTTATGCCGCCAAACGACTATCTGGCGGCTTGTGCCTTTTATCTCGGGCAAGAACGACCTCTCTTCAAAGGCCGCAAGATCGGCAAGACCGTGGTCAGTAGTTCGATAATTGATCGTGTCGCCGAACTTCTAGGCGATCCCGTGTTTGAAGTGCCGGTAGGCTTCAAGTGGTTCGTGAATGGCCTCCGTGACGGCGGAATTTACTTCTCCGGGGAAGAAAGTGCGGGGTCATCGTTTCTGCGCCGCGACGGCTCAGTGTGGACAACGGACAAGGATGGACTGATCGCCGGCCTCTTGGCAGCAGAGATCACGGCGCATTCCGGCCATACGCCAAACATCCTGTTTGATGAGCTGATGACGAAGGTGGGCAAAATGTTCTACGCCCGGCTAGACAATCCGGCAAACGAGGCACTCCGGTTGAAGCTCAGCAGCGCCGAGCCGGACGATATCTCGGCCACCGAGTTGGGTGGTGATGCTATCCGGGAGAAGATCACCCAGGCGCCGGGCAATGGCGCTGCGATTGGCGGGATCAAGCTCACAACAGCCAATGGCTGGGCTGCCGCCCGGCCCTCTGGGACGGAGGATGTCTATAAGATTTATGCAGAAAGCTTTGTAAGCGCCGAGCATTTGGCTTTGCTCCAAGCCGATACTGCAGCGCTTCTTCGGAAGCTATGATTCCCGCTGGTTCCGCACTTCAAAGTGCTCTGCGGGGTTTTACCGGTTGTTGTCCACGATCATCTTGATGGTATGCCGCGCAAGGCGCGCCCGTGCATCACCAAACTGCGTGTTGACAATAGTCGCATTGTCCACTTCTCCAACCCCCTCGTGGGCTTAGATCAAGGGACTAAAAATTCGGGTTGAAAAAGAGTCCCTAGATCGTGGGCAGGCCAAGTTGGTGCCAGAGTAACTCGACCTGCAGCATATCGAGCTTTATGGCGGTTTCGATCTGCTCGATCTTTCCTGGGCTTCTTCCCTCGGATTTGCGCGAATGACTTTCCGTGAGAACTTCGGAAAGGGTGCCGGTCGTCCTTTTATCCGATTGTTCCTCGATGAGGTTCCAACCGGGTGAATTTAGTTGCTTGATCAGATTGGGTTCAGGTTTGTTCATCATTGTGCTTTCGCCTTGGTCTGCGGACGATTGAGGCCGCCCTGAACGGACTATACTTCAAGACCGAGGGCATTTTGAGGGACAAGGTCAGGGCCTATTGCCCCGTAGCATTTTACGAAAAACGGGCTAGCACCGTGCGACGCAGGGCGCCTGGTTGTCTGGATGCTCGGATGAGCCGCTAGCAGCACGGATTTGAGATCCGGACGCGGCTCCGGTTGGGTACGGGCCGAAATCGCCGTCTTGGCAAACAATTCGGTCAGCTCTTGGGCGCGCCAATTATCGAAAAAGCCGCTCTTTGCGCTCGACTTCCACCGCGAACAGAGCGTTGCTGTAGGGGATCGCTGATCTTCCCCCTTCGGTTGGCGGGTCGATATGGGAATTTGCTAGCAGGCGTCGGAGACCGGCAGGCTTTTTTTACTTATTGCGAGCCGGTGAGACGGAAAAGGTGCCGAGGACGAGAAGGAGCGCCGATAAGGCGCCCAACCTAGGCCCTCAAAAAAAGCAGTCTCGGAGTTGCCACCGTCCATGGGACTGGGTGGCTGGGGGACTAGGATTCGAACCTAGACAACCAGAGTCAGAGTCTGGGGTCCTACCGTTAGACGATCCCCCATCAGGCCGCGGGGCCCGCCGGGACCGCCCCTTTAGACCAGCCGGGCACCCCTTGCAAGCCGGCCCTTGCGGGCCAAGCCCTTGCAATATCGGGTTTTCAGCCGATTTTCTCCCTCCCCAAGCCGGCCC
>Ga0157370_10002198_pt1 | contig 23803 bp, 21 predicted proteins | sample C35metaG_FD_113463 | JGI IMG/M metagenome (GOLD analysis project Ga0157370, IMG submission 113463) | Corn rhizosphere microbial communities from Kellogg Biological Station, Michigan, USA - C3-5 metaG | ecosystem: Host-associated > Plants > Roots > Rhizosphere > Soil | place: USA: Michigan...
GTCGGTGATCCGGTCCCGCGCTTGCCGATGGCGGTGGTCACCGTGGTCAGGACTGTCCAAGCGCAGACGTTCCAGATTGACTATCGTGCAGCGACGACGCTTCGCGGATTTTCCGGCCATGCCTCCACTCGAATCCATCGATATCGCCCCCGCCCGTTTGCCGGACGACATCGAGATCGTGCGCGCGCTGTTCGCGGAGTACATCCGCAGCCTCGGCATCGACCTTTCCTTTCAGGGGGTGGACGCGGAACTGGCGCAGCTGCCCGGCAAGTACGCGTCGCCGCGGGGCGTCATCCTGGTTGCGCGCGATGCCGCCGGCGTGGCCCTGGGTTGCGCCGCGCTGCGGCCCGGCGCGACTTGACCGAGCGTTGCCCAGCCTGCGCGGAAGGTGGCGGGGGTACATGGACGTGCCCACCCGGCCAGCATTTGCACGACCTCGTCGCCGGCATGGGAATGCCGCCGGAAGCGCGGGTAATTTGAGATGGAACACGTTGCGCGCACGACAGGCATGCAGGCCGCGAAGCGAACCGTGATGATTGCATGTCGATCATGGTGACCAGCTCAACCGTTGCCTCGCCCGTCACGCGGCATGCATTTCGTCCGGGTTTCAGCGGCAGACCAGTACCGGAATCGTACTTTGCAGCAGAACCTTTTGTGTTTCGCTACCCAGTATCATTCGGTTCAAGCCGTGCCAGCCATGTGTGGCCATGACGATGAGGTCGCAATGATGTTCGTTGACGGCGTCCAGAATGGCTTGGTGGGGGCGTTCACCGAAGGCGTAGTGGCATTCGCAGGGTACCTGTGCGGCCTTGGCCAGTGTTTTTGCCCTGTCCAGGTAGCGTGAGGCGGTTTGCACCGCATGTTGGCTGAAATTCAGCTCTGCCGCGGCTAGAAGCTCGGTCATGTAGGCGATGGAGTTGAATGGCGGCACGACGTGCAGTGCCAGCACCCTGGCGCCGAATGTCCTGGCCAAGTCCAGGCCCATGCTGAAAGCCCGCAGTGACAGATCCGATCCATCGATCGGCAGGAGCAGGTGCTGGAACAGTGCCTTTCGTGGCGCATCGGCCGGCTTCAGACTTGCAGCAATTTCGGTGGACATGGACAGAGCTCCCGGCGTCTTGAGAAGTCGCGCCTGCACCCGGCCGCGCTGGATGTCATGGTGACTTGAATGCCGGCCATGATATTGATCGCGGTCAACTCGTCGCGTAATAGCCTGTTGGCAGTCTGTCGCCTTGCGCGGCTGCGTCGGAAAGAGAGGGCAATGATCAATTGATCGACATCAAGGCGGGGTCTGACGGCTTGCACAAGCTGCCACCGAGTTGATCGCAAGTGGGTCATCATGAATATGCTGAAGCGAGGAGACGTGCCGTGACGACAATTGAGATCAGGGACCTTCTTCTCTGGTGTGCAGGCTTCAACTATGCGGTTCTATTTGTCTGGTTCGGCGTCTTTGTCCTCGCTCATGACTGGATGTACAGGATGCACGGTCGCTGGTTCAAGTTTTCGATCGAGACATTCGACGCAATCCACTACACCGGCCTTGCCGTTTACAAGATAGGGATCCTCCTGTTCAACCTGGCGCCATGGGTTGCATTGGGTCTGGTGTCCTGACGGAGTCGCCGGTATGGCGCCCGACATTTATTTCCGACCGTTGCTCCTCAATGCGCGCTGATCGCGGCGTCGGGTAGCTGTTGGCATGCCACTGCGAGGAGATTCAGGCGGGCTGTGCGATGAAAGGCCATGCCGCCAGACCAGCGCTTTCAGCGCCGTCGATCAGTCTTCTGCTGATTGCGGTGGCCGGTGCCGTGGTCAGCGTCGTACGGGACGGCGAACCCGTCAGGCGCGTCGCAGCCTGGATCCGTGGCATCGGCATGGTAGCGCTGGTGGCCAGTGTCCCGGTGCTTGTCTGTCGCTGACATCGGATGGATTGCCAAAGAGCAGGGCTCCGGGCACCAGCCGTTCGGGCTGTCTGTTGATGGTCCGCAACGACAGCGCGCCCGGTCGCCACGCATGTTCTCCAGGGCGCTGGCTTTGGCGCTGCAGACGCTTGATCGAGATCAACCGGCAGGCTCTTCGATCCGCGTAGCCTGCAAAAGATCGGGCGAACCGCGCACTGCGGAATACCTCGAGAAACCCAGCATGAATGGAGAGACGTCATGGCCGAACTGTCCGAAGTGCCCGTTGCCCATGACGACGAAAAATCGCAGACGCACAGCGCGATGTCGATCCCGAATATCGTGGCGTTTCTGACATCAAGTGCTCCTTGGGGCTCCGCCGCCGTGATGGGCGCTTCGTTGGCTTCGCGGTATGGGTCGGTGCTGACAGGCTGCTTCGTGGGTCCTGCCCTGCGCGATTTCAGGGCGTCGGACGTCGAGTCGACGATCCCCGCGCTGGTTCGTGACCATGTTCCTTTCGACATGCCGGGCGCGACCGACTTCATGGCCTTTGCCAACCAAAACGGCGTCGCCAGGACGAACTGGGCAGCTCTGCACGCCGATGTTGAAGGCGCCATCACGCAACTCGCCGCCTGGCACGATCTGGCGGTGGTTGAAAGCGACATGATGGAAGTGTACGAGTTGCTGACCTTCCTGACGCACCTCTTGTGGGCTTGCCGATTGCCCTGTGTCCTGCTGCCCAAGCGATGCGCTGACCTGCCGCCCTTCGAACGTATCGTCATCGGCTGGAACGGCAGCCCTCAGGCTACCCGCGCCATTCACGCAGCGATGCCATTTTTGCCGGGCGCCAAAGAGGTCTGGATCCTGGACGGGGCCGATGAGGATGGCGAGGACAATCCCGACATGCCCAGGTTCGATCCCTATCGGTTTCTCGCGCAACACGGTGTAGCGGCCCGTCGACGCCGATTTGATCGTGACGTGGGGATCGTCGGAGGTGCCTTGATATGGGAGGCGCAGCAGCTTCATGCCGATTTGTTTGTGCTTGGGGCATTCAGCCATTCGCGTCTTCGTGAACGGGTGGCGGGCGGCGTATTCAGGTGCATGCTGGAGAACGCGAAGATACCGCTGCTTCTGCAGCACTGATCGCCTACCGACGTCCAGGGCATCCTTTCGTGGCCCGCATCATCGAATCAAGCGAACGACCAGCTCTTGGTGGCTCTTTCTCCAATCAATTGAATTCCAGCACGATTCTTCCATCCACTCGCCCCGCTTTCAGGTCACTGAAAACGCGGTTGATGTCGTCCAGCCGGGCGCGGTGAACATGCGCCTGCACCTTGCCTGCAGCGGCGAAAGCGATCGCTTCGGCCAGGTCATTGCGTGTGCCGACGATCGATCCGCGCACGGTGATGCGCTTGAGCACGACATCGAACACCGGTGTCTGGAAATCACCCGGCGGCAGGCCGACCAGGCTGACGGTGCCGCGCCGGCGCACCATCTTGAGCGCCTGGTTGAAGGCCGGCAGCGATACCGCGGTAACCAGCACGCCGTGCGCTCCACCGCCGGTGGCCTTGATGACCTGGGCCACGGCGTCGTCAGATTTCGCATCGATGGCGATATCGGCCCCCAGCGTTCTGGCCAGCGCGAGCTTTTCGACGCCCACGTCGATCGCCGCCACGTACAATCCCATCGCCTTGGCGTATTGCACGGCGACATGGCCAAGGCCGCCAATGCCCGAGATGGCAATCCATTCGCCGGGGCGTGCGCCGGTTTCCCTGATGCCTTTGTAGGTCGTGACGCCGGCGCAGAGAATCGGCGCAATCGATACCGCGTCGATCGCATCGGGCAGGCGCACCACATAGGCTGCCGAGCCGATCGCATATTCGGCGAAGGCGCCGTTCACGCCGTAGCCGCTGTTGTGCTGCGATTCGCACAGGGTTTCCCATCCGCCGACACAGTGTTCGCAGCACCCGCAGGCATCGTGCAGCCAGGCGATGCCGACCCGATCGCCTTCCTTGAGGCGCGTGACGCCGGAACCCAGGGCCACCACGGTTCCCGCGCCTTCGTGGCCGGGAATGAATGGCACAGACGGCTTGACCGGCCAATCGCCTTCAGCCGCATGCAGGTCGGTGTGGCATACGCCACAGGCGTGAATCTGCACCAGGACTTCGCCCGGCCCGGGTGCAGGCACGGGCACATCTTCTATCGTCAGCGGCGCACCCAAAGCACGCACCACGGCAGCTTTCATCAATTCGGGCATGATGACGATCTCCTCCAATCAATGGTGCATGAAGACGGGAATATCGGCGTTCGCCATGACATGGTGCGTCGCACCGCCGAGTACACGTTCGCGGATGCGTGAATGCCCGTAAGCCCCCATCACCAGCAGGTCCGCACCCACTTCGCGCGCCTTTTGCAGGAGGCCCTTGCCGGCTTCGCCGGCGGGGACATCGAGATAATGCGATTTTGCGGCAATACCGTGATGCCTCAGGTAGAGGATGGGATCGGGCTTCCTCACGCCGAGCTGGTCGTCGTGGGGCGCATGCGCTTCACCATTGATCAGAACCACTTGCCTGGCGAGCTGCATCAACGGCAGGGCGCCATGCAGGGCGCGGGTGGCTTCGAAACTGCCGTTCCAGCCGATCACGATGCGATCGAAAGCGACGGAATTGCCCCAGTGGGGCGGCAGCACGAGGCAGGGGATGCGGCTGCTCAACATGGCTTCACCGAGAATATCGAACACGCCGGTCTCATCGACCATGTCACGCTCGATGATGGCCAGGTCATGCCACGCGCCGAGCCCGCGCAGCGTCGGTGCAATCGCCGCATCCGTCACCACCCATGAGGCGTGATGCGCACCTCGCCCGGTGGCGAAGGCATGAAAGGCGGCAGACCCGTCCGGGTGCTCATATTCCGTATCTGTCAGCAAACTCATCACCGTGGGATCCGATTGATGGACTCGCTGTTCGCGCAGACCGTCAGGTACGTAACAGCCGGTGACATTGGCATGCCACCGCGCCGCGAGGTCGGTGGCGGCCCATACCGCGGCACTCCACGGACTGGTGGACGTGGCGAGGGCGAGGATGTCGTGGAATTGCGCCGTCGCATGCTTCGCCGTGTTTGGCGCGGCATCGGGCGTTTCACGAGATTGGTCGGCGAGCACGGCGGGATCTCCTTCAGGTGAATGCGTGGGCTTTCACAGGGCCAGCGAATACACCACCGATCGCGGATCGTCCGGATGCGATTCGCGCTTGAAGCCGAGATAGTTGGCCAGCTCGCGCATCGGCTCGTTGTTGATGTCATCGATGGAAAACATCCGGACCAGTTTTTGCTGGCGCGCGACGTGGATGAGGTGGTGCATGAGAAGGACCGCCAGGCCGCGATGCCTCCAGTCGTCGGCCACCGTGACGGCACATTCGCATTGCCTGCCGTCGCTCGTGGTCGAATAGCGGCTGATGCCGACTTCGCGCAGATGACCGTTGTCGTGCGCCATCGCCACGAAAGCCATGTCGTGGACGTAGTCCACATGCATCAAACGGTCGAGCAGGGCCTTGTCGGGCTCCTTGAAGTTGCCCAGGAAGCGGAAGCGTCGCGCCTCGGGTGAAAGCCGACGGATGAATTCCTCTTCCATGGCGCGATCCTGCGGTTGCAACGGGCGCACAAGCACTCGTGTTCCGTCGCGCAGGGACTCGATCCAGTGATCGCCTTCAAGCGCGCCCGCTGGTTGTTTCTGGATGGAAGACATGATGACGACCTCGCCTGGTTGTGGGCTTTGCACACGCTTTTTAACGGGTAAATGCCCGCGAGCACTTGACCGTGATCAAGTGAAGCGGAGATCGCGCCCTTGCGGGCGGCGAGCCCGAATGGTGTTGATGGCGGTTGACCCAGATCAAGGGGAGGGGCCCGCATTTGGATGAATGTTGGAGCATCGAATCGAGCCACGGAGCAGCGTCATGTTCGATGTCCTCATCAACATCGATGACATGCGCGATGAGAATCCCGTAGTGCAGACGGGCCTGGCGCTGGCGAGCCGCCATGACGCCTACGCGACGGGGCTGAATATCGTCGAGGTATTCCCCGCGACCATGGCCATGCCCGATGTCATGGCCGTACTGGCGACGCAGGAGCAAGAAGCCAGGCAATGTGATACCTGGTGGGCGAAGCGATGTTGCGAACACGGCGTCAATGGTGCCTGGGAAGTGATTCGCGGCGTCTACGTTCCGGTATTGGCGCGGCGTTCGTGCATGGCGGATATCACGGTAAGCCGCCTGCCGGATCATGAAGCCGGCTATCCTTCCGGCATGGACCAGGTGACGCGGGTATTGCTCACGGCGGCTTCCCCGATGTTGCTGGTTCCGCGGAAATGGGATGGGAGCTTCCGGCAGGAGAGGATCCTCGTGGCGTGGAACAGCACGCAGGAGTCCATGCGTGCGTTGCGCGCTGCCGTGCCGTTTCTGCGCAAGGCCAGGACGGTGTGCCTTGTCGATGGTGCCGGCGACGAATTACCCGGCATCACTCAACCGCCCTTGCCGGTGCGTGACTGGCTCACGCGGCAAGGCGTCACGTTGCACTCGGTGCAGCAGTTCCCGGCAATAGCCAATGCCGGCGAAGCGCTGCTTGTTCAGGCATTCGCCATGCATGCGGATCTGCTGGTGATGGGCGCGTGGGGTCACTCGCGAATGGCCGAGCTGATACTTGGCGGTACGACCCGACATGTGCTCAAGCACGCCTCATTGCCGGTGCTGTTGGCTCACTGAGTTTGGTGATGCATAACGTCAACATTCCGATATTGGCGGCGCATGGTGATCGCCAGGCTGGAATATGCCATCGATCCCGGCCCGGCCCGGCAAGGGTGGCTTGATGCGCATCAAGCATTTGCTGAGGCCGGCCTGCGTTGCAAATCGTTACAAACCGTTGCCGAATCGAACTACTGTCGTTGCGGTCAGGGCCTAGAGTCATCACCGTAGTCAATCGTGACTGCATCTCGAGAGCACCTGACATGACAGCGCTGGCGACCGACATACGCACCACGCAGGCGGGAAATCCTCGGGCTTCCATGATCCTGGCGACCTCCGCTACCGACCTGGGCATGGATATCGAAGCGATCCGCAAACACGCTCTGGTGCGACGCTGCAAGCACGCCCCCGGACAGGGCATTTATCACGCCGGCCAGCCTTTCCATGCGATTTACCTGGTGCACGCCGGTTCCTACAAGACCTGCGAACTGGCGGAAGATGGGCGCGAACAGGTCACCGGCTTTCGCATGCGCGGCGACCTGATCGGCATGGAATCCATTGGCCAGAAAGCTTATGGGAGCGATGTGATCGCTCTGGAAAGCAGCGAAGCCTGGGAACTGCCGTACCCGGCGGTGGTGCGTGCCTGCCTCAGCGTGCCGGAGCTGCAATCGCACCTGACCGCGGCATTGGCCGCGGAAATCCGCAACGATCGTTCATGGATGCTGATGCTGGGCACGCTCGCCGCGGAGCGTCGCGTGGCTGCCTTCCTGCTCGACGTCGCCGCACGCTATGCGCGACTGGGTTACAGCGCGAAACACTTTATCTTGCGCATGAGCCGCATCGACATGGCCAGCTTCCTGGCACTCAAGCACGAGACCGTAAGCCGGGCGCTGTCGCACCTCCACGATTTGAGCTACATCGCCGTGCAGCGTCGCGAAGTACGCGTGCTGGATGCCAACGGGCTGCGTTCGATGGCGGGAGGAAGCGCCGCGTTGAACTGAGCGCCGTCACGCGTCGCTGTCGCGATCGAGCACGCGGCGGATGGCGGTGCCGAGTTGCTCGCGCCGATAAGGCTTGCGCAGCAATTCGAAGGTACCAAAGGTACGGGTGTCGATATCCATCGATGCGTACTCGTAGCCGGAGGTGAAGAGCACAGGAAGATGCGGATGCCGCTCGCGTGCTTTCGCTGCCAGTTCGAAACCAGTCATTACCCCGCCCAGCACGATATCCGTAAAGAGCAGATCGATCTCCTGGTGTTTCGCCAACTGCTCCAGCGCTGTAACGGCATCGCCGGCTTCGCAGGGGATATAGCCAAGCGTGCGAAGGAAAGTGATGGCAACCCGCCTCACCTCGGGTTCGTCTTCCACGACCAGCACGGTTTCGCGACCACGGCGCGAAGGAGCGGGCGTCGGCTCTTCCGCAGGCCTTGACGCTGCCGCCGGCAGGAAAAGCTCGACACGGGTGCCATGGCCCTCCTGGCTTTCGATATGGAAATGGCCGCCGGACTGTTTCACGAAGCCATACACCATGCTGAGGCCGAGGCCACTGCCCTTGCCGACTTCCTTGGTAGTGAAAAAGGGTTCCAGCACGTGCTCCAGAATTCTCGGTGCGATACCTTCACCGTTATCCGATACGCTGAAGACCACATACGAGCCGGCCGCAAGCCGGATGTCTTCCTCGGATCTGGCGACGTTGAAGGAGCGTGCCGTGATCGCAAGACGACCGCCGCGCGGCATCGCATCGCGCGCATTGAGCGCCAGATTGATCAAGGCCGCCTCCAGCTCTCCCCCGTCGGCGTATACGGCAGGTACGTCGTTGTTGCACTCGGCTGTCACAGTGATACGTTCGCCCAGCGTCCGACCCAGCATTTCGCTCAGATCGGCCAGCAGCTGCACGGTGCGCACGGCACGCGGCAGCAAATGCTGGCGGCGTGAAAAGGTAAGCAGCTTGCGGGTAAGTGCCGCGCCACGTTCAACCGCACGCGATGCGCTGGCGAGGGTTTCCCGTGTCGACGGATCGTCCGGCGCATCGATTTCCAGCAACTGCAGATTGCCGGAAATCACCGTCAGCAGGTTGTTGAAATCGTGCGCGATGCCGCCGGTGAGCTGACCGAGGGCCTCCAGTCGCTGCGAATGCGCCAGTTGCTCTTCGCTGCGTCCGCGCTGGATGGACCCGGCCAGAATGTTGGCAACCGATTGCAGAAAGTTCTGTCGATCCCGGTCGAAACAGCCCTTCTGATGCGCAAATGCCAACAACACCCCCATGGGCCCATGCCGGTCGGGCAATGGCGCGAAGGAGGCCTCCTGGTAATCCTGGCTCAGGAACGGGCATATGCCGCGAAGGCTCTCGATGCTGCTGCCTTGCACGGACGGCTGCTTGTCGACCTCCAGCGTCTGGTTGCATGTTATGTCCAGCAAGGCAGGGTTGCCCGACAGGCTTTCCAGTACTGCCTGCGGCAGGCCCGTCGACGCGATGGCGCGCAAGCCGGGACGGTATGGGTGGTTGAGAATGATCGCCGTCGCAGGAATGTCGAGAGTGGTTGCCACCAGCCCGGGAATCTCGTCGATGGCTTTTTCATGATACGTGGCCTCGAGCAGGCGTTCGCCCATCTGGGCTATCGCGGCGTCGAAGCGGACACGTGCCTGAGCCTGGCGCGCACGCTGCGTTTCGGAAATGTCGCGGATCGCCGCCGCATACAGCGTTCCCTGCGAAGCGACGATCGGACTCAGCCCGATTTCCACCGGAAACGATTGGCCACCGGCGCGTACGCCGGTCAATTCGTAGCCGGCGCCCATCGCGCGCTCGCGCGGGTGGGCCGTGTAGTGGGCGCGATGAGCGATATGCGCCTGCTGCAGAGCCGCCGGCAGCAGCGCCTCCACCTGCAAGCCGACAAGCGTACCCGCTGCATAGCCGAACAGGCGCTCCGCATGCGCATTGGTCAGCACGATGGCACCCTGCCGATCGACCACGATCATTGCATCCGGCGCCGCCTCGAATAACGCGCGGAACAGCTGGGCATCGGGGGCTTGTTTGCTGAACATGTCGCTGTCTATATCCGCCGGACCGTGGGCGAGAACAGATAGCCGGTGCCACGAATCGACTTGATCCGTTGCGGATGAGCGGGATCGGGCTCGATCTTGCGGCGCAGGCGCCCGATCTGCACGTCGATCGAGCGATCGAACGGCCCTGCATCGCGGCCATGGATATGCGTCATCAGCTGGTCGCGCGTAAGCACCTGATTGGCGTGTTCGACGAAAACCCGCAGCAAGGCGAATTCACCGCTGGTCAGCGGAATCGGCTCGCCTTGCGGCCCAGACAAGGTATGCGCCTGGGGATCGAGCACGCAGCCGTCGAACGACAGGCGCCGGGGGGCATCCGCTTTGCGGTCCGCCCTGGCTGGCGGCGTGGTGCGACGCAAAACACTGCGCACGCGGGCCAGCAACTCGCGCAGATCGAACGGCTTGGTGACATAGTCGTCCGCACCGAGTTCCAGGCCCACGACACGATCCACCGACTCGCCGCGTCCGCTCACGATGATCACCGGACCGTGCCAGTGCTCGCGCAGGTTGCGGGTCAGGCTGAAGCCGTCTTCGCCGGGTAGGCCGATGTCCATCATCACGATGTCGACCGGCTCGCGGTCGAGAACCTGGCGCATGCGGATGCCGTCGTCGGCGGTGCTGACGCGAAAGCCCTGGTTGCCGAAGTAGCGGCTGAGGATCTGGGTGATCTCACCATCGTCATCCACCACCAGCAGATGTGCCGGCGCCGTTGTTGGTGACGCTGGCGTGGACGAGACAGCCATCTGAACTCCCGATCTGCGGCGGTGCCCAGTCGAAGGGGGCATTCCAGCTGGAGCATACGCCAGCGCGTGTCGGCTTTCAGCAAACCGCCAGCACGGCAGGCGACATCAAATGCATGTTCAGTTGATCTCGCTCAAACCGCCGAAAGGACGGCGCCCTATAGTCTGCCCGATGGGATAACGTCGCTATCCAATCGGCATCAATGCCACGGCCAGCACATGCACCGAAGGCCATCTCCATGAATTCCGCATCCACCCTTGCCACACCGGCCTGTATCGAGAACCGTACTTTTGATGAAATCGAGGTGGGCGACAGCGCGCACACAACGCGCACGCTGTCGCAGCGGGACATCGAGCTATTCGCGGCGATGTCCGGCGACATGAATCCGTTGGAGATGGACCCGGACTATGCGCGCGATGCCATGTTTCATCATGTAGTGGCGCACGGCATGTGGGGCGGTTCGCTGATATCTGCCGTGCTCGGCATGCAGTTGCCGGGTCCGGGCACCATCTATCTCTCGCAGGATCTGCATTTCCAGGCGCCGATAAACGTGGGCGATACCATCGAAGTGATCGTGACGGTCGCCGCCAAGGATTCGTTGCAGCATCGCGTCACGTTCCATTGCTGCGTGCGCAACCAGTACGGTGTGGACGTGATCCTGGGTACGGCCGAGGTGCAGGCGCCTGCCGAAAAGGTTCGTTGCTCGCAGACCGACTTGCCCGATGTGCAGATCGCCGACCATCGGCGCTTCCGGCAACTGCTGGCGCGGGTCAAGGGGCGTCCGGCCATGCCCACGGCGGTTGTTCATCCCTGCGACGACAACGCGATCGTGGCCGCCATCGAGGCGGCCCATGCCGGCCTGATCGAACCCATTCTGGTCGGCCCCGCCGCCAGGATGATGGCGGCGGCGAAACATGCCGGTGTCGATATCACGCCATACCGCCTGGTTGACACGCCGCACAGCCACGCGGCGGCGGCACAGGCGGTTGCGCTGGTGAAGAGCGGGGAAGCGAAGCTGCTCATGAAAGGTTCGCTGCATACCGACGAGTTGATGCACGCCGTCGTTGCCGAAAACGGGTTGCGCACCGGGCGTCGACTGAGCCATGTCTATCTGATGGATGTTCCCAGTTATGCCCGCCTGCTGCTGGTCACCGATGCCGCCATCAACATCGCGCCGACCCTGGACGAAAAGCGCGACATCATCCAGAACGCCATCGACCTGGCGCATATCTTGGGGGTCGCCGTGCCCAAGGTGGCGGTGCTGTCGGCGGTGGAAACGGTGAACTCCGCGATACCCTCCACGATCGACGCTGCAGCGCTCTGCAAGATGGCCGAGCGCGGGCAGATCACCGGCGGCGTCGTCGATGGTCCGCTCGCCTTCGACAATGCAGTGAGCACGCTGGCCGCGCGCGAAAAGGGCATCGACTCCAGGGTTGCCGGCATGGCCGACATCCTGGTTGTGCCGGACCTGGAATCCGGCAACATGCTGGCGAAACAGCTGACCTTTCTGGCCGGTGCCGATGCGGCCGGCGTGGTGATGGGGGCGCAGGTGCCGATCATCCTGACCAGTCGGGCCGATGCACCGCGTGCACGCATCGCTTCCTGTGCCGTGGCGGTGCTGCTTGCGCAGGCGACCAGGAACCGTGTCGTGATCGCCGTGGGTGGCTGAGCGATGCCCAAGGCCATCCTGACTCTCAATGCCGGTTCGTCGAGCATCAAGTTCGCGCTGTACGAATACGCCCCGGGCAGGCAGCGCCTGGTTTCACGTGGCGCCATCGAGGGTATCGGCACGGCACCGAGCTTCACCGCGCGCGCACCGGGTGGCACGGTGCTGGAGGACTATCGCTGGGCGGCGGGAATGCAGCTTGGTCACGAAGACCTGCTCAAGTCTTTGCTGACCTGGGTGACCACCCATCTCGGGCAAGAGAGCCTTGTAGCGGTGGGGCATCGCATCGTGCACGGAGGAAGCGGCTTCCATCGGCCGACACGCATCGACGATTCCGCCCTGGCCGCACTGGAAAGGCTCGTGCCGCTGGCGCCCCTGCATCAGCCGCACAACATTGCCGCGGTCAGGGCGATCAGCAGCCTGCGCCCTGACCTGTTGCAGGTTGCCTGCTTCGATACGGCCTTTCACCACGATATGCCGCTGGTGGCGACACGCCTGGCGCTACCGCGGACCTACGCGGAGGAGGGCGTACGCCGTTACGGCTTCCACGGCCTTTCCTATGAATACCTCATCGCACGGCTGCGCGAACTGTCACCTGATCTGGCGGACGGCCGTGTCGTCGCCGCGCATCTGGGCAATGGCGCGAGCCTGTGCGCGATGCGCAACGGCCGCAGCATCGATACCAGCATGGGTTTTACTGCGCTCGATGGGCTGGTGATGGGAACGCGCTGCGGCAGCATCGATCCGGGAGCGTTGCTCTATCTGCAGCAGGTGCATGACCTGCGCGCCGTCGACGTGGAGTACATGCTTTATCACGAGAGTGGCCTGCTGGGTGTTTCCGGCATCAGCAGCGACATGCGCATCCTGCAGGCCAGCGAAGACCCGCGTGCCAGGGAGGCGATCGAGCTGTTCGTGTATCGCCTGGTCAAGGAACTCGGTGCGCTGACATCGGCCCTGGGTGGACTGGACGCGCTGATTTTTTCCGCTGGCATCGGCGAGCACATGGCCAGTGTCCGTGCGGCGGTCTGCGAACGACTGGCCTGGCTCGGTATCGAGTGTGATGCAGTAGCCAATGCCCGGCACGATACCTTGATCAGCACCTCACGCAGCCTCGTGCGTGTCTTCGTCATCGCCACGGATGAAGAGGCCATGATTGCCGCGCACACAGCTCATGCATTGGCGGTTTCTCCGGAGTAATGCGTGATGCGCCTGGCACGGCCGGATTCCATCGAGGACGCGCGTTGAACCATATCAACCCGGCCGGATGCCGGTTTGCGTGGTGATGTGCTCCGGGCCGCTGGACGCGGCGGTCCTGTTCGCGCCGGCAGGCGACCTGGTGCCGCAGGCGTTGCGTGCCGTGAAGAAGGGCGGCAGGGTCGTGTGCGGCGGCATCCGCACGACCGATATTCCATCATTCCTGTATCGCTGGCTTTGGGGGCGCGAAGAGCTTTCCGCTGCGAATCTGACGCGCGCCGATGCGCAGGATCTCATCGCGGCAAGGAACGCACAGACATAAAGGCCACCATGCACAATCACGGGCCCGAGAGGCATACGCATCAATGCCGCATCAACACGGCGATATCGGCGTGATTGAGCACGTGACGGGTTGCGCCGCCAAAGATCCATTCGCTGAAACGGGTGCGGCCGTAGGCGCCCATGACAAGCATGCCGGCCCCGACCGCTTTCGCGGAAGAGAGCAGCGCGGCGCCGGCGTCCTGGTCATCGACCATCAGTGGCTGCTCCTCGGCGCGAATGCCATGGCGCTGAAGATAGTCGGATAGCTCGAACTCCGGTTTCCAGCCGATCTCGCTGATGGCATTCCGTGGCGTGCCACGTAGCACCACCACCCGTTCGGCGCGTGCCAGGATTGGACGTGCTGCATGAATGGAACGGATCGCCTCGGGCGATCCGTTCCAGGCCAGAGCAATGCAATCGAGTGATGGTCGGGCAGCCTTCCTTGCCGGGATGATGACGCAAGGCAGCCTGCTCGTAAGTATGACCTGACCGGGCAGCGAGCCGTTTCCCAGCGATTGCCCGGGTGGGCGGTCCAGCACGAGCAGGTCGTGCCAGTTGCCGATGTGTTCCAGTGCATGCGGCGCATCTCCCTCGGCCACCTGCCAGGCGGCCTTTTGCACCCCGAGCTTGTTCGCCCAGTTGATGAACGAGGTTCCTGCCGCGTACGCGCGTTCCTCCAGTTGACGGGCGTCCTCGATGGCGTAGGTCAGGAGCTCGGGTATTTCATAGGAGGGCATCACCAACGGGGAGGGCTGGATATAGATACCCGTCAGCGCCGCGTCAAAGGTGGCGGCAAGACGTGCCGCGTACTCCAGTCCGGGCGACCAGGATTCGAAATTATTGGCGTAGGCCAGGATGTCTCTCACGTCATCTCCCCTCGCTTGGTGTGAATAGCCCGGTTGGCTGGCAACTCCGTACACTCGATGTCGATCAATCGGGAAGCGTGCCGCTTCGGCTTGGACGGCATTACGGCGTCTGGTTCACGATGAAGCATTTCCAGCTCGTCGTCGCTCATTGAACGGTGCTCATCGGTGGTCAATCACTCAGAACGCCAGCCACGTATAGAGGTAGAGCGTATTGTTGTCGGCCGCTGTTCGGCCTGCGCCGTCCACGTTGTGAACAAGACCGCTGAAGCGCGTGTAGAAGGTGTACTGGAGGCCGAGGCGGACATTGACGAAGGGTTGAGCCCAGGAGTCGGCCTGTCCGAGCGGGTTCCAGTTCAATTCGACAACACCGCCGTTGGTATCGGGGCTGCCGTTGTTGCCGTATAGCGTGACGTCACGGCTGCCATCGTTGCTGAATGCACCGAGCGTTGCGCCCCAGATGTTCTTGTACCAATAGCTGCCGTTGATGTTGAGGGCACGCAGGGTGTTGTCAGGATTGGAGGATCCACCCGCCGCATAGGTGGCATCCAGTCGCTGGTGCTCGCCCAGGTAGAGCGCATTGACCGTGAAAAGGTGATTGCTGCCGTTCAAGAACTGGTAGTTGGCATCGATGCCAAAGTCCCGAAACTTGTCTGTCGGACCGGGGATCGCTATGGCGTCGCCGGCGGCGTTGGTGCCAGGCAAGCCACGGCGGGCGTCCAAGGCAAAGCCACCCAGTTCGAGATTTCCGTTGGAGAGGTTCCAGGTGTAGGCGACGCGCGCATAAGGCGCAATGCCGGCCAGACGTCCATTGAAGTCGCCGTTGACGATGCGCAGGAAGGACGGCGACAGCGAGCGATAGGCGCCTGCTTCGAGATACAACGCACTGTCGATCTGCGCATACCCGTTTATGCCCACTACCTGCGTCGCAAGGCCACCCATCAGCATCGGTGCCGCTGGAGCGCCGGGCGCCAGGTCCGGCGCTGTATAGGGAAACTGCCAGGCAGGCGCGGTGTTGAACACGTCGGCAAGGCTCGGGTTGTTGTTGAGCGACACCCCCCAGATGGTCGTGTGACTTCCCGTGGTCAGCGTGCGTGCATAGCGCAGATCGGAGTTGTCCCATCCGAGCAGGCCGCCGTTCTGCGAGTAGGTTGCCTGGGCGAGCGCACCAAGGTGGTCGGTGAGCGGGCCCGCGAAGAAGAGTGATAGCTGCTGCAGCTCGAAGTTGCCATTGGTGCCGAAGCCACTTGCAGGTGGTGCGACCTGGGCCTTTTGCGTGTGTGTGAACGACTCGACCAGCATCGCTGACAAGGGCACCTTGGCGTCATCACCCACTTTCAGGGTGTAGCCAAGCAACTTGAACTGGCGCCCGAACGGGGTCAGCTGCGGCCCGAAGCCGCCCACGTGACAGGCTACGCAGGGTTGATGTGTCTGCCTGGCAAAGGCAGGGACGGCACGGACGCGTGTCGAAAAGAAAATAAGCACCACAAGCACACAAAGAGCGAACGCCAGCATGATGCGGCCGGTTCGGCCGAATGATTCACGATGGGATGTGCTGTCGACGGCCATGTGCTTCCCCTATGCGTTTACAGTTCAGTGCGATACGGCGTGTCCGGAGCGCCGAGCACGGTGTGGAAGTAATCGCATGGAAGTCTGTCCCGACCAAAGGCGAGACGTTTGATCTGGATCAACCAAGCGCGGGTGCAATGCAAATATCGTGGCCATCGAGCCCATCGCAAACGTGGGTAAGCCTTGCGCATGAGAGCCCCGGTCAACCAAGTACTGATGGAGAACACCCATGACATATCGTGAAAGAAATCTGGAATCCCGTCGTCAATTTCTGAAGATGACGGTCGCCATGTCCGCAACTGCCGCCCTGGCAAGCTTCACGGGGCTTGTGCGCGCTTTCGACATGCCGCATGTAACCGCTTCCGATCCGACTGCCAAGGCGCTTGGTTATGTCGAGGATGCGAGCGCAACCAAGAGTTCCTTGTATAAAGCCGGAAGTACTTGCGCCAATTGTCAGTTCTACACAGGGGGAGCGGACGGTTATGGCCCTTGCCAGTTGTTCCCGGGCAAGGCCGTCAATGCGAAAGGCTGGTGCAGCTCGTATACACAGAAGAAAGCCTGATACGAGCCGCACGGGACGTGCACATCGGCATGGGATGTGCACATCGACCAGACTGCAGAGGGTCGATTAGCACGCGGGACCATGTTCCGGCCAACGCCACGAAGCTATCTCGGGCATGTCTTCGCCATGCTCGCTGATATAGAGCTTGTGTCGTTCCATGATCGCCCAGTAACGCTCGGTGGCATCTTCGACATGTGTGCGGAAGCGGGGCACGCGCATGATGGCATCCAGCGATAACTGATAACGATCGAGATTGTTCAGCACCACCATGTCGAACGGCGTGGTGGTGGTGCCTTCGTCCTTGTAGCCGCGCACATGAATATTGTCGTGATTGCGCCGACGATAAGTCAGCTTGTGAATCAGAGAGGGGTAGCCATGGAAGGCGAAGATCACCGGCCTGTCCGCGGTGAAAAGCGCGTCGAAATCAGGGTCCGACAACCCGTGCGGATGTTCCGATTGCGGTTGCAGCACCATCAGGTCCACGACGTTGACCACGCGGATCCGGATGTCCGGAATGAAGCCGCGCAGCAGGGTCACGGCCGCCAGGCATTCGAGCGTCGGCACATCGCCGGCGCAGGCCATCACGACATCCGGATCGCCGCCATCGTTGCTCGCCCATTCCCAGATGCCGGCGCCGGCAGCGCAATGCTTCGCGGCGTCGTCGATGTCCAGCCACTGCCATTCCGGTTGCTTGCCGGCCACGATCAGGTTGATGTAGTCGCGGCTGCGCAGGCAATGATCGGCCACCGACAGCAGGCAGTTGGCGTCGGGCGGCAGGTAGATGCGCACGACTTCCGATTTCTTGTTCGCAACGATATCGAGGAAGCCGGGATCCTGGTGCGACGTGCCGTTGTGGTCCTGCCGCCAGACGTGCGAGGTCAGCAGGTAATTCAAGGACGCCACCGGCGCACGCCAGGGAATATGCCGCGCGACCTTCAGCCACTTGGCATGCTGGTTGAACATCGAATCGATGATGTGGATGAACGCCTCGTAGCAGGAGAAAAAGCCATGGCGGCCGCCGAGCAGGTAGGCTTCCAGCCAACCCTCGCATAGATGCTCGCTCAAAACTTCCATGACGCGACCATCGGCACTGAGATGGTCATCGACCGGGTCGATGTCAGCCATCCATTCCTTGCCTGTAACTTCATAAACGGCATCCAGTCGATTGGACGCGGTTTCGTCCGGTCCGAACAGGCGGAAATTCCGGTTGTCCAGGTTGAGTCGCATGACTTCGCGCAGAAAGCCGCCGAGCACGCGTGTCGACTCGGCCTCGACGGACCCCGGCGTGCCGACGGCCACGGCATGATCGCGAAAGTGCGGCATCAGCAACGGTTTCAGCAGTTCCCCGCCATTGGCGTGCGGATTGGACCCCATGCGGCGATGCCCGGTTGGCGCGAGTGCTGCCAGCTCATGGCGGAACTGCCCGGTGTCGTCGAAGAGCTCTTCCGGTCGATATCCTTTCATCCAGGCTTCGAGCTGGGCGACGTGCTCGGGTTTCTCGAATTGCGCGATCGGCACCTGATGCGCGCGCCAGGTACCTTCGACCGGTAGCCCGCCGACGGTCTTCGGTCCAGTCCAGCCTTTCGGCGTGCGGAAGATCAGCATCGGCCAGCGCGGGCGCTCGATCGCCGCGGCTTCGCCTTTCGCGCGTGCCGTCGCCTGGATGGTCTGGATCCTGGCGAGGATCACATCGAGCGTGGCGGCAAGATCCCGATGAACGGCCGCCGGATCGCTTCCTTCGACGACGAAGGGCTCGTAGCCATAGCCGCGGAACAGGTCCAGCAGCTCCTCGCGGCTGATGCGCGCGAGAATGGTCGGGTTCGCGATCTTGAAACCGTTCAGGTGAAGAATCGGCAGCACCGCGCCATCGCGCGCGGGATTCAGAAACTTGTTCGAGTGCCAGCTGGTCGCCAGCGCTCCGGTCTCCGCCTCGCCATCACCCACCACGCAGATGACGATCAGGTCCGGATTGTCGAACGCCGCGCCAAACGCATGCGCCAGCGAGTAGCCCAGCTCGCCGCCTTCATGGATCGAGCCGGGGGTATCCGGAGAGACATGGCTGGGCACGCCGTACGGCCAGGAAAACTGGCGGAACAGCCGCCGCATGCCATCGTGGTTACGCTCGATCGCCGGGTAGCGTTCGGTATAGGAGCCTTCCAGATAGGTCTGCGCCACCAGTCCCGCTCCGCCATGACCCGGGCCGGTGATGAAGATCATGTTCAGGTCGTTCTGCTTGATCAGCCGGTTCGCATGCACGTACAGCATGTTCAGGCCCGGCGTGGTGCCCCAGTGACCGAGCAGGCGCGGCTTGATGTGCTCGCGCTTCAGCGGACCTTCCAGCAGCGGGTTGTCGCGCAGGTAGATCTGGCCGACGGAGAGGTAATTGGCGGCACGCCAATAAGCGTCCATCTTCTGCAGCTGTTTGAGTGACAGTGGGTTTGGCATGGTGCCTCCGAATGGGTGGACGGCATGGCTACCTCCATGCGTCGCCAATGGCCTTATGGTCATGCAGACGCGATGGGCGGGTTTGATCTGCATCAAGGGAATGCGGACTCATCACCCGGTTGCCGAACGGGTGATCGTCCATCCCTCCGGTGGATGGAAACCATCGATACCCAGGACGGTGGGCGTGCCACGCACCGTCTGCCAGCGCGCGCCGGTTTTGTGGAGCGAACCTACGCGTCCGAAATGTCCTCATCGGGGCGCATGAATCGCCGCTTGACCATTTCGACCAGCAGCAGATAGGTCGCCGTCGCCGCCGTCAGGAACCCAAAGAACGCGGGTGGCAGAAGCACGAAGCCGAGGTCGGCCGCCAGCGGTGTCATGGGAAGGAGAATGCCGATGGCAATGGCCAGCAGCACGCTGATGATCAATGCCTTGCTTGGCCGGCTGTGCAGCGGATTGCCCGAGGTGCGGATAACGAACAGCACAAGCGTCTGGGTGGCGAGCGACTCGATGAACCAGCCGGTGTGAAATGCCGCTTCCGACGCATGCATCCATTGGATCAGGACGTAGAAGGTCAGGAAGTCGTAGAGCGAGCTGATCGGTCCGATGCCGAGCATGAAGCGCCGGATGAGAGCAACGTTCCAGCGCCGCGGTCGGCGCAGTTGCGCGTTGTCCACGTTGTCCGTCGGGATGGTGGTCTGCGCCATGTCGTAGAGGAAATTGTTCAGCAGGATCTGCGTCGGCAGCATGGGCAGGAATGGCAGGAACAGGGCGCCCGCCGCCATGCTGAACATGTTGCCGAAGTTCGAGCTTGTGCCCATGAGCAGGTACTTCATGACGTTCGTGAATGCCCTGCGCCCTTCGATGACACCGGCATGCAGTGCCTTGAGGTCGCGCTCGCGCAGCACGATATCCGCGGCCTCCCTGGCAACGTCCACGGCGCTGGCGACGGAAATGCCGACATCGGCGGCATGCAGCGAAGGCGCATCGTTGATGCCGTCCCCAAGAAAACCGACCACGCAGTTGCGTGCCTTGAGGGCGAGCACGATGCGGTGCTTCTGCGCCGGGTTGACTCTCGCGAAGATGCTGGTCCGCTCGGCCAGAATGCCGAGTGCGGTTTCCCCCAGGCCCTCGATCTCCGTACCGGTAACCACCCGGCTGACGTCGATCCCGACCTGCGCGCAGACATGACGCGCCACGCGCTCGTTGTCGCCGGTCAGGATCTTCACCGTTACGCCGTCATCGGCCAGCGCGCGCAGACATTCCGCCACGCCGGGTATGACGGGGTCGGAGAACAGTGCGAACCCCGCAAGCGTCAGCTCAGTCTCGTCGCCAATGGCATAGCGCTCCTGCGATGGAACGTTGCGATAGGCCACGGCAAGCACGCGCAATCCCTGTTCGCCAAATGACTCGTGGGTACGCATGCAGCGTTCCATCGATGCGGCATCGATCCGACGTACAACCCCATCCGCCTCATACCGCGTGCATTGGGTGATCACCGACTCCGGCGCCCCTTTGACGATAAGCAGTCGTTCTTCGTGGTGCTCGACGACCACGGATAGCCGGCGCCGCTCGAAATCGAACGGAATCTCATCCAGCTTGCGGTACTCGTTCACCGCGAGGGTTTGAAGGCTCAATATCGCTGTGTCGAGCGGGCTGCGGATGCCGGTTTCGAACGACGCATTCAGATAAGCCAGCAGGTGCGGTCGTTCGGACGCGTCGCCGAATGGATCCACCGTTGAAGCCAGTGACGTCTCGCCGCTGGTCAGCGTGCCGGTCTTGTCGCTCAGAAGTACCGTCATGCTGCCAAAGTCTTCGATGGCAGCGAGATGCTTGACGATGACCCGCTGGCTTGCCATGCGGATGGCCCCCCGCGCCAGGGTGACCGTGGTGATCATCGGCATGAACTCGGGCGTGAGGCCGACCGCCAGGGCCAGTGCGAACAGCAGGGTCTGCAGCGGCGGCCGATGCATGGCGATGCCGATGAGCAGCACGGCGAGGAGCAGGAACACCATCGTGTACATGATGAGCCGGGAAAAGCCGCTCAGGCCGCGCTCGAATTCCGTGGGCGGGGGACGCTCGGCCAGCGCCTCGGCGACGTCACCGAAGGCGGTATGAGGGCCGGTGGCAAAGACGAGTGCAGTCGCCGTACCGGCGACTACCGACGTGCCGAGAAAGACCAGATGCCGCGCATCGGCACTTCGATCTGGGCCCTCTGGCTCATCGACCACTTCTTTTTCCACGGGTATCGACTCGCCGGTGAGCGCGGCTTGCAGCACATGCAGGTCGCGTGCGGTGATCAGGCGCGCATCAGCGGGTACCCGATCTCCCGCAGTCAGCCGAATCAGGTCGCCCGGAACCAGGTCGCGACGGGGTCGCTCCTGCCAACAGCCATCGCGGCAGACGGTGGCCATGGGTGCGATCTCGTCACGCAGGCGATTGGCTGCACGCTGGGAGCGATAGCTCAGCGCGAAATTGAGGGCAACACTGAGGATCACCATGGCCGCGATAATGATGGCGCCGACTTTGTCCCCGAGGAATCCGGAGACGCCGGCCGCCAGCAACAAGATGACTACCAGTGGATTGGTGAACAGCAAGAGCAACGCCGCAACGGGGCCGCCATGGCTGACAGGACGTGCTTCATTCGGCCCATACTGAGCCTGTCGATTCCGAGCTTCGCGTTCCGACAACCCTTCCGCCTGGCTTGCAGGCACGCCAGACGGCGCGTCTGCCGATTTGCCAGTCGAATTCCGCGGGGGAGGGGTGGATGTGGTGGCGTCATGCATGGTGCCTGCAACGCTAAGGAGTAAGCGGTGCCGGCATATTGATGCGCATCAATCCAACGGCGATTACGCCCGGCGCGACGCATTTCGGTTCTATTCGTCGCTACTTGCCCGATAGCCCGTGCGATAGGCCAGCACGTTGCTCGGCCGCGTTCGGCACCGGCGACATCGAGCCATCCGGCGAGCTCTGCGGATGGCAGCGGGGCATTGCGGCCGGATTGACGATGGTCAACGCGGCCCCGCGCGCGCCGTGCAATAGTCCGATCATGCACTCGGTCAACTTGCGCCACGACAGACGGAGAAAAGCATGATCATCTACAGCTGTCACGGAGCTGCCAAGCAGGTCACGGGCTCCTGCCACCTGGTCACCTGCAACGATCGGCGCGTGCTGATCGACTGCGGGATGTTCCAGGGCGGCGAAGAAACCGAACGGGCGAACGCCGAGCCATTCGGCTTCGATCCGGCCAGCATCGACGTGCTGCTGCTGACCCACGCGCACCTCGATCACTGCGGACGGATCCCCCGGCTGGTGCGGGAGGGTTTTCGCGGCCGCATTTTCGCGACCGCAGCCACCCGTGAATTGGCGCGGGTGGTGATGCTCGATTCGGCAGGCATCCAGGAAGAGGACGCGCGCCGGACGCAGCGCAGCAACCGCCAAGGCAAGCAGGCTGCACCGCCGCTGTACACGCTGGGCGATGCCCTGCATGCGCTGGATTTCTTTGGTACCGATGTCGGTTACGACGAAACCGTGCAGGTTGCCGACGGCATCCGTGCGCGCTTCCTCGACGCTGGCCATATCCTTGGCTCGGCTTCGATCCTGCTGGAACTGGATGACGGCAAGCAACAGCGAAGCATGCTGTTCTCCGGCGACCTGGGCAATCCGGGTCGCCCCATCCTGCGCGATCCGACACTGGCGCCCGCCGCCGACCATGTGGTGATGGAAAGTACCTATGGCGATCGCCCGCACCGATCGGTGCCCGACTCGATCGAGGAGATGTACCAGGCCATCCGCGACACCGTGACGCGTCGCGGGAATGTGGTGATCCCCACGTTCGCGCTGGAACGCGCCCAGGAAATTCTCTACTACCTGCATCGCGGTCTCCGCGACGGCGCGCTCCCGCCGCACGTGCAGGTGTTCCTGGACTCGCCGATGGCGATCTCCGCCACCGAGATTTTCCGCCGTCACCCGGAATGCTTCGACAAGGACTTCCTGGACGAGCTACAGCACGGCGATCCGTTCGCCATGCCCGGACTGCATTTCACCCGCGAAGCCAGTGAGTCGATGGCGATCAACAGCATCGACGGCGGCGCGATCATCCTGGCCGGTTCGGGCATGTGCAACGGCGGTCGCGTGCGCCACCACCTCAAGCACAACCTGTGGCGCGAGCGCAGCAGCGTGGTTTTCGTTGGCTATGCCGCCGAGGGCACGCTGGCGCGGCGGATCGTCGATGGCGCGCCGACCGTGCGTGTGTTCAATGAAGAAATCGCGGTGCGTGCGCAAATCTGGACGATCAACGGTTTTTCGGCGCACGCCGACCAGCCGTCACTGCTGGCATGGCTGGGCGATGCGCCACGGTGCAAGGTTCTGTTGGTGCACGGCGAGTACGACCGCGGCATGCGGGCAATGAAGGAAGTACTGGCCGCGCGTGGCGTCGCTTGCCAGCTGCCCGGTCCGCACGAGCCGATCAAGATCGACTGAGGCTGTCGTGCTGTCTTTCGGGCCGGGATACATTGGCTTGCAAGAATCATGATCCCCCTTGCTGACTGGTCCGTGCAATTAGTGCCGCATCAACATGACGATGCCAGCCTGGAGGATGTGGAGAGTGGCTTCGCCGAAGATACACTCGCTGGGCGAACTCCATCGGGCGAATCCAGGGTTCCATCATAACGGTGGCGCGTGAATGGCGTGCGTCGACGGCATCACGCGCGTCGTCGGTGATCCGGTCCCGCGCTTGCCGATGGCGGTGGTCAC
>Ga0157370_10002199_pt1 | contig 23800 bp, 13 predicted proteins | sample C35metaG_FD_113463 | JGI IMG/M metagenome (GOLD analysis project Ga0157370, IMG submission 113463) | Corn rhizosphere microbial communities from Kellogg Biological Station, Michigan, USA - C3-5 metaG | ecosystem: Host-associated > Plants > Roots > Rhizosphere > Soil | place: USA: Michigan...
ACTGGCTTTTCGGTAAAGCTCATTAAGCCTTACATTGTCCTGATCTAATTTTTTGAGAACTGCGGTCTGTTCTTTCATCAATTTCACCACTTCATCAAGCTTCTCTGGCTGCGCATTTTTCTGCGCCCAGCTTTGGATTTTGGAAGCATCCAACTCTTTATTATACATAAAGAATTCTCTTATGTCCTGTGATTTATTGTGCAGCATCGGGATTACGCTTTTGTATATTTCATCCTTGCGGATAAACTCTCTGCTTTTCGACATTTTTATATTCAGTTTTTTTGCTTCTGCCATTTCAGCTTTAGTCAGACCTTTCTCATCTTCCATTGTATCACCCGACTGGGCATGTGCAAAGCCTGAAAGCAGCAGTAAAAACAGCAATACTATTTTAGTACAGTTCATATAGGTTATCAATTAGTTACCGTTAAAATTTTATTCTATTTCTCAGCAACCTCAAGGGGAGAAATAAATCATAGCAGCAAGGTAATTATAAATCCGAAAATATAAATTCGCGGGCAATAGAAAATAACTAGGAAATTACATTTACCATTCTTAGAATCTATAAATGCAGACAGTATTATACTGCCTGCATTTCCAATTATAAAGCCGATTCAATTTTGTATATACGAGCTAAAACCCTTAACAGCAAAATCAAGACAGAGATTAAAAGCAGCCTGTCCTCTTAGCTGTGCCGTTCCTCCCATCAGAATGGAAGAAAGTTTTGCCTCATCGTCTTTGTATTTTCTCACATTCTGAAAATAACCTGTTACCGCATTATAAGCGCCAAACACAGTTCCTTTTGTAGTATCGGTCTGCTGTGTCGGATGGCTCATCGCATATTCAAAGGCATTATCTACCATATTATTAAAACAGGCTGATAATTCCTCGTTTCTTTCCTCCTGCAGTTTTTTAAGCACTTCCCTGCTGGGAGCCATCGCATTCTGGATCAATTTTTTAACCTCCTGATCTGAAATACGGGTTTTAGCCCAGTAATTGAAAACGGCTTCCAGACTGCTGGACAGCGTGTCGGAAATCCCCATAACCTTATGTGCCTGCTCAAGACGGTCTTTTGCATTTAAGGTGTGGCGGATGCGCACCGTATTGGTTTTAGACTGCATCGCTGCATTAAGCGTATTAGCGCATACAATACGGATCGGCGTAAAAGCTGCTGTAATACTGCCGCTTCCGTCATGGGAAGTCGTCAGGAAAAGATACTTTTCAATCAGATCATCCTTTCCTACTCGGATATAATCAGGCAGTTTGGCCGTAATAAAGATTCGCTCACCATTTCCCAAAGCGCCTGCAGTTTCATACATGATCCCGTCACCGCCCACTATACTGTCAAAAAAAGAAAAAGCATCCCTGTTCTGTACGATATGGTAATCTTTACCGACAACTCCCAGCACCGTGCTGCAGTAATCCGGAACTTCCAGCCTGCCCGAATCTACAAAGTCCTGCGTAACAATTGGAGCTGAAGGCGTAAAAATCCTTCTTTTCTCCACTTCAAAATCCAAGCCCGCGTGTGCTATCGCCTCGGCGCTTGTCGGATACTCCTCTACTATCTGCCCCAGATTGTGCCTCGGTTTTTCCTTCACGCTGAAAAAACTGTGCTTCCTTGTCTGTTCATTGAAATAAATATGATGTGCCATGATTTCTGATTTTTAGATTAAACATCCAATTAAAAAGGAACCTCATTCCCTGCCTTATCATTACCGTTCTTCGGAGCAGTTCTGCCGTTTCCCATCTTTCCGCTGACAGTACTTTCCAATTCACCCGCATTATAACTGCTTCTTTTTGCAAAAGCAACAATATTGATCTCATTCACATGAAAGTCAATACTTCCTATCGGATTCCCGTCGCTGTTGATATACACGTGCATACCCAGCCTGCCCTGTAACAGCACCACCGCCCCTTTTTTAACCCACTGCCCTGCTTTCATGCTAATCCAATAGGAACAATTGATAAAAGTGTTCACCTGTTTGTATTCTGAACTTCCCGCAGCTTTGTAACGGTCATTAACCGCTATGGTGAAGTTCAAAACCTCTTTCTCTCCAGCTCTGCGTACTTCCGCATCCCTTGTAACCCTTCCTGTAATTTCCATAACTTTAAAATTTAAAAATGAATAAATACTTTAACCTGCCACCCAACAGCTAATGATTACCCCAATCAAACACTTAATCAATAACCATTGCTCCGACTGCGAACTTCTCTTAACTCCTGCTCCGCCCTTTAAAAAATTGTTTTCAAAAGAAAAAACGGAAAAAAAGAAAGCACAGATCAAGCGGCAGTTAAAGGATGCGGAGTGCTATAAGTCCCAAAGGGCAGATGAAGTGAAACGGAGTCTGTTATGCGCATGCAGCAGACGGCTGGCGCTATCTTGGCTGCCCTTTTTAGCCGTTTCGAATGAAAACCAACTTGAAAATTAACAAAACCCAAAAGAAAAATTTTAAATCCTAAAATAAACAAGTGATTTAATATCTTTATACTGTGATGAATTAGAAAAATGCCATGCAAAAAAATAATCCTGAAGATATTTTACAGCTGCTTGAAAATCCTCAGCAAATTACCTCCCTTTCTGTTATTGGGAATAAAAAGATTGAGGATAGAAATATTGATGGTAAATTAATTATTCGTAATAAAAAGATAAAAGAGACCATAACATTTTTAAACTGCAATTTTGAAGATGTTTACATTGAAAACACTGAATGCCCAGGAGAAATAGAATTCAGAAACTGCACTTTTTCTAATGATTTCCTGATATTTTCAATTAATGCCCGCGGTTTGCTGCTGGAAAACTGCCGGCTTGAAAAAAGCTTTAGAATAACAGACTGTAATCTCGGCTATTTATTCTTTGACAGAACTGAAGCCAATAACGGAATTATTTCAGAGGCAGGAAGGATGCAGATTATGCAGATCAAGCCTGTCAATGAAAAAACTTTTTTTTCGCTTTCTGGTGCCTTTCTGCTTATTAAAGAATTGTATATTATATCACAATCAGGAATTACAATTACGGTTAAGAAAACAATTATCAACCATCTAAGCCTAACAGGCTATTTCAATATAGCATCACGTTTAGATTTTAATACGGTCACAAATGCATCCATTGAAATCCATGGACTTAATAATGATGGAAAAATCTACCTTTCCAATTTCAGGCCAGCTGAAGTAAAAGAGTTTTTAAAGAAAGATCGTGAAAAGTATATCACTGATTATTCTAAATCTGGAGAAGCAAATGAGAACGAACTTCGGATTATTGCAAACCTTAATAAAAAGATTACGGCCAATGATCTGCTAACCGGCAATTTTCCAGTGTTTGTTTTCAGAGATTTTATCGAAAAAAAATATTACGATGATTTTCTCTTATATGAAGACAAACCAGAAATCAAATTTCAGATCCATGACTCGTCAGTTGGAATTTTGGAATTAAGATCAATTATATTTGATAAATATCAAATCGTCATAAAAAATTCAGATCTTACGACAATAAAGCTTGTACATAGTAAAATACCTGACGTAAATTCCACTGACCATTTTCTCAATTATTATAATGTTTATAATGATTTATATACAACTGCAGTAAAACAGAATAATACAAAAGACAAAGCGGATTATTATAAAGTATCTCAGTCTTACTTAGACAAATACTTTAAATATGAATCAACGGAAAATAATATAGGGTCTAGGATTACACTTTTTGTTTCAAGATTATTCAGTTCACATGGAACTGACTGGATTAGAGCTTGCTTGGTTACTGTTTCCATTGCTTTCATTTTTTTCAGCTTGTTCATAAACAGTTTGAAGCAGATAAATATTGATTTAAGCTGGAAAGGAATTCTTTTTTTCTTTGATTCAATGATGACTTACTTTCCGCAGTTTATTAATCCTCTTCATAGACTAGACTTTATGTCTGATGTAAGTGTATTAGGAAATTGGACTGCCATTTATGATTTTCTATCAAGAATATTTGTAAGCATAGGTGTTTTTGAAATTGTCCGCTCCTTTAGAAAACATGTGAGAAATTAAAATATATAAATAATAAGTAACTATTTACAAAAAAACACATTAAATACGGAATTTCTCCTGCTTACTTCCAAATAAGTTTATCTGTCACTGGCTTCCAATCAGCCCCATCATGATATTGCACTATATCAAAATAATTAATAGGTTTAGGAAAATTCACACCTGTAAATCCAATTAAATATGTATAAATCTTTTCGACTGCATCTTCAATAGATAAATAGTTAAATAATGGATTTGCTTTATTCGGCTTGGATTCTACCAAAGGTACTCCATTATTAATGCCGTAAGCACGTTCAGTATAACATTTAGTTTTAAGTAAAATAGTCGAACCACCTGAAACCATCTGAAGTACAGCTGGCTCTTTAAGAACAATCTCATAATAAATAAAATAATTGATTGTATTGTCAATTATGAAACTCAACTTCAGTTTTAGGTAAGGGTCTAAGGCACACTGAAAATTATTGGCTGTATCCATACCTTTCAACCTATTTTCCAATTTAGCAATATTTTCTTCAAGCATTAACAGTTCTGCCTTATAAACTGGTGAAGATATTTCGTGATGTGATAATGGATGCAATAGCACGTTTAAGACACTTATGATTTTATTTATTTCTGAAGAATCATTATTAGCTCTTTCTAAAAAATATTTTGCGCGATATAAAATACTTGTCAACTTGAAATCTGCAAGCTGTATTTTTTCCTCATTTACAAGTTCATAACCAGGAATATATTTTGGGATAATTTCCTCTAGAGCTTTTCTAAAATAATTTGCAGATGCAGGATAGTCAGGTTTAATTCTGTTATGTAAATATTGAATTGCTTTTACATAATTACTTTCTCCAGTCACAATAATTGGTTTAGATATACTAGTTGTACCAATTATATCCTGGCCTACATAAATTTCAAGATTTAGCCAATCCGAAACAGAATTTATATCAAAATGTCTTTTAGCCAATTCAAACCAATGTCTATCATAAGTCGAAATGAAAATTTGGTATGCAGAAAATTCATGCTGAAGTATATTGAGAATTGGAAGTCTATTACCGGCATCAAGCCCAATGAAAACATCATCAAGATATAAAACTCGTAAATCTATAGTGCTTGGGTTTTGTAACAATGAAGAAAGATAGAGGCAAATCGCTATAGCCGAAAGACGTGCTTCATTTAAATAATCACTATAACCACCTGTAATTACTATTCCATCCTTATAAATACTCAAACGTAAATCAGAAGTTGTGTGCCATTCTCCTTTATTTCCGTAATTAAATACTAAAGGTTGTAAATCATAATCTAGCTCTATGTTCATATCCGAAAAATAAGTGCTCAATAACCTATTCATTTCTGTAAAAACAAGTGTTAAAGTATGATTCAATTGAGTTTCAAAAGGTGCTAAATCTCTCAATGCAATCTGGTGCAATCTATCTTTACGAGTGCGGGCATTAGTCAAATGATCTTGCAATTGTTTCCATTTTTTTCCAAATTGATAACTACCTCCGCTTGAAACAGGGGTGTGATCTCCTAGAAGAACCAACACAATTAGCTCAAAAAGATTGGGACGCGGTTCGGTATGCAGATATACTTTTAAGAGGTCGGTATAATCAAGAAACCCCTTAATACGAGCTGCATCTTGTATAAATGAAACATTATTATTTGAAAAAGCACTCCCAAATACATAATTTACTTCAGAGCCAATAACAATTTCTCCACTAGCATCAAAATCAGAAAAACCTATGTCAATTATACCATCTTGGGTGGTTTGATGCCTATTTTTAACGTATGGTAAATGTATATTGTTTGAACTTTGAAAATAATTATTTAAAGCCTTGAACATTGAACTTTTACCACTGCCATTTTCACCGTATATTAATAAATTCTGTCCAAAAGGTAAAATAACTTTATCATAATTGCCATAGTATGCACGACAGTTATCTAGCGAAATAGAAGTAATTCTTTTACTCATAATTTATTAAATACGATTAAAATCTTCTATTTGAGCTATTTCGATAATTCTCAAAATTTTCAATAAACTTGCGCTGATGGGATGATCAGGCTTGCTTAAAGTATTATAAAAACCAACAATATATGTTTCCTTATCATCATCAGCAATATTTGATAAATCTGTAAGCTCTTCAATAAAATTAGTGACACTAACTTCTTGCTCTTCGAAACTTTCCTTAAAAAAAACTTCATAAACCATTGCATCCATAATCCTTTCAAAGAAAAAATAAGATTCTGACATGGCATTACTATAAAAAATATAGTCAAAAATTATCTCAAATTTTCTTTGGCATTCAATTTCAATTACAGGGACTGTAACCAATTTTAAATCTGAGATGGTAACAGGTTTAATTTCTTCAAAGTTATGATAATACTTACTATATACATGATAAAAGCAATATCTACTTGATAATATACTTGCAACATATTTTGGTAAAAAATTAGATCTAGATACTAAAATACCTATGAAACTATTTGAAAATGCAATCTTAGAATCTAAATAAGCTACTTCAAATCTCTCTGAAGAGGTAACTGCTTTCTTTACAAGTATTTTAGGCTTAGAATCAAAAAAATCTTTGATGTTTGAACCTTCTGGCAACTCAGCATAAGTTATATCTTCATTATTTACTTTAAACTGCAAAATATTGCTTTTTTTAAGGTATGGATATTTTGTATTTGAGTTGAAAAGATTGCTTTTTGAGTCCGATACTTGAAGCGGAATACCTTGAGTTAAATTAGCTATTTCACCCAATGCAGCATTACAAATTAACATTTTTTGCCTTAAAATTTTACTCTCAGAATTGTTGAATCTTGATTTAAACTTTTCAACTAGCAACTCAAAAGCATCTTTACTTTTTACTTCCGACATTGCCTTAAAAAGTGATGTAAGTTCGCTTCTTATCTCTAATTTGTACTGTGTAATTTTTTGCTGACTTATATTGTATAAGAAATACCATAAAGCATAAAAAGCTTGTCGTGTTCTTCTTCCATTCTCGATAATAAAAATATCATCTAAATTCTTATTAAGGACACTAGCTGAGTCTGAATCATCAGAAAGCAAAATCTTCAATTTTCTGATGAAATTGAACTCTAACTCATTGCATGCCTTTAAAAAATCAGTTTTAAATTCAGCATTTTCCAAGATAGCAGTTATTTCATTCTTTGATTTTGTTCTAAAATTAATTCTATTACCGACACTATAAACATCAATTTCTTTCGGCAAATAATTCTCTGAATGACTTGACCTAATCCAATTAAACTGAAAATATGCTAATGCTGTATAGACATTTTCGTCTTCCATTCTTGAATTATTTTTTCTTAAATAAAACCAAGAACTATTATTTTTATGTATGGATTTTAAAGTATCAATTATGTCACGTGAAATGTATGAATTCCACATTTCAAATGTATCTTCCTTAATTGGATACGGTTTATTATTCAATCTAATAAATAAGTCGATCGGCTCAAAATTTTTATTACTGGTATGATTTATTTCTATTTTCCATAAATCAAAGTTTTTTATTTTATGCCTTTGTTCATTAGACAGCTGACTAAATTTCTTACCATGCAAATGTTTTAATATGTCATTTTTTAGATTCAGTGAAAATCCATTTTTATCAGAATATCTCTTTTTGTTATTTTCATCTAAATAAGATTCTTCTATAAAACCTAAAATACTTAATAGTCTTTGTTGGCCATCTAATACTTCTGAAATTCCATCAGGTCGTATATAAACAAAAATTGGCGGTAATTTTATTCCCAGAAGAATACTCTCAATAATAGATGATGATTTTTTCTTATTGATAACTTCATTCCTTTGGTAAGGAGGTCTAATTAAGAATCTTTGTCTCCCCATTTTTCGGCAAATATCCATAATGGCCTCAGAAGATGGCTCTGGCTTATTTATTCGTAATTCGTCAAAACTAATTGGTTCATTCTCTTCAACAGACATGCTGTTATTCAACTGCTTAAATTCGGCATTATAATCTAAATAAATTGTAAAATCTACACCGAAATTTATTTCAAAGAATTTTGATGTAACTTGATATCTATTATACAGCTCTTTTGTAAAGGAACTGCGAACCATTGAAAATGATTCGAGATTTATTCCAATGTAGTCAATTAATCTATCAATAATTTCATTTGAAATATCACGAAGTTTCATGCCCTCATTTTCGAGTACTGAAAAAGTCCAAAACAGACATTCACCAATTAGGCGATTATAAACATTATGATTTTTTTCGAAGCCACTTTTTATCTTATTAAGAAGATTTATCTTCTCTATAAATCCATTGTATGTACTCTCGATTTCTTCTGGACCTATGTTGCTAAAAAGGAAATCGTAAAATTTTGCAATAATCGCATTTTTATTAACTGCATAATATTTAATAGGAATTTTGTGCTGTACCAAAAGCTGTCGCACTTTCTTGAGAATAATTTCATTATTAGTTTTTTCAAAGCGTAATATACTTGAAACATCTCTAAATAAAATTTTATCATTGAGCAGCTTGTCTTTAATATAGGCATTTAAATCATCTTCAAAATATACAGCATTATCTATTTCAGTAGGCTTTAAAGGTGTAATACCAGAATTATATCTTTTAAAGATTTCTTTTTTAACTAACTCTTCAATTTCTTCATTAATAAGATTTTGAGAGTGAAAACTAAATTCAATTATTCGCAACTTAGTATCCCAGAACAAATCCTGCATCGAAGAATTTAAATCTTTCCAACTTTTGTTTTCAATACCAATCTTATCAAGCTTTTGAAGCCCATTTTTTTTTAGCTTAAATTGGTTATCAATAAACCTTAAAATAGTCTGATATCTTTGTCTTCCATCAATAACCTCGACTTTATCCGAATTACGAAAATAAATCAGGGGAGGAATTTCAGTCCCTAGCAGAATACTTTCAATAAAATAAGTAGCCTTTTCATCGTCCCAAACATAATTTCTTTGATAGAACGGCTTATAATCAGTATTATTAACACGTTCAGGATTATTAAATAGTGTTTCAATTGACATTACTTTAGGCTCAATTTTTATTCTATTTTCAAATATTTCTCTTATTTCCATATACCAAAAAGATTTGTTCTGCTTGTCAAATTTTGTAATAAATTTACAAACTCTTTACAAAGTAAAGATAATTTCCAATTAAGAGAATAAATATTAAATTAAAATAATGAAGTTAGCTAAGAAAACAATTTGATACCATCATAAATATATTTCTTATACCACCACATCGACTTACCAAATTTTTTTTCTTTACTTGTCTTTACACTATCAAACTCCTTTGAAAATTTACTTTAAAAAGATTTAGTTTTACAATTAATTTTAATTTTAGATAATTAATTATTTATATTGCCAAAAACTGAAAATACTGATTCCATTTCTTCAGAATTTTTTATAAATTTAAACTCAGAATCACTAATGTAATTCATTGATTTTCCAAAGACCGTTTCACCATTAGAGCTTTCAAATACAATTACAAAATTACACATAGGTATAATTAATTTTTCAAATAAATTAGTTTCCATAAATGTAGGTTGAAGCTTTGGATTATTAGTAACGCACACTATTATTCCCGTCTTTAGGTTAATTATCTTGTCACATACGCCATTCATCTCTTTATTCAAAAATTTTGAAATTATTTGTATAATTTCTTCATTAATAAAAGTCTGTTTATTTTTAAAATTCAAATAATGAATCACTCTCAGAATTATTGAATAAAAATATATATCAATTTCTGTTTTACTAATCTTCTTTGTAACTGGAATTAAAACATCAAATTTGTTTACTTTTTCTGCTCTAAAATTACTCTTGTACTTTTCTTGTCTAATCTTTAAGACAATTTCGGAATAAATGAGTCCTTCAATTTTTCCTAATTTCGCTTCACAAATGGTGCAAAGAATGTTATCTAATGTGTAAGGATTCAGGGCATTTGTTTTTAACTTATTAACATTTAATTCTTCAGCTCTATGTTGTAATTCATCACCAATGAAAAGAGATTGATTTAAGCCATCCGACGTCAAATTAATACTATAAGACAATTCGTTGTATCGTTTTCCTATACAGTCCTTTATTAAATTTATTGGAATAATGTGTGAATTTTTCGCATTTGGTTCATTTGAGCAAATTATACACTTTATCATTTTATATTTTTTTTAAAATTTTTAACATCAAACTACAGATAGAAGAATTTAGACAAAAAACTATATTAATTTAATACATGAATAAATTCGAAAGAAAATGATTTTGAGCCGGTAACCAATAATATTCCCGTCTAACCATTTCGTATCTGTCTCCTATTTTAAACATCCACCTTTCCGAGAAATCATGCTGAACTGCGCAATCTTTAAATGAGGTGTAATCATTTTTCTTAACTAGATAACTTCTAATATGATACCAAAGCACATTATGAAGTTGATTCTATAATTCTTTACATTTTTTTTGGTTTTGCCCAGAAGAGATAAGCTTCCAAAATTAGCCATTCTCCCTCCATACAATCTTTTAATAGGTAATAATTTCTATAACAGGTAATTTACATTAGTCATTTACCCACTTCTCATTAGTATAATCCCATTTAATCATTTTGTTGTTAAACTACCAAAATTGTTGTGGTTGCTAATCATCATAGTTTCACTTACCAACTATGTTGGATTAATATCTATATTATGTGAGCCCAAGATTCTTCATATGGTTTTCCTATCTAGTCTTCCCACTTTTCTTATATTATAAAATTATCAGAAAGCAAGGTCATGAATTCATATTTGACAATCTATTGATCTTTTTTTCCAATTCTTTGGTAAATTGTTGTCTTTTTTCCTTTACCGCATCCAATCATAACGTATTAAACAGTAATTTGTAAAATTTATAATCTAGTCTCAACATTACGATTTAGACTAAACCATTTCATTCTATTCTCAGGTCCATATGTCTCAGCAGCACGTCGAAGATTAATTCGATAGCAGAGTGTTAAATTGTTTTCTCTCAAATACTTTAACAATAAATCTTTTTTAACTGCTAAAGTGAACCCTTCAGAAGCGGGTTTCAACCGTCTGTAATCTGTGTCGGATCTGCTGGCATTAATCCATCTTAGTGCCTTTGAATCAGACGGCTCTTTCAAGCATAAAATATCTAAAAGACTCCCTGTTTGCACTTCATAATTTAAAAAGATACCTGATACCAGATTAGCATTAACCAAATCCCTTTCGCCTCGGAACTTGTTGTAAGATAATTCAATGATAGGTCTAAAATCTGTTTCCCTTTCATTAGAGCTTGAACAGATTATTTCGTAAGCATATTGATTTTCTCTGCCCAAAACTTCTCCTGGATCCAAACTAGGCAGTTCTTTTCCTTCCTGCTTTAAAAAAGCAACGGCTTCAAAATAGCATGTCCCTCTAAAGACGCTCGTATCACTTATTCTCTGGCTACCATATTGCACCAATGAAACGTAATTTTTATCACCTTCCATAAGCTGATCTGTCAAAGTTTCAAAATCGCTAAATCTTGTAAATTCTTCTTCCGATAAACCATCAATTATCCAGTTAATGTATGCTGGTCTTGAAATTTGAGAATACAGCAATTTTGACGGGTCATAAATTCTAAATTGCACTTTAAAATTTTCTACAAAGGAGGATTCGAAACCATTGATTTTAATTCCCTTACTGAAAGCCCTATTAATGCTGCTTTTTAATTCATCATAGTAATTCGAGTAAATCTCAATTGTATCAAAATTTGTATTCATATTATATCTGCGGTGGACCTTTAATTCATCACGGGTATTATAATTCTGTAGATTCTTAGAACAGATGTCATCGTTAAGTAGATCATAAACTGCAAAGGCATTTTTACTGTTTTTGTCCAACATTCCGATCTGGAACTTCTGAAAATCTGAATACGCAAAGACCGGTTTTCTAAAATTTATTTTTACCTTTTTTTTCTTTGTGAATTTTACTGCAAGCCAATCACAAATAACAACCTTTAAATTACAGAATTTTGAATTAAGCCGACTCTTTAAACTTGTCTTATTGCAATTCCTAATACACCTCAATTCACTAGCGGAAAATAGTGAATTGTCATAATAGTGTAAAATATTCAGCAACTCTTTAGCCTGCTCTCTAATATTGAAATGCGGAACATTTAAAACAGAAAGAAGCCTCTTCTTAAATTTCAGCAGCAGAGACGGATTTTTAAGAGCAATACCCATAAGCACAATAAGACTGTATTCAACCGCATTATCATCCGAATTTTCAACCCCAAATTTAAAAAATGCATCTAAATGCTCTGGATTTTCTTCCAGCAGATCAAATGCTGACTGCAAGGAAAGCTCCCTAATTTTAAATATAGGATAGCCATAAAGCCAGACTAGATGCCTAATTACGATTTCAGAAGAAGTAAAATTTCCGCTATATTCTGCAATAAAATCAAACTTTGAAGATTTCTTATTCTGGAGCCCTGTCGCAAGTTCACGGTTATATCTTAAATTAGAGTCATAATAGGTTTGCAGAGCATCCCCTTTGAAATGTTTCTTGTATTTCATCAGATGATGTATGGCAGAGGTAAGCTCGCCTGCATATTTTCCCTTATGTACAATAAAACTTCGTAAAAGAAACTTTTTACCGAATTCATTATCAATTTTTAATATTGTTTCAAATATATCGAAGTCTAGTTTATCATGATCACTATCATTCTGAAATAAAACGCTGTCAAACTCATAATTTGATACTGCCGAAACAATTTCTTTTGCCTTTGCAGGGCTTATTTGAGCAAGTCTGTGCGCTATTTTAATTAATGCTACTGACCGACTTTTTCCCTGAACCCATTTATCAATAAACCCTGCAAGAAATTCAAGGTCACTTGTTAAGCATTGGTCGGTAAGATCTATAATTTCATTTTCCTTTATAATTTTAAAAAACAAATACTTGTTGCGCCAGTTTAATGAATGCTGAATAGACTCCAGCCAATCATCAAGATTCAATTGATCCTGTGTAAAATCTGCCAGAAAATTTCCTGCCAGAATAACGTCGATTTCCGAAATCTGGTCTGAAAAGAAAGAGTTGATTTCCCTTCGGCTAACGTCCCTTTCAGGATTTTGCGAAATAATTCTATTTTTAAAATTTATATAATTTCTTATGAGTCGTGCACTGTTATCGTCTAAAATCTTCTTATGTTCAGGAGTCAACAAATCATAAAAGTTTTGAAATAATTTCTTTACGGCATAGTATTCCTTTCGTAGTACCTGATTTCGGCTATTTTGAATCAATTTTTCAGACTGAGAAATTACAAAATCATTGAATTCCGTATTTCCCTCATCAAATTTTCCTTTTATTTCCTCAAATGAAAGTTTGGGAACCTGCATGAAAAATTTTTCTCTTTCTTTTTCACTTTTAGTGCCAAGAGTTTTAAGCTCTTCTCTAACTGATTTTTTTTCTGCCAATGGAAAAGAATATTCACCACAGTCAATTCCATTGTCATTAAGCAGCTTTGAAAAATATATTAGTTCTTTTAGTTCTTCCTTTTCGACCTCCGCGTTGTACTTCACAAGCTGAAGAATTTTAGAAATGATTTTTTTATTCTTGTAATGGATTGCCTTAAGAAGTATTTTTTTGGACAGATCTATAAAGTATCCTTCTGCACTTCCAGCATCTCCCGTCCTTATTACTGTTTTTATCAGAGTAAAATAGAGGATCAACTCATCATCATTGCAATTGTCTATCAAAGGTTCAAGGATTCTGTGAAGTGCCTCGCTACGGTCTATATTTTTCTCCTGCATTTTCATCAGCTCAAAACCCAATTCAGGGTATCTAATGGATGTAAATTTTACAAGTTCAGAAATACATATATGCTGCATTCTTCCATTTCCCACACCATCAAGCATTTCTTGAACCATAAAGACGTCCGAAAGTCTTCGTAGTGTACCAGCAGGATCTTGAACATGCAGTAGTTTCATTGGCTCTATGATTTGAGAGGCCTGATAATCTTTCCGATGTCCCAATCCGAAAGCTGCCTCAAAAATCTGGTTATAAATTCTTTGAAAATCATTTTTAAAACCACATTTTCCATAAACTTTAGAGACCTGTACCAGATTTGCTGTCAAGGAAGCTGTTTCTTTTTCTTCCTTTGCCATAATCTCTGCTTGATAAATAATTTTTTCTGCTAGATCGTCATAGTCCCCTCCCTTAATCTTAGAGATTTCTTCTGCAATACTTAAGGCGGTAGAAAAATGTTTCAGGTCATAACCCTTTTCATAATTCTTTAGCCAGTACTCTGCAAGCTGCCTAAGCTTTTCTCCTGGCAGAACAGATCCTGCTATATTAAAAATATTTTTAAATAAATGCTTAATGCTTCGAGATATAAAATAATCATCATTATTCATATCAAAAAGGCCATGATTTCTAGGTCCGGTACTATGATCCTGATAAGTGCATAAATGATCTATGCTAATCTCCAGTTGTTGTATGATTTCATCCTCTTCCATCTCACCGCTTCGCATTTCATACCATAATTCAGAAAGTATGAAAATAGAATCGTAAATTGACGCTGCTGGCTCAGTCATAATTGACGTTTTAAGAGAAACCCGCGAAGCAAGATCGGAATTATAAATCCATAATGCTTTCATATCATCATATAGACTTAAAATGTCTTTTCTAAGAGAATAAGTCATCCTTTTTTCTTCAATAACCTTATTATGAAGCACAGGTTCAAGAATCCTTTCAGGCATCATATCTCTAATTTCTTGGTCACTTAGGTGATTGCTGCAGAAAGCAATAAACTTTAAATAAGACATATTAGAAATGGTCGAAAACTCAATATTTTTAATCCGTTTCATACCAGCCTTTTTTTCTAAATTGAGTGGCAATTGAAGCTTCACCAGACAAAAGTTAATTCTTCCGGCAATTTCCTTATCATCTTTGTAGGCATCCAAAAGCTGAAATAATTTGTCAAAATCACCTACCTCAGCCAGGAAATCAATCGCTTTAAATTTGATCTTAAGATTTATCCGCTTATTCTCTTTATCTGTGTTATTTTTTCTTAAAAATGATCTATCATGCTCATTGGATAAGTGCCAGGAAATTTCATCGACTTCTTTCAATAACTCTATTGCATTAAATCCTAAGAGAAGTTTTACCTGAATTTGTAATGAAACAGAACTAATCCCCGAATGTGGATCTGATTTTCCAAGACCCTGTTTAGTTATATTAGAAGGCAGAAGGCAGCCTGTCTGCAAATAATACTTCTTAAAATAGTAACAAAAAGCTTCTCTGCCTAAAGAAATAAAATCCCCATCCCAAACATTTCTCAGACTGTTTGCAGCATTACCCGATTCTAAAAGAAGCATGTGAAAGCTAATGTCTGAATTTTCGAGATTCCACTTAATGCGGTCAAATTGCGCTTTTAAAAAGACTACCCTTGTAAAATCCGTTAATGACATCTGCTCTATGCATGCTTTAACTGCAATATTAAGATTCTCTTCAATTTCTTCCAGCGACCTATAATTGGACCATGCCTCTTTCATCCACTCAACTGTAGTGTTTTCAAGAATTTTTGTATACTCTCCCAATTCAAATAGGTGAGAAAAATAATTTCTGGAGGCCTCGTCTGTATGGGGCGCATTCTCGTAAAATAAAATTAGTGCTTTGTTAAATTTTTCTTTGAGATCCTCCGTTTTAGAGATGATAAACTCCCGGAAGCTGTTGTGGAAAACCGAATATGAACGTCCTTCTATCTGTCTGAGAAGATGATTAAAAGAAGATATGACATTTTCAATTTCTGTTACATTTCTGTCTTCTCCTGCAAGTTTTAATATTTGCTGAATTGTTTCTGTAGATGTGTTTTCTTTTCTGTAGGCAAGAACAGCAAGAACCCATCTCTCAAAATTATTATCTTCAATACGTTGGTAGAGGTAACTATGGTAAGAATTAATTTCTCCATTTTCAAGATAAGGCAAATCACTTAAGATCGATTCGTATTTTTCCGCCGAAGTTTTTAAAAATAATTCTGATAAGTAATGAAGATATATGGGAATTCCTCCTGATATTTTCTCAATTAAATCCAGATAAGAATCACTTTTAATTCCTTTATTATCAAGATACAGCTTAATTTCTAACTGTGTAAAAGGGGTAACCTTAATATGTCTGCGCGAATCCGAAGCAATCAGTAGTCTAACCGATGAAGAGAGAACTGACTCGAACTGAGAACTTAAAACAAAAAATATGTTCACGGGTAATTCGCCACTAATAGCATTTAAAAGAGAGTCATTTCCAACAGCGCTGTCTCTATATACATGATCAAGACCATCTACTATAAATATAATTTTCTTTTGGAGTGTGCTCAATTTTTCCAAATAGCTCCTTAATTTTTCTTCATATCTCTCTGAATATTTATTTGGAAGATCAACTTCTGAAAAGTTTTTTTCAATCGAAATGCACAATGACTTTAAAAAATAATAAGATTTATGTCTGGCTTCTCCAAAATTATTATGAGCATCTGGAATAAAACAGTAATAAGCTAGTGAAATATCTGGATGGTTTTCCTTAAATTTAGTCAAAGCGGTTGACTTCCCGATACCAGGTAATCCTTCAATAAATATATACCCTCCATCTAATTCCGTCAACGCTTTATTGAGAAGTCTCGAGAGGTTTTGGTTAGGCACATAGAATTCATCATCAACCACTTTAAAAAAATGTGACAATTTATCCTCAAATCGGTCTTTGATTCCCAGTTCCTTCAGTAGTATATCCTTTGTAATTCTTTCCCCTGTAATACTCCACTTAACAATGGCATTTAAAAGTTTTTCTAATAACTGAGACTCCATACCAAGGAGATCAAGCTTTAACCTGACTGCATTTTGTACCTGATCAATCCCGCTTTGGTTAAATCTAAAATCAAGTTTTTTAATGAAGTCATCAAATGAATCTTCGTCTAGATCGCATTCTTCCTTTATTAAATCAATTGTTTTCTTATATTCTGAATAAATAGAAATTTGGTCATAACGAACATCAGACTTTTTAACATTTTCAAAAAACTTCGATCTCACTTCAGTTAAACTGTGGTCCAAACCTAAACTTGGTCGCTTCTTACTTCCCTCTTTCTTTGTAGTAAACAGGTAGATAGTGAAATCTTTGCCCTCCATCCTTACACTTTTATATCCTTCCGCAAGTTGCTTAAATAATGACTTTTTTACTGTTTTTCCCTTCTCTTCCGAAGAACTAAGTAAGCTTGAAAGTGAATAGGAATTCTCACTGCTCTCAGACCATTTTATCTGGAAATAGTCAGTACTCTTTTCCCTGTAGATAATAATATCGTCAATGTGGTTTCCTTTATCATAATTTTCTAACCTAATCTCTTTAATATCGGACTCAAAAAATAAGCATTCTATTATTTTAAGTGCTGCAATATTATTTTGGTAATAAAACCCTGCTTGTGAAGCTGAACCTTCCATTTAAAACTGTTTTTCTATGTTTTATATCAATACTCTGTTTTTTCTTTGGTATAGATTAATTTTCAATCAGCATTCAAACTTGGCAATACTAGCATCAAGTGATTCCGAATACAGATCAACCTAATTTCATTAATCTTTTGTCCAAAACTTAAAGAAACCTCTAAAATACAAAATGACTTGAGTATTATTGTACGTAAATTCACTTATTTTTAATTTTAAATTCCTTACTTTCTGCTAACGAAAATCGCAAATAAATACGAAACATGACGAGTTTTCATCATACCTTTAAACCTAGACATAATACCAATTCTTTTATGCACTGCTTCAAAAAAAACACAAAAGAATAATAGTTTGTAAATTAGAAAAAACAAAAATGTACATTGCATTTTATATTTGTGTTCATTTCAATTTTTAACTCATAAAATCTAAAAAATGAGCTAGTTTTTCTAATTTTAATTTTAAGTTGAAAAAAAACTACATTTAAAAAGCGAAATAAAACACTGCATATTAGATTAATAACTAAATTTACTTTTGACTTAATGATTGTCATTTTGAGATGTTTAATAGAAATTATTAATACAACAATTATGATGAAAAATAACAACTTAAAAAGTACCGAAGAAAATAATATAGTTCCTTGTCAAGATTGTAAAAATCTTATAGGAAAGCAAAGGCACACTCCTCCGCACCAAAATTTAGTACAAACCAATTTTAAAGAAGTAAAATCAATGTTTGGAAATGTCGATGAGCATTATTATAAATGCAAAATTTGCTCTAAAACATGGCTTCACGAAACAGGACGTTATGGCGAAGGCTGGCTGCAAAATTGAGGGTGTTGTTGGTTCCTTTCTTGAGACTAACCACCAAAGGAGTAACTCTCTTAAACGTAAGAAAAACTAAAGTTAGTGTTCAACCCATTTTAAAAGACCACCTACATTTAATCGTGCCCTGCATTAGCAGTTAGCTAGTCCGATAAAACTTGTTTTCATAAAAATACTTTCGAATTCTGTAGATATTCTGCCAGCTTGCAAATCCAACATCATCTCCTCTACCGTTTCCGTAACCTTCGCACCTGACAGTTTCATTTAAAATATTCGCCACAGGCTGCACCATTCCAAATAGCTCTCTGAAACTTTCTTTTCCATCCTCATGTACGTTAAGCACCTCTAAAACCTTTTCTACCTCTGTTCTTGGAAATCTAAAATAACCTATAGGAAAGAGGTGAATATTGTAAACTTCATCTCGTCTATGATCTGGCAAAGGGATTTCATCTTCGTCCATTTTCTGCATTTTTTCGGCATTCTGCTTGAGTATTTCAGCATTCTTGCTCCCTCTTTGCCCACTTTCCGATATGAAATCCAAAAATGTTTCATGCTGTGTCCCGTTGTTCTTGAGATATTCAAATTTCTTTTGGAGATCCCTACTGTCGTAAATATCAACAATCCTTTCTAATTTATTCAGCGCTTCTCCCGCCTTCAAAACATCGTTGATGAAATGCAGTATTTCATACTGAAGTGAAATGGCTACAGCCTGGTTTTCAATGTGGCCGACTTTCTCGAAATACAGCACTGAATTATTGATCTTCTCCAGCAAAATTCCTATCTGTTCCTTCATCTCTCCTGTCATTTCACTAACCATCTTTTCCTGTGTGTCAAAAAGAATCTTAATATTGCTCAAAAACTGATACCTAATCTTTACCTCAACCAAAATGGAATTATGGAATGAAAAGTAGTCTTTTTTTGCGATAGCCTCATTGTGAAGATCTGTAAGCCGATTTAACCACTCTGTATGAACCCTAAGCACTGCAGTGACAAACTCCAATCTTGATGATTTGTCGAATGTAACATCTTCGTAAGCAAAAACACGGCAGCAGTTTTTAACAAATTCCAAATTGTTGTGAACGCCTTCGTAAAGAAGTATTTCACGCTTGGCATTGATAACTATATGTTCATCAGCGTCCGGGTGCTCTATTATCTGATTTACTGCCTGCGTAAAAATGATAATCGCATCCTCTCGCAAGTTCTTTTGATATTCGCTCTTCGCATTTTCAAGTTTGAGATACAGCCCGATATTTCTGTCCGATCCCAACTTATCCATTATTGTTGAGAACTCATCTTCCTGCAGAATACCAAAGAAATAACGTGCTACCGCATAAAAGTATTCCAAGTGGTTTTTCATATCATCTGTTAGCTCGCTTTTTAGCCGATGTGCATCTTTAAGATGTTTGAGTGTGTCAAACATATTCCCATCGTAATAGTGGGCCATCCCGAGTATCAGATTGTAAAGCGAAGAAGAAGCTACATTTCCAGAAGCTTTCTTATGGTAGGCAATCACAATCTTCCATTCTGCATTGTTAATCAAACTAAGGCCTATTGCCTCTATATTGTTTCTGACTTCCGCATCGTCTGTGACGTTCAGGTCCAGATCAAATGAAATTTTATCATCCGACTGCCGAACACTGGGACGAAAGGTCATTTTTTCATTGATATGTCTGAGAAATTTTCCCTTCTGCAGAACTTCACTATAAATATTGTCTACAGCAGCATCATCAAGTCGCTTCTCAAAACGCAAGACATAACTCTTCTTTTTTGCATCCCCATCTTCTCTGTCTTGGATCGCGGCCAAAAAATCATTTACATTTTCATAATAAAAGCTTTTGCTAGGCAGATGATACATTACATAATATGCAGGCATACCGTCATTGAAAAGATAATTCACATTGGAAAGATCTATCTGCTTGCTGTAACTGCCGTCCACATTCTGTTCAATGACCTCCGTAGCCTTCAGCTGGACCGAGAACCGGAAGTTGGTATGGACCGATCGGCCACCAGAGGTTTGAATTTTAAGCTCAATATTGAAATCAACTCCTTTGTCCTTATCTATCTCTGGCCTAATCTCAAACCTTTTGATATCGAATAAAGCTTTAAACGCTTCACTTGAGAGGGTCTCCAGCTCTTCATTTGCATTTGCAAACGGCAGTTGCATTTCATTAAAAAAATCGTCCATTTATGGGTCTGCTGAATTGGTGTGGTTTTCTAAAATATATTATTGCATATTAACGATATTGGCTAAAATCTCTTCCATATTTCTAATCTCGTTTCCCCAGGTACGAGATTTTCATTGTAGTTCCAAACAAGTTTTTCAAACATCCCCTGGTCCCTTACAAAATTTTCCTTATCAAGTTTACTAAGATCGCAATCTTGATCAACCGTTAGATAACTACTATTTTTTTTATTGATTGCTATAATGGTAGTGCGTATAAACATTTCTTGTTCATATGTTGAATCACTGTATGGATGATAGGTCTTATTATAAATGTCAATTATTACTAGATTCATTTTTGGAATGATTTAAAATTACTATTTCTGAAACTTTAAAATTATGAATTTAACTACAAATAGAAACTATAACTATAAATATTTCGTGAATTTTGATATCACTAATTCACAAACTATTTTGAACAGAAGCTGATTCTTTAATATGCAAGAACATATTCTAAATACTTAAGATTTTGGCATTATATTATGCAAACAAATTGCTGAATACAAGAGTAGATACTCTAAAGTAGATTAGTCTCTAAAAGTGCAACAAAAATTAAGACAAATTTTACAGCTCATCAATATTGCTAATTTTATTTTAAAAATAAAAAGGGGTTCGACTATATTAAAGAAGGGTTTAGATAGCTGGAAAAATTTAAATAGCATTATTATAAATATGGTTGCAGAATCGGTGCATCATTTTTACGAACAAATTTAAAAAACCGTTAAACAACCACTTGAAGCCTCAAGTTCGAAACATTACTAAGTTGTTTGTCTAAATTATTTTAAACAGTTACGAATCCAGTTTTCTCTGAAAATAAAAACTTCTAATATATTCAAAAAAAACAAATTATATTTTACTTGTTGTTCGCATGAGCTCAAAAAATGATTTATCTCATAAACGGATAACCGCCCAATAGGGTTTTTCAGAAAAAACCTAAAGCATGAAACCCCACCTGCCTTAGAGCCTGCGGGGTGTGCTTTAAGCAATAAATCTGGAAATTGGACTTACTTAAGACTGATGCTGATGGTATACATTGTTAAATATGCAGTGAATCCAATAAATCTATAAGCTTCTTTTCGGATGGTCTTGGAGCATCAGGCGAAATTACATATCCCTTAGGGTCTATAAGGATAAATCTCGGAATGCCCGCCACCATGTAGGCATCGGTAAAAGTCTTGTCTTCCCTGGCCCAGAGCTGTATGCCGGAGAGTTTTCCCTCAGTTACCATCTTCCGCCACTTTTCATAGTCCTTCTGCCTGTCGGTAGAGATACTTACAAATACGATATTTTTATCATGGTAGAGGCTTTCCACTTCTTTTAGAAAAGGAATTTCCGCCCTGCAGGGAGCACACCAAGTAGCCCATAAATCAATATAGACATACCTGCCTTTTAGATCATCCAAAGACACACTGCCTCCTGAAAAATTCTCATAGCCCTTAAATTTAGGTGACTCTTTCCCATTGAGAACAAGAAGTTGCTGCTTGCTGTTATAAATTAGAATCAGGCCGTTGATTGATTTTTCAATATCTTTCTTTTGGCTTTCGGCAAATACCTCCTCAATCCCTTTTGAATCGCTGAGCAGCGAACTTAACTGGGTGTTTATGCTTTTAATACTGCTGTCAAAATCAGCGGGGCTGAGCGCCATCAAACTTTCAAAATCAATAATCTTTCCCTGGAGACGGACCAGCTTGTTTAAGTAATTATTTTCCGATTCTCCTCTGCCGGCATATCTGATTGTTTCATAAAACTGCCCGGCATCAAAAGTAAGTTTTAGATCATAGCCGTTTTTCAAGTACAGTCTGGTCTGCTGTCCTCCGTAAAAAAGCATGCAGCTTCCTTCATTAATTTTCTAGGTATCTGAAAAAGTGCCGTCGGCTGCTACTTTTATTTTTTTAATGACTTTTTTCTGGGTAATTACCAATGAGTCTGAATTCCTGTTTGTTATTTTACCTGAAAAGGCCACATACTCATTTTGAGTGTCATTTTTTGCCACCGCAATACCGATTGCCGCCGCAATAATCAAAAAGATTTTTTTCATATTAGTTAAATTTATTTAGTCGGGTCTGCAACCTGAGCCTGGATAAAACTGCAGGCAGATAACAATAGTATCATTGCTTTTTCATTTTTATAAAATTAAAAGGCTGTTTTAAAAAACAGCCTTACCGCCTTGTATTTTTTGCTTACTAATTCAAAAACATAAAGACAAATATTTATCGCTGTTTTTGGGCAGTGCAGTGCCTTTGCGGTCCGGTAACCGGAATCTGGAAATGTGAAATTTCAGTTAATCCCTAATTGTTCTGCTCCAGAGTGCCGGCTTTAATAATAACCAGCCTATCCAGATTTACATACTTTTTAATGGCCTGGTTAACCTGGTCAAGCGTGACAGCCTGAATATCTTTTACATACTGTTCAAGATAATCCGGATCCGCTCCACGCTCTAAGTTTTTAAGGATACTGCTGGACAATCCCAAGGTAGTGGATAAACCTACTTTAAAACTGCCTATTAAATTCGCTTTTCTGGAAGCAAGCTCCTGCTCTGTAACTCCCTGCTCAGCCCACTTTTTAATCTGAACCATAGTGGCATCAAGGCCTTTTTGAAATAATTTGGGATTAAAAGATGCATTGACCAGCCAGTAGCCTCCTGAATAATCGTGGCCGCTGTGTGCAGAACTGATATTATAGGTTAATCCGTCATTATCTCTTAAGGTCATCATTAACCGGCCCGAGAAACCGCCTCCTAAAATACCGGTGCCGATATAAAAGGGCAGAAAATCTTTATCCTTGCGCTGCAGGCCGGTATACTGGCCGATAAACATTTCAGCAGAAGGTTTTTGGGCAATGAAAACTGTCTTGGTCTGTCCTTCGGCTTTTCCAGGCTCAACTGCATTGATGCCGGCGGTCCGGCCCGAAGCAAATCCCCTGAAGTTATTCTTTAATGCTGTATACAGAGTTTTGGTATCCACATCACCCGCTACCACTAAACGCATGCCCTTTGTTCCAAAATAAGTTTTATGAAAGTCTTTTAAATCATCTATTGTTATTGGTCAAAACATTTTATAAAACCTAGTATAGACAGGGCTTGAGCAATAAAGTTCGAATCCTGCTCTCTTTCGAACCTACGATCACAACCTAATAAGGCTCTCGCTGAAGCTTAGAAAGACTTTCAAAAATTCCCCTCTCAAGATAATACCACTACTTCTATTAGATATTTATTAAATTTACAACCCGTTCCAAACCAACCTCCCCATCACCGGCCAAAACAACAATTGTAAAAATCTAAAGAAAAAGGATCATAAAAC
>Ga0157370_10002200_pt1 | contig 23795 bp, 28 predicted proteins | sample C35metaG_FD_113463 | JGI IMG/M metagenome (GOLD analysis project Ga0157370, IMG submission 113463) | Corn rhizosphere microbial communities from Kellogg Biological Station, Michigan, USA - C3-5 metaG | ecosystem: Host-associated > Plants > Roots > Rhizosphere > Soil | place: USA: Michigan...
CAGCTCGAAGGCGGCTACCGTGCGTGGCGCCGGCACGTCGTCGCCATGCTCGGCGAACTGCCGCAGCGCTTTCGTTATCGCGTCGTCTGCGGGCTCACCGGATCCGGAAAGTCGCGTCTCATCGAGGCGCTCGCCGCCGAGGGCGCGCAGGTGCTCGATCTCGAGAGCCTCGCCCGCCATCGCGGATCGCTGCTCGGCGACATTCCGGGGGCAGCGCAACCGACGCAGAAGGCATTCGAGAGCGCGCTCGTCGATGCGCTCGGGCGCTTCGACGCTGCGCGCCCGGTCTACGTCGAGTCCGAAAGCCGGCGGATCGGCCGGCTGCAGACGCCGGAGGCGCTGCTCGTCGCGATGCGAAGCTCGGAGTGCATCAGGGTCGAGACGCCGGTTGAACTGCGCGCCGCGATGCTCGCCGAGGACTACGCACACCTCGTGGTCGAACGCGACCAGCTCCAGGCGCTCGTTGCGCGCCTCGCCTCGCTCCACGGCCGCGAAACCGGGTCGCGCTGGGCGGCGATCGTTGCTGCGGGCGATACGACGGCCCTGGTGCGGGAGCTGCTCGAGCGCCACTACGATCCACTCTACGCACGCGCGATCGGGCGCAATTTCGTGCTTCATCGCGATGCCAGGGTCGCCGCGGTAACCGGTACATCGAAGCCGGCGTTCAGGTCGCTCGCGCGCGCGGTGGCCGCTCTCGACGCGCCGCGCGACGAGCCTCTGCCCGTCGCCGGCTAGCCGTACCCTGTACGCATCGATGTCGCATACCACCAATCGGACCATGTACGCATTCCGTCTCGTCAACGTGTTCGCCGAAGACACGGCGCTCAGCGGAAACCCGCTCGCGGTGTTCGAGGACGCGCGCGGCCTCGACGACGCGACGATGCAGGCGCTCGCGCTGCAGTTCAACCTCTCCGAGACGACGTTCCTCCTCCCGTCCGCGGTCGCTCCGGTTCGCGTACGGATCTTCACGCCGGCGTTCGAGATGCCGTTTGCCGGGCATCCGACGCTCGGCAGCGCATACGTCGCGCGGGAGGTCCGCGGACTCGGCGACGCCTTTTCGCTCGAAATGCGCGCGGGCGTCGTTCCGGTGCAAGCGTCGGGCGACGTGTGGACGCTTACCGCCAACGCGCCGCACTGGCGATCCCCGCGCGCCGATCGCGTGCAGCTCGCGTCGATGCTCGGACTCGCCGAAGGCGATCTCGCGCCACAGGGCGAGCCGCTATGGGTCGACACGGGAAGCGACCAGCTCGTCATTCCGCTCGCGGGCTTCGACGCGGTGCGGCGCGCCAGTCCCGCTGCCGCGGCGATGATCGAACACACCGGGGACGGCCCGCGCCCGCTCGCCTACGTGTTCGCGCGTGAAGGCGAACGGGTCCTCGCGCGCTTCTTCTTCCCGAAGCTCGGTGCGATGCTCGAAGACCCTGGCACCGGATCGGCCTGCGCCAATCTCGGCGGCTGGCTCGTCGCGACCGGCGCCGCGTTGCCGCAGTCGTTGACGATCGAGCAGGGCGAAGCGACCGGCCGGCGCTGCCGCCTTCGGCTCACCGTCGATGCCGGCGGTTCGATCCACGTATCGGGTCGCGTCGTCGAGATCGCGCGCGGGACGCTGTCGCTCTGACGCGCCGGCCCCGTTTTGCAGGGCAGGCTCTGCACCGCCGCGCTGCCAGCCGCGCCGCGTGACGGGGTCTCAGGCGCTTGGACGGAAGGGATGCGGCGCGCTACGGCCAGCGCGCGAGGAACTCGCGCCAGTGCGGTGCGTCGGAAGCGGCGATCCGCTCGCGCACCAGCGCAATCTCGGCGGCGTATCCGGCCCCGTCGAGTTCGCCGCGCATCTGGCGGAAGCGCTGGTAGAGCAGCCAGGTGTTCGCAGCGTCACACTCGCAGTACGCGCGCACCTCGGCGATGCGGCCCGCGGCAATCGCAGCCGCTACTTCGCTGCCGTCCATGCCCACCTTTCCCGGAAAGCCGCACAGCCGCGCCATCGCGTCGAGTCCGGCATAGGCGCGCGGCTGATATGACGCGAGCACGTCCATCAGGTCGAGGTGACGGGTGTGATAGCGCGACAGGTAATTGTTGAAGCGGAACTCGCGGTCGTCGTCACCCCAGTCCCAGTACTTCGCGGCGGTGATTCCGTGGACGAGCGCCCGATGATGGAGGACCGGCAGGTCGAATCCGCCGCCGTTCCACGACACGAGCTGCGGCGTGTATCGGTCGACGCCGTCGAAGAAGCGGCGAATCAGCGCATCCTCGCCGTCGGCGGCGTCGCCGAGCGACCAGATGCGAAGTCCGCTCGCATCGCGCAGCGCGCAGGCGATCGCGACCACGCGCTGCAGACTGAGCGGCGCGAAGTCGCTGCCGGTCGCCGCACGGCGACGCTGGGCATACCAGTCTGCAACGCCGCGGTCGTCGACCGACGCCGGAACGTCGTGGATGCGCCGGATCCCCGCGATGTCGGGGACCGTCTCGATGTCGAACGCGAGCAGCGGTGTCATCGCGCGCTCACCCGGCCGTTGGCGAAGGCTGCGTCGAAGCGGCGCTGCGTCAGGCGGGAAACACGCCCGTCGACAGATAACGGTCGCCGCGATCGCAGACGATGAACACGATCGTGGCATCGCGCAGGGTGGCCGCGACGCGAAGGGCGATCGCACAGGCGCCGCCGGACGAGATGCCGCAGAAGATGCCCTCGTCGCGCGCGAGCCTGCGCGCGGCGTCTTCGGCCTCCGCCTGCGACACGTTCTCGACGCGGTCGACGCGATCGGCCTCGAAGATCTTCGGCAGGTACGCCTGCGGCCACTTGCGGATGCCGGGAATCGACTCACCTTCGACCGGCTGCGCGCCGATCACCTGGATCGCCGGGTTTTGCTCCTTGAGAAAGCGCGACACGCCCATGATCGTCCCCGTCGTGCCCATCGCGGAAACGACGTGGGTGACGCGACCCTCGGTGTCCGCCCAGATCTCGGGGCCCGTCCCGCGGTAGTGTGCGAGCGGATTGTCGGGGTTCGCGAACTGGTCGAGGATGAATCCCTTGCCTTCGTCGCGCATGCGCGCGGCGATGTCGCGCGCCGCTTCCATGCCGCCCGCGCGCGGCGTCAGCACGAGCTCGGCACCATAGGCGCGCATCGTCTTCATGCGCTCCACCGTCTGGTTCTCGGGCATCACCAGCACCATGCGGTAGCCGAGTACCGCCGAGACCATCGCGAGCGCGATGCCGGTGTTGCCCGAGGTTGCCTCGATCAGCGTGTCCCCCGGCTTGATCGCGCCGCGGCGCTGCGCCTCGACGACCATCGACAGCGCGGGCCGGTCCTTCACCGACCCGCCCGGATTGTTCCCTTCGAGCTTGGCGAGGACGATGCTGGAACTGCTGCCCGGCAGACGCGCGAGCCGCAGCAGCGGCGTGTTGCCGATCAATGCAGTCAGATCGCGATAGGTCATCGGCGCATTGTAGCCGACCGCCGACCGCGGCGCGGTCGACGGGCGGGGCTCCCCCGCCCGTCTACGCGGCTGGCTACTTGTGCGCTTTCGCGTCGCGATGCGCGCCTGCTTTCGCCGGTGCGGGCGCCGGCGCGACGCTCAGCTCGGCGCGAAGCGCGTCGAGCTGCTTCGACCCGATGCCCTTGACGCCGGCAAGCTCCTCGACCGACTTGAAGCCGCCGTGCTGGGCGCGGTAGTCGAGGATGGCCTGCGCCTTGGCCGGGCCGATGCCCTTGAGGGCGACGAGGTCGTCCTTGGAAGCGGTGTTGAGATCGAGCGCAGCGAGCGCGCTGCCTGCGAACAATGCCAGTGCGACGGCGAGTGCGAGCTTGACCATCGGATGACTCCTTCGAAAGTTGGATGGGTGCGCCGCGCGGACCGGGAACTCGGTCGCGGCCGCTGCGCAGGCACCGGACCAGCTTAGGCAGGAGCGTGCGAAACCGACATCAGACTTTCGACGTAGCGCGCGACGCCGCGCTCGACGTCGGCCATCGGCTCGGTGTACCCGGCCGCGCGCAGGCGCGCGAGGTCGGCCTGCGTGAAGCTCTGATAGCGCCCGACGAGCGCCTCCGGCATCGGCATGTACTCGATCGCCCCTTCGCGCGTGAGCTCGGCAAGCGAGCGCGGCGGGTCGCCGCTTGCGCGGCGGCAGGCGTTGATCGTCGCCACGGCGACTGCGTTGAAGCTCGCCGCCGTTCCGGTGCCGACGTTGAAGACGCCCGAGCGCTGCGGATGGCGCCAGAAGTCGATGTTCACCGCGACGACGTCGTCGACGTGAACGAAGTCGCGGCGCTGCTCGCCGTCCGGAAACCCGCCCGACCCGGCGAACAGGCGTACGCGCCCGGCGCGCCGGTACTCGTCGAAGAAGTGCAGCGCCACCGATGCCATCCTGCCCTTGTGCATCTCGCGCGGACCGTAGACGTTGAAGTAGCGGAAGCCGACGATCTGCGCAGTGCGGTCGGGCAGCACGCGGCGCACATGGTCGTCGAACATGCGCTTCGAATAACCGTACACGTTGAGCGGCGCCTCGTGGGAGCGCTCCTCGCGGAACACCGTGCCCGCGCCATACACGGCCGCGCTCGACGCGTACAGGAACGCGATGTCGTTGTCCTGACAGTGTTCGAGCAGAGTCGCCGAATAGCGATAGTTGTTGCGCATCATGAAGCGGCCGTCGCGCTCCATCGTGTCGGAGCACGCTCCCTGATGGAAGACCGTGGAGACGTCGTCGTCGAAGTCGCCGTCGGCAAGGCGTGCGATGAACTCGTCCTTGTCGAGGTAATCGGCGATGTCGCAGTCGACGAGATTCGCGACCTTGGCCGATTCGGTGAGGTCGTCGACGGCGATGATGTCGGTCTCGCCTTCGGCGTTCAGCGCCTTGACGAGATTCGACCCGATGAATCCGGCTGCGCCGGTGACCACGATGTACACGTTCCACCCTCCCGATCAGGCGTGTGCGGCCGCCGGCGCGACGGTCTCGAAAGCGACGCGCGGGGCCACCGCGCACAGGAGCTCGTAGCCGACGGTGCCGGCCGCGGCGGCGACCTCGTCGATCGGCAGCCCCTCGCCCCACAGCACGACCTCGCTGTCGACGTCGGCGTCGGGGATCCCTGCGAGATCGACGGCGAGCATGTCCATCGACACGCGCCCGGCCGTTCCGGTCCGGCGTCCGCAGACGAGCACCGGGGTCCCGTTCGGCGCGTGGCGCGGATACCCGTCCGCATAGCCGCAGGCGACGATGCCGATGCGCGCCGGCTCGCGCGCGGTGAACGACGCACCGTAGCCAACGCTCTCCCCGGCGGCGAGCGTCTGGACGCCGATCAGCCGCGAGCGCAGCGTCATCACCGGCGCGACGCCGAGCGACGCGGCGCTGCGACGGGTGAACGGAGTGGCGCCATAGAGCATGATGCCCGGACGGACCCACTCGCCGCCGACTTCCGCAAAGCGGACGATTCCCGCCGAGTTGGCGAGCGAGCGCGGCCAGGCGAGGCCACGGCAGGCTGCGGCAAAGCGAGCGAGCGGCGCGTCGATTCCGCCGTCCTCGTCGGCGCTCGCGAAATTCGTCATCACCGTTCTGATTTCGACCGCAGGAAGCGCGGCGAGCTCGTCGCAGATCGCGGGCACTGCGGGGGGAGCGAAACCGAGACGGTTCATCCCGGTGTTGACCTTGACGTGCACGCCGATGCGCGGGCCGGGTTTCGCTTCGCGCAGCATCGCGATCTGACTGCGCGAATGGACGACGATCTCGATGCCGCTCGCGGCGACCGCGGGCACTTCGCGCGCCTCGAAGCAGCCTTCGAGCAGGACGATCGTGCGCGCGTAGCCACACGCGCGCAGGCGCAGCGCGGCGTCGAGCTCGAGCAGTGCGAGCCCATCGGCGCCGTCGAGCGCCGGCAACACGCGCTCGAGGCCGTGTCCGTACGCGTTCGCCTTGACGACCGCGAGCATGCTCGCGGCGGGCGCATACTGCCTCACGCGGGCGACGTTTGCGCGCAGCGCGGCAAGATCGACCTGCGCGACCAGCGGGCGAGTCATGCGGACGCAGTCATGGTATAAAGCGCGGGCCGCGCGCCGTGCCCGCATTATAGACGCCAAGCCCCTCCGGTGAGCCCGCAGCCGATGCCGGGCGCTGCCCCATCGAGTTCATGAAACGCGGCTTCTACACCATCATTGCGGCGCAGTTTTTCTCGTCGCTCGCCGACAACGCGCTGCTCATCGCAGCCATCGCGCTGCTGCGCGATCTCGACCAGCCGCACTGGATGACGCCGGCGCTGAAGCAGTGCTTCGTGGTGTCGTACGTCGTGTTCGCTCCGGTCGTCGGATCCTTCGCCGATTCGATGGCAAAGGGCCGCGTCATGCTGATCACCAACGCCATCAAGTTCGCCGGCTGCGCGCTGATGCTGTTCTACGTCCACCCGCTGCTGTCGTACGCGCTGGTCGGTCTCGGCGCCGCCGCCTACTCGCCGGCGAAATACGGGATCCTGACCGAGCTGCTCCCTCCGGAGAAGCTGGTGGTCGCGAACGGATGGATGGAGGGCACGACGGTCGCGTCGATCATCCTCGGCGTGCTCCTCGGCGGCGCGCTGATCACGCCGCGGGTGTCGATGCGCCTGCTCGGCATCGACCTCCCGCTGATCGACCTGCCGATCAACACGGCGCCACAGGCGGCGATTGCGGTGATCATGGGGCTCTACCTCGTCGCGGCGACCGTCAACTGGTTCATCCCGGATACCGGAGTCGACCACCGCGCGCCAAGCGTGAATCCGCTCTACCTCGTGCGCGAATTCTCGCACTGCGTCGTGCTCCTCTGGCGCGACCGTCTCGGGCAGATCACGCTCGCCACGACGACGCTGTTCTGGGGCGCCGCCGCGACGATGCAGTTCATCGTCATCGACTGGTCGGCGAACTCGCTCGCGCTCTCACTTTCGCAATCGACGTTCCTGCAGGGGGCGGTGCTCGTCGGTGCGGCGGTGGGAACGGTGCTCGCGGCCGCTTTCGTCACCCTGCGCCGGTCCGTCGCCGTACTGCCGGTCGGCTTCGCCGTTGGAATCATCCTGATGGCGATCGTGCTCGTCACCAAGCTGTCGCTCGCCATCGTGCTGCTCGTCGCGATCGGTGCGTGCACCGGCTTCTTCGTGGTGCCGATGAACGCCCTCCTCCAGCACCGCGGCCACGTGCTGATGGGGGCCGGTCACTCGATCGCCGTGCAGAACTTCAACGAGAATCTCGGCATCCTCGTCACCGTCGGCATGTACGCGCTGATGTTGCGCGGCGGCCTGCCGATCAACGTCGCAATCATGCTGTTCGGCGCGTTCATCTCGATCGCGATGCTGCTCGTGATCTGGCGCCACCGCTACAACCAGTCCGAGCACGACTCGATGCGCCTGATGGGCACCGACAAGCCAGGCACCGCGACGTCGGACTGACGCGCTACAGCACGACGGCGCGGTCGGGAAGCTCGTTCGGCCCGTCGGCGAGGCGCGGGAAGTGCCGTGCGAGCAGCGCCGACAGCTCGCCGATCCCGGCGACAACGCCGTCGACAAAGTGCGCGCCGGCGAAGGCCTCCTCCATGTGCGCGGCGATCGGTTCGAACGCGTGTGGGCCGGCGGCGCGCGCCGCGCCGCGATCGGCGACGATCTCGATGTCGCGGTCGGCGAGCAGCAGGTAGATCAGTACGCCGGCGTTCTCCTCGGTATCCCAGACCCGCAGCAGCCCGAACGCCTCGAGCGCACGTTCGCGCGGCGTGAGCCGGCGCAGCACGTGCGCCGGGTGCAGCGCCGCCTCGACGGCAAAGCAGATCTGCGCGCGATGCAGGCGCTCGCCGGCGGCGATCGCCTCCTCGATTCGGCCGAGGGCTGCGCGCGGAAAGGCGCGGCGCACCGACAGGTGATCGGTCGCGATGTGTGCGAGCAGGCGCCGCGTCAGCGAGCGATGAGTCACGTTCTACCAGCTCCCCGATGCGCCGCCACCGCCGAAGCTCCCGCCACCGCCCGAGAACCCGCCGCCGCCGAAACCGCCCCCACCGAAACCTCCACCCATCGGGATCCACATGCCACCGCTGCGGCCAAGACCGCCCGCCGCACCGAACAGCAGCATGACGAGAAAGGCGATCACTCCGGCGCCGAGGCCGATCGCAATCGACCCGGCGACGAGCCAGGCGCCGACACCGATGACGCCACCGCCGACCGTCGAGCCGAGCGCGCGGCCGAAGATCCGCGACAGGAACGACCCGATCACCGGCACGATGACCAAAAGCAGCACGAGCAGCGACTGCAGATCGATGCCGTTCTTGCCATGAACCGGCCGCGCCTGACTCGCCGCCGGCAACGGCTGACCCGAGTTCACCACCGCGATGATCCGGTCGACCCCGGCATCGATTCCCGCGGCGAACTTGCCTTCGCGGAACAGCGGCGTCACGGTCTCGTCGATGATCCGGTGCGAGGTGACGTCGGTGAGCACGCCTTCGAGGCCGTAGCCGACCTCGATGCGCATCCGGTGGTCGTTCTTCGCGATGAGGAAGATCGCCCCGTTGTCGCGTCCCTTCTGGCCGATCTTCCACGCTTCCGCGACGCGGATCGAGTACGCCTCGATCGGCTCGGGCTTGGTGGTCGGTACGAGCAGCACGACGAGCTGGTTGCCGCTCGCGCGCTCCCAGGCAGCGAGCTTGGCGTCGAGCGCCTGCTGCTCGCCCTGCGAAAGCGTGCCGGTGAGATCAGTGACCCGCGCCGTCAGGGCCGGCACCGCCGGCGCTGCCGACCCGGCCAGCGACGCCGGTTGTGCCGCCGCGAGCACCGACGCGACGAGCGCGATGACCGCGACGATCGACGCCGCGATCCGCTTCGGCAGCACGGTCAGCGTTCGCGCGCCCGGTCCGCGAGGCGGTCGCATCAGCTCGGGCGCAATGCGCAACGTCGCGCTACTTGCCTGCCGGAGCCGCCGGTGCCGGTGCGGCAGGCGCCGGTGCGGCAGGCGCGGGCAATGCAGGTGCCGGCTTGGCGAAATCAACCTTCGGCGGCGTGCTGACGGCGGCCTCATCGGCGACGGTGAAGTTCGCCTTCGTGCCCATCTTGAACACCATCGCGGTCAGATTGGTCGGAAACTGCCGCACCGTCGTGTTGTATGCCTGCACCGCCTGGATGTACCGATTGCGTGCGACGGTGATCCGATTCTCGGTGCCTTCGAGCTGTGACAGAAGGTCACGGAACAGCGCGTCCGACTTCAACTGTGGGTAGTTCTCCGACACGGCCAGCAGGCGCGACAGCGCGCCCTGGAGCTGGTTCTGCGCCTCGATGAACTTCTGGAACGCAGCCGGATCATTGACGAGCTCCGGCGTCGCCTTGATCGACCCGACGCTCGCGCGCGCGTTCGTGACCTCGGTGAGCACCGTCTGCTCCTGCGCCGCATAACCCTTGACGGTGTTGACGAGATTGGGGACCAGGTCGGCACGCCGCTGGTACTGGTTCAGCACCTCCGACCACGCGGCCTTGATCGCCTCGTCCTGCGTCTGCAGCGTGTTGTAGCCACACCCCGAAAGTGACACGGTCGCGACGACCGCGAGCAGCACGCCGAGCTTTCTTAACATCGATTTCCCCCGTGAACGCCGGACGCTGATTCCGGCCAAAGCGGAATATGCGGCCTCGTCGCCCCAGGCGCAAGAGCGAGCGCCACGCCGGAGAAGCGGATCTCCGCTCAGCCCCGGATGGCAGGCGCGGCGTGCTGCTCGACGAGCGTTCGGCGCGCGAACAGCAGGTCTTCCCAGGCCCTGGCCTTCTCGGTTGGGCTCCTCAAAAGGTAGGCCGGGTGATAGGTGACAACCATCGCGACGCCGCGGTAGCGATGGACACGACCGCGCATCGCGCCGACCGACTGTTCCGTGCCGGTGAGCGCTGCCGCGGCGACCTTGCCGAGCGCGACGATCAGCGCCGGCGCGATCAGCGCGACCTGGCGATCGAGGTAGGGGAGACACGCAGCGACCTCGAGCGGCGCAGGCGTCCGATTGCCGGGCGGACGGCACTTCAGCACGTTCGCGATATAGACGTCGCGGCCACGCGCGAGTCCGAGCGCTGCGAGCATGTTGTCGAGTAGCCGCCCGGCGCGGCCAACGAAAGGCTCCCCCTTCGCATCCTCGTCGGCGCCTGGGGCCTCGCCGACGAACAGCCAGCGCGCATGCGCGTCGCCGACCCCCGGGACCGTTCGATGACGCGTGCGACAGAGCGGACACGCCGTGCAGGCTTCGATGTCCGGCGCGAGCGCGTCGAACTCCAGTGAGGCGATTCGCGCCGCGCGCGCATCGGTCTCCCGAGCTCCCGGCGCAGACGGCCCGGCCGGTGACAATGACGCCGCGGGAACCGGCGCGCGGCGGCGCCGAAGCCGCCATAGCGGCGCGATGCCCATCTCGCGCAACAGCTCGGGGCGCTCGATCATCGCCTCAGGGCGCCGCCGGATCGCCGCTGTCGGTCCCGCCCGCAGCCGCGCGAGCGGCCATACGCAGGCGCCCCAGGGGACGGCGCATCACCAACGCATCCTCGCGCTCGCCTCCGGGTGACGGCGGGTAATAGCTCGCACGCCGCGCGACCGCGACGAATCCTTCGTGCTCGTACAGCGTGATCGCCGGCGCGTTTCCGACCCGCACCTCGAGGAATATCTGTTCCGCGGCGAAATGCTCGGCAGTCTCGATGAACTGCGCGAGGAGCATGCGCCCCAGTCCTTCGCGCCGCGCTTCCGGAGCAACGGACAGGTTGAGCAACTGCGCTTCGCCGGGGCCCAGCATCAGTACGCCATACGCAACGATGCGCCCGCCACGCGTGCCCACGCGCGCGGCATAGCCGGCACGAATGGCGTCGTGGAAGTTGCCTGCCGTCCACGCTGCGGCGTGGATGCGCGCCTCGAGCGCGGCGACCGTCTCGACGTCGTCGGCAGTGAGCGGGCGCCAGACGACACGCACGGCGGTGGCGTTCGAAAGAACGGTTGCCACGGCGTCGCCTACAGCCGCGCGCCGGCGGCGCGCTCGGCTTCGGTGAGCGCGACGCGATGGCGGACGTAGAGGGGCTGCGCCTCGTCGGCCGGTCGCCCGCCACCCGCCGCGAACTTCGGCACCGCGAGTTCGGCGACGTGGACGGCTTCCGGAACGATCGCAGCATCGACTCCTGCCGGTGCGAGTCGCGCAGCGAGTGTGGGAGCGGCGGCGAACCCGTCGCCTGCCCCGAACCAGCCGGCTGTTCCCAAGGCAGGCGCAGCCACGTCTGCGGGGCGAGCGACCGTCGGCTCGACCTCGATCAGCCAGTCGCCGTCGACCCTGCGGTACGCGCCCAGATAGACCTCGTGCATCCGCGCGTCGAGACAGGCGACGACGCGTGTTGCATCGTGTCGGCGCCAGGCCGCCTGCGCCATCGAGAGAAGGCTCGGCACTCCAGTGACCGGAAGTCCGGCGCCGAGGGCGAGGCCCTGCACGGCGCCGCAGACCACGCGCAAGCCGGTGAACGCGCCCGGGCCACTGCCGTAGGCGATCCCATCCAGTTCGTCGAGGCGCCATCGGGCCTCGGCGAGCGCGCGCTGCACGAACTCCAGGATCCGCTCCGACGCGTTCGCGCCCGAGCGCTCGCGCGCGGTCGCGACCGGCTGTCCGTCGTAGGCGCACACAGAGAGCCACGCGGTCGAGCCCTCGATGGCGAGCAGCTTCATCCCGCGCATTCTACCGATCGCAGGAACCTGTCGCGCGTACAATCCGCGCCGTTCATCATGCTCGAACTCACCGTCGAATCGCTCGACCAGGACGGACGCGGCGTCGCGCGTAGTGGCGGCAAGGTGGTGTTCGTCGACGGCGCGCTTCCGCGCGAGGTCGTCGAAACCGAGACCCTGCGGCGCAAGCCGAGCTTCGACGTTGCGCGCGTGGTCGCCGTGCGCTCGGCCAACCCCGGCCGCTGCGCGCCGCGCTGCCCGCATTTCGGGACCTGCGGCGGCTGCTCGCTGCAGCACGCCGACCTGCCGCTGCAGGTGGCGGCGAAGCAGCGTGTGCTCGAGGAAGCGCTCGCGCGCATCGGCGGCGTGCATCCGGCGACGATCCTTCCGGCGATCGCGGGTCCGGCCTGGGGCTACCGCCATCGCGCGCGCCTGTCGGTACGCGACGTGCCGAAAAAGGGCGGCATTCTGGTCGGCTTCCACGAGCGACGGTCGAGCTATGTCGCCGACATGCGCGAGTGCCACGTACTGCCGCCGCGTCTCTCCGAACTCCTGCTACCGTTGCGCGCGCTCGTCGCATCGCTGTCGATCCGCGCCCGGCTGCCGCAGATCGAAATCGCCGTCGGCGAGCGCCTCGTGCCGCGCAGCGCCGCACAAACCGGGACGTGCGCCACGCAACCCGTGTACGCGCTGGTGCTGCGCGTTCTCGAGGCGCCGTCCGAAACCGACCTCGCAAAGCTCGTCGCCTTCGCCGACACGCACGGGGTCGAGTTCTGGCTGCAACCCGGCGGACCTGAAACCGTCGTCCCTTTCCATCCGCCGTCGGCCGCGCTCGCGTACACGCTGCCCGAGTTCGATGTCGCGCTGCCCTTCTCGCCGACCGACTTCACGCAGGTCAACGCCGCCGTCAACCGCGTGCTGGTCCGCCGCGCGCTGCAACTCCTCGCGCCACAGCCACACGACCACGTGGCCGATTTCTTCTGCGGTCTCGGCAACTTCACGCTGCCGATCGCGCGCCGCGGCGCGTTCGCGACCGGTTTCGAAGGCAGCCGCACGCTCGTCGCCCGTGCGCTGGAGAATGCGCGCAGGAACGGGCTCGGCACGTCGACAGCGTTCGTCTGCGCCAACCTCTTCGACTCGGCGCAGGAAGCCGTCGCGCGCGCCGGGCGGCTCGATCGGGTGCTGCTCGACCCGCCGCGCGAGGGAGCGATCGAGCTCGTCAAGGCGCTTCCCGCCTGCGACGCCGCCGGCGCGCCGCAGCGCGTCGTCTACGTCTCATGCAACCCGGCAACGCTCGCCCGCGACGCTGCGGTGCTTGTCCACCAGCGCGGCTATGCGCTCGAAGCAGCGGGTATCGTCAACATGTTCCCGCACACTGCGCACGTCGAGTCGATCGCGCTCTTCACGCGCTGATCGAGGGTCGAAACGGCGACGGGGCGGAAGATCCGCCCCGTCCATCGCCAGGCGCGTGCCGGCGCCGTCAGTCGCGCTGGCCCGAGAAGGCGAGCAGCAGGTTCAAAAGGCTGATGAAGATGTTGTAGATGTCGAGGAAGAGCTTCAGCGTCGCCGAGATGTAATTCGTCTCGCCACCGCGTACGATGCTGCTCACATCGTAGAGCAGATAGGCCGAGAAGATCAGCACGGCGATCGCCGACACGGTGAGCGTCACCGCCGGAACCTGGAAGAACAGGTTCGCGAGCGAGGCGACGATCAGCAGGATCAGACCGACGAACAGGAACTTCCCGAGGAACGAGAAATCGCGCTTGGACACCGTCGCGATTGTCGCCATGCCGAAGAAGATCGCCGCCGTCATGCCTCCGGCCAACGCGACGAGTTGGCCGCCGTTTCGAAAGCCTGCGGCGACCGAGAGGATCGGCGCGAGCATCAGCCCCGCGATGAACGTGAAGCCGAACAGCGCCGGCACGCCCCACGCGCTGTTGCGCAGCGCGGTCACCGCGAAGAGTGCACCGATCATCACCGCGAACATCAGGAGCGGTGTCATCACCGGAGCGGCGACAAACAACTTGACGAAGTTGAACTGCATGCCGGCCCACGCCCCGGCGATCGTCGGCAGCATCGACAGCGCGAGCAGCCAGTACGTGTTGCGCAGCACGCGATGCTGGACGTCGACGGTAACCTGACCACCCGGCACGCCCGATTGATCGATCGACACCGGTTGCAATCTTGGATCCATGTACCCTCCGTGTAAGGGGTGCCCCTAACAACACCCTGGCCCGGACCGGGCCCAATCGCGCGTTAGACTAGCAGAAACCGCGCGGGTTCTGGCGCCGGGTCGGCGGCGGCCTTCGTGGATGGGTGGCAGAGCGGTTGAATGCACCGGACTTGAAATCCGGCGATCGTGCAAGCGATCCGTGGGTTCGAATCCCACCCCATCCGCCAATCGGGCCAGCGTACGGTCTGGACACATGGGTTACGGGCCGTACCCAAGACACGGGGTGACAACCGCGCGCCGAACGCGCAATCGAATGGGGGAAATTGAACCATGTCGGCGATCAACTGGACCACCCTCGGCGCCATCGTCGTCCTTGTGCTGCTTGTCTTGCTGGTCGTACGCCTCGTCGCGAGCGACCGGCAGCGCAAGATACGGAAGGTGCTCGGCCTGCCGGCCGGCCGAAAGCTCGGCGCGAAGGAAGCGCAGGCAATGCGGGCGTTCGAGGACACGGACATCAAACTGCGCAAGACCTTCCCGAAGATGTCGGAGACCCAGCGCCAGGGAATCGCCCGTGATGTGCTTCGCGACAAGGGCGTGCTGCCGAAGAAGAAGTGACCCCCCGCGGCGACCGTGCGCGCGGGTGTGACCGGGGGCAGCGTCACTCGAGCGGCACGACCTTGATCACCTCGTCAATCGTCGTCACGCCTGCCGCCACTTTCGCCGCTCCGGCAATGCGCAGCGGCTTCATGCCGTCCTTCATCGCCTGCTCGCGAATGGCGCGGTCATCGGCCTCGTGGGTGATCAACCTCCGCAGCGCCGGGCTCGTCAGCATGATCTCGTAGAGGCCCACGCGCCCGAAGTAGCCGGTCATCCGGCACTCGAGACAACCGCTCGCCCCCATCACCCGAGCTGGCTTCGCGACGCGCAACGGTGCGGTCAGTGCATCCCAGGCCGCGTCGTCGGGAGCGTCGACGGGCTTCCTGCAATGCGGGCAAAGTGTGCGCACGAGCCGCTGCGCCATCACGCCCAGCAGCGTCGAATTGATCAGATACGCGGGAATGCCGAGATCGAGCAGGCGCGTCACTGCCGATGGTGCGTCGTTGGTGTGCAGCGTCGACAGCACGAGGTGGCCGGTAAGGGCCGCCTGCACCGCCATCTCGCCGGTATCGCGGTCGCGGATCTCGCCAACCATGATGATGTCGGGATCCTGGCGCAGCAGCGTGCGCACGCCGGAGGCGAAGTCGACGCCGAGCGCCGGCTGCACCTGCATTTGGTTGAGCGCCGGCTCGATCATCTCGATCGGATCCTCGATCGTGCAGACGTTCACCTCCGGCGTCGCGAGCCCCTTCAGCGTCGAGTAGAGCGTCGTCGTCTTGCCCGAACCAGTCGGCCCGGTGACGAGAACGATGCCGTTGGGCGCGCCGGTCATCGTCTCCCAGCGCGAGCGATCTTCCGGCGTGAAGCCGAGATCGACGAAGTCGCGCACCAGCACGTCCGGGCTGAAGATGCGCATCACGATCTTCTCGCCGAACGCGGTCGGCATCGTCGAGATGCGCAGCTCGACCTCGCTGCCGTCCGGCGCCACCGTCTTGATGCGGCCGTCCTGCGGGCGGCGCTTCTCGACGATCTCCATCCGCGCGAGGAGCTTGATGCGCGACGTCACGGCGGTGAGGACGAGCGTGGGGATCGCATACACCTGGTGCAGCACGCCGTCGATGCGAAAGCGCACCAGCCCGACGTCGCGGCGCGGCTCAATATGGATGTCGGAGGCACGCTGCTCGAACGCGTACTGCCACAGCCAGTCGACGATGTGCACGACGTGGCGGTCGTTGGCGTCGAGCTGCCCGTGCCGGCCGAGCTCGACCAGCTGCTCGAAGTTGCGCGCGAGCGCGAAATCCCCCTGCGAGTTCTCCTGAGCCTTCTTCATCGAGCGCGCGAGGTTGTAGAACTCCCCGGCGTAGCGGCGGACGTCGACCGGGTTGGCGAAGACGAGCCGCACCTCGAGCTTCAGCACACGCTCGAGCTCGTCCGCCCAGGCACGCACGAACGGTTCGCCGGTCGCGATGGTCAGCGTCGAGCCGTCGACCGCGACTGGGAGGATGCGGTAGCGCTCGGCGTAGGCATTGGTCATCGTCGCCGTCACGGCGCCGAGGTCGATCCTGAGCGGATCAATGTGCAGGTAGGGCACGCCGAGCCGCCCCGCCAGCCACTCGACGAGCGCGTCGAGCGTCAGCAGCCTGCCGGGGGGCTCTCCCGAGCGCAGGCGCTCGTCGGCGATCAACTCGAGCGGATGCTCGAAGCGCTGCGTGCGTGCCCGGGCGACGCGCTCGGCAGTGGCGCCGTTGACGAGACCCTCCGCGACCATCAGCTTCAGAATGTCGCGCAGGTCGAGGCGCCGGTCTGCGCGAGGGGGAGAATGAGCCATGATGGGACTCTACACTCACGTTCCGCCATTCCAACGGAGGCTAGGATGCGGCCACCGCGAGTCGAAGCGCGCGAGATCGACATCACCACGCTCGTCGTCGACGCGATCGTGAACGCCGCCAACTCGACGCTGCTGGGGGGCGGCGGCGTCGACGGGGCGATCCACCGAGCCGCCGGGCCCGCGCTGCTCGACGAGTGCCGGACCCTCGGCGGCTGTCCGACCGGCGAGGCGCGCGTCACCCGCGGCTACCGGCTGCCTGCGCGGTACGTAATCCACACGGTAGGGCCGGTGTGGCGTGGCGGCGGTGCGGGCGAAAGCGAACTCCTCGCCGCGTGCTACCGCAATTCGCTGGCGCTCGCCCAGACAGTCGGCGCAGGATCGATCGCCTTCCCGGCGATCAGCTGCGGGGTCTACGGCTATCCGCTCGCCGCCGCGACGGCGATCGCCGTGCGCGAAGTACGCGCTTTCGCCCTGCGCGCGAGCCCCCCGCTGGATGTGATCTTCGCGTGCTTCGGCGCCGAGGCACTCGCTGCCTACCGGCATGCGTTGGGCGCAGTCGACCGGTAGGGGTCAGATCCTGCCCGCTACCGGTGCTCGGCGGCGCGTACCGATTCGGGCGTGACCGGCACCTCTTCCGAAGGGGGCACCTGGAACACCTCGCGCAGGTACGCGACGTACGACGGGTCGTAGTCCATCGCCTTGGTCGGCTCGTCGCTGATCTTCGCGACCGGCTGCCCGTTGCAGCGCGTCATCTTGATGACGATCGACAGCGGCTCGTAGCCGAGGTCGTTGGTCAGGTTGGTCCCGATCCCGAACGCGACCTGGCTGCGACCACGGAAGTATTCGAACAGCCGCAGCGCGAGCGGAACGTTCAGCGAATCGGAGAACACCATCGTCTTGCTGCGCGGGTCGATGCGCATCTTCTGATAGTGCGCGATCAGCTTCTCGCCCCACTCGAAGGGGTCGCCGGAATCGTGGCGCACGCCGTCGAACAGCTTGCAGAAGAAGAGGTCGAAGTCGCGCAGGAACGCCTCCATTCCACAGACGTCGGAGAGCGCGATGCCGAGGTCGCCGCGATACTCGCGCGCCCAGGTGTTGAACGCGAACACCTGCGAGTCGCGCAGCCGCGGGCCGACAGCCTGACACGCCTGCAGGTACTCGTGCGCCATCGTGCCGAGCGGAGTCACGTTGTGCTCGCACGCGAGCTTGACATTGCTCGTTCCGACAAGTCGCGCACCGATGCCGTCGCGCAGCGCCACCACGACCTGCTCCTGCCACGCGCGCGAAAAGCGCCGCCGCGTCCCGTAGTCGGCGATCCGGAATGCCGGGTCGGCCACCGCGTTCAACTGATCGATCTTCGCGGCCAGCCGGCGACGGCCCTCCGCGAAGTCCGGCTGCGGATGCACGTGCCGGTTGTAGATCTCGGAGACGATCGCGAGCACTGGGACCTCGAACATGATCGTGTGCAGCCACGGCCCCTTGATCCAGATGTCGATCTCGGTGCTGTCCGGGATTGCGCTCACCCGGATGAAGCGCTCGTCGAGCTGGAACAGACCGAGGAGGTCGGCGTAATCGCTCTTGATGAAGCGCCAGCTCCGCATGTATTCGATCTCGCGTGCGGTGAAGCGCAGCGAGCAGAGGTCGCGGATCTCGCCCCGGATCTCGTCGACGAACGGGCGCAGGTCGACGTCGGGGTTGCGGCACTTGAAGCGGTACTCGGCCTGGGCGGCCGGGAAATGATGCAGCACGACCTGCATCATCGTGAACTTGTAGAGGTCGGTGTCGAGCAGCGAGGAAATGATCATGGCGGCCGGCCGCAAACCCGTCGCACGCATCTTACCCGCCCGGCGCCGGATTTCCGCTGCGATCCTTCAGGCGAACTTGTGCGACATTCCACCCGGTGGAGCTATCATGGCGGCCCCTGCGAGGGCGATCGCCATGCTGATCAACTGCGTAGCCTACGAGCACGGCCGCAAGCTGGCCGACATCGCCGTCGAGGAAATCAGCGATTACCTCGAGCGGCCCGGCTGCCTCGTCTGGGTGGCGATGGCCGACCCACAGCCCGACGAGCTTGACGATGTCGCCCGCGAGTTCAACCTCCACGAGCTTGCCGTCGAGGATGCCCGCAAGGGTCATCAGCGTCCGAAGATCGAGGAGTACGGCGACTCGCTGTTCGCCGTGCTCCACCCGGTGGAATGGACGAAAGGTGACGACGGCTCCGACGAGCTCCTGGTGGGTGAGGTCGACATCTTCGTCGGGCCGAATTACCTCCTCACGGTCCGCCACCGCACGCAGATCGGCTTCTCCGCGGTGCGCGCGCGCACCGAACGCGAGCCAGAGTCACTCCGCCACGGCTCGGGCTTCGTGTTCTACGCGATCATCGACAACGTCGTCGACCGCTATTTTCCGGTGCTCGACGCGCTCGAAACGCGCCTCGAAGCAGCCGAGGACCAGATGTTCGCAAGCGGGTCGTCGCGCAGCAAGATCGAGGAGCTCTACGAGATCAAGCGCACGCTGATGATGCTGAAGCACGTCGTGACGCCGCTGATGGAAGCGGTCGGAAAGCTCTACGGCGGGCGCGTCCCGCATCTGTGCCAGGGTACGCAGGAATACTTCCGCGACGTCTACGATCATCTCGCGCGGATCAATGGCACGATCGAGAGCATCCGCGAAATGCTGACCACCGCGATCCAGGTCAACCTGGCGCTGATCGGCATCTCGGACAACGAGGTCACCAAGCGCCTCGCGGCCTGGGGCGCGCTGATCACGATCCCGACGCTGATCGCCGGGATCTACGGCATGAACTTCAAGAACATGCCGGAGCTCGAGTGGGCGCACGGCTACCCGCTCGCGATCGCCGCGATGGTGGCGATCGATGGCCTGCTCTTCTGGCGCTTCAAGCGCGCGCGCTGGATCTGAAGCGGCGCTCGCGGCGCCGGGACGCGCGGCGCCTCCAGCTTCAGCCGCCCGCGCTACCTTGCCTGGTCACCGTCGTCGGGTACCTCGGCGATCGGAATCACGCGCCGACCCGACCAGCGCGATTCGCCGTGCCACGACGGTTGCAGCGTTACGTGATCGATGTGAAAGCGGCTGCGCAGCATGCCTTGCGCCTCGTCGAGGATCTGCGGCCAATTCACCCCCGCATCGATGACGACGTGCGCCGAGAGTGCCGCCTCCTCGGCAGCCATGTGCCAGACGTGCAGGTCGTGCACGCCGTCGATGCCGCGGACGGCGAGGAGCGCATGACCGATCGTCTCGTAGTCAAGGTGTGCGGGAACGCCTTCCATCAGCACCCCGACCGTCTGCGCGAGCAGGCGCCACGTCGAGCGCAGAATCAGAAGGGCCGTCACCAGCGACAGCAAGGGGTCGATCGGCGTCCAGCCGGTGGTGACGACGACGAGGCCGGCGATGAGCGTGGCGAGTGAGCCGAGCGCGTCGGAGAAGACGTGGAGGAGGACGCTCTTCGTGACCGGCGTGCGCGACGCACGCGAGACGATCCACGCCGTAATGCCGTTGATCGCGAGCCCGACGGCGGCGATCGCGATCACCGTCGTCCCCGCGACCGGCGCAGGGACGAGCATGCGCTTCACCGCCTCCCCGACGATGAACACGACGAGCACGAGCAGCGCCAGCGCATTGATGAACGCGGCCAGCACCTCGGCGCGAGCGTAGCCGTACGAAGCGCGCGCCGACGGCGGCCTGCCCGAGATCCACTGGGCGAAGAGCGCAAGGGCGAGCGCCGCCGCGTCGGTGACCATGTGACCGGCGTCGGAGATGAGCGCAAGCGACCCGGCGAGCCATCCGCCGATCGCCTCGACGAGGGCAAAGGTCGCCGTGAGCGCGAGCGCCGCAGCGAGCGCCCTCATTCCCGCGGCGCCGTGGACGTGCACGTGCGCCGCGGGACCGTGCGAATCGGCAGCGTCGTGACGGTGAAACGCAGCGGTGTGGTTTCGCGAAGTGCGCATCGCGGGAAGCGATTGTCGCGCCCGCCGAGGCGCGCGTCGAGCGCCCCACGCTGCCGCCCGCTAGAATCGGGGATGGCCGCTGTCGACGATGCCCCGAGGGCGCCGGATGTCCCGGCGCCGCCGCGCGCGCGTGCGCGCGGGGCGGCGGGCGTGCCGCAGGTCGCGTTCGTCGACTCGACGCGCTGCATTGGCTGCACGCTGTGCATCGCTGCCTGCCCCGTCGACGCGATCATCGGCGCACCGAAGCGACTGCATGGCGTGCTTGCCGAGTTCTGCAGCGGCTGCGAGCTCTGCGTGCCGCCGTGCCCGGTCGACTGCATCGTGATGCGCCCCGCGGCGCGCGACTGGTCCGCGGACGACGTCACCGCAGCGCGGGCGCGCTACGACGCGCGGCTCTTGCGCAGAGCCCGCCCTACGCCGCGTACGAAGGCGATCGGCGAGCCGGCACAGCGTCGCGCGCAGGCGATCGCCGCCGCGCTCGACCGCGCGCGCGCACGACGCGCGGCCATCCGATGAACCGCGCCAAGCGCCGCGCGATCTTCGAACGGCTGCGCGAGGCCGACCCCGAGCCGCGCTCGGAGCTCGCCTTTCGTACCCCGTTCGAGCTGCTGGTCGCCGTCGTGCTCTCGGCGCAGTCGACCGACAAGGGCGTGAACAAGGCGACGGCGAAGCTCTTTCCGGTGGCCAATACTCCCGAGGCGTTCGTCGAGCTCGGTGTCGACGGCCTCATTCCGTACGTCAGCTCGATCGGGCTCTACAACACGAAGGCGAGGAACCTCGTTGCGCTGTCGCAGATGCTGCTCGACCGGTATGGGGGCCGCGTCCCGCGCGACCGCGACGCGCTGGAAGCCCTGCCCGGCGTCGGTCGAAAGACGGCCAACGTGGTACTCAACGTCGCGTTCGGCGAGCCGACGATCGCCGTCGACACGCACATCTTCCGCGTCGCGAACCGAACGGGGCTCGCGCCGGGCAACGATCCACTCGCGGTCGAGCGCGCGCTCGTGAAGTTCACCCCGGAGGAGTTCCGCCGGCATGCACACCACTGGCTGATCCTGCACGGGCGCTACACCTGCGTCGCACGCAAGCCGAAGTGCAGCGAATGCATCATTGCGGACCTCTGCGAGTGGCCGGACAAAGGCTGACCCGGTGTTCGCGCCGACGCGCGACGAATCGCGCCGCTTCCTGATCGACACCTGGCGCAAGTACCGCGCGGGCGAGGCGCTGTCGGGACTCGAGCAGACGGCGCTGCCGGTTCTCGCGATGCACCCCGAATATCACCGGTTGCTGGAATCGGGCGACGACGCACTGTCGCGCGAGTTCGCGCCGGAGGACGGCGCGATCAATCCGTTCCTCCACCTGTCGCTCCACCTTGCCGTTGCCGAGCAGCTCGCGATCGACCAGCCGCCGGGCATCCGCGCGCACTACCTGCGGCTCGTTACCGCGCGGGGTGGCCCGCACGATGCCGCGCACGCGCTGGTGGAATGCCTCGGCGAGACACTCTGGAACGCGCAGCGCAGCGGCGCCACGGTCGATGCCGCGGACTACCTCGGCTGCGTCGAGCGACAGCGCTGAATCAGCGCTTGGTGAAGACGACCTGCGGCTGCGACGCGAAATACGCTGCGACGTTCTCGATGTCCTGCTCCGAGAGCGTCGCCGCGAAGCCGTTCATGATCGGATTCTTGCGCGCGCCCGACTTGTAGTCGCGCAGCGCCTGAACGAGGTAATCCTCGTGCTGCCCGCCCAGACGAGGATAGTCGGGCGACGTGCTGTTGCCGTTCATGCCGTGGCACGCCTGGCAGACTTCCTTCACCTTGACGGCACCAGCCGCGACATCGGCCGCGACGGCCGGCACGCTCGCGAGCATCGGCAACGCCGCGAGGAACAGTGTGGTGCGGATCCTTTTCATCATTTGCTCGCCGTAGCCTTCGGACTCGCGCCGTAGTAGGCGGCGAGGTCGGCGATGTCCTGGTCGGACAGCGACGCCGCGATCGCACGCATCGACGGGTGACTGCGCTGTCCGGCGCGGTACTCGTGCAGCGCGGCGGCGAGGTATTCGGGATGCTGCCCGCCGAGACGCGGCACGCTGTAGACAACTGGGTAGGCAGTGCGGTAGCCGTCGAGGCCGTGGCAGCCCTCGCACATGCGGGTCTTGTCCTGCCCGCGCGCGGGATCGCCCACGAGCGGCTTGGTCTGCGCGGCGCAGGTTGCTGCAACCGTCAGCAAGGCGACGGCGATTACGGCGTGGCGAATCATCGAATGGTGTTCGGGCTGACAGATCTTCGGGATGGCGGCGTCATCGACGTCGCGCCGCGCAATTCTAGTTTGTCGCGGGTGCCGCGGTCAAACCCGGCAGCTCCGATCGCCCTCACCGCTCGAGATAGCGGAGCTTGTCTGCAACATCCTTCCACTGATCGGCGTCGGCCGGTGCGGGCTTGCGCTCGATGATCGGCTTCCACAGGCGCGCAAGCTCGGCGTTCAGCGCCTTGAACGACTGCTGAGGCTCGGGAACATCGTCCTCGGCGTAGATCGCCTCGACCGGGCATTCGGCAACGCACAGCGTGCAGTCGATGCACTCGTCGGGATCGATCACCAGAAAATTCGGTCCCTCGCGGAAGCAGTCGACCGGGCAGACGTCGACGCAGTCGGTGTACTTGCAGCGGATGCAGCTCTCGGTGACGACGTAGGTCATGGCACTGCGGCAATCGGCCCGCGCGGCGTCTTCGCCGCGAAGCGCGAATGGTAGCAGAACGCGTACACGCCGACCGGCGCGGCGCCCGAGGGCGTTGCGGTATCATTGATCATCGCAGCGCGGCGCGGCCTCCGGCATCAGCGGGGGCGCGGCACGTGAATCCGCCGGGAGGCAACGAAGGACATGAGCGAATCGATCATGCACGTCACCGACACATCGTTCGAGCGCGACGTGCTGCAGGCGGGCAATCCGGTACTGGTCGATTTCTGGGCCGAATGGTGCGGCCCGTGCAAGATGTTCGCCCCGGTGCTGGATGAGGTCGCCAAGACCTACGAGGGCCGGCTCACCGTGGCGAAGCTCGACATCGACGCCAACCCGGCCACCCCAACCAAGTTCGGCATCCGCGGCATCCCGACGGTGATCCTGTACAAGGACGGCCAGGCGCACGCCCAGAAGGTCGGGGCGCTGACGAAATCGCAACTGACGGCCTTCCTCGACAGCAATCTCTGACGCCGTTCCTTGACAGCCCCGGCGGGGGCCGCTAGGCTTCCGTCGTGATCGGCGGGCGCGACGCGCGCCCGCCCGTGCCAGGCGCAGGAGCGCCGACGCACATCCAGGCCGCGCCCCGGCGCGGTACCCCGGAGTTCCCCGCGTTTTCCCCCGGTCCCCGCGACCGCCTTCGCCGCTTGCGCGCGCCATGCACCTATCCGAACTGAAAGCTAAGCACGTTTCCGAACTGCTCGACATCGCGAACGCGATGGAGATCGAAGGCGCGAACCGCATGCGCAAGCACGATCTCATCTTCGCGATGCTGAAGGCGCATGCGAAGAAGGGCGAGAGCATCTTCGGCGAGGGCGTCCTCGAGGTGCTCCCCGACGGGTTCGGATTCCTCCGCTC
>Ga0157370_10002203_pt1 | contig 23785 bp, 20 predicted proteins | sample C35metaG_FD_113463 | JGI IMG/M metagenome (GOLD analysis project Ga0157370, IMG submission 113463) | Corn rhizosphere microbial communities from Kellogg Biological Station, Michigan, USA - C3-5 metaG | ecosystem: Host-associated > Plants > Roots > Rhizosphere > Soil | place: USA: Michigan...
CATTGCGGCCGCGGCTGCGCTGTGCAGCGCGCCGGCCCTCGCGCAGGAGATGATCAGCAGCCCCGTTCGTTATGGCATCACTGGCGGCGCCACCGTTCCCGTGGGGGATTACAAGGACGTGTCATCGGCCGGCTGGAACGCGGGTGCGCTCGTCGAGCTCGGATTCCCCATCGTACCGCTCAGCTTTCGCTTCGACGCCGCCTGGCATCAGCTCGGCGACAAGCACGACGACTTCGGCGACACCTTCAAGAGCCGGGTCATCTCGGGGGACCTGAACGCGATCTATACGTTTGCCCCGGCGAACCCCACGAAGTTCTATCTCATTGGCGGGCTGGGACTCTATAATTTTCGCAACCAGCTCACGGCACCACTGAATGTGCCCGCGACCGGAGTTCTGGCCGCTGGTGATCGCGTGCTCGCGCAGTCCGGCACCACACCAACGCAAACCTTCAGCGCCTCGTCCACCAAGTTCGGCGTGAATGCCGGCGCGGGCGTGCGCTTCCAGTTCAACACCTTCTCCATGTTCGTCGAGAGCCGGTTTCACAACATTTTCGGCGTGCATGGCACCAGCGGTTCCAATGGCAACACCCAGATGATTCCGATCACGGTTGGCGTGGTGTTCTGACGGCAGCGACCGCTGGCAGCCCGCGTTTGTCAGCTACCAGCGACCAGCGACCAGCTACCAGCTACCAGCTCCCACACCAACCCATGCCCTCTCCCCGCCACACGCTCAATCGCGCATTCGACGAAGCCCGCTTCGGCGAGTCGCGAACGCTGAACCTGCGCGCCTCGCTGCCCACCGGCGAGCAGGCAGCGGAGCGCGCGGAACGGTGGCTGCGGGAAAAACAGGCCAGTCGTATCCGCGAAGTGCTGATCATCACAGGGCGGGGCAATCAAAGCGTCGACGGCGTGCCGGTGGTGCGCGAAGCGGTGCGGAAGCGCCTCGCGCTGTTGAGACGCCGCGGCGTGGTGAGCATGGTGCAGGAGCATACGCCCGGCTCGGTCGTTGTAACGCTCGCCGCGTTTTCCGCGCTCCGCGATGCGCCACGCCGGCGTCGCGATCCCGCGCCGCCCCCGGTCGCGAAGCCCCGGGCGCTCGCGGCGCTTTCTCCGCGCGCGCTCTCGCTGCTGCGGCGCGCGGCGGAACAGGCGCTGCATGACGTGGGCGTGCGAGACACCGCGCCGTTTCTCGAGGCCGAGATGCTGACGCAGTTCTCGCACGCGGTGACAGCGCTGCCTGACGGTCCGGATCGGGATGCACGCCTGTGCGATGTGCTGGCAGGGCTGCTGGACGAACAGAACGAGCGCTGACGCGTGTCCGACTTCATGCAGTTCGCGCTCATTACGTTCACGTCCATTCTGTTCATCGTGGACCCGGTGGCGCTCATCCCGACCTACCTGGCGATTACGCAGGATGAGACGCCCGAACAGCGGAGCCGTACGGCCATGCGTGCCTGCATTGCCGCCATGATTCTGCTCGTCGTCTTTGGCATCGCGGGCCGGCTCATCTTTCGTGTGTTCGGGATCACGCTTCCGGCGTTCCGCATTGCGGGCGGTCTCATTCTCTGGTTCGTGGCGCTCGACATGCTGCGCGGCAATCGCACGACGCAGGAGAGCAGCGAGGAGATCGCGGAGGGACAGGAAAAAGACGATGTCGCCATCACGCCGCTGGCCATGCCCATGCTCGCGGGCCCCGGCGCGATTTCCACCGTAATGGTGCTCGCGGGCCAGGCGCGCACGTTGGGCCAGCACGTGGTGGTGTACCTGTCGGTGGTGCTCACGGCAGTGCTGTCGTGGCTGTCACTGCGCGCCGGCGAGCGACTGGTCGTGGTCCTGGGCCAGACCGGCATCCGCGTGATGACGCGGATCATGGGACTGCTGCTTGCGGCGGTCGCCACACAGTTCATCATCACCGGAGTGCGCGATGCGATTCACATGTAAGTGAGGCGTACGCTCCAGCAAGCGAGACGTATGCTCGCCCTCCTGCCGGCACCATGCAGCCGGCTTGACCGTCCCTCCTTCTTGTCATCCTCCTACCGTCCCGCAGATGATTTTTCGACTCGTGATCCCGGCGCTGTTGTCGTCCGTTGCCGTCCTCTCCGCACAGGAACCGCAGACCGCGCTTCCCGGCTACACGCCGCAGGCCGCGCAACAGGAGCGCGCGCTCGAGCAGGCCACCATCCAGCGTCCCGACAGCGGCCGCGCCCGCGCGCTCTCGCGCACGCTCTCCAGTGAAGTCCATATCGCCGGTACGCCCGCTCAGGCGCGCACGCGTGACATCGTCGTCAACGACATGAAGCAGTGGGGGCTGCCCACGGAAGTTCGTACATACGACGTGTGGATGCCGCACACCACCACGCTGCAGGCGTGGCGCGTCGCGCCCGACACGCTGGCGCTCAATCTCGCCGAGGGCGCCGTGCCCGAAGACACCACATCGTGGACGGCGAAGGAAGCGGTGATCGCAAATGGATACAGCGGCACAGGCGACGTGAGTGCACCGGCGGTGTACGTGAACTACGGGCTCATCGAGGACTACGCGCAGCTCGACTCCATGCACGTGTCGGTGAAGGGAAAGATTGCCATCGCGCGGTACGGCCGGTCGTATCGGGGGATCAAGGCGCGCGAGGCGGAGAAGCATGGCGCGGTGGGACTCATCATCTACAGCGACCCGCAGGACGATGGCTTCGTGCGCGGCGATGTCTACCCGGAGGGGCCGATGCGGCCATCACAGGGAGTGCAGCGCGGCAGCATCCTCAATCCCGATGGCGATCCCTCGACACCGGGCTATGCCAGCGTTCCCGGAGTGAAGCGACTGCCCGTGGATTCGCTGCCGGTGTCGCACATTCCGGTGGTACCCATGTCGTACGGAAATGCGTCCAAACTGCTTGCGGGCCTGCGCGGCAGCGGTGTGCCATCATCGTGGCAGGGCGGGCTGCCGTTTCACTATCACGCCGGACCGGGCCCGGTCGCGGCGCATCTGATCGTGCACTCGGACACCGCCACGGCGGCGATCAAGCAGATCTGGGATACGTTCGGCATCGTGCGCGGGAGCGAGTTCCCCGACGAGCTGGTGATCATCGGCGGGCACCGCGATGCGTGGGGCCCCGGCGCGGCGGACAACGTGAGCGGCACGGTGAGCGTGATGGAGGCGGCGCGCGCGGTGGCCGAGGAGCTCAAGGCAGGACATCGGCCACGGCGCACGATCATCTTCGCCACGTGGGACGCCGAAGAGTGGGGGCTGCTGGGCTCCACGGAGTATGTGGAGGATGACACGCTGCGCCTCATGCGAGGCGCCGTGGCGTATCTCAATCAGGATGTGGCGGCGCAGGGGCCGAACTTCGGCGGCGGCGGTTCACCATCGCTGCGCGGCACGCTCCGCGACGTCGCCAGGCTCGTCGCCGATCCCAGCGGCAAGGGGTCCGTGTACGACGTGTGGCGCGCTCGTGGATCGCTGCCCGATACGGCGGAGCCGCGCATGGGCAATCCGGGCGGCGGCAGCGACTTCGCGCCGTTCTACAACCATCTCGGAATTCCGATCGCCGAATGGGGCTTTGGCGGACCCGCGGGCGTATATCACTCGTTCTACGATTCGTATCACTGGATGGCGACGTTCGGCGACCCCACGTATGCCTATCACGCCGCCGCTGCCCGTGTGGGCGCGGCGATGGTTCTGCGGCTCGCCAACGCCGACATTCTGCCGTACGACTATGTGGAATTCGCGCGCACGATGCGCGGCTATCTGCCGGACGTGCAGAAGGCGCTCGCCAAGGCGGGGTGGAGCGATACGAGCATGACTGCGCCACTGGCATCGGCCATCGATCGCATGGAGCAGGCGGCCACGACGTTCGACACTGCACGCGATGCAGTGCTGGCGAGAGGCACTCCGCCGCGCGCGACCTTGAGTCGCGTGAACGGTGCGCTGCTCAAGGTGGAGCGCTCGCTCACGCGCACGAAGGGACTGCGGACCCGTCCCTGGTACCGGAACCTCATCTACGCGTCGGACGAGAACAACGGCTACGCCGACATGATCTTCCCCTCGGTGGGAGAAGCCATCCGGACGGGGGATCGGGCGCTGACCGAACGGGAGATCACGGATCTGGCTTCGCGCTTCGATGCGGCGACGGGGGCAATACGGGAGGCGACGGGGGGATTACGATAGGGGGATTTCCCGCCACCCCGCCCCGCCGTTGGGAATCGGCAATCGGGAATCGACCGCCCCGCGCCACCCCGCCCTTGGGAATCGGCAATCGGGAATGGGGAGGCCGGTTTCCTGCTGTTGATGAAATCGGGGTGCGGTGGGAGGGGGCGGACTGCCTCCCCGATTCCCCATTCCCGCTTGCCGATTCCCCGGGGATGGGCCGCGGGGAGGGGAATCTGCCCGATCGCCAGCCCATGCCAGTCAGGTCACGCCGCTGAATTCGGGGAGAACATCGAACGGGGGCGGGGGACTCACCGGCGGTGGCGGGGCCGGCTCTGCGAGCGCCTCGCGTGCTTCGGTGCGCGTTGCAGTGCGCTGGCGGAATCGGGCATACGCGCGCGGAATGGCGCGCTCACCGCCGATGCGCATGACGGGTGCCTGCTTCGGGCGCGCGGACCGCGGGTGCGGTGCCGACTGCTCGGCGGGCGAGTCTTTTGCTGCGTCGGATGACACGTGAGGGGCAGCCTCCCGGCTTCCGAGCAATGTTGGTTCGGCCATCTGAAGCAGCGTATGCTCCACCACCGGGCCGTTGGCGCGCGGCGGCTCGAGCGCGGCAAAGGCCGTCCGGGCGCCGTGCGCGGCACCAGCCGTGAGTACGCCGCTGCATACGCATCCCAGATACGGCGCCGGATCAATGAGCACGTCCGGTTGCGTGAGCAGTCGCTGGGCGAGCTCGATCAGCAGATCACCGCCAGCCAGCTCGACCAGTTCACGAGGTGGCTGCAACTCGGCCAGCCGCTCCGGCGCGGGTGCACCACCGGGGAGCGAGTAGTACCGGCGGCGATCGGGGGGCAGAAATGCCTCGAAGAACGCCGGCTGCGCGGCCGGCGTGATGTCGCGCTCGGCAAACGAGGCGAACAGTTCAGCGGGCGAAATCCGTGCGTCGATGGATGCATCGATGCCGGCGGGACAGGCGCCGATGTAGGTGATGTGAATGGGCCGGTCGCCATACGCCGCCCGGATGTAGCGGGCCACGGCAACCGGGGGCGCGGCAAGCTCGAGGAGCCACGGACACAGGTCGCTGCCGGACTTCGTGAGGCGCTGGACGACGTGCGGGCACGCCGCGAGAATGGCGGGCGTGCCGCTGTGCGGGCCAAGCCGCTCCAGACACTGGCGCGCAACGATCTCATCGCCCCAGCTCCCGGGAAAGACCATGTCGTAGCCCAGCGCACCGCATGCGTGCGCCAACTGCACGGCACTCGCCGGCAGTGCCGCCAGGATGGCATCGGTGCCCAGAATGGCAACCGAGGAGGGTCGTTGTTCCGGATGCGGTGGGGACGTCATGCGGCACGGTGTACGTGAGTCTGCGGCACTAAAGCTGACCCCGCGGTCAGGGCCCTGTCCAGCACGGCCCATTCATTGCGGGTATGGAACCCAGTCGCCATCCCACAGCGCATCTCGCCGTGACGAGGGACTTCCACGCCGCATCGCAGGGACGCACCGTGTCTTCTGTTCGCCTGAAGGAAATTCCGCGCCTGCCGCGGGAGCAACGAGAAGCGCTGGCCGCCTTCGGCGCGCGCACATCCTGGCCAGTGGGTTTCACGATCTACGAGCAAGATGCCGAGGCGGATGGCGTGTTCGTCATGCTGCGAGGCAATGTAGTACTGCGCTCGCGCGTGAGCACGGGGCGCACGGTGGTGCCCTGGGTCGCGACGACGGGTGAGACCTTCGGTGCGGAGGGACTGCAGCCGGGCGGCCATTACGCGAGTCACGCGCGCGCGGATGAAGAGAGCGAAACGTTGCACATCAGCGGCTCGAGTTTCAGCGCGCTGATGCGCGAACAGCCGTCGCTGGCCCTGATGCTCGTGCGACAGCTGATGGCCGAGCGCACGGAGCTGATCGAGAAGTTCGGCCAGCACATTTCACTGACGGTGGAGCAGCGGCTCATCGTCACGCTGTTGCGCATGACGCAGCGGGGCAGCGACAGCAAGTCGGATGCGGACGCACCGCAAACGGTCGTGCCGCGCCGGCTGCTGGGCGAGCTCGTCGGCGCGACGCGTGAATCCATCTCGCTGGTACTGGGGCGGCTGTCCGCGGCGGATCTCATTCGGCGTGAAGGGAGCGGCCTGGTCGTGATGGATGCACAGCGTCTCGCGCTGCGGCTCGAGCATAGTGGACACGGCGGCATCGTGCTGTACGACGAGCGGAGCGCAGACAAGGGAACGAAGCCGGAGAGTCCGGGCGAGCCTGGTGCGCGGAACAACGATGCGCTCAGCGGGAAGAGCGGGCCGTGATTGCGTGAGCGGGTGGCGCTGTGATAGCGTGAGCACTCGGCCCGCTCGTCATCCCGACGTACCCGCCCATCATTCCGACCCGACTTCGTGCCATTCCTGATCACAGCTCTGGTGTGTGTCGCCGCCATCGCCGCGTACGCTACCGTACGCCGGCGCGTGGAGCGACGTGTCGCCGCACGTCTTCCGCTTGGGCCCGGCGGCATCGTTCGCGGCGCCGAACCCATCGAGCTCGCCGATGGCGCGCCAGCGGGGGCCGTGCTGCTGCTGCACGGGTTCGGTGATTCCCCGCACACCATGGCGCACCTGGCGGGCGATCTGCATGCGCGCGGCTACGCCGTGTATGCGCCGCTCCTCCCGGGACACGGGCGCAGCCTGCGCGAGTTCCGGGTCTCGAATGCCGACCAATGGATCGATGCGGGGCGCGCCGCGCTCGCGACGCTGCGCGAGCGGCACGAGCGCGTGGGCATTGCCGGACTGTCGATGGGTGGCGCCATCGGGGCGATCCTGGCCGCGGAGCAGCGCGACGTGAGTGCACTCGTACTGCTTGCGCCGTATCTGAGTCCGCACCGGACGGTGCACGCGGCGGCACGCATGGCGCCCCTGCTCCAGCCGTTCATCCCATATCTGTTCGGGCAGAACCCGTATTCGATTCATGATCCTGTCGTGCGCGCGCAGAACATCAGCTATGAAGCCTCCACCATGCGATTGATCGCCGAACTGGTGCGTGTGGCGGAACGCGGAGCAGCCGCACTGCCGGCGATCACGGCGCCCACGCTGTATCTGCAGTCGCGCGAAGATAATCGCGTGAGCATCCGCTCGGCCGAGCGATGCTTCGCGAAGGTCGGCGCGCGCGAGAAGCGACTGGACTGGCTGAGCGGCAGCGGCCACGTCATCACGGTGGACTTCGGCTGGGAACGCGTGGTGGCGCTCACGGCGGAGTGGATGGAGGCACACGTGAAGCCCACGATCGCGGCGCCACTCGAAGAGCGATAGGAATCAGCGCGCCCTATTCCGGTGTCTCCCGTGTCTCCATATTTTCCGGGTTCCACCAATCACTTACCCGACAAGCGAGGTTCCTGGTGCGTTCGACAACCATCACGCTGGCGGCGTTGGCACTGGCCGTTTCGGCTTGCGCGAAAGGACAGGGTGCCGCAGGCGCCGCTGCGGATACGACCAAGGCGATGGCCGGCATGGCCGCGGACAGCATGAAGGGAATGTCCGGCATGGCCATGGATACGGACAAGGCCATGGGGGGGAGCGGTGTACCGGCGGGCTTCACGGCGGAAACGGACAAGTCCGACGCCAAGATCACCGACGCGAAGTACACGGTGAGCGGCGACAAGTGGGAAGTGCAGACCGGTCCTGCCCACATCGTGTATGCCGCGAAGGACAGCGCCAGTGGCGTGTACGCGGTGAGCTCCACGATCGAGCAGCTCGAGAAGCCGAAGCATCCTGAAGCCTACGGCGTCTTTTTTGGCGGCCAGCATCTCGATGACCGGGCCACCGAGACGTACGGCTATTTCGAGGTGCGCGGCACGGGTGAGTATCTCATCAAGGTGCGCAATGGTGACAAGACGAGCACGGTCGTGAACTGGACGGCGAGCCCCGACGTGCCCAAGGAGGATGCATCCGGCAAGGCGACGTATAACCTCAAGGTGCACTTCGCTCCCACCCAGGCGCACTTCTACGTGAACGACAAGCTGGTCGCGACGGAGCCGCGAAAGGACGTGCCGAGCAACGGCATCGCCGGCCTGCGCATCAACCACAACCTGCACGTGAGCGTGCAGCCGGTGACGATCACGAAGTAGCGGCCTGGCGGGTTTCTCCATGCTGGAGAATCCAGAGGTTCCGCTCGGGTAGCCCGGCCGCATTCCAGGCGGCGCGCGTGCGCGCCGGGGGCTCGTCCCACGGCTCGTCCGCGAGCAGGAACGTGCCCCAGTGCAGGCCGAGCATGATGCCACGGTCTTCGTGGCCCGCGGGCGTGTTGGCGTCGAGAAAGGCCTGCACCGACTCCTCGGGGTTCATGTGCACGGGGCGCATGAACCAGCGGGGCTCGTAGGCGCCGATCGGGATGAGCGAGAGATCGAACGGACCGAATCGCTCCCCGATCGCGCCGAACTCCGGGTGATAGGCGGTGTCGCCGGCGAACCAGAGCGCGTGGCCGGCAACGCGAACGGTCCAGCCGCACCAGAGCGTACGCCGCGTGTCGGCGAGATGCCGCGCGCTGAAGTGCTGCGCCGGCGTGCAGGCGATGCGCGTCTCGCCGAACGTGCGCTCCTGCCACCAGTCACTTTCCGCGACGCGCTGCACGCCGAAGCGGCGCAGCAGCGGCTCCAGGCCAAGCGGCGCCATCCAGAGGGCGCGTGGCTGCTCAGCGGCGAGCGCGCGCACGGTGAGCGCATCCAGGTGGTCGTAGTGGTTGTGCGAGAGCAGCACGAAGTCGAGCGGCGGCAGCGACGCGAGCGGCACGGCGGGCGGCATGATGCGGCGCGGTCCAACAGCCTGCAGCGGCGAGGCGCGTTCACTCCAGATGGGGTCGGTAAGGATGTTGAGCCCACCCATCTGCACGAGCACGGTAGAGTGCCCCACCCAGGTGGCCGCGAGCACGTCGGGTGCCGCGCGCGGCGAGGCAAAGCTCGGCGTTGCGCTGGGCAGCGCACCGGCCGGAGGCGGTGGCGGTGGCGGATTCAGAAAACGCTGGCGACGCCAGCGGAGGAAGTCACTGAAGCGGTGGCGGGGGGCGGCGGGCCAGGGGTTGCGGAAGCGGCCGTCGGGTGCGCGATGGTCCATGGGGAAAGGTACATCGCCGCGCGACGCTATCTCGGCTCGCCCTTCGCCGAGCCGGCAAACTCAACTGACCCTTCGCGGTCCGCAATCCGGTTGATGCTCTGAGCTGCGCCGCGGATAAGTACGACCAAGCCTCCGATCCAGTATCTGCTGGCCGTCACGAGTCCGGGTGGGCGCGCAACCATGAGTTCGAGAGTGCGGATGAAGCCATGTTCGCGTCCGGCGACGGCGGCTCAGACACGAGATCGCATGAAAGCTGGAACTTTCAGTGGTCCGGTTCACCGGGCAGCTTCAGGGCGGTGGCAACGCATTCATCGTGGATGCTCCGGCTCGAGACTGGACCGAAGCGGCACGGAGGGCGTCGCTGGTGACCGTACAGCGGCTCTCGGCGTCGGCGCTGCAGGTACGCTACGCATGAGGCATCGCACGGCATCAGGATCGTCAGTCGGATTCCGTCCACCGGCTCATAATGACCACATCGGAGGCACGAGGCGAATCCGCGACGGCGACCATCCCAGGTGCAGGGGTTGCTTCAGGAGGAGCTGCGGTCACCCAACAGCTGCAGCAGAATTCGACGTCAAACAGTGCCGACTCCACGTCACGATTGCACCTGTTCTCCAGGATCGGGCCGCGCATCTCGGGCGTGCGCGGCAGCACCGCCCGGTCCAATCGAGTGAGGTCGAAAGGAAGTGGGAAGCCGCCGGCATACCACTCGAACCAGAGCGTCGTCCCGTCCCATCGGAACGCGCCCCGCAACAAGTACTGCTGCAACGGAGCTGCCGCGGGGAGCAGGAGCGCAACCGCGGAGCGGCCATGCAATGTTTGCGGCAGCATATGACCTCTGTTGTGCAGTGCGAATTGACGTGGCAGCTCGCGGCCGCGTTGATTCGGGAGGAGGCAACTAAGGAAGACGCCAAGCCACAGCGCGAGCGCTGATTGATGTGGCCACTGTTGCGTGCACCTTGGAGGCACTCAGGCAATGCGTAGCGGTTTCTTTGCCGGCCTGGTTGCTATCGGTGCCGCTCTGATTGTCGCGTGGACAGCCCTGGCCCTCTGGTCTACGAGTGGGCCGAGCTATGGCGGCAGCGGAGCCTTTGGCGTCCTGGGCCTCTTCGTAATTCCCCCCGCGCTCCTCCTCGTGGGTGTGGGCATTCCCTACGGCATAGCCCGGCTCCCGCCAGCGGGAACGCGCGGGCGACGGCGCAAGATTGTAATCTTTGTGGTGGGCGGTGTGATCGCGGTGCTCCTCATCGGCTGGTTCACGTACTTGGCAAAGTGATTCAGAAGCCGAGCACGATCACTCCTTCGCCCGCCCATCGCCGCCCCGCACCTTCTTTCCCGCTCCCAGATTCTCGTTCAGATGCTTGGCGCTCCGCATGCCGACGAGCGCGGTGGTAACTACCGGCAGCGAGCGCACGAACGCGATCGCGCGCTGCGCATCACTGCTGTGACCGGGCAGGGCGTTCTGGACCTGCGCCGGCAGGTGCGACGCGAGCTTGCTCTGCAGCAGTGACGCACTGGCCATGACCGTGATGCCGAACGCCGCCGCGGCCTCCAGGAAGGGCACGAGCTTGCCATTCACCTGCTGCGTGGGCGCGCGCACGGCTTCCGTGAGCGCCAGATTCACTGGCAACTGCACCACGCGGAAATGGTGGGCGTCGCCGCCAATCTCGCGGGCGAGCGCCACGAGGTCGGCCAGTTCGAGGTGATCGCGGGCGTCCGGCGCCACGCGGAAGCCATTCCACGTGGCGCAGCCATACACGCCGATCTCTCCCTGCTCGCACGTGTGCTCGAGCATCTCGAAGGCGGCGCGCAGCCGCTGCATAACATCGGCGCGCGGAAGCACCTCCAGTTGCTGCTCGGGATTGTGCACGTAGTACACATCAATCGTGTCGAGCTGCAGATTCTCCCGGCTCCGCGCCAGCTCGGCCGCCAGATACGCGGGCGCAAGACAGTGTGCGCCGGCCACCACGTCATCGGGCGTCATAATGCCGCGATCGTAGTACTCGCGGGTGAGATAGGCGCGGTAGGCCTCGCGCGTGTCCGGCGGCGTGCCGTCGAGCGGGATGTAACCGCCCTTGGTGCACACCACCACTTCGTCGCGCGAAATGGTGCCGCCACGCAGCGCCCGCAGCAACGCCCGCCCCAGCGTTCGCTCCGACCGCTGGCACCGGTAGTTGACGGCCGTGTCGAGCAGATTGACTCCGCTGCCGAGCGCCAGGTGCGCGACGTCAACGTAGCGCTCGTCGTCCGCATCGTCGCACTGGCCGAGATACGTGCCCAGGCCAATCGAGGAGACGCAGAGCCCGTCGGTGCCGAGCGGACGGAAGTATCCGTTGGCGAACCGGTCGGCGAAGCGCTCGGCGTAGCGCGCCGTTCCCGCCGCGGTGGCGCAACCGATGGTGGGCGTCTGGGAAACGGGCCGCGAATGACGACGAGCAGGACTCACGTCGTCACGCTATGACAACACGCCTGCCCGGGCAAGTGCGCGAGCGCGCCGGCGGCTTCCACGCTGGCGCGCGGCTGGGCAGTATTCATGACCCGCGGGCCGCGGCCGGTTCCTGGAGCGCGCCGTGCGCCTTCTCCACTCCGGAATGAATCACATCGTGACATCACGCCTTGTTCTCCTGCCGCTGGCCGTATGGGCCGGTGCGTGCGCGCCGGGCCCGCGCGGCACCTCCACGGCGCCCGCGCCCGCGGCCGCGCCGGTTCGCGTGGAATCGCTGCCACCGGTGACACTCGAATATCCGTCATCCGGTGGCGGCGTGGCGACGAGCGCGACGTCGAATCTCGATGAGTTCGCGCGGCTGGACCACATGGACTGGCCCGGGCCCAACAGCTACCGCGGCGCGGACGGAGCGCCGGGCCCGGCTTACTGGCAGCAGCGCGCCAACTACGACATCCGCGCCACGCTCGACACCGGCGCGCGCCGCATCCAGGGACACGTCACGATCACGTACACCAACAATTCCCCGGACACGCTGCGCTACGTGTGGCTGCAGCTCGATCAGAATCTCTATCGCACGGGCAGCCGGGGATCGGCGCTCTATCCGCAGGATTCGCGCTGGGGCGTGCGCGGATTCCAGGGCGGTTACGAGATCACCGATCTGCTGGTGAATGGCAAATCGGCTGCCTCGCGCGTGAACGACACGATGATGCAGGTCACGCTCGACGCCCCGCTCGCGCCGCGCGGCGCTTCGACGACACTCGCCATGGACTTCACCTTCCGCATTCCCGATCACGGCTCCGATCGCATGGGACGTGATGGGACGCTGTACGAGATCGCGCAGTGGTATCCGCGCATGGCGGTCTACGATGACGTGCGCGGCTGGAACACCGACCCGTATCTCGGACAGGGTGAGTTCTATCTGGAGTACGGCGACATTGACTACGCCGTGACGGTGCCGGCGGGCTATACGGTGGCGGGGAGCGGCGTGCTCGAGAATCCGGGTGACGTGCTCACGGGTGTCGAGCGCTCGCGGCTGGCGCGTGCCGCGACATCCACTGCCGTCGTGCCGGTCATCGGCACGAGCGATGCAACAGCCACTCCGGTAGCGGGCATGAAAACCTGGCGCTTCCGCGCGCACAACGTGCGCGACGTGGCGTGGGCGGGCGCGCCGGATTTCCGCTGGGATGCCACGAGCTGGAACGGCGTTGTCATCCAGGCATTCTATCAATGGCCGAAGGCGGGCGCGGGGTGGGAAAACGCCGCGGAGAACACGCAGTGGACCATTCGCACCTACTCCACCCTCTTCTTCCCGTATCCGTATCCACAGGCCAGCACGGTGGCGGGTCCGGTGGGAGGCATGGAATATCCGATGTTCGTGATGGTGGGGTACGCGGCGCAACCACAGGGCGCCTTCGACACGATCGACCACGAGCAGGGCCACGAGTGGTTCCCCATGATGGTGGGCTCGAACGAACGCCGCTACGCGTGGATGGATGAGGGGATCAACACCTACATCAACACGTTCTCCAACGAACTGCGCAAGCCCGGCACGAGCCGGTGGTCGGGATACCTGGAGGAATGGCGTGCGGTGGTGGAGAACGGGACGCAATCACCGCTCATGACGATGCCGGACCTGATCAACCCGGGGGCACTTGGCGCGATCGGGTATCGCAAGCCGGCCGCCGTGCTGCTCACGCTGCGCGACCACGTGGTGGGACGCGAGGCGTTCGACCGCGCGTTCCGCGAGTACATTCGCCGCTGGGCGTTCCGCCATCCGACGCCCGCGGACTTCTTTCGCACGATCGAGAGCTACACGGGGCAGGATCTCTCCTGGTTCTGGCGCGGCTTCTTCTACGGAACGGGCGTGCTCGACATTGGCATTGACTCGGTGAGTTCGGCCGCAGTAAACGGTGACTATCGCGCGATGGTCACGCTCAGCAAGCACAGTGACATCCCGTTTCCGGTGGAGCTGCGTCTCAAGCTCGCCGATGGATCCACGCAGGACGCGCGGCTGCCCGCCCTCATCTGGAAGGATGGTGACCGCTATGTCGCGGCCATCCCCGTGCGCGGCGCTGTTGTGGGTGCACGACTCTGGCCGGACCCGACCGTGCCCGACTGGAACGATGCGAACGACGCTTGGGGCGATGCACCGCCGGCCGAGCCGGCTGGTCCCGTGACCAGCGGCGGATTGACGAGTCTGGTGAACGGCGGCCGGTAGGCACGGCCGGCAGACCGGTCGCACCAGGGCGTTGGCGAGAGAGGCCCCGTCTCAGTACATTGCGTCAGACTTATCCAGTCCGCCCCGGCCCGACGCATGCTGCTGTCAGGGCCGAGTTCTTTCGTCGGCTGCATCCCCGGCAGCCACTGGAACCCCTCGAGCAGGAGTACGGGAAAGCATGCCAGGTTTCGCGGTTCTCGCATCACACTGGTGGAAGCCGGTCCTTTTCATCGTGATCGCTGGCCACCTGACGAACGTGTGTGTGACGCTCTTTCTGCACCGCGCGCAGACGCACCGCGGCGTCACCTTCAGCAAGATTGCGGAGATACCGATGCGGATCTGGCTCTGGCTCTCCACGTCCATCGTGACGAAGGAATGGGTCGCCTGCCACCGCAAGCACCACGCGTTCGCCGACCGCGAGGGCGATCCGCACAGCCCGCTGCTGGAAGGGCTGCGCAACATCATCATCAAGGGGGCGTTCTATTACCGGCGTACGGTGAAGCAGCCCGGCATTCTGGAGAAGTACGGGAAGGGAACGCCGAATGACTGGCTCGAACGGCACGTCCTGGGCCGTCTGCCGTGGCTCGGCATCACCATCATGTTCGCCATCGACGTCTATCTGTTCGGCTTCTTCGTGGGACCGCTGGTGTGGGGCGTGCAGATGCTGTGGATTCCCTTCTGGGCGGCGGGCATCGTGAACGGCGTGGGACACGCGCTGGGCTACCGCAACTTCAACGTGAAGGATGAGAGCCGGAACATCTCGCCCATCGCCATCTGGCTCGGGGGCGAGGAGCTGCACAACAACCACCATGCCGATCCGCACTCGGCCAAGTTCAAGGCCAAGTGGTACGAGTTCGACATTGGGTGGCTCTACATTCGCCTGCTGTCGCTCTTCGGACTGGCGAAAGTGAAGTACGCGCGGTAATGGCGGAGATCCTCTGCACCCGCTGTGGACGGACGGCGGCCGGGCTGGATCGGGCTCCCTTTCCGGGAGCCATCGGGGCGCGGGCGCTGGCCGAGATCTGTGCCGACTGCTGGGGGCTGTGGCTCAAGCAGCAGACCATGCTCATCAACCATTACGGACTCAATCTCATGGATCCGCAGGCGCGCCAGTTCCTCACGCGGAACATGGAGGCGTTCCTGTTCAAGTCGGGAAACCAGGAATCCGTGGATACGAGCAAGCAGGGGACGATTAACTGGTAATGGTTAGTGGGAAGGCATCGCGCGCAACGGGAATCGGCAATCGGGAAGGGGGAATCGTGGGAATGGGGAATGGGGGGGCCGATTCCGGGTTCCCCAGGACATCGGGGTGGGGTACCGGTGGGCGGAGTACCACCTCGATTGTTCATTCCCGATTGCTGATTCTCCAGAGTCCCCATCCCCAATTTGCTGCCTCTATGCGCACCGTACTGATATCGCTCGCCACTGGCGCGCTCGCGACACTGGCGGCGTGCGCGACTGGAGGTGGTCGGCCGGCTGCGCCGGCCGGACCAGCCACGCGCACTGCGGCGCAGGCGTGTGCCGCACGAAGCGGTACGGACGAGTGGGTGGACTGCGCGCTCTCCCATATGACGCTGCGCGAGCAGGCCGAGCAGATGGTGTGGCCCTGGCTTCTCGGCGATTACGTGGCCGCGGACGCGCCGGAGTGGAAGAAGCTCGAGGCTGACGTGCAGCAGGAGCACGTGGGCGGCGTGATCATGTCCGTCGGCTCGCCGCTGGAGATTGCCGCGAAGCTGAACGCGCTGCAGACAATGAGCGACCTGCCGCTGCTGGTGAGCGCCGACCTGGAAACGGGAGCGGGCTTCCGCGTGCGGGGGGGCTATTTCCTGCCGAACGGCATCTACCTTGGTGGGGCGACGGTTTTTCCCCCGCAGATGGCGCTGGGTGCCACGGGCGACACCACGCTCGCCGCCGAGCAGGGCACGATCACGGCCATCGAAGGCCGCGCGCTTGGCATCCAGGTCAGCTTCGCGCCCGTGCTGGACGTCAACAACAATCCAGCGAACCCGGTGATCAACACGCGGTCGTTCGGCGAGAATCCCGCGGCAGTGGCGCGGATGGGGACTGCGTTCATCCACGCCGTGCAGTCGCACGGCATGATCGCCACGGGGAAGCACTTCCCCGGCCACGGCGACACGGATGTCAATTCGCACCTCGCGCTGCCGGTGGTGAATGTGTCGCGGGCGCGTCTGGACAGCGTGGAGCTCGTGCCGTTCCGGGCGGCGATCGGCGCCGGCGTGGGTGCGATCATGACGTTTCACGGCGACATGCCGGCGCTGGATTCGTCGGGTGTGCCGGGGACGCTGTCGCCCAAGGTGCTGACCGGGCTGCTGCGCCATGAGCTTGGATTCCAGGGACTCGTGGTGACGGACGCGATGGACATGCGCGGCGTGCTGGATCTGTTCGGCGCACCCGAGGCCATGAAGCGCGCGGTGGCCGCGGGCGCGGATGTGCTGTTGATGCCGGCCAGCATTCCTGACGCGGTCGACGCGATCCTGGCGGGCGTGCACGAAGGGCGCTATGACGCAGCGCGCATCGAGCGCTCCGCGCGGCACATCCTGGCGCTGAAGCACCAGCTCGGTCTGGACCGGCGGCGCGTGGTGGATCTCGACAGCGCCCGTGCGGTTGTGGGAAGCGCCGCGCACGAGGCGGTGGCGCAGCGGATCGCGGAGCGATCCATCACGCTGGTCACGGATTCGCTCGGGCAGATTCCGCTGGGCCGCCTCACGACGGGTGCGCGCGTGTTGTCGGTGACGTACGCAAAGCGGCAGGATCTGGGCGCGGGCGTGACATTCGACAGCGTGCTGCGTGCGGCCTTTCCCGGTCTGCGTTCGGAGTTCGTGAACGCGAGCGACTCCGTACCGGATTTCTGGCGGCTGCTGCAGCTCGCGGATTCCGCGAGCGTGGTGCTGGTGAGCTCGTACGAAGGGGCCGGGTCGGCCGTCTCGAGCATTGCCGCGCCAACGGGGTTCGTCGCGTTCCTGGCGGAGCTGACGCGGCGGGGCGCGCATCCCATCGTCGTATCGTTCGGCAATCCGTATCTGCTGCAGCAGATCCCGGAGGTCCCGGCATACGTGGTGGCGTGGGGCGGATTTCCGGTGTCGCAGCGGGCGGCGGCGCGCGCCGTGCTGGGGCAGGCGCCGATCACGGGGCGGCTGCCGATCAGCATTCCGCCCGTGGCGCGGCTGGGCGCGGGCGAGATGCGTCCGCTGCTCACGAGCGGGTCGGCGCGATCGGGTCGTCCGTAACGCGCCAGCGGGCGGGGTTGACTTTAGTCGCATGTTGTGACTAATTGAGCGCCCATGCCTGCCCGGTCTCCCGCATCCCGGCCGCGTGCCGCGGCGCGTCGCACGGTGCTCTCCGTGGACGTGGTCATCCTGACGCCGCGTGACGACCGCCTGGCGGTCCTCCTGCTGCATGCCGCCGCGCCGCACGGGCGGGAGCGGCGCGCGCTCCCGTGGGATGGCGTGCGCGGCGCCGAGACGCTGGACCAGGCGGCCGCGCAGGTGGCGCGGTCCGCACTGGGCCGGGCGGTGGGGGCGCTCGAGCAGGTCGCGGCCTTCGGTGACCGTCGCAGTCATCCATCCGGAGCGGACGTCTCCGTCGCCTACGTCGCGCTGGCAGCGCCGGATGTGGGGCACGGGCTGGCCGCCGCGCGCGGAGAGCCCGACTGGTTCGCGCTGGATGCGTTGCCGCCGGTCGCCGCGCGGCAGCGCGCCATGATCGACGCGGCGGTGCGCGCGGTGCGAATGCGGCTCGATCACGAGCCGATTGCGTTCCGGCTGCTGCCGTCCACTTTCACGCTGAGCGAACTCCAGGAGACGTACGAGCTGCTGCTCGAGCGGCGACTGCACAAGGCGAGTTTCCGTCGAGCGCTGCAGGCGGCGCGGCTGGTGGAACCCACGGAGGAATGGCGGAGCGAAGGGCGCGGCCGGCCGGCACAGCTCTTTCGGTACGCGCCCCGCAAGCGCCGGGGTGGCCGGCATGGCGTGCGCTTCGACCGCATGGGCGGCTGACCCGGCCGGGCGCGCACAGATGGCCGCGGCTGAGGGTATGGTGGTGCCGCGACCGGGGGCGCGACCGGGGCGGACGCCTTCCGCCTCAACTCATGGTACGCGCTGCAGGGCCGCAGGTGCCTGGCCCACGAGCTCAGGCGGGTCGAGCGTGTCGAGGTGAGCGTCGCGCATTTCCGCGCTGCCGCCGGGGGAGAGCAGCCAGGCGGCGAAGCAGAGCGCCAGCGCGCGGTGCGGGGCGCGCTCCGGTACGGTCAGTCCGTAGACAATCGGCGCGCCGCGCATCACCACGGTGTCGCCCGGCGTGCTGCCGGCCACGCGAAGGGAGGCGCTCGCGTAGTGCGCGGAGTCGCCGGGAACTCCCAGATTCACCGCCGCCGGAAGACGCTGGAAATGCAGGCCATTGTCCAGCGCATACGACTCGTATGACCAGGCATAATCGAGCGCACCGGAGCGCAGCAGCGAGTCGGGACGGGGACGACCGGGAAACGATGAGAACAGGATCGAGTGCGCGAGCAGCCGCCGAGCGAGACCGGGCTGGTCGTAATACTGCTCGGCGAGCTGCGCGCCAATGACGGCACGGTAGCCGCCAGGATCCTGATTCGGATCGGATCGTCCGGTCCGGACACCCGGGCGCGTGAGCACCTGCCACCAGGTCGAATCACTCATCGCGGCGGCACCCCGTGCATGCGCGCCCTGTACGATGACGAGCGTGTTGCGCGCGAAGCGCGCGTACCAGCGCGCGTACGCCGGCATGAGCAGGCGCGGAATGATCGCATCATCCGCGACTGCGATGAGATCGGGGATCCGCTGGCTGACGGTGAGCTTGCGGGCCTGCGCCACGCTGCCGCCGCTTTCGGCGCGCACGGGCACGCTCGTGCGCGCCGTGAACAGCGCCGCGGCCGCGCCCATGGGGGCCGACAGACTCCCGGCCTCGAAGACGAGAATGGTGTCCCCCGTCGCGCTGCATTGCGCGGCGATCGGGGCTGTGACGCACACACTGGTACCGGCGAGCACAACGAGTGCGGCGAGCACGGCAAGCCGAAGCGATGCCTGCGGCGCCCGTGGTCGCCGCCGAGCCCGCGACAACAATTGCCCGAAGCGCCATGAGAGTGCCATTATCCGTTCCTCCCTTCTGTCTTTCATCCGATGCGCTCGACCCCCGGCTCGCCACGCGCTCCACGACAGTCTCGCTCTTCGGCCCGCCGCCGTACGCGCGCGGTGGACCCCGCGCTGCACGGACACGTCTCGCCCGCGCTCAAGGGGTGGCTGCTCTGGGATGGCGAGTTCGTGATGGGGCCGCGGTACGTGCGCCTGCTCGAAGGCATCGTGCTCCATGGAAGCATCCGCGCGGCGTGCGGTGATCTCGGTCTGAGCTACCGCACGTGTCTCTCGCGGATTCGCCGAATGGAAGACGTCCTGGGCGAGCCGGTGGTGATCACGCAGCGCGGCGGCGCCGAACGGGGCAGCGCCGTCGTCACGCCATTGGGGCGCCGGCTCGTGCGGGCGTATCGCGCCTGGCGGGACGAGATGGAGCGCGCGAGCCGGCGCGCCTTCGCGCGCGCGCTGCGCGACTGACTGCCGCGAGCTGATCCGCATCACCGCTGACTCCGATAGGAAACGCGTTGCACATCGAACCCGATGCGGGTAGGTTAGCCGCGTCTCTTCGCTCGTGCAAACCCGGAGCCGCGTATGCGCCAGGCATCATCGTCGTCCCTTCCGGTGGCGGTCCTGCTGGCCGGCGCGCTCGCTGGGCTGGCCGTGCCGCGCGTCGTGCCGCTCGCCGCGCAGGGCATCGCGGCCGCCGCCGTGGACGGAACGGTGACCGACTCCACAGGTGCCGCGGTCGCGCGGGCGGCGGTGACGCTGCGGCAGCTCGCGACGGGATGGAGCGTGATGCTCACGACGAACGCCGCCGGCCGCTTCAACGTGGAGAACGTTCCGCCCGGCGGGCCGTATCGCATGACGGTGCGCGCGGCGGGCTTCGCGCCGGCGACGCGCGATGATGTGCGACTCGTGCTGGGCCAGCGCTACCGCATCACTCTGGTGCTCGAACGCACGGCGACCACACTCGCGCCGGTGGAGGTCGTGGCCGCGAATCCGCTGCTGAGTGCTGCCCGCACGGGCGCTTCGCATACCGTGACCGATTCGGCCATCCAGCGGCTGCCGCTGCTCGATCGCGACTTCACCGATCTGCTGCAGACCGCGCCGAACGTCGTGGGGACGTCGGTGGCCGGCACGAACAACCGGATGAACAACATCCTCGTGGATGGTGCCACGGACAACGACTTCTTCGGCCTCTCGCGCGGCAGCGGTACGCCCGGCGGCCAGGAGGGCGCGCGCTCGCTGCCGTTGAATGCGGTGCAGGAATTCCAGATCCTGACGGCGCCGTACGACGTGCGGCAGGGCGGCTTCACCGGGGCGCAGATCAATGCCATCACGCGCTCGGGAACGAATACGTTCCACGGTTCGGCGCTCCTTTACTTCCAGAACCAGGCGCTGGCCGGAGCGGGTCCGGGCGGCGTGGGCGCGGCGGACTTCGACGTGTACCAGTACGGCGCCACGCTGGGTGGTCCGATCATCCGGGACCGGCTCCAGTTTTTCATCGCGGCCGAACTGCGCAGCCGGTCCACGCCGGCAGCCGGCGCGCTCATTGCGCCGGGCACCTCGTCGGGCATTCCGGTGGACAGCGCCAATCGCTTCGCCTCGCTGCTCGAGGGCTACGGTATTGATCCCGGGAGCTTCGGCCCCTACTCCACGCGCAATCGCGCGACGAACGTGTTCGCCAAGCTGTCCGCCCCAACCGGTGCGCACGGTCTGCTGGAGTGGTCGTTGAGCTACGCGCACGGCATCACCGAGGATTCCATCGCGCCGGCGCGCGCGGCGGGTGGAGACTACCGCTTCACCTCGGCCGGTTTTGCTCCCGCGGCCACGACATGGTCCACGCGGGCGCGGTGGACGTCGCTCCCTGGCGGCGGCTACTCGAACGAACTGCTGGCCGGCTACTCCACGACGGATGAGCCGCGCAGCGCCAACAGCGATGCGCCGGGCATTTTCGTGAGCGGCGTGGGCGCAGCGGGCGCGCGACTCATTGCCGGCGGCGATCCATCGTCGCAGGCACTCACGCTGACACAGCGCGCCGTGGAAGTCACCGACAATCTCACGCGCACCATCGGCGCGCACGATCTCACGGTGGGTGTTCAGGCGCAGGCGCTGCACTTCGACTTCACGACCTTCCCGAGCGCGGTGGGCCAGTACATGTTCGCGAACCTGGATTCGCTCGCGATCGGCCGGCCGTCCACGTTCATTCGCAATCTCCCGCTGCGACCCGGTGCGCCCACCGCGGATTTCCGCGTCAACCGTCTGGCGCTTTATGCACAGGACCGCTGGAGCGCGACCCCTCGCGTCGCCATTACGGCCGGTGTGCGCACGGACATCACCAGCTTCCCCGACACACCGGTCGAGAACGCCGATCTGGCGGCAAGTCCGCTCGGCGTCAACACGTCACGGTTCATCGGAACGAACGTGCTCTGGTCGCCACGCGTCGGCATCAACTGGAGCGTGCGCGACGGCACCAGTCTCCGCGGCGGGGCAGGGCTGTTCGCGGGGAGTGATCCGTACAGCTGGCTGGCGTTCGCCTATTCCAATACCGGCGCCGACACGCGACTCATCACCTGCCGGGGAGCCGCGGCGCCCGACTTCGTAGCTGATCCCGCGATGCAGCCAGCAGCGTGCACCAGCGGTACGCCGACATCATCCACGCCGGTGTCGTACTTCACGCCGGACTTCAGGATGCCACAGGTGATGAAGCTGTCGCTCGGCGCCGACCAGCGGCTCCCGTGGGGAATGGTGGCGTCGCTCGACGGTGGCTTCGCCTACGGATTGCATTCGCTCTCCATCACGGATGTGAATCTGGGTGCGCCGACCGGCACGTTGAGCGGCGAGGGCGGGCGTGTGATGTACGGAACCATCGGCAGCACGTCGGCCGCGAAGGCGCTGCCCGCGGTCGCGCCCGGCGTGGTCGACCCGGATTTTGCGCCCGTGCTGCGCAACGGGAATCACAGCGGTGACCGGAGCTATTCGATGACGGCGCAAGTGGAGAAGCGGTTCGCCGCCGGCGTGGAGCTGAACGCCGCGTACACGTATACGGACGCGCGCGACTTTCTCTCGCTGCGTGACGCGCAGTCGGTGTCGAACTACGGCTTCGCGCCGCTCAGTGGCACGCTGGATGATCGCACGCTGACCGTGTCCACCTATGATGTGCCGCACAAGATCACGGTGAGCGGGACGGCGAACCTCCCATACGGATTTTCGTTCTCAATGATCTACATCGGGCGGTCGGGCGATCCGTATTCGTACGTGATCAACGGCGACGCGAACGCCGATGGCGTGGGAAACCGCGCCGGCACCTTCGATCGCCAGCTCAACGACATGGTGTACGTCCCCTCAGGGGCTGGTGACATTTCACTCGTGCGCGACGTGCCCGCGGCGGGCGGGGGCAGCATGCTCGGCCAGGCGACGAGCGCGGCGTACGACAGTCTCGACGCGTTCATCGCGAGCGATCCATGTCTGCGTTCGCACCGGGGCAGCCTGCTGCCGCGCAACGCATGCCGCAATCCGTGGCAGAATCAGTTCAGCGCCCGCCTGGCGCGACGCATTGCGCTCTCTGGCGGCCAGAGCGTCGAGCTGAGTCTCGACGCGATCAACGTGCTGCATTTGTTGAATGGGAGCTGGGGCAACGTATACGAGACGGGCACACTGGCCGGAGCGGGTACGGAGAACGTCCCGCTGCTCCGCCTGCGTGGCCAGGATGTCGCGAACTCGCGCAACAGCTACGAGCTGACGCTCCCCCAACGCAACGTGGTGAATCCCATCCTGTCGCGCTGGCAGCTTCAGCTCGGGGCGAAGTGGGGGTTTTGAAGGAGTTCCCCGCTCCTCCGCCCCACCCGTGGGAATCGGCAATCGGGAATCGGGAATCGTGGGAATAGGAAATCGGCCTCCCCATTCCCCATTCCCACCATTCCCCATTCCCGATTCCCAAGGGCGGGGCGACAGGGTGGTGGAAGATTGCCGATTCCCAAGGGTGGGGGTGGTGGGGCGTGGAGCCCCCTCAGACCTTCTCCACCTCGGCTGCCTGTGGTCCTTTCTGGCCTTGCACGATCTCGAACTCGACGTGATCGCCTTCCGCCAGGGACTTGAAGCCATTACCCCGGATCGCACTGAAGTGGACGAAGACATCCGGGCCGCCTTCACGCGAAATGAAGCCGTATCCTTTCGCGTCGTTGAACCACTTCACAGTGCCAGCTATGCGAGACATGGTGCCGTACCTCCCCCCGCCGGGGGATCAAACCGTGATGCGCGATCCCGCTCGCGCGATGCCGAGCGCGTCCGTTCGGTACGTTTGAGACGAGACCATGGAACATTCGCAATGTATATGCGGCGTCGCAGGTAAAACCAAGATGGTGCGCGCGCCCTGCGCATTAATGAGAAGAGTCAGACCCTGATGAGACGAGTCTCGTCTCATCAGGGTCTGACTCTACAGGTGCCGGGGACAGCCATTGGGGCTGTCCTGTCTGACCACTACGCCGCGCCGGCGATATAGCGCGCCACTCGGCCGCACGTCGAGCACTTCAACGTTACATGCGATTGCGGCGGAGGCGGAATCGCCGCGGGGTCGCGGAGAATTTCGCCCGAACAGGACGGACAACTCAGTGGCCTACCAGTCCGGTCGTGCGAAATGAGTTGCAGCGCTTGCGCCGGGTTGTAGGTGGCCGGTCGTGGCTTACGCATGGAGCCCTCCAGAAAAAACCAGGCGCCCTTCGGCCGGATAGGGCGCCGATATCTGACAGGCGAGCAGTCCACCTGTGCAAAAACATACTTTCATTA
>Ga0157370_10002204_pt1 | contig 23784 bp, 19 predicted proteins | sample C35metaG_FD_113463 | JGI IMG/M metagenome (GOLD analysis project Ga0157370, IMG submission 113463) | Corn rhizosphere microbial communities from Kellogg Biological Station, Michigan, USA - C3-5 metaG | ecosystem: Host-associated > Plants > Roots > Rhizosphere > Soil | place: USA: Michigan...
AGCGGCCTCGGAGACGTAGACCATCGTGCCGTACGCGAGCACCGTCACGTCGTTGCCTGCACGGAATACGCGCGCCGACTCGAGCGGCACCGTGTAGTAGCCGTCCGGGACCTCGCCGAGCGGATGCCTGGACCACGGGACGATCGGCCGGTCGTGGTGGCCGTCGAACGGCCCGTTGTACAGGCGCTTGGGCTCGAGGAACATCACCGGATCGTTGTTCTCGATCGACGCGATGAGAAGGCCCTTGGCGTCGTACGGGTTCGACGGCATCACGGTACGGATGCCGCACACGTGCGTGAACAGCGCTTCGGGACTCTGGCTGTGCGTCTGTCCGCCATAGATGCCGCCCCCGCAGGGCATCCGGACGGTGATCGGCGCCGTGAAGTCGCCGGCCGAGCGATAGCGCAGCCGCGCGGCTTCGGACACGATCTGGTCGGATGCCGGATAGAAGTAGTCGGCGAACTGGATCTCCGCCACGGGGCGAAGGCCGTACGCGCCCATGCCGACCGCGATGCCGACGATTCCCCCTTCGGAGATCGGCGTGTCGAACACACGCGACGTGCCGTATTTCGCCTGCAGGCCCTCGGTGCAGCGGAACACGCCGCCGAAGTTGCCGACGTCCTCGCCGAACACGACGACGTCCGGGTCGCGCTCGAGCATCACGTCCATCGCGGAGCGCAGCGCCTGGATCATGGACATCGCAGGCATGCTAGATCCCGAGCTCGCGTCGTTGCCGCACCAGGTGCGACGGCATCTGCTCGAAAACGTCCTCGAACATCTCGCGAGGCGGGAACACGTGTCCGTCGGCGAGCGAGCCGGAGCGCTCGGCTTCCTTCTGCGCCGCGACGACTTCTGCCTCGACCTCCTGCTGCAGCGCCGCGTGGTCCGCCTCCGACCACGCGCCGCGCGCGATCATGTGCCGCTTCAGCCGCTCGATGGGGTCGCCGAGCGGGAAGCGCTTCCAGTCCTCGGCCGGTCGATACTTCGTGGGATCGTCCGACGTTGAATGCGCACCGGCACGATACGTGATCCATTCGATCAGCGTGGGTCCGAGATTGGAGCGCGCGCGCTCGGCGGCCCAGCGCGACACCGAGTAGACCGCGAGGAAATCGTTGCCGTCCACGCGCAGCGACGCGATGCCGCAGCCGGTACCGCGGGCCGCGAAGGTGGTCTGCTCGCCACCTGCAACGTATTGGAACGACGAGATCGCCCACTGGTTGTTCACCACGTTCAGGATGACGGGCGCGCGATACACGTGCGCGAACGTGAGCGCGGTGTGGAAATCGGCCTCGGCGGTGGCGCCGTCGCCGATCCATCCCGATGCGATGCGCGTGTCGCCCTTGATGGCGGACGCCATGGCCCAGCCGACGGCCTGGATGAACTGCGTGGCCAGATTGCCGGAAATGGAAAAGAAGCCCAGCCGCTTGAACGAGTACATCACGGGCATCTGGCGGCCCTTGATCGGATCGCGCTCGTTCGACAGGAGCTGGCACATCATCGGGACGATGGGCGCCTCGTCGCGCGCGAGCAGGAGGCTCTGCTGGCGATAGGTGGGAAAGCACATGTCGCCATCCTGCAGCGCCATGGCGTGCGCGGTGCCGATCGCTTCCTCGCCGAGGCTCTGCATGTAGAACGACAGCTTCTTCTGCCGCTGCGCGACCAGCATGCGCGCATCGAACACGCGCGTGCGGATCATGCCGCGCAGTCCCTTCTTCAGGAACGCGGCATCGACGTCGGGAGCCCACGCCCCGACCGCCCGGCCGTCGTCGTCGAGCACGCGCACGAGCGCGTACGCGAGGTCCGCGGTGGCGCGCGGGGCCGTATCCACCGGCGGCTTGCGCACCTCGCCCGCGGGCGACAGGTGCAGATAGGAGAAGTCGGTGCGATGGCCCGGGCGGCCGGCCGGCTCCGGGACGTGCAGCCTCAGGGCTCGCTGGTCGTTCATCGTGGGTCTCTCGCGTGCGCTTCGTGGCCTTCGATGCACCTGCCGCGCCGTGGCGGCATCATAGCGCGGCGGGCTTTCGCGGTCGGACGGCGCGCGCCCGAGCAAGCGGCTGCCGCATCAGTCCGCGGGATGCGCCTGTGCGGTCGCAAATTGTCCCCACACGGCGACGAACAACGCCGCGACGACCGGACCCACAACGAAGCCGTTGAACCCGAACAGCGCGATGCCGCCGAGCGTGGAGATGAGCACGACGTAGTCGGGCAGCTGCGTGTCCTTTCCGACCAGGAGAGGACGCAGGAAGTTGTCGACCACGCCGATCACCAGGGTGCCGAACGCGAGGAGCGCGATGCCCTTCCACAGGGCGCCGGCGAGCAGGAAATAGACGCCGACGGGCCCCCAGACCAGGATCGAGCCGACGAGAGGCAGCAACGACAGCACGGCCATCAACGCACCGAGCAGCAGCGCGGCGGGAACGCCCGCCACGGCCAGCGCCAGGCCGCCGAGGAACCCCTGCACCAGCGCGATCACGAGGTTGCCCTTGACCGTCGCGCGGATGACCGACGCGAACTCACCCGACAGCTCATGCTTGTATTCGCCGCGCAACGGCAGCGCCCGGTCGATGGTGGCGCGCAGGCTGTCGCCGTCGCGCAGCAGGAAAAACAGCAGATAGAGCATGATGACGATGTTCAACAGGAAGTCGAGCGTGTTCTGTCCCAGGCTCAAAGCGCTTCCGGCCATGTTGCGGCTCAGCGCGAGCGCGGCGGCGGACAGCGCATCCTTCAACGCCGACAGGTCACCGAGTCCCACCAGGTCGAGGCCTTTCAGCATCCAGGCCGGAAGCGCGTCGAGCATCGACTGGAAGAACGTGCCGAAGTCGGCCGCCTGCGCCGTGACGTTCTGGTACACGAGCGTGCCTTCGCGGATCAGCGCGGCGATCAGCAGAGCCAGCGGCACCACCCCGAGGACGAGGCAGACGATCACCGTCGCAGCGGAGGCCAGCGTGCGCCGGCCTCGCATGCGCCCCAGGATGCCGCGATAGATGGGCTGGAGCATGATGGCAAGGATGCTCGCCCACAGCATCGCGCCGAAGAACGGCCAGACGATCCACGCGAACGCGATCGACACGCCGGCGATCAGCAGCAGAAACATCCACCGCTGGATGTCGGCGCGTTGCATGCACCCTATCTATCACAGCTCCACGCTGACCGGCGCATGGTCGCTCCAGGGCAGGCGATCGAGGATCGAGGCTGCACGAACGCGCGGAGCCAGATCCGCGGACACCACCACATAGTCCACGCGTGCCGCGTCCAGACCGCGGCTGCGCGGGTTGAACCAGCTGTATGCCCGCGTTGCGGGATGGTGCGCGCGCCATACGTCGACGAAGCCCTCGGCGTCGAGCCGATCGTTGAGCTCGGCCCTCGCAAGCGCATGGGGCGACTCCGTCCGCAAGCGCGGGTGCGTGTCCTGCGCGGTGCGCGAGACGTTCCAGTCGCCCGCGATGATGACGCCGAACTCGCGCCGAAGCGCGCGGCCGAGGTCCAGCACGCAGGCCTGGAAACGGCGCTTGAACGCGTGGCGGTCGCCGACGACTCGCCCGTCAGGCTCGTAGTACGGCTTCGCGATGCCGTTGACCGCGTACACGTTCACGACCGCGAGCGCACCGCGACGAACCACGACGACGCGTCCCTCGAGGTCCCAGTCGGGCACCTGCGCGCGCCAGCGTCCCTTCACGTAGGTGGCGACGCCGTACATGCGCCCGCCGCGGAAGGTCACGTTGCGAGGATCGCGGGGAAGCGAGTGATGGCAGCGATAGCCTGGAATCGCATGCTCCAGCGCGTGGACGGCCTCGGCATCGTGTCGTCGAACACGCAGCTCCTGCAGACAGAGAACGTCCGGCGACCCGAGCTGCTGCACGATGCCCCGCAGCTCGCCGATGCAGCGCATCGCATTTTCGACGTTCCACGAGACGAGCCGCATCGAAGCAGCGCTGCGGGTATACCGGCGGAGGGGCTACAGCCGAACGGTGTCGAGCAGCGCCAGGAGCCGCTCGCGCTGGCGCTCGGACGTCATGGGATATGTGGCCAGCCATGCGCGCGCCGAAAATGCCGGCCGCAGTGTGCGGACCTCGTCGGCTTCCCACTGTGCGGCGGCAACGTCACCGCTCGCCGCGAGCGTGGCGGCAAGAAAGACGCGCGTCTCGACGTCCGCGGGATTGCGCTCGGCCGCCGCACGCAGATTCACGAGCGCCTGCTCGACGTCGTTTTCGAAGAAATATGCACGCCCGAGCAGCAGGAAGTAGAGATAGCCGGCATCGGGATTGAGTCGCATCGCGGTGCGGATCAGTGGAATGGTGTCGCCCGGCCGGCCGCCGTACGTGCGCACGCCGCCGAGCAGCGCGTAGGCGTCCGCGAACGACGGATCGAGCTCGATGGCGCGCCCCAGCACCTCGGCGGAGGCGCCGAGGCGACGTGCCTGCGCGTGCACGAACGCGAGCGCCCACAGCACGCGCGGATCGTCGGGATCGATCTGGCGCGCGCTTTCGGCGAGCGCCGATGCCCGGTCGAGCGACGACGGCGCGGGGGCGCCCAGACGGTCGTCCATGGCATACGTCATGGCGAGGCTCGCGTAGGCGCGGGCGAACCGGGGATCGAGCGCGATGGCCTGGCGATACAACGCGCGCGCCGCTTCGTTGTCCTCGCGCGTGCGCGCGAGGAACATCGCCTGACCGTGCTGGAACGCGTCGTATGCCGCAAGGCTGCGGGTATACCGCCGTGCAACGCGGCGTCGCTCGGCGTCGTCGATCCGGGCGGGCAGCACGGCGAGCACGCGGCGCGCGATCTCGTCCTGCAGTGCGAACAGATTGTCGTACGCCTGCTCGAAGCGCCCGGCCCAGAGCTGGTCGCCCGTCACCGCGTCGGTGAGGAAGACGTTGATGCGAACGACACCGCTGTCCTGCTGAACCGAGCCCGAAACGCTGTACCGCAGGTCCGGGCGCGTCGAGTGGCCGTGCTCGCTGCGTACGACGCGCAATTGATGCGCGCGCGACAGATCGCTCGCGAGGTCATCGGTGATCCCGGCTGCGACATACGAGCGTCCGTCGAGGCCGAGGTAATCGAACGGCTCGACGGCCACCGGTATGGGCGATGCGATCGCGTCCGCGCGACGCTCGGCATCGATCGGATCGCCCGCCGGCTGCGCGGTGAAGATGATCAGGCTCGCGGCGAGCGCGGCGGCCGCGAGTCCGCCCCATAGGAGCAGCCACCTGCGGCGCGTTGCGCCGCGAATCGCGGGCGCGGACGAGGCGGCTTGCTCCGCGCGCACCTCCGCGGGCATCACCGGCGCAATCAGCCGATAGCCGCGCTTGGAGACGGTTTGAATGTAGCGGGGGTTGCGCGGGCTGTCGCGCAAGGCGCGGCGCAGCTTGATCGCGCACTGCGTCAGCGCTTCCTCGCCGACGATCGTTCCCGCCCAGAGCGCTGCCAGCATCTGGTCGCGGGCGACGACCTCGCCCCTGTGCTCGGCGAGCAGCATCAGCAGATCCATCACCTTCGGCTCGACGCGCACAGTCTCGCCAGCCCGGCAGAGCCGATTGCCCTGCCGGTCGACCGTCCACTCGCCGATTCGGATCGCGCCGTTCACGGAAGCTGTCCCGAACCGCTGATGATGCGAGCGATCGGGGTCGTCGGAAAATCATAACCGTTTCGTCGGGACGCGTGTCGACCGGCCGTGCATCAATGAGGGCGTCCAACCAAGGAGGTCGCTCATGTTCCGGATGATCATCGCGCTGCTCACCCTGGCGTTCGCCACGCCCGCTCTCGCCGCGGGTCCCGCACTTTCCATCAAGCCGATCGCCGAGAAGAAAGTCGAGTCGCTGCCGCCCGGTACGTTGCACTGGCGCATCGAGACGTTTCCCTCGCGCGATGCGGCGCAGGCGGCCGCCGGCCCCTGGTCCCTCGTCGCCGAAGCCGACGGCCGCGTGTGGCTGTTCACGCTCGCCGGCGCCGCAGACACCGCCGCCAGCGGCACGCCGGTGGCGGAGGTGGGGCCGATACCGCGCGTGACTGCGCCGCAGTATCTGCTGCGCATCAACGAAGCGACCGGGGCGCCGGGAAGTGCAACGGCCGTGCACTCGCATCCCGGGTCCGAGGCGTTCTACGTGCTGTCCGGGGAGCAGAGCATCCGCGGGCCGGACGGCGTGCTGCGCATCGCGGCCGGTGGCGCGTCCGCGGGACGCGGCGCGGACGTGCCGATGCAGGTCTCGAGCAGCGGCTCGCAGGATCTGCACGCGCTCGTCATGTTCGTGATCGACGCCACCCGGCCGTTCTCGGCGCCCGCGACGATGCCCTAGCGCGTCGACATCAACGCACGGCAGGCGGCGGGACGCCGCCCGGTCCGGCGCCCTGCGAGCGACCCAGCTCGCGGGCGATGATGCGTTGCGTCGCGATCGCGTCACGCTCCGCCTGCTCGCGCGTTCGATTGTCCGCCGACACGGCGCGCGGCGGCTCGACGCGAGGCCTCGCGCTGCGTTTGGCCATCCGCGTCTCGCGGCCGCCTGGAACGCCGGCGGGCGATTCCGTTGCCGCCGGCGCCTGGGCCGCGGTCGCCGATGTCGCTTCAGTGTGCGGCGGCGCCGTGGTACCGGTGGTGGATGCGCTCGCGTCACGCGGGTTCGTTTCGGTTGCGCGCGCGTTCGCGTCGGGCGCAGACACGGTTGCATCACCGGGAGGCGCGCTCTGCCGAGGGGGTCCGGCGGCGTCGGGCGCACGCGCGGCATCCACGGCCGGCGCGGCCGCCTCGGATGCAGGTGCCGTGTCGCCGGCAGGCGCGGTTGCATCGGATGCAGGGCCGTTTGTATCGGCAGCCGGCGCAGCGAGGGTCGGTTCTTTGTCGCTCGACGCCGCGGCAGGCGTCGACCCGGTCGGCGCCTGCGCGTCCTGTGTGGGCCTCGTCTCGTGCTGCGCGGGCGGCGCGGGGGATGCGGCCGGCACGGCGCTTTCCGTCGGCGCGGCGGCCGGCACGTCGGCGCCTTTGCCCGGCGATGCATCGGGCTTCATCGGATTCAGCGAGGTCCAGGCCACCGCCGATACGATGCCGACGAACGCGAGGCTCACCAGCGCTCCACGCACGCGGCTGGGCTGCCACCGCGCCGCGTGCGCGTGAAGCGGTCGCGATGGCGCGTCGCTGTCGATCGGACCGGACGTCTCGCTCTCCACGGGGCCGGGCGTGAACGTGAAGTCGCGTGAAGGCACCGGGTGCTCGCCGGGGCTGCGTGGAACCCACGCGGTGTCCGGGCCATGGGCGTCCGCGTGCTCGAGGCGATCGGCGAACGCCACCGGCACGGCGCCGCCCGGAGCTGCGGCATGCACCTCCGCAACGGCCATCTCCAGCGCCGGCTCGGGAACTTCAGCGTCCGCGCTCTCGTGGAGCGGCGCGCCGCAGGCGGCGCACCGCGCGTCCGCGAGATTGTTGACCGCTTCGCATTGCGCGCACGGCACGAGGTTCAAAGGCGATCCGCATTCGTTGCAGAACTTCGAGCCTTCGGGATTGGGATGACTGCAGAAACGGCAGAAGAGGCTGGACATCGCGCTTCGGATACGGAGTTTGCACGGGGCTCCGGACGAGACCCCGGCGCCGCTGCTGCATACCTTAAGCCCGTCGCGCGGCGGCGTCCAGCACCACGGCAGTCACGATGCCTTGTCGCCGAGCCAATGCGAGGATCGCGTGGTCTCGCCGCTCGCGAGGTATCGCTTCGCGCGGCGCTGGATCTCGCGGTCCGACACGCTGGCGCGCTCGTGCTGGCGCAGGTGCTCGACCCAGGATTCGTCCATGAACACCTCGACGAAACGCGCCGGGTCCTCGGAGTCGTGGAACAGCTGCCAGAAGTATGCGCCGTTGCGCCTGCGCATCTCGCGCACGCCCTGCATGGCGTCCACGAACTCCACGCGCTTGTCGGGCTGGATGCGGTAGTCGATGGTGACCATCACCGGAACGTCGGGCTCGGGATTTTCCGCCAGCACCGGCATCGGCCAGTCCATCGCCGGCTTGAAATCGAGCACCTGGTGTTCGCCGAGGCGGTAGCGCGACGTGAGGACAGTCGCGACGACCATTCCAGCCGCTGCGATCGTGAGGGCGGTGGGGATGCCGACGCGCGTTGCCACCTGTCCCCACAGCACGCTGCCGACGGACATCCCGCCCATGAACACCATGACGAACGCGGCGAGGCCGCGCGCCCGAACCCACGGCGGCAGCGTCATCTGCGCCGCCACCTGGAGCGCGGACAGGATGGCGATCCACGCGACGCCCGTTGCCAGCATGGCGATCGCCAGCACGGCGATGCTCTGCAGATAGGCGAGCGCCACCGCTGCCAGCGCGAACAGCACCGTCGCGCCGGCAACGACCGTGTCGCGCGACAGCTTCGCGCGCACGCGCGGCAACACCATGGCGCCCCCGACCGCGCCGATGCCGATGCAGGTCAGCAGCAGGCCGTACGTCTCGGGCCCGCGGCCGAGCTCGCGGCGCACGATGAGCGGGAAGAGCGACCACGTCGCGCTCGCGAAGATGAAGAACGCGACCGCGCGCACGAGCACCACCTGCAACGAGCGCGTGTGCGCGACGAACCGCATGCCGATCCGGATGGCGCTCACGAACCGTTCGGCCGGCAGCGTGCTCTTGCGATGCTCGCGGCGCCAGCGTGCAAGCACCAAGAGGATGCCGATGTAGGACAGCGCGTTGAGCACGAAGACGAGCCATGGTCCCACCGCCGCGACCAGCACGCCCGCGATGGCGGGCCCGACGGCGCGCGACACGTTGATCGCGATGCTGTTCAGCGCGACCGCGGAGGCGAGCTCCTCGTTCGGCACGAGGTCCGGCAACACGGCCGACCAGGCCGGCATGATCACGGCGGCGCCGACGCCGAGCGCGCACGTGAATCCGAGAAGCGCCCACGCGGTCATCATGCCGAGCCACGTCAGCACCGCGAGCGTGCCCGCGATGACGAGCAGATATACCTGGGCGGCAATCAGCAAGCGGCGCCGATCGATGATGTCGGCCAGAGCACCGGCGGGTAACGCCAGCAGCATCATCGGGATGCTGTCCGCCGCTTCGACGAGCGCCACCATCGAGGGCGAGGACGACAGCGAGGTCATGAGCCAGCCCGACCCGACGTCCTGCATCCAGCTGCCGACGTTGGACACGATGGTCGCCAGCCACAGATTGCGGAACAGCGTGTAGTGCAGCGGCCTCCATGCCGACGCGACGGCGGCCTGCGCCATGGCTACCCGAGCTCCATCGCCACGCCGTCGACGTAGCACCAGCTCCATGTCTCGCCGCGCTCGAGCGACGTGATGATCGGATGGTGCGTCGCGTGGAAGTGCTTCGTCGCGTGCTTGTTCTTGGACGAGTCGCAGCAACCCACGTGCCCGCACGTGAGGCAAAGGCGCAAGTGCACCCAGGTATCGCCCATCGCGATGCATTCCTCGCAACCCGCGCTCTTCGGGGCGTCGGTGACGACGTATCGCAGGTGATTGCACCGTCCCGGCATGGAAGCGACCTCAGTGCTCGCTTGCGAGGTACTGATGGATGAGGGCGACGACCGCGGCGCCTTCGCCGATGGCGCCGCCGACGCGCTTGACCGATCCCGCGCGCACGTCACCCACCGCGAAGACGCCGGGGACCGTCGACGCGAGCGGTGCCATCGCGCCGTTGGCGCCGAGCGTCGAGCACGCCTTGCCCGTCAGCACGAATCCTTTCGCGTCGCGCGCCACGTCGCAGCCGTCCAGCCATTGGGTTTCCGGCTCGGCGCCGACGAACAGGAACACGTGACGGATGTCGCTGCGCTTTTCGGCATCGTCGCGGCTGCAGCGCCACGTGATGCCCTCCAGGGCGCCGGCTTCGTCGCCGTGCAGCGCGACGAGCTGCGTGTGCGTATGCAACGCGATGTTGCCGGTCGCCTCGATGCGATCGATCAGATAGCGCGACATCGTGGCGGCGAGTCCGGGCCCGCGCACCAGCATATGGACACTCGACGCGTGCGCGGCGAGGAATACGGCTGCCTGGCCGGCGGAATTTCCGCCGCCCACGAGCACGATGTCGCTGTTCGCGCACATCTTCGCTTCGAGCGCCGAGGCCCAGTACCAGACGCCGCGGCCCTCGAATTCCGCGAGGCGCGGAACATCGGGCCGACGATAGCGTGCGCCGCTTGCGATCACCACGGCGCGCGAGCGAAAGCGGCGGCCGTCGGTCAGCGTGACGCCGAGCTCGCCACCCGGTCCGGCGCGGCTGCAATCGAGCGCCGCGGCCTGAGCGGGAATGAGAACTTCGGCGCCGAACTTCTGCGCCTGCACGAACGCCCGCCCCGCGAGCGCCTGTCCGGAGATGCCCGTGGGGAATCCAAGGTAGTTCTCGATGCGCGCGCTGGCACCCGCCTGTCCGCCGAAGAAGCGGCAATCCAGCACCATGACGCGCAATCCCTCCGACGCCGCGTACACGGCTGTTGCGAGCCCGGCGGGTCCCGCACCGACGACGATGACGTCGAAGAGCACCTCGTGCGCCGATGCGTCGAGCATGCCGAGGCAGCGGCCGAGCGCAGCTTCCGTGGGGTCGAGGAGCACCGCGCCGTCCGGGCACACGGCAAGCACCGTGTCGGCCGAAGCGCCGTACTGTTCGGCGAGCGCGGCGGCCACGGCATCCTGCGCGGCCTCGATCACTTGATGCGGATGCCCGTTGCGCTTGAGGAACGTCTGCAGGCGCAGCAGCGTGGGCGATCGTGCGTCGCCGATCAGCACCGGTCCACCGGTGCCCGCCTCGATCAGCGTGACTCGCCGCAGGATGAGCGCGCGCACGATGCGCTCGCCGAGCTCGGCTTCCGCGATGATCAGCGCGCGAAGCTGCTCGGGTGGAAACAGCAGCGTCTCGGCATCCTGCGCCGCGTAGGCGTCGACCAGCGCATGGCGTCCGGAGAGCTGCGACACCTCGCCGATGAACTGGCCGGCGCCGCGCGACCAGAGCGGCGTGACGCGGCCAAGGCCGTCGCGCTGCGCGATGGTGACCCAGCCGCTCAGCACGACGAACATGCCGGGCGCCGGCGCGCCGGCGGTGAACAGGGATTCTCCGCGCGCGTAGCGACGCACCGTGCCGAAGCGCCGGATGCGCGCGATCTCGGCGTCGGACAGCTGCGGAAAGATCTGATCGCGCCGATTCGCGAGGCTGCCCGGCATGTCCCGGAGCGCAGCAGGCTGCGAAACCGCCATCGCTACCCCCGGCCCGCCGACTCCGCCGAACGGCTCGCCTCGAACAGGAACCAGACGCGCCGCTCCGCTTCGTCGATCCACACCTCCAGCATGCTCGTCGTCGCCACGTCCTCGTGCTCGTCACAGACGCCGTGCGCCTCGCGCATGCTGGCGATGAGCTGCATGTTGTCCTCGCGCAACTCGGCGAGCATGTCGAGCGGCGTGACGTAGTCCGCGTCGTTGTCGCGGATACGCTGCAACCTCGCGATGTCGCCGATCGAATGCAGCGTCCTGCCGCCCAGCTTGCGCACGCGCTCGGCGATCGGGTCGGCGGTGGCGTAGATCTGGTCGGCCTGCTCATCGAGCAGCAGGTGGTAGTCGCGGAAATGCGGCCCCGACACGTGCCAGTGGAAATTCTTCGTCTTCATGTACAGCGCGAAATGATCGGCGAGCAGTGCGTTGAGCGCGCCGGTGATGTCGCGCCGTGCGTCCGCGCCGAGGCTGGTCGGGGTGCTGAGCGGCGCGCTGCGGCGCGATGCGGCGGTGTCCTTGGGCATGTCGATTCTCCGGAAGGTCGACGGCAATTGGCGAGTCGGGCGGCCTTCAGCGCTCTCGCGCCGAACCATGCCGACACACCGCCAGCATACGCGTCTTCCGCACGCCGGATTGTCACGATCTTCCGGTGAGTCGTCCGCGACGAATCACGCGTGCCGGCCCGTCGTGATGCTTGCGCAGCGTTCGCCGCACGAAGCCGGGCGCGTGAGTCCGCTCCGTCCGCCCCGCACAGGCGCCGGTGCCCTTTCGCGAGCGTCAACGCGTCAGCGCGACGCCGTCGCCACGCAACACCACGCGACGCCGCTCGGTGGCTGGTACGACGACGCGCATCGTGTCGTACGGCAACGCGAACGCCCCCGTCCTGCGCGCCGAGACCACGATCTCGCGGCGCGTGCTCGCGACGCGCAGCTGCACCTGCGCGAACTGGCCGTTGCGATAACCGAATCCGATGCCGTCATCCTCGTAGAGCGTGAACGAGCCTTCACCGGACGGGCCCGCATGCACGCGAAGCTGGCGTGAAGGCTCGTCGTGCAGCCGCGAGAAGTCCACCGTATCGGTGACGGGGATGATCGTGTCGTCGGGCACGAGCAGCGGTATGCGCTCGAGCGGCGCATCGACCTCCGCGACGCCGCCCGCGGGGTGCCGCTCGCCGGACCAGAAATCGATCCAGCCCTGCGGCCCTTTCGGCAGGTACACACGCCGACGCCGCTGCCGCGGCTCGACGACGCTCGCCACCAGCAGGCCCGGACCCAGCATGAAGTCGTCGGTGTCATCGAACGCGCGCGGATCGCCGTCGAAGTCGTAGAAGAGCGGCCGGATCAGCGGCACGCCGCCCGTCGCGGCTTCGCGATAGAGCGTGTACAGATAGGGCATCAGGCGATAGCGCAGGCGAATCGCATCGCGGATCGCAGGCAGCGCCGAGCGGTGCAGCCAGGGCGTGTTGGTCTCGCCCCCGGCTTTCCAGGAATTCATGATGAAGCGCGGACTGAATGCGCCGCTCTGCGTCCAGCGGATGAGAAGCTCCGGATCGGGCACGGGGCCGGCGAATCCGCCGACGTCGTGGCCGGTGTTGAACAGGCCCGACAAGCTCATGCCGAGCCCCATGCGGATGTTCCAGCGCAGCGTGTGCCAGCTCGTGGTGTTGTCGCCGGACCACGTCTGCGCATACCGTTGAATGCCCGGCGGACCGGCACGCGTCACCGTGTAAACGCGCTCGTCGGGCCGATGGCGCGCCTGCGCCTCGGCCGTCGCGCGCGTCATCAGCAGCGCGTGCAGCGGCCGCGAACGCTGGATCCACAGCGGATCGCCGAATCCGTGCGACGAGCCGTAGTCGTCCCACACCTCGTACTCGTTGTTGTCGTTCCAGCCCGCGTCGATGCCGTAATCGAGGACCTCGCGCGCGAGGCTCCGCTGCCACCACGACACGCCGGCGGGGTGGGTGAAGTCGACCTGCGCGCCTTCGCCGTCCCAGAACTGCACGACGCACGGCGCGCCCGTGCGCGCGTCGCGGACGAAGCCGTCGTGCCGCGCGACTTCGATGTACGCCGGATGATCGTCGAGCAGGCACGGCTTGAGATTGACCACCGTGCGCAGGTTGCTCTGCGCGAAGCGCTCGATCGCTTCGCGAGGCTGCGGAAACTTGTCGCGGTTCCACGTGAAGACGTACCGGCGCTTGCCGATGCTCGTGTAGCCCGAGCCGAAATGGAAGGCCGAGCACGGCACGTCGTGGCGTGCGAGCTGCGCGCAGAAATCGGCAAGCCTCGCCTGCGCGTCGGGCGCGTCGGTGAGGCTCATGGCGGTGTTCGCGTAGCCGAGGCTCCACCGCGGACCGAACGCCATGCGTCCGGTGAGCTCGGTGAATCGGCGGACGACGTCCCGGATACGTGGCCCGGCGAACACGTAATAGTCGAGGTCGCCGTCCTCGATCTCGGTGGTGCGATAGAGGCCGTGGTAGTTGTCGTGCTCGCAGCCGAGGTCGAACGTGGCGGGCGCGAGCGTGTCGTAGAACTGCCCGAACGCGATGCCGGTCGTGGCGTCGCGCTGGATGAGGAACGGCCAGTGCTTGTACAGCGGGTCCGACGTTTGCGCGTCGTATCCCAGCGCGTCGAGCGCGAGGGTGCGAAATCGGCGCCCGTGCTTGTCGAGCGGCCCCGTCTTGTCGCCCAGCCCGAAATACTGGTGCGACGACGATCGCGCGGTCGAGTGGCGAACGACGCCGGTGCGCGCGCTCCATTGGTACGCGTGCGTGGGACGGTCCTCGGCGAATGTCGTGCCCGCGGCATCCTCGAAGCGCAGGGCGAACGGCGCGACGCGCACCCGCAGCGTCATGGCGCGCGTTCGCACAGCGACTTCGTGCGTCCGCACCTCGACGTCGAAGCGGGGCACGTCGAAGCCCGACACATCGAGGCGGTCCCTGCCTTCCCACGGCGCGTCGCCGGCGCCCGGCGCGATCGCCCACGTGCGGGGCTCGCGCAGGCCGCCCTCGGGAATCAGCACGACGCGCATCACGTGATCCGAAAGCGCGAAGATGCGGCATTGCCATCCCGCGTCGAGCGTGAGCGCGACACCGGTCGACGTGTGGCCCGCCAGCGCGGCGCTCGCGAACGGCTGCATGCGTCAATGCTCCGTCAGCGCCGGTGCGTCCTCGGTCCCCGAGAAGAGGTGCAGCGACGCGACGGGCAGGCGCAGGGCGATCGACTCACCCGCGCGCTGCCCGAGCGGCCCGAGCACCTGGACGGTCAGCGCCTCGCCGCTCGGCAGCCGGCAATAGACGAAGCTGATGCCGCCGAGCTGCTCCAGGCGCTCGACGACGGCCACGACCTCGATCGCGGGCTCCGCCGGTGCATCGAGGCGCACATGCTCGGGTCGGATGCCGACGTGAATCGGCGAGCCGGGGCCGACGGAGGCGCGCGCGCGAACCTCCACCGGCGTTGCGGGCGCCGCCTCGAGCGCGACGTTCATGTGCGCGTCGTCGCGCGCCGTCGCGCTCGCCTTCAGGAAGTTCATCTGCGGCGAGCCGATGAAGCCCGCCACAAAGCGGTTGCGCGGACGCCGATAGAGGTCCAGCGGCGAGCCGATCTGCTCCACGCGCCCCGCGCGCAGCACCACGATCTTGTCGGCCATGGTCATGGCCTCGACCTGGTCGTGCGTCACGTAGATCATGGTGGTGCGCAGGCGCCGGTGGAGCGCGGTGATCTCGGCGCGCATGGCCACGCGCAGCTCGGCGTCGAGGTTCGAAAGCGGCTCGTCGAAGAGGAAGATGCGCGGCTCGCGCACGATCGCGCGACCGATGGCGACGCGCTGCCGCTGGCCGCCGGACAGCTGCGTGGGACGCCGCTGCAGCAGCGCATCGAGCCGCAGCAGCTTGGCGGCCGCCTGCACGCGCTTCTCGATCTCCTCGGCCGGCGTGCGCAGGTTCTCGAGACCGAACGCAAGGTTCTGCCGCACCGTCATGTGCGGATAGAGCGCGTACGACTGGAAGACCATGGCAAGCCCGCGCTGCGCGGCGGGCACGTCGTTCACGCGCTTGCCGTCGATGAAGAGGTCGCCGTCGCTCACCGGCTCGAGCCCCGAGATCATCCGCAGCAGGGTGGATTTGCCGCATCCCGAGGGGCCGACGAACACCACGAACTCGCCGTCGGCCACGTCGAGCTCGACGTCGTGGATCACCGTCGCCGTGCCGAAGCGCTTGCCGATCCGATCGAGCTTGAGGGAGGCCATGCGCGGTCAGCTCACTTGACGCCGGCCGACGCGATGCCGGTGGCGATGTAGCGCTGCAGGAAGGCGAACACCGCGGTGATCGGCAAAAGCGTGATCACCGTCATCGCGAGCAGGTAGTTCCATTGCGTGGTCAGCTCGCCCTGGAACGCGTTGAGGGCGAGCTGCAGCGTGAAATTCTCCGATCGGGACAGCACGATCAGCGGCCACAGGAAGTCGTTCCAGCGCCACATCACCGAGAAGATGGCGAGCACCGCGAGCGCCGGCGCAGACAGCGGAAGGATGATGCGCCAGAAGATGCGCCACTCGCTCGCGTTGTCCATGCGCGCGGCGTCGATGAGCTCGTCGGGAATGGTGAGCATGTACTGGCGCAGCAGGAACACGCCGGTCGGCGTGGCCACGGCGGGCCAGATGACGCCCCAGAGGCTGTTCAGGAGACCGAGTTGCGAGATAACCAGGAAATTCGGCACCAGGATGATCGTGGGCGGAATCATCAGCGTGGACAGCACCATGAGGAAGACCACGTTGTGGCCGGTGAATCGATACTTCGACAGCGCGAAGGCCGCCATCGCGTTGAAGATCAGCGTGATGAGGGTCGCAACGACCGTGATGAAGACGCTGTTCCACAGGTAGCGGCCGAAGGCGAACTTGCCGAAGATCTCGACGTAGTTGCCCCACGCGAATTTCAGCTCGCGCACGCGCTCGCGATCCTTGGCGTCGACCTTGATCTCGTCCTGCGGATGGGCGGGGTCCACCATCGTCGCGGTGAGGCCGATGCGCCGCACTTCGGCGAGCGTGCGCGTCGCGCCGTCCGCGACCTTCACCCGGTACAGCGGCAGCGGGCGATCGTAGCCCGGCACGTTGACTTCGGCCTGGCCATAGGGAAGCAGCTGGGGCGGAAACTCGTTCAGCGCGGCCGGCGTCTTGAACGACGACATCACCATCCACACGACGGGCCCGAACATGAGCAGCAGGCCGAGGACGAGATAGCCGTACGTGAGCCAGTCCGTCCAGTCCGGCGCCGTGCGCCCGCGCGTGCCGGTGAGCAGGGCGCGCAGGCTAGGCATGATCCCGTCCCGCAGGACCGGCCACCGAGCGCCGGGAAATGCGCAGCTGCACGAGCGTCAGCAGGAGCAGCGACACGGCGAGGACGAGGGAGGCCGCGGCGGCGAGCCCGTACTGACGGATGGCTTCCGCGAAGCCGGTCATGTAGATGAACTGGACGATGAACGTGGTCGCGGACCCAGGGCCGCCGCCGGTGAGCACGAACACCTCGTCGAACACCTGCACCGCGCGGATCAATCCCAGCACGAGCACCACGACGAGGCTCGGCATCAGCAGCGGCAGCGTGATGCGCGTCAGGCGCCGCCACGGCGACGCGGCGTCCATCTCCGCCGCCTCGTAGAGGTCGGGCGGGATGGCCTGCAATCCGGCCAGCAGGATGAGCGTATAGAAGCCCATGTGCGCCCAGATGCTGACGAACACGACCCAGAAGAAAGCCCAGTGGCTGTCGGTGAGCCACTCCACCGGCGGCGCGCCGCCGGCGGCGAGCACGGCATTGAGCACGCCGTAGCGTTGCAGCACCCATTTCCAGATCAGCGCCACGACGACCGGCGACAGGAGCACCGGGTAGAAGAACACGCCGCGCCAGAATCCGCGCCCGAGGATCCTGCGATTGAGCACGAGCGCGGTCACCAGCGCGAAGAGCACCATCAGGCCGACCTGCAGCAGCGCGAACTCTGCGGTGTTGTAGACCGCGCGCCAGAAGAGATCCTTGTTGCAGCTCGAAGGATCGAGGTAGCTGCGGCACTCGAACAGCGTCGCGAAGTTGCCGAGGCCGGCGTACGGACGCTGTGAGGGGTAGAGCTGAACGCCCGCGGTGAGGGCGTAGTAGAAGTCGATGACGATCGGCAGGAACGTGAAGAGGCCGAGGATGACGAGGTTCGGCCCGACGAACATCCAGCCGATGCGCGGCACGCCGAGCACGCGCTGCAGCGCGCGCATCGGCGCGTCGACGAGGTCGAGCGCCACGCGGCCCGCCGCACCGGCGACGGACCGCAGCGGCGCGAGGACGGCTTGCACGTCGCGCCTTCTTGTCGTGGGCAGGGCCGCTATTTCTGCGCGGCCTTCACCTGCTCGTCGATGTCGGACGCGATGCGCTTCAGCGCGTCGTCGAGCGAGATCTCGCCGACGATCGCCTGACCGAGGCGCGCAGCCGTCGGGTTGAAGAGCGCGCGGTTGTACTTGTAGCCCTGGATCGCGTACGCGATCGGCGAGAGGTTCGGCACGTCCGCGACGAAAACGTCCAGCGCCGCGCGCGCCGCCGGCGAGACCTTGTAGTCGACGCCCTTCCTGGCAACACCGGCATGCGCCGGGATGTTCTCGGTGCGCGCCATGTATTCGGCGTACACCGGCTCGCTCGCGAGGAAGTCGAGGAATCGTCCCACTTCCTTGGGACTCTTGGTGCGCTTCAGCGCGACGAACGCTGCGCCGCCCGGAATGCCGGTGCAGGCGGCCGGACCGCACGGATCGGGCACCGCGATCCAGTCGAAGTTGCGTCCGATCTGCTTGTCCATGCGGCTGATCTGCCAGCTGCCCGAAAGGTAGAGCACGATGCGCGCATTGGCGAATTCCTCGAACGCGTCGCGATAGGTGTTGCCGCCGACGCCGCCCCAGACCTCCTTCGGCATGGTGCCGTCGCGATTCCAGTCGTAGAACTTCTTCGCCATCGTCCTGAAGCCGTCGTCGATGACGAGGTTGCCCTTGGCGTCGAAGATCCGGGCGCCCATGCTGATCGCCGCGCCGGCGAAGCGATGCCCGCTGCGGTCGAACGCCATCGCGTACGGTGTCTGCGTCGCCTTGGCGACCTTGCGGGTGGCGTCCGCCCATTCGTCCCACGTCGCCTTGGGTCCGGGCAGCGGCACCTTCGCCTGCTCGAACAACGTCTTGTTCACGAACGGGCCGGTCACCGTGAGCTGCGTCATCATGCCGTAGATCCCCTTGTCGGTCGGCGATGGCCGCAGCCACTTGAGCGTCTGTCCGAAATTGGCCTCCCAGTACTTCGGGTCCTTCACGTAAGGCGTGATGTCGAGGTAGAACTTCGAGAGTCCGCCCAGATCCGTGACGCGCGCGATGTCGGGACCTTCGCCCGCCGCCAGCTGCACCGGCAGCTGCTCGACGATGGCCTTGTACGGAACCGTGTCGATGATCACCTTGACGTCGGGGTTCTGCGCCTCGAACCGCTTCGCCAGGTCCTGCGTCACCGCGCATTCGTTGCCGTCGGAGTAGCAGGCGACGCGAATCTCCGCGCCGAGCGTGCCGGCCGCGACCGCCATGGCAGCGAGCGCGAGGATCGGCTGCAGCGAGCGTGCATTCATGCGTTTCTCCTGGGATGGCGCGTCGTGTCGCATTGTATAGCGCCCGCCGCGGCGGCCGGCGAACCGCGGGGCTCAGTACAGGTCCGGAACCGTCATGTCGCCCGGCACCGGATGGCGATGATAGTCGGGGTGGCGAACGCGGCGCGGCAGGTCGACGCCGTTGTGCGCGACGGGCTCGTAGGGCACCTGCTCGAGCAGGTGCGCGATGCAGTTGAGCCGCGCGCGCTTCTTGTCGACCGCGTGCACGACCCACCACGGCGCCTCGGCGATGTGGCTGCGCTGGAGCATCACCTCTTTCGCCTGCGTGTACTCCTCCCAGCGCACGCGCGATTGCAGGTCCATCGGCGAGAGCTTCCACTGTTTCAGCGGATCGTGGATGCGTGCGAGAAAGCGCGCTTCCTGCTCCTCGTCCGTGATGGAGAACCAGTATTTCAGGAGCTGGATGCCCGAGCGAACGAGCATGCGCTCGAAGTCCGGGACCGTGCGGAAGAACTCCTCGTACTGCGCGTCGTTGCAGAAGCCCATGACGCGCTCGACGCCCGCGCGGTTGTACCAGCTGCGGTCGAACAGCACGATCTCGCCCGCCGCCGGCAGGTGCGCGACGTAGCGCTGGAAATACCACTGCGTGCGCTCGCGGTCGTTCGGGGCCGGCAGCGCCGCGACGCGGCACACGCGCGGATTGAGCCGCTGGCTGATGCGCTTGATGACGCCGCCCTTGCCAGCCGCGTCGCGTCCCTCGAAGAGCACTACCAGCTTGTGTCCGCTCGCGAGCACCCAGTCCTGCATCTTCACGAGCTCGCCCTGGAGACGATACAGCGTCTTGAAGTAGCGCAACCGCTCCGCGCGCTCGTGCGACTTCCGCTGGGCGTCGGCGGATCGCGGTCGCGACTCGATGTCGTCGAGATCCATCTCGAGCTCTTCGTCGTAGCTGTCGAGGATGTCGAGGCGCATGCGCTCGAAGATGCGGTCGTGCGCGTTGGCAGCGGCTTCGTCGTCCATGGGCTGTCGTCCTCGCGGGATACGCTTCACCGTGGGGTATGCCGGGCGGGCGCTATTCTAGTCGTGACTCATTGCCAAGGGGGAGCCGCGATGCAGTTCCTGCTGATGATCTACGCCGACGAGTCGGCCGTCGAATCGGCCGGCAACGACGAGGTCGCGCGCACGCTGCGCGAGTACGCCGCCTTCACCGACGCGCTCCAGCGGGCGGGCGCCTACGTCGGCAGCAATCGCCTGCGGGAGACCGGCGCGGCGAAGACCATTCGCGTGCGCGAGGGACGAAGCCGGGTGGTCGACGGTCCGTTCACCGAGACCAAGGAGCAGCTCGGCGGCTACTACCTCATCGACGTCCCCGATCTCGACGCGGCGTTGTCGTGGGCGGAGCGTTGCCCGGGTGCGGCGCACGGCACCGTGGAAGTGCGTCCGGTCTGGCGATCGTGACGGTCGCGTGACGTTCCGGCCTCGTGCGAGGCCGCCGCACGCCGAGGCTATAGTGACGGCTTATGCGCACGAATACCGGTCGGGCGGCCGGCGCATTGGCCGTGCTGTCGATCATCTGGGGCTACAACTGGGTGGTCATGAAGCAGGCGTCGAGCTACGCGGGGCCGTTCCAGTTCGCGGCGCTGCGCACCGTGTTCGGCACGATCGCGCTGTTCGCGATCCTGATCCTTCGCGGCCGATCCTTGCGCCTCGTGGCGCCGGGTCAAACGCTGCTGCTCGGCCTGCTGCAGACCGCCGGCTTCACGGGCCTCAGTCAATGGGCGCTCGTCACCGGGGGCGCCGGGAAGACCGCCGTGCTCGCGTACACCATGCCGTTCTGGCTGCTGCTGCTCGCGTGGCCGATGCTGGGCGAACGCGTTCGCGGCGTGCAGTGGCTTGCCGTTGCGCTGGCCGCGGCGGGGCTCGTGCTGATCGTCGAGCCGTGGCGACTTGCAACCACGCTTGCGAGCGAGATGCTCGCGGTGCTCTCGGGACTGTCATGGGCGGCGAGCGCGATCGTGGCGAAGCGCATGCGCGCGAGTGTCGACGTCGATCTCCTTTCGCTCACCGCGTGGCAGCTGCTGCTCGGATCCGTCGTGCTCGTGGTCGTCGCGTTGCTGGTTCCGGCACCGCCGCTGGAGATCGGCGTGCCGCTGATCCTGGCGGTCGCGTACACCGCACTGCTCGGTACGGGACTCGCGTGGCTGTTGTGGATGTACGTGCTCGACAAGCTGCCCGCCGGGCTCGCGGGCCTGGGATCGCTCGTGATCCCGGCCATCGGCGTGCTGGCGGCATGGTTGCAGCTCGGCGAGCGACCCCATACATCGGAGCTGCTCGGCATGACGCTCGTCGCCGCGGCGCTGGCACTCCTCGCCGTCGGCGGGCCCCGGCAGGACGAGGCAGGCCGTGCCGCGACGGCATGAAGTGCACGCCATCCATCGCCAAGGACGCATGAAACCTGCTGCGCAATCGAACTCCGGGGTGCCTTCGCGCGTTGCACCGCGACGACCCCAGCCCGGCATGCCGCCCGGCGGCAATCCCGCCGGCAGCGCGCCGCCCGGCATGCCGCCGCGCAGGATGTGGCTGTGGTTCGCCGCGGTCCTGCTGCTCAACTTCCTGATCGCGCGATTCTTCCTGCCCGGTCCGGAGGCGCCGCTCACGGTGCCCTACACGCTCTTCAAGGACGAGGTGGCGAAGCACAACGTGCAGGCCATCTATAGCCGTGGCGACACGATGACCGGCCGCTTCGCGAAGCCGGTGACCTTTCCGCCGGCGCCTGCGCCCGGCGCGCCGAAGAGCGAGCAGCCTTCCGTGCCCGCCGCCCCCAAGGGCGCGCCGGGACACGGGCCGCCGCGCACGTCGCAGAACTTCATCACGACGCTTCCGGCGTTCGTCGGCCCGGGACTCGAGCAGTTCCTGATCGACAACGGCGTGGAGATCAGCGCCGAGCCGATCGGCGAGCAGGGCAATCCGTGGTCGACGCTCATCTTCGGCTTCGGTCCCGCGCTGCTGTTGATCGGGTTCTATTTCTGGATGTTCCGGCGCGCGTCGCAGGGCGGCGGCATCGGCGGCGGCGTGTTCGGATTCGGGCGCAGCCGCGCGCGGCGCTATGATCAGGAAACGGGGACGCGCGTCACCTTCAACGACGTCGCCGGCATCGACGAGGCGAAGAACGAGCTCGTCGAGATCGTGGATTTCCTGCGCGACCCGCCGAAGTACACGCGTCTCGGCGGCGCGGCCCCGAAGGGCGTGCTGCTGATTGGCGCACCAGGCACCGGCAAGACGCTGCTTGCGCGCGCCGTCGCGGGGGAGGCGGGCGTTCCGTTCTTCTCGATGAGCGCCGCCGAGTTCGTCGAGATGATCGTCGGTGTAGGCGCGGCGCGCGTGCGCGACCTCTTCAAGCAGGCGCGCGACAACGCGCCGGCGATCATCTTCATCGACGAGCTCGATGCCATTGGCCGCGCGCGCGGGCCGCTTGCGATCGGCGGCGCGAGCGAGCAGGAGCAGACGCTCAACCAGATCCTCACCGAGATGGACGGCTTTTCGAGTCGCGAGGGCATCATCGTGCTCGCCGCGACGAATCAGCCCGACGTCCTCGACAAGGCGCTCCTGCGCCCCGGGCGCTTCGACCGCCGCGTCGTCGTCAACCTCCCCGATCGCGCAGGCCGCGAGGCGATCCTGAAAGTGCACACCCGCAACGTGCCGCTCGCCTCCGACGTCAGCCTGATGGAGCTCGCCGCGGCCACGCCGGGATTCTCGGGTGCGGAGCTGCGCAATCTGGTCAACGAGGCGGCGCTGCTCGCCGCGCGCCGCGCGCAGGACCAGGTGCGCCAGCAGGATTTTCTCGACGCGCTCGAGAAAATCGTGCTCGGGCCCGCGCGCCCGATCCTTCTCACCCGTGCCGACCGCGAGCGCATCGCGTACCACGAAGGCGGCCACGCGATACTCGGCATCGTCGTGCCGGGTGCGGACCCCGTGCATCGCGTGACGATCGTGCCGCGCGGGCAGGCGCTCGGCGTGACGTATCAAAGACCGGATGCGGACCGCTACAACTATCCCGAGGCCTATCTGCTCGCACGCATCGTCGGCATGCTGGGCGGCCGCGCGGCCGAAGAGATCGTGTACGGCAGCAAGACCACCGGCGCGGAGAGCGACATCGAGCAGGCGACGGGCCTCGCGCGTCGCATGGTCACGCGCTGGGGCATGAGCGAGCGCATCGGCATGGTGCAGCTCGCGCCCCGTGACAATCCGTACCTCAGCGGGCCGGAGGGCTACGGCAGCTCGAAGCCCTTCAGCGAAGAGACGGCGGAAGCCATCGACGAAGAAGTACGCCGCATCATCGGCGAGTGTCACGACGAGGCGAAGCGGCTCCTCGCGCAGCACCGCGGCAGCCTCGATGCGCTCGTCAAGGCACTCCTCGAGCGCGAGACGCTGAACGAGCAGGAGATCCTCGAGGTCACGGGATTGAAGCGCGCCGCGAGCCCCGCCGAAGCGATCGTCCCGCCATCCGCGGCGCCCGCTGATTAAGCCGTGACGCCGCGTGCGATGCGACGCGCCCTATATTGCCAGGCGTAGCCGGCTGAAACATCCATAGGCAGCATGCGGGATCGTCGTCGCCTGGCCGCCATCGTCGCAGCGGACGTGGCGGGATATTCGAAGCTCATGCGGCGCGACGACAGCGGCACGCTGTCCGCGCTCAAGGCGCATCGGCGGGACGTCATCGATCCCAAGGTCGCCGAATACGGCGGCCGCGTCGTCAAGAGCATCGGCGACGGCCTTCTAATGGAGTTCCCGAGCGTGGTCGATGCGACCCGCTGCGCCGTCGACGTGCAGCGTGCGCTCGCGGCGCGAAACGCCGATGTGCCCGCCGATCGACGCATCGCATTCCGGATGGGCGTGAACGTCGGTGACGTCATCATCGACGGCGACGACATCTTCGGCGACGGCGTCAACATCGCCGCGCGGCTCCAGGCGCTGGCCCGGCCCG
>Ga0157370_10002206_pt1 | contig 23774 bp, 17 predicted proteins | sample C35metaG_FD_113463 | JGI IMG/M metagenome (GOLD analysis project Ga0157370, IMG submission 113463) | Corn rhizosphere microbial communities from Kellogg Biological Station, Michigan, USA - C3-5 metaG | ecosystem: Host-associated > Plants > Roots > Rhizosphere > Soil | place: USA: Michigan...
GAGTTGCGCAGTGTGCGGATCGCTTCTTCGTAGTTGCTGAGCGCCTGTTCGCTCTCCACATGTGCCCGCGCAAGAGCGGCTGTGCCATTCCCGTTTCCATTGACGTGTAACCCGTTCGCCACGTGAATTCCCTGGATCGGACTCAGGTGCCGCCGCCACGTCTTAACGGCCGGCAGCGACCCGATTACGTCCGCGTTCATCAGCCGCGATACCTGATCCGGATCGCGAACGGTGTTATCCAGCACATCGCTCAGCACCGCCGCGCCCACGCTGAAGAACGTCGCGAAGAGGAACGCCAGCAGCACATTCAACCACATCTTCGGAAAAACCGGCCGCAGTCCCGGACGCGCCAGATCGGCCACGCGAATCGAGCTGTTCTGGAAGCTCGCGTTGATCCCGGCCTCCCGAATCCTGCGCACCAATTCTTCGTACAGCTTCTTGTCGCTCTCGGCGCCGCCCGTAAGGGTTTGATATTCGAAGGACCGCGCGTTCAGACCGTCGTATTCCGCCTTGGCGTCCTTCACGGCGTTAGCCAGTTGCGATTCGCGATCCGCGGCCTCGTAATACTCCACTTCCGCGCGCCGCCCCACGTTCTTCCGGGCCGCGTCCAGTTGCCCTTCGAGTTCCGTCACGCGCGACTGGAGCTTTTTGTACTCCGGATGATTTGCGCCGTAGGTCGTCTTCCCTTCCGCGAATTTCTGCTGGGCTTCTCCCAGATCCTCCGTAAGCTTCTTCAGCGCCTCGCCTTGATTCGACGCCTCCGCCGCCGCCAGCGATCCGCTATCTACGGAATTGAAGGCCGCTTCTTTGCGCACACGATCCGCCTGGGCTTTCGTATACTCGGTGTTCAGCTCTAGCAGCCGCGCCGTCAGGATGCTGGTCTTTTCTTCCGGATTGATCAGGTTCAGTTCGCGCTCGAACTGCACCAGCGCCGCGCTGGATTTCTCCATCTTGGCCTTCAGCTCTTCCAGCTGCCGCTCCATGAACTCACTCAGGCTGGCCGTGGCCTTGTAGCGGATCTCATAGGAGTGCGCCAGATAGCTCTGCGCGATCGCGTTCGCCACATCCGCCGCCAGTAGCCGGTGTTGCGACCGGTAACTGATCTGCAAAATGTAAGTGTTGGGCGGACGGGTAACTTTCAGCGGCTTCAACTCGACCGGCGCTTCGCGGCTGGTGTCGGAGGTATCCACTGCTTCTTCCAGCGCATCGGGTTCCACTTCACGCAGCTTGAACTTATCCACCACCGGCCGCAATACCGAATCCGATTGAATCAGCTTCACTTGCGTCGCCAGAAACTGATCGGCATCATTGTTGACCGATTGCGCTGAGTCTTCACCGATCACGGCGTTAGGCATCCGGCGGTCGATATCGATCGTTGCAGTGGATTCGTAAACCGGCGTCAGCCGCAGCGACACCACCACCGTGCACAGCACCACCAGCGCCACGAATCCCAGCATTTTCCAGCCCTGGCGCCGCAGGATCCACAGGTAATGCGCCAGCGGAATATGCGCCGGTGCCGATTCATAGTCGGCATCCACGATTAGCGGCGTGGCAGGCACGGCCGGAAGGTTAGTTTCTAGTTGCTTCATTACTTCACGTCTCGCCTAATGCCAAATCACCAGTCCCGACGCAGTGGCCGATCCGAATCCGGCCAAGCGGTCGACAATGTTCATCGTGTTCCGACGGGACTTGTTATCCGGCACGTAGAGAATGTCTCCGACCTCCAGTGGCACATCGGGACTCTTGCGATCCAAGATGTTGGCCAGCTCGATCGGGATTTCCTGCGGCTTTTCGCCTTCTTGCCGCCGTACAATGTAGGCAATTTTCTGCGAAAAAGGCATCAAACCTTCGCTTAAAGCCACCATTTTGAGGACGGTCTTATCGGCCGGGTCGCGCACCAAAAAACCACCCGGTTTACGGATATTGCCCAATACAAAGATCTTGCCGGCCACCGGCACGCGAACCTCTTCGTTGCCCGTGAGCCGCAAATTCACCGCCGGATCGGCATTATCGATCAACTGCTTAATGGGAATATGTTGAACTACATCGTTCTGAGTCACAATGATTTCCGGCCCCGCATCGTCGGTCAATCCCTCGGCCCGCGCCAGCGCGTCTAGAAGCCTCATCGAGCCGTCGGATTGAAACGTCACCGGCCTGCGCACCGCACCCATCACCGAAATCGGACGGCTGTGATATTCGACCACCGTAATCTTCACCACGGGGTCGACCAGGATCTCGCCCGACTTCAGTGCGTTAGCCAGTTCGATTTCGAGCTCTCGCGGCATCAGTCCTTCGGCCTTCACGCCTTCCGCGAGCAAGGGCAAACGAATCATGCCATCAGGATCGAGACGGACCGTGCGCGTGAGTTCCGGTGCATCGTAAACCGAAACTGCCACTAAATCACCGGCATGGAGTTTCAGGGCCGGAAGATTCGCATTCCCGACTTCTTCCATCAGCGACGGCCGAACTTGCGCCAGCGCGACTACGGATATCGTGAACAACAGGATGCTTCTCATGATTCCTTCTCCAGCAATTCCGCGATGCGCAGCACAGTCGATTTCAATTCCAGGAGCTGCTGATCCAGCGCGGGCTCGCCCAGCGATCGCAGTAATTTGGTCCGCGCGAAGTCGGAAAGGCTGCGCGCCCCGCTCGATGCAGTTTGCAGCGCCTGGTATTCGTCCTGCGTCAGACGAAAAATGAGAACTTTATTTCGCGGCTTGGTAACTGCCATCGATCATGTCCCTGTCAACTTCCACCGCGATGGATCTTTGCAGCGCGGCCACACTCACCACGACGCGCCATCCCGAAGATTCGCGAGCGAGTGTTCCTTCCATCCCGGCGAGAACGCCTTTTTCGATGCGCACGCGCTGGCCAGCTTTAAGATACGGCCACGGACCCAGCGGTAATTCGGATTGCACCGCGCGCCGGAGCGCCGCGATTTCGTCATCAGGAATCAACGCGGAGTGCGATTGAAACTCACAACTCGTTCCACGCCAGCCTGATGCATCACCGCCATGCGTTCCGCAAATGTCGACTGGCAGAAAACGTAACCCGGAATCAGGTTTTGCTGGAGCACCTTGAAGCGGTCGGCCCACCTGCGCCGCACTCCGTGCCACGCGACAAAAGTCTCCAAACCAATGTTGGCAAGGCCCTTTTGCACGCGACGTTCGGCGCGTGGACGTACTATCAGTGCAACCCAATCTGGATTCATTGCGAAACTCTTGCTGGACAACTGGGGGAGAAAAAGGACAAAGCTTCCGCTATGAAGAGTTACAGGGAACTCCACCACAGAGGACTCCGGGGGAGGAGATTATTGAGTAGTGTTATACAAATCGAATGCACTGTCAAGACGAACAGACGGCGCAAACGTTGTTATCGGTTTGGTTCTGGTGCTGGTGCTGGAATCTGCCCACGACCCGCGCGGCCGGCATCGCGGCTGGGACGATCATTGGACTTGGCTCCCGGGATTCCCGGTTTCGCGCCTTTCGAAACTAGATAATCGACGACCGACTGAAATCGCAGCGCTTTGGCGGCATCCAGCGCAGTGCGACCATCGGTGTTGACAAGATTGAGATCGGCCCCCAATTCGACAGCCAGCTTCACGCTTTCAAGCGTCAGAGCTTCGCGGTCGAACTTCTCCGGCTCGACCCACGGAAGCACACGCAGCATTCCTACCGCAGCCATTGCGGCGCTGACGGTTTCCTTGCGCGGGACTCCGCCGAACCCCTGCTCGCCGACCCAATCCGCGTGATGCACAAACTTTGGATCGGCGCCGTACTTGACCAGAAGACGCATGACGTTGGGTTCAGTGAAGCGTGCAGCCATCCAGTACGGCGTCGCGCCGACCAGCGGCGGCTCAAAGTGAAAATCGTCCGACGACCGGCGAGTTGGAGTAAACGTCTTCAGCGGAAAGTTCGGATCCGCATGATGCTCAAGAAGCGCGGCGACCACTTTCTCGTCGCGGCGCATAATGGCTTCGTGCAGCGCGGTAAATCCATTGGACGCAAGGTTTGGATCGGCGCCCTTGTCGAGCAGAAACAGAACCAGATCGCTGAAGCCAGAGTGCTCGGCTAAAGTCGTCGCGCTGACGCCCCATGCATCCGTATCGTTCACGTTCGCGCCGGCGGCCACCAGCAGTTTCGCCGACTCGAGATCTCCCACGCGCGCCGCGAACATCAGCGCCGTCTCGGCCCCATGCGGAACGGTCAGATTGTAGGGAAGATACCCGTGCGGCGGCACCGCCATCACTTCGTTATAGACTTCCGAGCGAGCCTTGAGGTCAACATTATGCGCAATCAGCACCTTGACTACATCGGGATGCTGTTGCGACACCGCCCACATCAGCGCCGTCTGTCCGCGCGCGCCGTGCGCGTTGGGATTTCCGCCTTTGGCGAGCAATAGTTCTACGACTTGAGCATAGCCGCCGCGTGCCGCCACCATCACCGGCGTCTCGCCCGCAAGCAGCGCCAGGTTCGGATTCGCACCGGCGTCCAAGAGTCGCTTTACTATCGCTACACTTCCGTTTTGGCTGGCGTTCCACAGGGGTGTCGCGCCCAGGTCGTTGGCCGCGTTCACCTTCGCGCCGGCTTTTAACAGCAGGTCGGTGCTTTCGAGATCGTCGCGGTATGCAGCCCAATGCAGCGCCGTGGTGCCATCGGGCTCGGCGGAATTTACGTCGATCTTTTTCTGAATCAGCGTCCGAAGCGCTTCCTTATCAGTGCGCTTGGCTGCGTCCACAAGGGGCAGCCTGCCGGCCTCGGCGCCCAGGAGCGATACGGCAAACACTAACGGGATCAGGCGCCGCAGTTCAGTCATGAGATTAAGCCTCGGGAAGCGTATCGATGGGAAGTTTGCCGTTGCTGCCGCCCACCTTCTCGACCGGATAATCCATCTTGTCCATGATCGTCATCAGAAGATTGGCTTGCGAAGGCTTGTTCGCGTACTTGAGATGGCGGCCGCCTTTGGTTTTGCCCGAACCGCCGCCTACCAGCATCTGCGGCAGATTGTCGCCCGAGTGCCCGTTGCTGTTGGAAATGCCCGCGCCGTAGAGAATCGTGATGTGGTCGAGCAGCGAGCCGTCCCCGTCCGGGGTGGACTTCAGTTTGGCTAGATACTGCGAGAACAACTTGGCGTGATAGGTGTTGATCTTCGACATCTTCTCGATCAACTCAGGAATATTGTTGTGGTGCGAGAGCGGATGATGCGCTTCCGGCACGCCGATCTGCGGATAGGGCCGCGGACTCTGCTCCTTGCTGATCCTGCAGGGACTCACGCGCGTCAAATCGGATTGGAGCGCCAGAACCTTCAAATCCATCATCAGCGCCAGATGATCTTCGAACACCGGCGGCGCACCCAGGGGCTGGTCGAAAGCGGGCAGCTCGATATTGCTCTGGCGCTCTGCCATCTGGATACGGCGCTCGACGTCGCGAACCGCGTCGGTGTACTCGTTCATCTTTACCTGGTCCTGCGGACCAAGCTCCTGCTTGAGGCTCGCCAGCTTGCCGTTCACCGAATCCAGAATGCTCTTGTGCTGCTGCAACCGCTTGGCGCGTGCGACGCGATCCGTGCTGCCAGTGTCGCCGAACAACTTCTCGAAGACAGTACGTGGATTCCAGTCCATCGGCAGCGGCTGGGTCGGGCTCTTCCAACACAGCGTGTCGAGATAGGCGCAACTCAGGTTGCCGGTGCAGGCGCCCGCATTGGCCGGAGTGTCCATGCATATCTCAAGGGTCGCCAGTTGCGTTTCTTTGGCGAAGTGCTGACCGAGCATCTGGTCAATCGATACGTCGGCGATGATTTCGATTTCGTTGCGTCCGCCGCGTGGCGTGCCCGTCAGAAACGATCCCGAAGCCCCTGCGTGTATGTAGTTCCAGCTTGCCTTGATGCCGGAGAAGACCAGCATCTGATCCTTATAGGGCGCCAGCGGCTCCATGATGGAATTTAGCTCTAGCGCGGTGCCTTCGCCTTTGGGAGTCCAATACTCCATCGCCATTCCGTTCGGAACGTAGAAGGCCTGGAAGCGGTGCGGAGGCGTCGTGGCGGCACGGAGTGGAGGAAGCATGGCGTCGAGAAATGGCAACGCCAGGGTGGTACCGATCCCTTTCAGAACTGTGCGACGAGGCAGCGACTTGGTGAGGAAGGCCATGTTGTCCTTCTCCTTAGCCCTTTCATTTTAGCCCAGTTAGCGGTTCTTTGGTGAATCAGAAGTCCGCTCTACTTGACAGCCAAGTGAAGTTGTCCCATACTCGATCCCGAGGTTCACTAGGATGGCAAGTGAAGCGGGAGACCGGATGGCCGTTCTGCAGGGCACCCTCGACCTGATCGTTCTGCGGACGCTCAAGAGCTTGGGGCCGCAGCACGCCTACGCGATCGCGACCAGGATCCAGCAGTTCTCCGAGGATCTGCTGCATCTCAATCAAGGTACTCTTTACCCGGCGCTGGTGCGACTGGAACAGCAGGGCCGGATCAAGGGCACCTGGGGCACCACCGAGAGCAATCGGGAGGCGAAGTTTTACGCCATCACGAAATCCGGGGAAAAGGCACTGGCCGAGGAGACGATGCGCTGGAAGCGGATGTCCGGTTTGGTGGATAAGCTGTTGTCCGAAGGAGCATAAACCGTGCGGCGATCCTTCTTGAGACTCGCAAACTTGTTCCGCAACCGCCGCGCGGAGCACGAAATGTCGCGCGAGATCGATGCTCATCTCTCTCTGCTCCAGGACGAGTTCGAACGCCGGGGCGTGCCTCCGGAGGAAGCAAGGCTCGCCGCCCGCCGCACCCATGGCGGTGTCGAGCAAGCCAAAGAACTCCATCGCGAGGCGCGCTCTTTCATCTGGATCGAGCAACTATTCAAGGACGTTCACTACGGCGCACGCAACCTGCGACGCAGCCCAGGATTCACATTGACCGCAGTAGCCGCCCTCGCTCTCGGCATGGGAGCGACCACGGCCATCTTCTCCATCGTCGATACCGTACTGCTGAAGCCGCTGCACGTGCCCAACCCGGATCGGTTGGTGGTGTTATCCATGACATCCGGATCCGAATCCGGAGATGGAGACTCTGCTTCCCCGGCGAAGTTCATGCATTGGCGGACCCAGACGAGCGTGATCCAGGATGTGTCCGCGTTTCTCTACGGTTACATCAACTACACCGGAGGCGAGGTGAGGGAGCAGTGGCGATTCACTCGCATGTCCGCGAACACTTTTCGTTGCTTCGGCATCCCGATAGTGCAGGGGCGCGGCTTCATGCCCACAGAGGATCTCCCGAACGGACCCGCAGTCGCGGTGATCAGCCAAGGTCTGTGGAAGCGGCGCTTCGCCAGCGATCCGCGGATTCTTGGCAAGGCGATCTCGCTGAATGGCGAGCCGCACATCGTGGTTGGAATCGCCGGCGACACTTCGTCCATGCAAGAGTACGGTCCCGCGTCTGAAGTGTACGTGCCGTTTCAAATCGATCCCAACACGAGCGACCAGGGGGACTATTTTAACGTGGTCGCTCGACTGAAGCCGGGCGTCACACTGATCCAAGCCCAGGCGAGACTGCAGGCCTCCGCGGCAGACTATCGGGTTAGGTTTCCGAATGAGCTTGGCCCGAAGGACGGTTTCACGGCAAAGCTTTTCCGCGAAGACCTGGTCAGCGATGTGCGCCCGTTACTGCTAATCTTGCTGGGCGCGGTGGGCCTGGTTCTGCTCATCGCGTGTGCCAATGTGGCAAATTTACTCCTGGTGCGCGCGGCCGGACGAAAACGAGAGATCGCGATTCGCGCGGCGATCGGCGCAAGCCGTGGCCGTGTGATCCGCCAGCTCCTGGTGGAGAGCTTGCTGCTTTCCGGCGCGGGCGGGGCAGTGGGGATGCTTCTGGGTTACGCCGGAATCCGGGCGCTTCTGGCCGTGGACACCGCCGGGCTGCCTATGGTCGGAAAGGGCGGAGCGGAAGTGAATGTCGACTGGCGTGTGGTGGGGTTCACACTGGCTGTGTCGCTGATCACGGGGATTATTTTCGGTTTGTTTCCGGCACTTCAGAGCTCACACGCCGATCTCAATTCGGTTCTGAAGGACAGTAGCGGACGCTGGGGAACAGGCCTGCGGCATAACCAGACTCGCGCGGTGCTTATGATCGCCGAAGTGAGCCTTGCGGTGGTTTTGCTGGTGGGCTCAGCGCTGCTGATTCGCAGTTTCTCGGCTCTGTACGCGGTAGATCTAGGGTTCGAAACAAAAAACGTGGTGACGACGGGAGTTCTGCTGGCCGGACCCAAGTATTCCAAGTCGGCCGATGTTGCGGAAACGGTTCGCCGCGGGCTGGAGCATCTTCGCGCGCTGCCGGGCGTCGTAGCCGCAGGCACTACCTGTTGCCTGCCGCTGGCCCAGGGTAACTACAGCCTCAATTTCGACATCGCCGGCCGGCCGTCGGCGACCCTCTCCTCGGCTCAAGACGTCGGATGGGCGACGGTTTCGCCGGGGTATTTCGATGTGTTCAAGATTCCGGTGAAGCGCGGGCGGGCGTTCACGGACCAGGACGACAACAAGTCTCCGGCGGTGGTGGTGATCAACGAACGCATGGCTCAGCAGTACTGGAAGGACAGAGACCCGCTGGGCGAGCGAATCGTAATCGGCCAGGAGACGGGGATCAATCAGTTCAAGGACGAGCCGGTGCGGCAGATTATCGGAATCGTCGGCGACGTCCGGGACGAAGCCTTGGACTCCAAACCGCACCCGGTCATGTATGTCCCGCAGGCGCAGCTTCCGGATGCCGTTAATCAGCTATTCTTCCGGCTGCTTCCCATGGAGTGGATCGTACGGACGCAAAGGGATCCGCAGGCGCTGATACCGTCGATTCAGGAGCAATTGCGGCAAGCAACGGGTCTGCCGGTGCCCGAGACCGAGCTTGGATCCATGGACCGGGTGGTGTGGGCGCAGACCGGCCGGCAACGTTTCAACATGTTGGTGATGACAGCATTCGGATGCTCGGCGCTGCTCCTTGCCGCCATCGGAATTCACGGATTGATGGCCTACACGGTCCAGCAGCGGACGCAAGAGATCGGGATTCGACTGGCATTGGGCGCGGAGGCGACCCAACTAAGGAACAGGTTTGTGCGTCAGGGCATGAGCCTGGCGCTGACCGGCGTCGTCATCGGCCTGAGCGCGGCATGGGGCGTGTCGCGCCTAATGGAAAGCTTGCTATTCGGAGTGAAGCCACGTGACCCGGTCGTCTTCGTCATAGTGCCTTTGGCGTTAAGTGCGGTGGCGCTGTTGTCGGTGTGGCTCCCCGCGAGACGTGCGCTGCGAGCGGATCCTGCGGTCGCTCTGCGACACGACTGAAGCTCTATTTCCCCGGCATGTGTTGCATGCTCTTTTCGTTTTCGAGACAGATTTCATCCACCAACTCCGTATCGAGCACGATAGTCTGCTTAAACTTCACCGTCCACGGCTTCGTGTAGGCTTTCGGATCATCCACCGTCACTTCGATTTCCAGATGCCCGAAATCCGGACGGTGAAACCGCTCGGTTACCTTAGCCGCACTGGTCTGAGGATTTCCTCGCATGTCCAGCCACAGGTCGTCGCGGAACCCGCTCGTCTGCACGACCAGCGTGTCGCCGTCCCACTTCCCTGAAGAGTACCCGTTCCACGAAGGCTGCGGATCCTCCGGCAGCGGACGTCCATCCGTGAAAATCTGGCGATAGCTGGCGTTGAATTCATCCAGGATCACGACCAGCCCGGGAGTCTGGATGAATTTCTGAATGTGCGGCAGCGCGTAAGAGCGCGGGAAAGTCGGAGGCAGGCACTTTGAATGCGGATCCTGCGTGCCGGCCGTCGCCGCCCGCTCCTTCATCAAGGCCGCGGCCCAGGGCGTATACGGCAACCCGCCGGGCATTCCGTCCGCGATGTTCCCCGCCTGCCTGGGGAGCCCCACCGTCGCATCGCCGATCCCCAGACCTTTTTCGATGCACTCGCCGCTCTCGCCTTTAATATCCGGAGGACACGCCCCCTCATTGCCCAGGTTGAACCACATGCCGGTAAGGTCGGGCTTGCCATCGGTATCGCGAGGCGCCGGCGCGGCAAGATTCGGCTTACCATCGCGAGTCTTGGGAACTCCAGCGGTCGGATAGTGGAGCCACTGCGCTTCCACGGGAGCGACGATCGTCGCCAGGATGACAAGAGTCGCGAAGAAAGACGTCACTGTTTAGCTTGCAACGCCGGTTGGGAAGTCCGCATGAGGAACGCCGGGCTCTCGACGACTCCTACGATCAGCGACGACCAGCGATATTGCTTCGCCGCGGCGTCGCGGACGATTTTGCGCACAGATGGCTGATCGTAGTATTCGAGCCGCCGGCCAAGCGCGTAAGCCATCAGCTTTTCGGTCACGGTGCGCGGGAACTGCTCCGGGTCCTTGAGCAGCGCGGCGCGCAATCCCGAAAGCCCGTCGATCTTCATGCCGCCTGCGGTAGTACCACTGGCATCCACCGGCTTACCCGCTTCGTCAATAGTTCGCCAACCGCCGACCACGTCGAAATTCTCTAGCGAGAACCCAAGCGGATCGATCACGGAATGGCAGCTATTACAGGTGGATTGCGTGCGATGCTGGGCCAGCCTTTCGCGCATGGTCTTCGGGATGGTACCCGGCTTGGTCTCAAGCGTCGCATTCACTCCCGGTGGAGGCGGAGGAATTGGGGTTCCGAAGATATTGTTCAGCAGCCATTTGCCGCGCAGCACCGGCGATGTGCGGTCCGGATAAGAAGTAGTTACGAGCAGAGCCCCTTGCGCCAGCAACCCGCCGCGCTGATTGTGATCGGGCAAGGTCACGCGACGGAAGCGGCTGCCGTAGACTCCGGGAATCCCGTAATGCCGCGCGAGCCTCTCGTTGACGAAGGTATAATCCGCATCGAGAAGATCCGCGACGGGACGATCCTCGCGCAGCGTGCTGCCGACGAACATCTCGGTCTCTTTCTGGAACGCCTGTAGAAGACTTTCGTCGTAGTTGGGATACTTGACCGGATCGACGACTACGTCCTCAACCTGGCGCAGATTCAGCCACTGAGCGGCGAAATCGTTCACCAGCGCTTGGTTGGCGCGCGGATCGGCCAGCATCCGCCGTACTTCCTTTTCGAGATTCTGCGGATTGCTCAGCTCTTTATGTTCGGCCAAGGTCAGCAGGCGATCGTCAGGAATGCTGCTCCACAAGAAGAACGATAAGCGCGAGGCTAATTCCAGATCGCTGAGCCGATAGGTAGCGGCTTTCGTGGCCGGATCGCGAACCACTCGCAGCAGGAAATCGGGGTCCACCAGCATGCGCTCCAGCGCAAACTGAATGCCGTTATCGAAGGTGCCGCCGTCCTGCCGCCCCTTGTCGAAAAACTCCAGCAGCGTGTCGGTATCAGCTTTCGTCACCGGACGCCTGTATGCCAGGCGGGCCATCCTGGAGAGAATCGTCGCGGCGCATGCGCGTTGTTCAGAAACTGCTTTGGGCGGCTGGCACACGTAAATCGCTTTACGGCTCGCGGTATTCGTGGCGGGACCCTGCACCTGATACGGTCCGCCGATCTGGACGGAGCCAATATTCGCGTTGCCCATGTACACCTGGTCATTTGCGATCACGCGGCCAAGCTGTGTTGGTTGAGGCAGGCCTTCCGGTTCCCACAACTCGCGCACGAATGACACACCGACCACGCGCGAACCCGCTTGAACTGGAATCTTCACTTCCAGACCCGCGTCGCCGGTGAGCTGCATGTAGGTTTCCCATTCGGGATCGCCCGCGAATCCGGGCTCGCCATCGCCGGCGTAACTGCTCGCCGCGGGCCGGCCCTTGCCTGCGCCGCCAACGGTGAATCGCTTCAGTAGCTTGCCATCCAGGCGGATGTCGACCTTCTGCGGCCAGCCCATGCCCTTGAGGTAATCCTGATACTGTCGCTGGAGGCGAATCTTTATAAGGTACTCGCCATCCACTGGGAAATTGTAGTGAATCGCCAAGCCCCCGCGCGACCCGAACGGCAGGTCTTCATCCATCCGGTCTTCCTGCAGCACGTGCAGAGGAACCTCGAATGTTTCAAGACTCGGCTTGGCCGGAGGAAGACCCGTTGCCAAACGCGTAACCTGGCGAGCCACCGACATATACCGTTCCAAATGCGCCGTCGAGATAGACAGGCTGTCGGCGAAGTCGTCGAAACTGCCATCGGCCGTATCGTCGCCAGGTAGCAGCGGCTTCACGTCCATATCGAGAGCAAACAAGTCGCGAATTGCGTTGTTGTATTCCGAGCGATTGAGGCGCTGGACCGCGCCGATTCTACCGGGATTCGGATTGGCCGCCCATGCCTTGTCGATTTCGTTTTCGAGCGCGCTCGCCACGGCATGATAGGTAGCCTCGTTGGCGCGCGGCATTCCCGGCGGAGGCATCGATCCCGCCCGTAGTTTGCCGATTACTTTCTCCAGCACTTCCGCATGCGCGCTGGGCTTGGCGAGGTCGACGGTATCGAGCATCAGTCCGGCCGTCTTGAGTTTCTGGTTATGGCAGGTAACGCAGTAGGTATCGAGAAAGACTCGGGGAGTCGGAAGCGCCGTTACGGTCGCATTGGCAGGTGCCTGGGCGCTCATTCGCGAGAGCGTCACAAACCCAGCGGCTAAAACCGCCAAGCCCGCGGCGCAGAGTAAGGTCGAGCGTCGTTGCGACAGATGCCGAGTTGCCATACGTTGCAAGTCCGGACAATTGCAGTATATAACGGTTGACACAGGACTTATTTGACCACTGGCATTTGGGCAGACGTGCGGCTCGCGTTCCGGCAAGCGCGAAAACACCTGGGTTACTCGCTCACCTGCGTCGCCGTCCTGGCGTTTGGGCTAGCGGCCGCCACGGCAGTTTTCTCCATCCTCTATTCGACGATTCTAAAACCGCTCCCCTATCCCGATCCGGATCGGCTGGTGGTGGTGCACACTCGTTTTCCCCAGCTGCCACGACTCGGCACATCGCCGCTGGATTACGTCGAGCTGCGCGAGCATCGCGAGCTATTCTCCAACGCTGGCGCTTACTACTTTCTGGATCTGACACGCACCGGGATCGAGCGGCCCGTCAAGGTCAACGCGATCGCGGTCACCTCCAGCCTGTTTGACACGCTGGGCGTGCAACCACTATTAGGACGCACGTTCACAGCCGATGAAGAGCGTCCTCAGGGCCCTCACGCGGTCATTCTTAGCGAAAGCTATTGGCGCGCCCAGTTTGCAGCCGATCCCCAGATCCTCGCACGCACGCTCCAGCTTTATGGCGAGCTATATCCGATCGCCGGCGTGATGCCGCAGTCCTTCGCCTTCCCGAATGATGTGACGGAAATGTGGGTGCCCATTGCTTTCAAGCAGAGCGAGTTGACATACCAGAACGTGTTCCTGCGCATGGATGCGCGGCTGGCGCCGGGCGTGACTCTCGATCAAGCTTCGTCCCGAATGGAGCAGCTGAGCGAACAATCCTCGCACGACCATCCGGATGCTCGCCGGTCGACCAGCGCGGGGTGGAGCATGTTCGTATCGCCCATGGCTCGCGACGACGATGGAACATTGCGGCGCTGGGTGACGATCCTGATCGCGGCGGTGATGTGCCTGCTGCTGATCGTGTGCTCGAATGTCGCGGGACTCTTGCTGGTGCGATCCTCGGAACGGCAATTCGAACTTTCTGTGCGCGTAGCTCTGGGAGCCAGCCGCATGCGAATAGTCCGCCAGCTTCTGACGGAAATCCTGTTGCTTTCCGTCGGCGGCGGCGCGTTGGGATTGCTTCTGGCACGGGCGGGCATAGCCTTGTTGTCCGAGTACGGACCGGCCGGCAAGCCGCACATCGAGGCGCCGGTGTTCTGGTTCGGCGCAGCGATGTCGCTGGTAACCGGCGTTATCTGCGGGCTGTATCCGGCGTGGTCGGCGACCAGGATCCCTGCCGCGGATTCGTTAAAAGCGGGCGGTCATCAGCGGACCGCAGGCAAGCGAACCTGGCAGCAGGGTCTGATTGTGGCTCAAGTCGCCCTCGCGACGACATTGCTGCTTTGTGGCGGACTTCTCGCGCAGAGCCTGATTCGGCTCTTGAACGTGCCTCTCGGCTTCGATCCCAAGAACGTCCTGAGCATACAGGTCGCGCTGCCAAATTCCCGCTACACGACGCCCGAAGCGCGGGGGCATTTCCTGAGCACCTTGTTGGAGGAAGCCGCGCGCATACCGGGCATAGAGAACGTCTCTGGCTGTTCGCTTCTGCCCTTCGGCTACGGCGAAAACGTCAATACTTTCGAGATCCTCGGCCGGCCGAAACCACCAAGCCCGCCCTTCGCCCTCATCAACAACGTTCTGCCGGGCTATTTCGCGACCTTGCGTATTCCGTTGCTGCGAGGCAGATACTTGACAGCGCAGGACAGGCCGGGATCGGAGCCAGTCGCGGTGATCGACGACACGTTAGCCCGGCGATTCTCCACAGGAATCGATCCCGTAGGTCAGCAGGTAAAAATGCCGTGGGGCACATTCACGATTGCCGGCGTCGTCGGGGGCATCAAAAACAACGCGCTGGACATAGACAATCGCCCCACTATCTATTTCAGCGCGCAACAGACGCCGACGTCCGGCACGACCCTGGTAATCCGCAGCCGGCTTCCGGTGGACACCATTACCGAGAACATCCAGCGCATCGTGGCGCAGATCGACCCAAATGAGCCGGTTTACGACGTCATGCCGCTACAAACCTTCGTCGATCGCTCGGTGCGGACCAGGCGCTTCGTTGCTTCTTTGGTTAGCGTCTTCGCCAGCGCCGGCATCGCGCTCGCCGCGCTGGGCCTCTTCGGCCTGCTCTCTTATATGATTGCGGTGCGCCGGCGGGAGATCGGAATCAGGATCGCGGTCGGCGCGAGCCATCGAGCCATTGCCCTGCTGGTGTGCCGGGGCGGGATGCCTCTGGTGCTGGGGGGAAGCGTTCTCGGCGCAATGTCAGCGGTCGGTGCGCGTCGCCTGATCGCCAGCCAGTTGTACGGTACCCAGTTCGAGGATACCCGGACCTGGCTTGCAGTCTTGGGGATCGTGGCTCTCACGGGATTGCTGGCTTGCGCAGGGCCTGCTTGGCGTGCCGCGCGGGTCGATCCCACTAAAGCATTGAGAGCCGAGTAGCGCAAGTACCCCCTGGCTTGACACCGCGCGTCCACAGGGGTAGTGTGAGTCGATAGATTTGAACGCGTTGCGCCGGCAGAATAATGTCGCGCAAAATCCAAGTTGGAGACGATCATGAGATTCAAACTTGCTGCCTTCCTCGCCGGCATAGGTCTACTGGCCGGCACTGTTCCTGCGCTAGCTCACCACTCCTTCGCCGCGGAGTACGACGCCAACAAACCCATCAAGATTTCGGGGGTCGTCACCAAGATGGAATGGATGAATCCTCACGCGCGCTTCTATGTCGACGTGAAGGAAGCCGACGGCAAGATTGTCAATTGGAACTTCGAACTGGGTGCGATTCCCGTGCTGCTTAAACAGGGATGGCGCAAGGATTCCCTGAAGCAGGGTGACCAGATCACTGTCGAAGGCTCGCTCGCCAAGGACGGTTCTAAATCCGCCAACGCCCGCAGCGTGGTGCTGGCCGATGGCCGCCGCGTTTTCGCAGGATCGTCGGGCGGCAACGGCCCCGCCAATCAGTAACGATCAACGCCACGGGAGACTCCAAGTGCGGAAGAAACTCACTATATTTGTCGTCACTATTTTTGTGGGAAGTGCCGCGACACTTGCGAGTCTGACCCTTGCTGTCGCACAAGATAAGGGTGTGCCTCCACCCCAAGGCAAGGGCCGAGGTCCCGGGCGCGCCGCCAAGAAAGGACCCGCGGGACCTCTGCCGCGCCTGTCCGACGGTAAGCCCGATCTCACCGGCGTCTGGAACGGATTCGGTGGCAGCGGTAATGATGCTCCCAACATGCAGCCCTGGGCGGCCAAAATCGTCGCCGACCACAGAGCGCACGGGGGCGCAGAGGATTTCGAAGCGCGCTGCCTTCCCGGCGGCCCGCCTCGTGCCGCTCCCTACCATACGTCCTTCTTCGCAACGCCCAAGCTGGTACTGATGCTCTTTGAGGGCAACACCCACATGTATCGCCAGTTCTTTGTCGATGGCAGCAGCCATCCCAAGGATCTGAAGCCGACGTTTTATGGCGACTCGCGCGCCCACTGGAACGGCGACACTCTAGTAGTTGATACGGTGAGCTTCTTCGAGAAATCCTGGTACGATTTCGCCGGCACTCCGCACACCAAAGACATGCACCTGACTGAGGAGTTCCACCGCCTCGACTACGGGAACATGGCGATGAAAGTGACCATCGAGGATCCCGGCGCTTTGAACGGCCCATGGGTCATCAATCGAACTACGACGCTCGAACCCGATTTCGACATGACCGAGTATGTCTGCAATGAGAACAATCAGGACCCCGGGCATTTGGATGCGACCTTGGGCTCGGATGGTGGCGCGCAGAACAAGCGTCTGGTGAACGGCGTACCTCCTGTCCAAGCGAAAAAAGCGCCTGCTCCTCCCGCCGGTCCGACTCCGCATAACTCGGATACAGGCACAGTGGATCTATCCGGCGTATGGGTTCCCACCAGCACCACGCTTCCGAGCGATCCTTCTTATCAACCTGCGTTCAAGAAGATTTACGACGAGAGAAAAGCCAACAAAGGCAAAGACGATCCTGAAAAGTTTTGCCTTCCCAACGGCGCGGTCCGCGTCAATCCCCTGCCCTATAAGATCGTGCAGGGCCCCAAGATGATTGCGCTCCTGTGGGAGGGCAACACCCACAGCTACCGGCGATTCTTCCTGGACGGCCGCAAGCCGAATCTGGACGTCGAACCTGAGAGCTGGACCGGTCTCTCCAATGGCAAATGGGACGGCGATACGCTAGTGGTCGATACCGTGGGCTTCAACGATAAATCGTGGCTGGATTCGACGGGCAAGCCGCATAGCGATGCCATGCATCTGACCGAACGGTACAAACGCCCCGATCTGGGGCATCTGAATGTCGAGTTGACCATCGACGACGCGAAGGCTTTCACCAAGCCCTACTCGTTCACCCGGTCCTTCACGCTGGCGCCCGGGTGGGAGTTGCAGGAGTATGTCTGCCAGGCGGTTCTCGACGGCGTCTACTGATTCAGCTTTTCTGATTCACGATTAAGCCGCTGAGCGGCGTGACATTCGTCATGATCTCGGTGGCAAGATCGTCGGAAGCGCCGATCTCACCAAGAGAGCTTCGCAAATGTGCCACGAACCCATCGAAGTGACGCTGCTCGATTCACAGTCCGGCGTGAGCCTGCATCAACAAGGGCCAGGAATATGGATGCGGCCCTCCCAGCGCTTGCGAAGTAAACGCAAACTGGTGGGACTTCAGCCGCTGAAGGTCGATCTTTTCAAAAAACGGCGTGAACAATGGGTCGGCCAGCGCACGCGCGTATAACTCATCTATCAAAGCCGCGACCTCGGCTTCGCCACCCACGCGCTCATAAAGCGTCATCGTAGATGCGGACCGTCCTTACTGTTTTCCTGACAGATAAACTCGATTAGGTCCGTGTCCAGCATGATCTTCTGGTACACGGTGACGGTCCACGGCTTGGTGTACGCTTTCGGATCGTCGATGGTGACCTCTATTTCCAGATGCCCGAAATCGGGGCGGCGGAAACGCTCGATGATTTTGCCAGTCTCGGTCAGCGGGCTGCCTTCAACGTCCAGCCAGCCTAAATCGCGGAATTTGGTCGATTCGACCACCAACGTGTCGCCTTCCCACTTGCCCGTAGAGTAGCCGAACCACCACGGCTCGGCGTCCTGTGGCAACGGACGCCCGTCGGTAAAAATCTGCCGCAGTCCCGCATTGGCTTCATAGATGATGACGATCACGCCCGGCGCCTGCACCATCTTCCTAGGCTGGCCGTGCGTGTGAAGCTGCATCACGCCGAGCGGCAGGCAATGCGCGTCGGGATTGTCCTTGCTGTTGGACGCCACGCGCTGGCGATGCAGTTCGGCGGCCCAGGGCTGGAAAGGAAGTCCGTCCTTGAACGATGCGCCCAGGTTCCAGAACTGGCTGGTTCGCACGGACAACGGAATGATGTCGTTCGAACCTTGCCCTTGCGGCTCGGGCTTGGCCGGTGCGGGCGTTCCCGGTGGACGTTGGTACTGCCAGACTCCAGAAAGATCCGGATGACCGTCCGGTGTCTTGGGCGCCGGTCCAGCGAGATTCGGCTTGCCGTCGGCGGTCTTGGGGACACCTGGGGTCGGATAGTCCGGCCACTGCGCGAACAGCGCTGCCGGCGTCACAGCCATCAGCACGCCAAGAAGATGGAGTTTGCGTCGCAAGTAACCCAAAATACTCCGCGACGCCACTGCTGTCAATCGCTGTCAATCATGGACCAGCGTGTCACGGCAGCAGATATCCGCTGTTAGCCAGGATCCTGCGTCCTTCGGCTCCCAATAAAAACTGCCGGAATTGTTTGGCCTCTTCCGAATGGGCCGATGCCGCGACGACCCCCATCGCCTGCTCGATCGGCGTGTAAAGGTGAGAATCGATCTTCGTAACGGTTCCTTTTTCGTGTAGCACCAGCGAATAGGCCGTGAACGCCGCGTTCACACTTCCCGACGCGGCGAATTGCTTGGCCATGCTAATGCTGGTTCCATACACCAGCTTGCGTTGCACGGCGTCCCAAAGACCTGTGTGATTCAAAACCTCCACCGTGGCTCGGCCATAAGGCGCCAACTCCGGTTGCGCGATGGCGATGAAGCGCATCTGCGGCCCGGCTAGATCCTTCAATTCGCGAACGCCGCTGGACCCGCCTTCGGGGATCCACAAGGCCAGCTGCCCCAACGCATAGATTGCGCGGCTATCGCCCGTCACCTTTCCGGCCGCGACCAGCGAGTCGACATGTTCAGTATCGGCGGCGGCGAAGGCGTCGAAGGGCGCGCCGTTGTCGATTTGCGTGGCCAGCTGCGCAGTCGATCCGTAGCTGAAGATAACCTCCACGCCTGTCTTTGCCTTAAACGCCTGCCCGACCTCGCCCAAAACGTCCATTAAGTTAGCCGCGGCGGCCACGGTTAGCTTGCCGTTCGTAGCCGCCGGCGAGTGGCAGGAGCCAAGGGAAAATGCCGCACACAGTATCCATGCCGCAGATCGGGGATGCATAGGTTGGTGTGTTAATTATATGCCGTCTTGTGGACAGTACAAGGCGTATATGATGTGTTAACATTACATCGTCCTTTTTGCACACCATATGTTGCGCTGGCTGGTTGCCTTGACTTTGGCGTCCACGCTCTGCTTCGGGCAAGCAGGCCGCGCCGAACTGTTCGGTACGATTCAGGACCCTTCTGGCCTTACGGTCCCCAAGGCCAAGGTCGAGGCGGAAGACCAGGCAACCATGGTGCATTACAGCGTCACCTCGGATGATCGCGGCGAATACCACGTCCTGGGTTTGCCCGCGGGCCAGTACTCTCTAACGGTCGAGCAGCCGGGCTTCCGGACGTATCACCAATCTGGCATTACGTTGCGCTTGGGAGATCGAACCGGGATCAACGTGAAACTGGACATTGGCCAGCCGTCACAAACCATCGAAGTCACCGCGGGAGCCCCCCTCCTTCAGACCGCTGGTGGCGAGGTGAGTCTCAACGTCGACGAACAGAAAATCACCACTCTGCCGCTGGATGGCCGCAACTTCATCCCTCTCGTGACGCTGGCTCCAGGTGTCGCGCTCGCCGGTGGCGGCTCGCTTCTGCCGCGAATCAATGGCAGCCGGCCGCGTACCAACGAATACTTGTACGACGGCATCAGCGTGCTGCAGCCAGAGCCGGGGCAAGTGGTCTTCTACCCGATTATCGACGGAATGGCCGAATTCAAACTCAACATCAACTCGTATTCTCCCGAGTACGGACGATCGAACGGCGGCACGGTGATGGTGATCGGGAAATCGGGAAGCAATCAGTTCCATGGAGATGCTTTCGAATTCTTCCGCAATGAAGCGTTGAACGCCAGGAACCTGTTCGCGCAACCCGGACCGAATCCAAAATACCGGCGTAATCAGTATGGCGCGACGACAGGCGGACCGATTCAGACCAACAGGACATTCTTCTTTGTGGACTGGCAGGAAACACGGTTGCGGACCGGTCTCATACGCCCAAGCGTGGTCCCTACCCTGGCGCAACGGCAAGGCGTCTTCACTCAGCAGATTTTCGATCCTGACACAAACCCGCGCACACCGTTCCCGAACAACACCATTCCGATAACCCGTTTCGATCCTATTGCGCAGCAGATTCTGGACCACTATCCGCTTCCCAACACCATTGGCGCGAATAACTACGTTCGAACCGCGACCGAGCCTGAGAATCAGGATCAAGCTGATTTCCGCGTGGACCGCTACTTCAAAGATCAGCACCGCGTTTTCGGACGTTACACCTACTTCCGCGATGACGACAACGCCGCGACGCCCTTGCCGGACGGAAGCGGGAGCGTGACCACTGCGGTCATCGGGCATGCGATCACTCGTGGCGATGCACTCGCCGGCGACTATACCTGGACGCTGTCGCCCACGACTCTGAACCAGTTCCGAGCCGGTTATTCCAGACGCGATTTCAACCAGTCCTCTCTTCAGGATGGCGGAATCACGATTCCGGGCCTGCCAGCGAATTCATTCGCATCGGTACTGCCGATCTTCACGGTCACCGGACTGCAGCAGATCGGCCCGACCACGGCGGCCAACTCCAACTTCAAGACGTCCATAACTGAGTTCCTCGATACGTTCACGTCAATTCGAGGCCGACACACCATCAAGTTCGGAGTCGACTTCCGGCGTGAGGCTCTGGATATTCTGAACCCGCCGAATCCCACGGGATCGTTTGGATTCACCACTACGGGCACCAACAGCTCTACGGCTACTGGGGGCAACGCACTCGCGTCGCTCCTGCTGGGACAGGCGGGCACGTTCAGCATCGACATTCAAAAGCAACTCCTGCAAGAACGCGCCCACATCGCCGAATTCTTCGTCGGCGACGACTGGAAAGTTTCGCCTCGGCTTACGCTGAACATCGGCACTCGTTATACACTCAACTTTCCATCCACGGAGAAGCACGATCAAGGCGCGGTCTTCAACCTGAATACTCAGGTTCTGGACTTTGTCCACACCGCCCGCAAGCTGCAATGGGGCGACTTCGGTCCGCGCTTCGGAGCCGCCTATCGAATCGGTGACAATTGGGTGCTGCGAGCCGGCTACGGGATGGTGTACTTTGAGCAGTCCGGCATCACGACGCCGTTTACCATCCCCCAATTCCCGTTCGTGCAAACCGTCAGTCAGTCCACGCAGGACAACGTCAACCGGGGGTTCCTGCTGTCGCAGGGGCCTACGGTTCAGGTGATCGCGCCGAATCCGAACTCCGGATTGGGACAAGGAGTCTTTGGCGTGGACAGCAACAACGGATCGGGCTATTCGCAGCAGTGGAGCTTCACGACACAAAGAACCATCGGCAAGGATTGGAATATAGAAGTTTCATACCTTGGTTCCAAAAATACTCGGCTGGGCATACCCGATCCGAACATCAACCAGCTCCCATCGCAATACCTTTCCCAGGGTGCCGCACTGCTGACCAGGGTTCCCAATCCGTACTTCGGTCAGATTCCGGCCTCGTCGTCTCTCGGAGGAGCGACGATCGCCGAGCAGTTGCTGCTGCGTCCCTACCCGCGTTTCACCAATGTAGTTCTGTTCCGCGATAACGTGGGCCAGTCGACTTACAACGCCGCGGCGGCCAAGCTCGAAAAACGCATCTCGCATGGATTGACCGTCACGGCATCGTACACCTTCTCCAAGCTTATTGACGACGCGTCCAGCGTGTTTTCGCAGACTATCTTCACCGGCCCGGTGTTGGGCACCACGGGCGCAGCGGACGCCAACAATCGCCATCTGGAAAAAGATCTTTCGAGCGGCGACATTCCCCGGGTATTCGCGCTGGGTTGGGTCTACGATGTCCCGCGTCTGTGGAAGATCGCGGGATGGCAGATCGCGGGCTTAGTGCGCATCCAGGCGGGCGATACGGTTCCTGTCACGCAGGCGACCAACAACAACTCGGCGCTGGGCTACGTGGTGCAAAGGCCCAATCTGGTCAGCGACCCCAACGATTTCGCCGGCCGCACCGTAGCGAAATACTTCAACACGGCGGCATTTACGGCAGTGGGTCAGTTCGTGATCGGAAACAGCTCGCGGGATCCGGTACGCGGACCGGGACTTCAGAATGCCGATCTGATGATCGGCAAGACATTTCGCCTCAGCGAACGTTTGAGCCTCGAATTCCGCGCGGAAGCTTTTAATGTGTCGAACACCCCTCCGTTGAACGATCCGAACGGGATCTTTAATCCTGCCGCCACGACGTTCGGTACGATCTCCACGGCAGGCAATCCGCGCGATTTCGAATTCGTCCTTAAGGTTCATTTCTAGCCGGGCGACAAGCTGACGTTACAATGTCAGGTATGGAGAAGACACGCGTCCAGAGCCGGCTGGCCGATATTCGCAAGAGCCGGGGTGTAGGCGCGTCCGACCTGGCGCGCCGCGTGCGCGTAAGCCGCCAGACTATCTATGCGATCGAGGCGGGGACCTACGTTCCTAATACCGAGGTCGCTCTGAATCTCGCGCGCCAGCTGGAGGTGACCGTCGATGAGTTGTTCTTACTCCAGGAAGGGATTCGCACAAAGCCCGATTCTCTGGCCGCGGAGGTGCTAAGCGCCGCAGCCCCCGTCAAGGGACAGCCCGTGCGAGTCTGCCAGATCGGGTCGCGCTGGGTCAGCGTGCCCGTCAGCGCCTCTCCCTATCTCCTGCCGGAAGCCGATGGCATCATCCAGCGAACTGGCAAGACGGCTGGCCGCGCGGATCTCGTGGTATTCGCGAAGGAAGAAGCATCGCAGAAGCGATTGGTGCTGGCCGGTTGCGATCCAGCCACCGGCTTGCTTGCCCATATGGTCGAAAAGATCAGCGGCGTGGAAATTGTCTCCGCGGCCGCCTCCAGCAAGCTGGCGCTCACGTGGCTGAGCGAGGGAAAAGTTCACATCGCCGGCTCGCATCTGGAAGATCCGAAAACCGGTGAGTTCAATCTGCCCTACATCCGCAAGCAGTTTCCCGATGAGGATTTCATCGTCATTACCTTCGCGCGATGGGAGGAAGGATTCGTCGTGGCAGCCGGAAATCCAAAGCGCATCCGCAAGATTGAGGATCTGGCGCGCAAGAACGTGAAGTTTGCGAATCGGGAGCCTGGCTCGGGAAGCCGCGGGCTGCTGGACCAACTCATGCAGAAGGCCAAAATGGACGCCCAGAAGGTCGAGGGTTACGATCGGATCGCCCACGGCCATCTTGCGGCGGCCTACTGTGTGGTCTCGCGGGAAGCGGATGTGTGCCTGGCGACGCGCTCTGCCGCGCAGACGTTCGGACTGGATTTTGTTCCCCTGCACAGCGAGCGCTACGACTTGGTGATGCGCAAACGCACCGCCGATCTACCTGCGATAAAAGCGTTCCTCGATGTCCTGCAGCGCGCCACGTTACGCCGCAAGCTGGAAGTTCTGGCCGGTTACGATACGTCGCAGACGGGGACGTTAGTCGCCTGAACGCGTCGGAAACCTAGTCCTTCTCCAGCATTACTTCGGTGGATTTAATAACCACCGTCACCTTGTCGCCCTTCTTCAGACCGAGCTTTTCGGCGCTCCTGCGCGTGATCACGCTTTCGATCTGGCCCTTCCCGATGCGCACGTCGACGTGGGCCATGATGTCGCCCACGACGACTTGCACAACTTTTCC
>Ga0157370_10002207_pt1 | contig 23772 bp, 22 predicted proteins | sample C35metaG_FD_113463 | JGI IMG/M metagenome (GOLD analysis project Ga0157370, IMG submission 113463) | Corn rhizosphere microbial communities from Kellogg Biological Station, Michigan, USA - C3-5 metaG | ecosystem: Host-associated > Plants > Roots > Rhizosphere > Soil | place: USA: Michigan...
ACCAGCGAAAAGTGTCAGTCGGATTACCAGCGAAAAGTGTCAAAACTGACAGTAATCGCTGGGATGACCAAAGAAATATGCATTTTTTGAAAGTTTGGCGCGTCATTCTTGCAATGTTTGGCGTACAGCCGGTGCGTAGCGCTCGGGCAGGTCGACCGGACGAGTGAGCTGGCTGCTGGTTGGCGACTCAAATCGACCCGAAACTGACGTTCACTGTTATCGTCCTTCATAGAACTGCCCGCCTTGACGAGGTAGAACCCACGTCTCTGCGACGCACCGAAAGCGCGACCTCAGATTCAACTGCGCCGTTGATCATTCTTCCATCGCTGGCCAAGGCTTCCACACCCTTGCATGGCGCGGAAGGACTAACAGCGTCATCACGAAATCGTAGTGGTCCGCCGAGATCTTCATCTCGCGAAGCGAAGAGTCGCGGTCCGCATATGGGAACCAGCGCTGGGCATCCATCTCAACACCAAGGAGTTCGCGATCGACAAGCGGATCAGCCGCCAGCGAGGTGAGAGGAATGGGGATGGGTGCACGGTGGCTCTTGCTGCGGAAGAATACGCCAGCTCGCATCGCCGGTTTGCTCGACTTGGCCCACAGGATGAAGCCGTCGCGGTGGATGACGAGCACTGCGTTCTGGTCGGTGTAACTCAGCCAACGCAAAGTTGCAGCGGTCAGAGAAACGCCATAGCGCTCGGTGCACGTGCCGAGCGATTCAAAGGTCGCGGCTCCTGTGAGTTGCTTGCGAAAATCATCCAGCGGCATCAACAACGTGGATGCGAACGAATCGGCCTGCGACTCGATGTCGGCCTCGTCTTGCGCAAGGTCGATCATGTCTGCATCCGAGCATTCGAAGCGATCCCGATCCATGCGATGCAGTAAGTAGTGTCCGAGCTCATGAGCTTGGGTGAAGAGAATCCTACCTGGCGAGCGCAGCGCATCATTGTAGAGCAGCAGCCAGCGACGCCGGTCCTCGGAGGGATACAGCGCGCCTTCGAATCGGTGTATCGCCGCCGCCTGGACTTCGGTGATCGGGTCGTCCCAGTGGAAAATCCTGGCGGATTCCTTGGCTAGGCTTGCGACGTCAACTGGGAAGCGATCGATTTCGTGCGCTTCGCACACGGCATTGAGAACATGCGTCAGTCGATAGGCTGCCGAAGATGGCGAGAGCCGATCCTCAGCTCTTCCGGAAGGTTTCGAGAATTCGTCTGACACGTTCCTTGTCCTCGGGAGCGAGGTCCTTGTAGTTGCGATAGAAGGCCTCGTCGAGGTGTCGCTCCTCTGGCTCGGTGGCGTCCTCCTCCAGCAGGTAGTCAACGGTCACGCTGAAGACCCCGGCAATGGCAGCAAGCTTCTCAGCCGACGGGCGTGGTGCGGATTGCCGGTTCTCTATCTCCCACAGATAGCTCTTGCTGATACCCGTGACCTCCGCTAACGCATCCAGTGTCATCCCGGCGTTCTTGCGCAGGTCGCGCACCTTTATCTGAAGGCTCTTGCTCATGAAGTATCTGTATTTCGTTAAGACTTTTTAAGCCACCTTTTCCACTATACCGAACAAGAAGATTGACAACACCGAATTTCCGCTTCACACTTCAAATTGTTCGGTGTACCGAACTTCAAATTATTTGATACCGAAGACCACGGAGGTTCCATGAGCAAGACCCGCGACTTGAAACCCGGCCAGCCAGCCCCGGTATCCGGCCAGTACCAGATCCACGGACCCCGGGGTGGTAAGGGCCCGGAGCGGACGGTGGTCCGCAACGAACCCCTTCCGCCTACCCCAAGCCGTAACTCCACCTATACCTTGGTGGATCGCACCAAGACCAAGTAGCCGTAGGGCGCGTCGCAGCTATTGCGACGCGCCCGTGCGTTGATATGCAGTGACGCGACTTGAACCTGGCGCCTCCAAGGCGCAGCCGCCTGATGACCACGCTTCGAGGTTTCCATGAGCAACGACCACACCGGCAACAAGCCTCACGATCACGTCAAAGAAGTGACGGTGGTCTTTAACGGACGTCCCAAGACCATAGCCAAGGAGCGGCTGGGCTTCGAGGAGGTCGTCGCTCTCGCTTTCGATACCCCGCCTAGCGGCGACGGCGTGCAGTTCACCATCCAGTACACGCGTGGGCACAGCGGCAAGCCGAACGGCACCCTACTGGAGGGCGATTCGGTAATGGTCCAAGAAGGAATGGAATTCGATGTCACAGCGACTAATCGGTCTTAACCCCGACCTGCAGAAATTGCGCAACGGGGGCTACGACCTCGCCATCCGTGGTGGCTATCTAGTGATTCGGGATGTTCCGTATGTCACGCCGGACGGAATAGCACGAGGTACGCTGATCTCCACGCTTAAACTGAGCGGTGAACTCACTGACAAGCCGGACACTCACGTGTGCTATTGGCAGGGCGAGATGCCCTGCCACAGCAACGGGCAGCCTATCCGCGCCATCGAAAATCCGAGCGAACGGCAGGACTTGGGCCACGGCCTGTCCCATGTATTGACCTTTTCCGCCAAGGCGGACTACCGCGACTACTACCACAAGATGACGACCTACCTCGGCCGCATCGTGGGCGAGGCGCAGAAGCTAGATCCGACCGTTACCGCGCAAACCTTTCCGGTCTTTCCCATCGAGGACGAGGCTGAGTCGGTCTTCAAATACGCCGACACCGCGTCCAGCCGTGCCGGCGTCGGGGCGCTCAACGAGATGTTTGCTACTCAGAGCATCGCCATCGTTGGTCTTGGCGGCACCGGCGCTTACATTCTCGACCTCGTTGCGAAAACGCAAGTTCGGGAGATCCATTTGTTCGATGGCGATCAGTTTTCCAGCCATAACGCCTTCCGCTCGCCGGGCGCGGCATCACTGGACATCTTGCGCGGCAAACCGACCAAGGTCGCCTACCTGGCGCAGGTATACGAGGCGATGCGCCGCGGTATCCATCCGCATCCCGAGTACGTGACGGCCGCGAGCGTCGAAAAGTTGCGCGGCTTTGACTTCGTGTTCGTCTGCATCGACGGTGGCGCGGTCAAGGCCGATATCCTTGATGCGCTGGACGCATTCGGCACCGCCTTCATCGATGTCGGGCTGGGCGTGACGCGCGGTGATGCGGGCTTGTCCGGCTTGCTGCGAGTCACTACAAGCACGCCGGGTACGCGGGAGCAGGCCCGGCGGCGGATTCCTGTGGGCGATGACGACGGCCAAGAGAACGAATACAAGACCAACGTGCAGATCGCCGAGCTAAACGCTCTCAACGCGACGTTGGCAGTGATCCGCTGGAAGAAGCTGGTCGGGTTCTATCGAGATAGCAGTCGCGAGCACAACACCAGCTACGCCATTGCCCCCAATGCCTTGGTCAACGAGGATGCTGCATGACCAGGCGCCTTCAGCTCGAGCCTGTCTTCGTTGACACGATCCCGAGTGAACTGGAAGAGGGACGCCTCTATATTTCCAAGCGCTACCGCACCGCAATGCACAGATGCTGCTGTGGCTGTGGCTTGGAAGTCGTCACCCCGCTCAATCCGGCCAAGTGGCGGCTGACCGAAACGGGCGCGACGGTGTCGCTGTATCCCTCGGTCGGCAACTGGAGTTTCCCGTGCCAGTCCCACTACTGGATCGAAAAAAACGAGGTGCGGTGGGCACGAGTGATGCCGAAGTGGCAAATCGACAAAGTCCGTCGCCGTGACCAGGCCGCCGTAGAGGCGCTGGCGAAGCCACGACCGCCTGTCCAAGTAGCGACCGCGCCCGTCGAGAACCGACCCGCATGGTGGCAGCGCTTGGCGCGTTGGTTACTTGGGAGCTGAGGTGATTGTGCTTGATTGGTAAGCGAACCTGCGTGTTCCTATAGTCCCCTCAGCTCGGCTCAGAGTCCGCCGCCGAAAGGGGCCACTCTGGCCTAAGCGACTGAGCGTCCTCTCTCTGATCAGAGTCGTCTGCGTACTGGCGTGTCATCAAGTGCCGAATATCTGTACGCCACCGTTGCAGAGGTCGTTGCGCGGCTCATCTGGCACCAGGAAATGTATGTCGAGTGGCAAATCGAGCTTCAACGCCTGTGCTTTGAATGCGAGCGTCACCAGTTGAAGGAGCCGCTCCTGATACGTCTTGGCAACTACGACAGTGAGTACCAGGATGACCTCTGCGCCTTCGTCCAGGCGACGCACCTCCGCCAGGAAAGCGGCCTTTACCGTGGCCTCCGTCTCGAACAGATTACGCAGCACCGTGTTTAGTTCAGCCGTCGACACAGAGGGCGGCACGATCTGTACTTTCGTGCCGGCAGGTATGTGATCCTTGGCGAAGTAGTCAAGTGCTCTTCCCTCCAGAATGGCTGCGATCTCCGGCGGGTAGAGTGCGATCGCGTCCACGTTCGGGTTGAGCATGAGCGAGGCTCCTCGCGTCAGTTCAAACAGGTTCCGACCTGACATTGCCACAACGAGCGCCGCGTTGCGCCTAGACGCTTCAGCTTGCTGCTTGTCGCTGAAGAACGGCAGCATAGTTTGGCCGTTGTCAGGGCGCACGAACTGTATAAAGCGCATGACCCCTTCAGGCGGATTCCCCAGCGGCACATGGGCGTAAACCGTCGCGTCAAGCAACGCTTTGAAGAACGCATCCTGTGTTTGCTCGGGGTTTGCCCCTTCCGGTGGCGACTTTGCGGCAGCCAACAGTTGCGCGAGCTTGTTGGATGGCTTCTTAACCATACTGTCCTACCTGCAGATTCGTTGTCCTGTTGCGGGATGGTGGATCGCGGGGCAGTCGCCAGCAACGGTGAGCATCGGAAACCTGGATGCGGCCCAGGTACGGTCACTTCCTCGCTCGGCGTGCCGGTGGCGTTGGCCAGTTTGGCGAAGGCGAGCCGTCTATGCTCGTACCAAAGATTGGCTCCGTAACAAGGCGAGGTTCGGCGAGTTCTTGCCATCCGGCGCAGAACACTTGATACCCGCTTGGGTAGTGGCGAAGCAGATTGCGAGCTTCACCACGTACCGACGCAGGAACCCCCGTGTTGGTGAGCAGCTCCTTCAAAAATAGGCGCGTCTCGATGACTGCGCGGGAACGTTCGTACGGGAGCGTCATGACTGGTACCGATCTGTTGGCCACGGTGATCGCTATTTGCGGCTCGGTTGCTTTCGCATGCCGCTAATCCTTGAATCGCGACAGCCAACGAGGACGTATGTCGGATTTGTCGAACGGTGACGTAAGTAAGGCGTGGCCGTGTGATCTCTCGGTTCCGAACTACCAACGCGTACGCGCGCCAATCACGTCTTCGGCTCCAGCTTTCTGAAGCAAATTTGCGATGTGTTTATTTGCGCGGTCCTTCTGCCAGGCACCGGCCAGAACGCAAATAAATGCACACACATACAGGAGCCATTTGCTAGGCGACGCTGGCAGCACGGCCAACAAAATTGCGAATGCACATCCGGTGGTAATCGTGGCAAAGCCGAACCTTTCCTTCATCACCCATTTGGCCAGATTGCGCTTTGTTTCCTCCTGCTCGCGGGCGACTTGCTCCTCCCGCACCTTCCTCTCGGTTTCGCGGGCCTCGCGGTCCTTCTGATCGCGTATCAGCGCTTCTTCCTGCAGCGAGGCTAGGGCGTTTTTCAGGTCGCGAAGCGATGACGAAGTCACATCTGGCTGGGTCATAAGTGTCAAGCCGCACGCAACTCAGCGAGCAAATCGAGGCCGGCTTGTCGGCCCATCCTTGCCGCCCAGAGGTAAGACGTGCGCATGAAGCGCGCCAACTCGTCTGCATCAAGGGGGCGTGGCCGGGACGACGACCAGTCGTGAAGAATCTCGGCGATCTCGGAGAGCAACGCCCAATCAATGCTTTCGGAAGTCAATTCGTTCAGGGATCGACCGACCGCCACGAACATGCAATCCATGCCGGCTGTCATCATCTTCGCGAGAAGCGAAATAGGCGGCTCGCTGCGGCCGGATTCATAACTTCGGTATGTCGCCAACGGTATGCCTAGATGGCCGGCCGCTGCGGGCTGCGTAAGTCCGCGCTTCTCCCGTTCTGCGCGAAGGCGCTCGGAGAGCTTATTTTCGACGCCTACTACAATAGTGTCTAACATGATACAATTGTAACATGTTAGATCTTCCCTGCCAACGACAACCTGCGGACGTAAAGGCGCAGTTTCGCGCCCGCGGCATGACCATCCGGTCTTGGGCGCAGACAAACGGTTTCAGCACACCGCTCGTGTACGCAGTATTGGGTGGGCGGGTCCAGGGAATTCGGGGGCAAGCGCATGAGGTTGCCGTCGCGCTAGGGCTAAAGCCGCTGCCGTGCGAGGAGTCGCAGGAATGTTGCCTAACGGAGACCCACGATGACTTAGCGCAATAGTCCTGGGGTAAGACGACAAAAGCCCCGACCGCCAAGTCGAGGCTTCTGCAGGTTACAGCCGTTTGAGAGCTCGGCTGCGTTCATCTTCCCCCATTCGTGTTGACCGTGCAAGGCCCTTCACCTGGAGGCCTGGATCACTGTTGCCGAAGTGAGCGGAGATGAATGTAGACAAGCTGACGAGACACCTCGCAGGTCTCCGCGTGAGTCCTGCTGGAATTCGTTACGTCGTAGATTCTGCATTGGCACCCCCCCAGATACACCTGCGCAGCGGGCCACAGCACAATCTCACTGGCGACATCTCCACCACCCTTTGCACGTACCTTGACGAGGGCGTCGACGAGGCTGTCGTTCCGAGGCTGCAGGTCGCCTCGCTCTCCGCCGAACACGCCTTTTTCGTCAACCTTCAGTTCCGTGGCGACGTGGTGTTCGCGATCAACCATCCTCTGCAGGTACCGCTCAGGATCACCAACCGAAAGGGGCGGCACCAGCGGATTGCATACACGCCTGACGCCATCGCTATCGACGACGAACGTGCGTGCGTCTTCGAGCTTAAGACCGACAACGAGGCCGATGACCTCACCCGCAAGCGGCCCCACGACTGGCGAAAAATTGACGCTGGCTACGAGTACACGACCGCGAAGGCTTGCTTTGCAGAAATGGGGCTACGCCACGTTGTTGTAGTGTCGAGTTCTCTGCCGTGGATCCGAACGCGCAACCAGCAATTCCTCGACCGTCAATCGACACCTGAGCTGGATCCTGCTCTAGATCAGCGCATCGTTCGATATGTAAAGCGCAACTCACCAGTGGCGTTACAGCAAATCATTCTTTCGTGCGGCGCTATTACCGCGGGTCCAATCCTGAGACTCATCAAGCTTGGTGTGCTTCACGTAGACCTGGACCATGCGCTCCTGTCAGCGCCCGATTCGGCGGTCATCTGTGCATCGCCAGACCAGGCCGTCGCCGTTTCTGCCGGCATCGCATCGCTCCAGTCCGTTGCATCCACAGAGGCAACCATATTCATCGAAAAAACGGGCGACCCCAAGCACTTGGATGAACTGGGTTTCCGCATCGGCTGCCTGCAAGGGAAGGCTGTCGCTCGCACCTCAGGAAAGGCCCCGTCACGCAGAACCAAACAAAGATGGGCCAAAGCGTTCAAGGAGGGCGGCGCGATTGCCTTGAACCCGAAGTGGTCAAGATGTGGAAATCGCGACCAACGACTCGCGTGTTGGCACAAAACTCTGCTGACCGATTTCATCAAGACCGAGCGGAGCAGCACCGAATATCCTTCGCGTACCGACGCAATGGGAAAATACGAAAAGGGCCTGGCGAAGGAGGCCAAGAAACGTAGCTGCGATGAAAGCCCTGTGCACTATTCCACGTTTTGCAAGCTGTGGACGCAGCGCGACCACTGTACCGAAGACGCCATGGCTCGAGGGGGACGACGCATGGCCAACGCCGTCACACCGCACGGCGACGTGGACAAACAAATACGGCTCGCGGATGGCCCCTTTCAAGTCGCACATATTGACCACTGTCTGGCACCCACTTATTCAAAGGATGATACCGGCGCTGAAGCTAAGCCATGGTTGACGATCCTCGTGGACGACTGGAAAGGCGAGCCGCTCGCATTCGTAATGACCTACGAAAAGCCGAGCCATAAGACCGACTTGGCTCTCCTGCGTGAGTGCGTCCGCAAACATGGGCGGCTTCCGCACACGATTCTTTGTGACCATGGTTCTGATTTTATGGGCACTGTCTTCGTTGCGGCGCTCGCAGCCCTTGGGGTAGATGCGATTTACCGGCCAGAGGCTGATCCGCGCGTTGGCCACCGCGTTGAGCGCACTTTTGGCACCTTCGCAGAAACCGTGTGCCGAGGTTACCCAGGGTTCGCGGTGGATATCCCGAATTCGCGGGCCATTTCCGCGAAAAAGCACCCATCGCGCGGCCCCAGACGCGACTTCGATGATCTGCTTCAGCATACAGACCACCTCCTGTTCGAAATCATCCCGACGCTCGAGCCGCTTGATGGTGGCAAGTCCAAGCTCGAGGCGCGGCAGCGCTTCGAGGGGATATACGGAAAGCAGGGCATACCAGTTGCGATGAATCTCGAGTTCCTGATCGCCACGGCACCGCCGCTGAAGGAAAACGGATGCGTCGAGCCGTCGGGGGCCATCAGAGTGAAGGAAAAGCGCTTCTATACCGAAGCTCTGATCGGCGTTGACCTTCGACAGCATAAATTGTCCCTGCGTCAGGAGACGGAAGACCCATCGATCCTGTATTACGCGTTCGGCGGAAAGTGGCACGTCGCCAAGTCAAGGGACGCCCTCAAAAGCCGTGGGCGCACTGATGTGTCGATACGGGCGGAGGCGCAATCCTTAGCGCGACCTACGGCGGCCGAACGCGCGCAACGCCGACGGATCTTGCACTCAACTCCTAAACCCAAACGCCGCCACAAACCGCCGCCGGCATCCGTCGATCAATCAGCGGGTCAAAAAGCTACGTCAGCAACCAGCACACCGAGTGGGCAGGTAGCTGTACTCCCAACATTGCCGCTTCCACTGAAAATCTGACTGCTGAATATGGACTACACAAAGCGCCGATTCTTTCAGGAGCTTGCAATGCGCAAGCCAAAGCTCACGGATGTCATCGAGCACAGAAACTTTAGGTTCTGCCTCGATGTACTCAAGGGGATCTTCCGTCTTTGCCCAACGGAAGCAGCGATACTTCTTGTCGGGCCGACGAATGGTGGGAAGTCGCAACTACTTGCCTATTTGGTGTCGTTCCTGATTCACGAGATCTACCAGGGCGCAGGCCCGAATGATCGATCGGTGATCGGTTTTTCGGCGATGACCACGCGTCAAGGCCATACGACCCCCAAATTTGCGCTGCACGAACTGTTGGAAGACGTTGGTCATCCATTCTTCCAGCAAGAGCCCATCTCGACCGAGGCGGCGCCACTGTACCGGCCAGCTATCAAGACCGACGAAACTTTCTGCCTTCGTGCCCTCAAGGGCGCATTTCATTCTCGAAACGTCAAGGTCGCCGCTGTGGATGACGCTCACTATCTCGTTCGAACCAAGGATGAGCAATACAAGGCGTCGCTCCTTGAAGCGATGAAGGGGGTGATTACGCCGCAGACGACGCTCGTTCTTGCCGGTGGATATGAACTGGCCCAGGTTGCGATGGCCTACCGAACCCACTTTGCCGAGCGGCTCCTGATCGTGCACCTGCCTCGCTATGGGAAGAACAAAAGCGACACAACCGAGTGGCGACGGGTGGTGGCGACGATGGGCCAATCGCCGAAGCTACGCCTCAGGTCACCGAACCTGCTGACAGACGAGGCTGATCGCCTACGGCACGAATGCCACGGCGTGGTCGGCATCCTCGAAAAAAGGCTCGTACTCGCGCAAGCGTTTGCAGATGCCTGTCGCACGCCGATTTCCGCCAAGGTTCTGAACCAGACGCGTCCAACCGCACTGCAGTGGGAGACTACCGAGGCTGATATCAAGCGCGGCGAAAAATTGTTGGGAACACGCGTAGAACTGATCGACGTTCCGCAATCGCCCAATTCGATCACGCCGAGTACTAGTGCCAAGGCCAGCGGCGCAGGCAAGCACACGAAGGGCACCTGGAAGAAAGGCGCTCGCCCGTTCGAGCGTAAGCCGCGGCGTGCGCAACCGGCCGTGCGGACATGAGCTCCGTGCTGCTACCGCTCGAGCCGGCGGGAATGGGCACGAAGTACGTAGAGGCGTTTGGCTCGTACTTCGGGCGCCTGGCACGCCTCCATGCCTGCAGTATCACGCAGCTGACTCGCTTCCTTTCGTCGTGGCGATCACGCGAGCTGGGACAGCGTGTTTCATTGAACGAGTCCACGTTATACATGTCTAAGGGTACCGGAATCTTCGGTTATGGTGCCAGCGTAGTGGCATACGTTGACGCGGTGGAACATGCCATGGGCGTGTCAGGTTTACGCTGCTGCACTCTGGTCCCAATCGGAGTGGCTTTGAACCCCTTGGTGATTGATTCGGTGCGAAGCAATCGCGCGTGGTGTGAACAATGCTTTCGAGAGGACATTGTTTCGGGCGCACAGCCGTACGGTCGATTGCTGTGGACGCTACGCGCGATCACGCGCTGCCCTGAGCATCGAGTGGTGCTGAGGACCGAGTGCCCGGTTTGTGGCGTGGCGCAAAACTTTCATAACCGATCGGGCGACCAGCTGCTGTGCTGGAAGTGCGACTCGCCGCTTATAGGACCTCCGTCAGATCTTCGTCCTATGCCAGAACCTCCGCTAGGAGAACGCGATCTCAGCGAGCTGGTCGAAGCTATTGCGAATGGCGAGCAGGTGGTTCGTAATGCGACCGCATTTCATACGTTCCAAAGCGCGCTGTTTTCTATCGTCTCGCCCGTCGCCTTCGTCGTTGCTGGTGTCGCTGCTATCAGTGGCAGTGCGAAGGCCCGCGGTGCTGTGGTAAAACCCAGTTTGGGAACCATGCTGCGGAAGGCACAGGCGGCTGGCGTGACGGTTCTCCAAATACTTGAGGATCCAGAGGGTGCCGCAACCGCAGCGGGTCAACTCATCTTTGACCGCAACGCGATTGCCGCGAAGGCAAGGATCCGACATCCCAGCGAAATTGTCGAAGATGTGCGCAACGCCATGCTTGCACAGCTCGAAAAACCAAGGTCAGAACAGATACGGCGGCTGGCCGAGCTTGCGAATAGCTGTGGCGTATCGGAAGGCTACGTCAGATACCACCTGCCGGCGCTTGTGAAGCGCTATCAGTCCCACCGCATGGCAGCAAGCATATCGGGCACGCGTTCTTGCTTGGCAAGATGTAAAGCAATTCTGGAAGATCAGAGGCACATCGAACGGTACTGGTCATGCGGGCAAACGAAGCGCAAGTTGGCAAAACTGCTTGCCAACGACGCTGAATGCACTGTACGTGTGGCAAGGCTTGCAATACGAAGGTACTTTTGCACGGCAAAGAGCAGTCATCGGGCAAGCAAGTCCGGCGTGGTTAATCCGCCTGCTATTTAATTTGGCGTTCCGTGCGCATACCGATGAAATTGATCGCCAAGACCGATCCGAGGTGATCATCTGACCAATGCTGATCAGCGACAGTAGGGGATGTCGCTTTCGGGCCAGGAACGCTCATTCGAGAAGATATGCTTTCGAGGCCACTGCCTACTTGAAAGCTTCCCTGCTAACGGGTAGAACCCGATGCATTCGATCCGGTACATGCAGCAGAGAGCCATAAACCGGATTTCCTGCGTACAGAAATAGCCTATCGCGATCGACCAGCACGCTCCGTGGGAGGGTACGCTTTGCTGATTTGATATAGCAGGCCGCTGAAAAAGCTCTTTGTCGTCCCTTTCCTCAGGGTGACGAGCTTAAATCGATAAGAACATCTTCCCAGCCGTCGTCGGCATCCACATGGACAAGGCAATCTGTTTGCTTCACGTCGTCGACGCCTCAGTGCTTGGAAGGCGAGTATGACCGCCTCGCTACCCGTTAAACCTAGGATGGATTCGTAGTCTTCCAGGAGACCAGCAGCACCGTGAGCCAAGTCGTCGAACGGATAACCCGTTCCTCCTTGTTCGCGCCAAGTAGCCGCATAGAGGAAGGGTACGACGCATTGTTCTACCAGCTTGACCAGGCTGGCTGGTTGTCCAAGGTGCTGGCGGATGGTCCATGGTGAGCCAAGACATAGCGCTCCGCTGTCATAGACGTGGTGGTGCACGTCGCGAGGAATTCGACCACCTTCCTCGTAAACGTCAGGCGCTAACTCGGTTGGCCCCATGGGCACGTCGATGCGAATGTTGTAGGTGTCCTCCAGCGTAGGAAGGCCCGGAGGAGACATGGAAAAGGTCAATGGCCCAGCCAAGATGTACGCGTCGCCACGCACACTGGGTTGGCGGCGCAGCCTGGGCCACGCTTCCAGCAATGCGTCAATGTCTGTCTGCGTAAATCGCACGGCTTAGCACGCCCATGGTTTAGGCGGAGTGCCACTGGAGATTACTGCGCGTACGGGTGTCACAAGCGTCGCGGTACTAAGGCCCAAGCGCTGCATGGCTTCGTTCGGTAGCTTCACGGCAAACGCATCCTGTGCGATTTCAACGACGCGCCGAGATGGTGTCAAACTCAAGACGTCTGCGAATTCCCGCCTGGCCTCGCGTACCCAATCGTGGAAGTTCTTCTTCAGCTGCAAGTGAGCACAATCCGGCCGTACCCACCGATCGGCAAAGTTCTCCAGCGGGTTCACCGGGTTGAGGATCTGGTCAGTGTTGGAATTACGGATCAACTCCAATGCATCAAGTACGCGCTGCGTCGTCTGTGAAAGCGTTTCGCCGACGCGATACGCGGCGCCAGCTACCGTGGTCAAGATGATCGAGGCAGGCTTGCAGTCGGGGAGATCCTTGAACATCACGTCACGATGTCGTTTGAGTAGCTGGACAGCCTGCTGGAGGGGTGTCTTGCTTCGGTAGACAGGTACGGGATCGACCTGCGCTTCCGCCAACACGCGCTTTTCCAAGCTGCGCATGCGCGACCTGAACCAGAGTTGGTAACCACCGGGGTTACTCGAAGGCCAGTCACTGTTCAAGGTTCGGTACCCTTGATGCTGGAGGTCGGTAATCCAGATCGCACGACGGGCAGCTTCCTGCGCAACACCAGATTCCACACCTGCCAGTTCCATGCGCTCGCGCAGCACGCGACGGCGGTCTTCGTCAGCACGGATGCCAGGGACGATGTCCATGTGAAAGGCCAATTCGTCGCGATATCCAAGACGCCAGCACCGATTCTTCTCTTCGAGCGGCTTCTGGATTTGGCGTGCAATGCGGTAAGCCTCAAGCTCCCGGCCGAGCATTGCTTTCAGCTGCTCCTGCGTATGGGTCTGGCGAGACACGCCCTGCCTAAGCTTGCAGCTGAAGTCCAGGTCGTACTCCTCGCCTTCATGGAGGGGGCGAATCGCCGTACCGAACGCGAAAGACCCCTGGACAAAGATGTGGGAGCCATGCGGGGCTAATGCGGATTCCGGCCGTGAGATCCACTCCGCGAGGTCCTCATAGCGGCGTTGCGCAAGATCGTAGGCGCGCTCGGGAAGGTCTACTTCCTGGAGAAGGGCGGCGAGGCGGGCATCGGCGTAAGACTGGTTCATGTAAGTGAGCTCCATCGAGAACAGGGTGGGCGTCTCAACGCCGTGGGCCAAGATCCATCATCGGGACGAAGTGATTGCCTGCGTCGCGGTCGTAGATCAGATAAGGGTGTGCGTGTTGGGTGGAGAGCAGCGCACCGAATTCGATGGCAATCGCCGCAGGGACCGCTGCGAACAGGTGCAGAGGCTCGGTAGTGCTCGCCTCAAGCTGGCTGAGATGCGGTTGCAGCGCGCACCTGAACGAGTCGATCGTTGCCCGGTTCCGGATCAAGCCGTACTCGGGGGTCGGCACAGAGAAGCGCGCGATGCGTGCGCCGGGTAACGCGTCATGGATGGCTGCATCTGGAAGCTCGGCGGAAAGCGCCAGAACGAGTGCAACCGGACCGTCGCCGGGCGGCGGCGCGGTATAGGTCCACTCTGGGGCTGGTGCTGCGGGATCGACCCAACGCAGGGTCCCGCTGCGGTCACGGGAGAAGAGGAAGCGGTTGCTCCGGTCACCAAGCTGTCGCCCTACTCGAATCAGCGATGGGATATCCGCCAGGCCGACCACGGCCAAATTGAGGGGGTCGCCGAGTGCACTGGTGCTCTTGCTCAAGCGATCGTGCAGGCGCTCATCGATGTCCTGTTCGACCGTGCGCCAGTAAACCTCGTCACGGCCATCCGCACCTGGCTCTCGCAGCCGCAACGTCTGGACTTCTCCCCCAGCCCACAGGCTCTCGGAAAGCATCGCATCCGTGAGGTCCTTCGCCCGAATCACGTTCTCCGTGGCGAAGTGGCCGCCCAGGATGATCAAGCCGGTGGCGCGCTGCGTTTCTCCCCGACTGGCCGCGTCCCGGATCTGCTCGATGTGATCCCGATGATGACGCGAGAGGTCCTGGACGGGATAACTGTTTGCGTCCAGGTCTATGCGGGCGTGACAAGACGGACACAGCAGCATGAGGTTGTCCGGATCGGCCGTATGGTTTTGCGCAGCCGCATCGTCATATCCGTCCGGAGCCCGTGGTCCCTGCGAACTTGCCGGTACCACATGCGCCACGGCTGCCCAATTGAACGTGGAGCCCGTCCTGAAATCCCGGGTTACGTCGTCTCCGCACTGTTCGCAGTGTCCGGCGGCCCGAACCCAAACGAGTCGCTTCACGGGCGCTGGGGTCGAAAACCGACCTGTCTGCTTCTTGTTTCGGGCTGATTTCGGGCTGGAGGCCATTTTCAAGACTCTTTGTGTGCATCATTAATGATGGAGCTATATTGCTTGACAGTCAGATGGCATGTCAAGCATTATTCGCTTCATGAGCAATGATGCACTTTCATCCACGCTGGGGGAGGTCGCCGAAGTCCGAATGGGCTACCCCTTCCGTGGTGCGATCCCGGAAATCGCCGGCGGAAGCGTTCGCGTGGTCCAGATAAGAGATGTAAGCCGCAGGGGTCTCAAAAACCGCGACGATCTGGTGGCGACCGAGGTGGAAGGCCGCAAAGAGCCCGATTGGCTGCTCGACCAGGATGTGCTCTTCGTTGCCCGCGGAGCGAGCAACTATTCCGCGTTGGTTATTGACCCTCCTGCACGAACGGTTTGCTCCCAGCACATCTACGTCATCCGGGTGAAGCAGCCTGAGCGCCTCCTGCCTGCCTTTCTCGCCTGGCAACTCAATCAGGCCTTCGTGCAGCGCTACTTACGTCAATCCGCCGAGGGGAGTCACCAGTTGAGCATCCGTCGCACGGTGCTGGACATGACCGAAATACGGATTCCTCCCATCGAACGGCAGCGCGCCGCCGTCGAATTGGAGCGTGTGACAAGTGCGGAACGCGATGCCTGGCAAGCGCTGATCAAGAACCGGGAAACAGAGTTGGCGATCCTCGCCGAGCGCCTACTCAAATAACGATTACGGAAAACCACATGAGCAAGACAGACACCACCCAAGACACGATCAACGCCGCCGTTTGGGGCGCATGTGACACTTTCCGCGGCACGGTGGACCCAGGCGTCTACAAGGACTACGTCCTGACCATGCTGTTCCTGAAATACGTTTCGGACGTTTGGCAGGACCACTACGACGATTACAAAGCCCAGTACGGTGACCATCCTGAGCTGATCGAGGAAATGCTCAAGAACGAGCGTTTCGTGTTGCCGGCCAGCGCCAACTTCTATGGTCTTTATGACAAGCGCCACACGGCGGGCAACGGCGAGCGCATCGATAAGGCATTGCATGCCATTGAGGACGCCAACATCGGCAAGCTGCGCGATGTCTTCCAGGACATCAGCTTCAACGCCAACAAGCTGGGTGAAGAGCAGCAGAAGAACGACATCCTGAGGCTTCTGCTGGAGGACTTCGCCAAGCCAGAGCTCAACCTGCGCCCCAGCCGCATCGGCCAGCTGGACATCATCGGCAACGCCTACGAGTTTCTGATCAAGAACTTCGCCTCAAGCAGCGGCAAGAAGGCCGGTGAGTTCTACACGCCGCCGGAAGTCTCCTCGCTGATGGCACGCTTGATGGACCCGCAGGAAGGTGACGAAATCTGCGACCCCACCTGCGGATCTGGCTCCCTGTTGATGAAGTGCGGGCGCCTGATTCGCGAGCGCACTGGCTCGCGCAAGTACGCGTTGTACGGTCAGGAGGCCATTGGTAGCACTTGGGCGCTGGCCAAGATGAACATGTTCCTGCACGGTGAGGACAACCACCGTATCGAGTGGGGCGACACCATTCGTAATCCCAAGCTGCTTGATAGTGAAGCCAGCCTCAAGCATTTCGACATCGTGGTCGCGAACCCTCCGTTCTCGCTGGAGAAATGGGGTCACGAAGACGCCGAGACCGACAAGTTCAGCCGCTTCCGTCGCGGTGTGCCGCCGCGCACCAAGGGTGACTACGCCTTCATCCTGCACATGATCGAAACCATGAAGCCGCGCACCGGCCGCATGGCGGTAGTGGTGCCCCATGGCGTGCTGTTCCGCGGCGCGGCCGAAGGGCGGCTGCGCAAGCAGCTGATCGACGAGAACCTGCTCGATATCGTCATTGGGCTGCCCGAGAAGTTGTTCTATGGCACCGGCATTCCCGCGGCGATTCTGGTCTTCCGCAAGAAGAAGGCAGACGACAAGGTGCTATTCATCGACGCCAGCCGCAATTACGAGGACGGGAAAAACCAGAACTACCTGCGCGACGCCGACCTGCAACGCATTCTCGACACCGCCAAGGCGCGTCTCAGCGTCGACAAGTACGCCTATCTGGCCAGCCCCGCTGAAATCGCGGAGAACGACTACAACCTCAATATCCCGCGCTATGTCGACACCTTCGAGGAAGAAGAGGAGATCGACCTGATGGCCGTGCGGAAGGAGCGGCTGGAGCTGAAGGCCGAGCTGGCCAAGTTGGAAGAGCAGATGGCTAGCTATCTGAAGGAGCTGGGCTATGAGTGAACAAGAGAAAACACCCGCCACACCCGCCACACCCGCCGACAACGCGCCAGCTGCGTTTGAAAGCCAGGTCGTTCGTCGTACCTGGCATGAAGGCGAATGGTGGTTCGCCATCGTCGACGTCGTCGGCGCCCTGACCGATTCGGTCCAGCCTGAGGGCTATCTGAAAGATTTACGCAAGCGGGACGCGGGTTTAGCTGAAGGGTGGGGGCAAATTGCCTCCCCCCTTCGCCTGACCACCCCAGGCGGAGTGCAACTGCTCAATTGCGCCAACATGGAGGGCGTGCTGCGGGTCATCCAGTCCATCCCCTCGCCCAAGGCCGAACCCTTCAAGCGCTGGTTGGCGCAGGTGGGCTACGAGCGCATCCAGCAGGTGGATTCCGCCAACGCATTCTCGGCACTCAGTGAGGATCAACGGCGACTCATGCTGCGCGACGAGCTCTCGCAGCACAACAAGCACCTTGCCGCCGCCGCGCAGCAAGCCGGCGTAGCAACTCCCGTGGATTACGCCGTGTTCCAGAACCATGGCTACCAGGGGCTTTACGGCGGGCTCGGCAACAAGGAGATTCACGCGCGCAAGGGGCTGAAGAAGAGCCAGAAGATCCTTGACCACATGGGCAGCACCGAACTGGCAGCCAACCTGTTCCGCGCCACCCAGACCGAAGACAAGCTCAAGCACGAAGGTGTCCAGGGGAAGTCGGCAGCCAATCGCACCCACTTCGAAGTGGGCACGAAGGTCCGCAAGGCCATTGCCGACATCGGCGGCACCATGCCCGAGCAGCTCCCGGTCCCCGACAAAAGCATCAAGCAGATCGAGCGTGAAACGCGCAAGCGTGTCGACAAGGACAAACGATGAGCGTGGACAACCCCGCCAGGCACGTACCGTCCGACAGGGCCGCTGGCAGTGCCCGCTTTCACCGGCGTGCCGGAGACGGCACCGTCTGGCTGAGTAAGATAGAGCTGGTCGGGCTGTTTCGGACCTCCGTGTTCAATACCAACAGCCACACCAAGAACGTTTTGGCCGAAGGGGACCTGCAGAGCGGGGCAACTATTAAAGATGACTTAATGGTTCGCACCGAACGAAGTCACCAGGTGCGCATGCCACAAGTGGCGCATGAGCGTTACGCCGAGTTCGATGCGAAGCGGCGCGGGGCGAAAGCATTGGTGGCGGATGCGGAAGACATCAAGGATTTGGAGGCGGTGGAGAAGCATGGTCGCAAGGGAGGCAAGCATGCTTCCTGAGGGCTGGCAGCGCAAACCATTATCCGACTGCGCGAAATTCGTATCGGGCGGCACGCCGAACAAAGACACGCCGGAGTTTTGGGGTGGTGATTTCCCGTGGGTTTCTGCGAGAGATATGAAACAGCTTTGGCTGGATGGCTCCGCGCTCACGCTTACCGAAGCCGGCCGGGCGCGGGCACGCACCGTTCCTCCCGGGGCCGTACTCGTGTTGACGCGAGGAATGACCTTGCTAAAGGACTTACCGGTAAGCATCGCCAGCACCGAAGTCGCGTTCAATCAAGACGTGAAGGCACTGCTCCCTGCCGTAGGCATCGATTCGGGCTTCCTTGCGTATCAGTTGATCGCAAACAAGAATTCCATTCTTGATCTCGTCGATACCGCTGGGCACGGCACGGGACGGCTTGACACGAGTCTTTTGAAAGATTTTTCGATTGATATTCCCCCGAAGGCTGAACAACAGCGCATTGCAGCTGCTCTTGCGGCATGGGATACAGCCATCCGCACAATCGAGCATCTGCTCGTCAATACCCGCAAGCAGAAAATGTCCCTGCTCAGTAGAGTGCTACGTACTCCCGCGGCAGTCACTGAAATAGCGGACAGGAATCGAAGCGGCAGCACGCCTCCATCAGTGCGTGCCGGTATTCCGAAGTTACCGGCTACACCCGCCGGCTGGAGCCGAACAGGTCTTGGAGCACACCTACAGGAAGTTAATCGTCCTGTGGTGCTGAAGTCTGAGCGTGAGTACACACTGGTAACCGTCAAGCGTTCGCGAGGCGGCGTGCAAAAGCGCGCAGTACTGCGCGGCAGCGAGGTGAAAACATCCTCGCAGTTCATCGTGAAAGCAGGCGACTTCCTGATTTCGAAGCGTCAGATTGTGCACGGTGCTTGCGGCATCGTTCCACTGGAACTGGATGGAGCCGTAGTCTCGAATGAATACGCAGTATTGAATACCGACGGGAAAATCGATCTCGCGTTCCTGCGCTACCTGTCCGAGTCGATCTACTTCCAGCAGACATGCTTCCACTCCAGCATCGGCGTACATGTTGAGAAGATGCTTTTCAAGACCGAGCGCTGGCTAGCTTGGCCGTTCAACATTCCACCGCTTACCGAGCAACGCCGGATCGTCCAAATTCTGGACGCCGCTACCGCCGAGATAGCGGGCATTGAGCTGCAACTCGAAGCATTGAAGCTGGAGAAGCATGCACTGATGCAGCAGCTGCTCACTGGCAAGCGCCGCGTGCATCAGCCCAAACTTGCAGAGGCAGCTCACGCGTGAACGACAGCGCCCCCGACACCCGCGAGCAATACAGCGCGCACCTGCCAGCCCTGCACCTGCTGGCCAATCTCGGCTGGCGCTATCTTTCGGTATCCGAATGTCTGGAATTGCGTGGTAGCACGCGCGAAGTGCTGCTCAAGCCGCGCCTGATCGAAGTGCTGAAGAGTCGTCGCTTCGACTACAAGGGCGAGCGCTTTCCGCTGTCACCCAGCGCGATCGACCAGATCGTGCGCGAGCTTTCCGCGCTGTCGATGGCCGAAGGATTGTTGGCAGCCAACGAGCGGCTTTACAACAAGCTGGCACTGGGCATCACCGTTACCGAGTTCATGCCCGACGGCAAGAAGCACCAGCCAACCGTCGCGATCATCGACTGGGTCGATCCGGCCAATAATCTTTGGGACATGACCGAAGAATGTGAGCTGCAGTCGGCTCAAGGTACACATCACCGAACGCCGGACATCGTGTGCTACGTCAACGGCCTACCCTTGGTGGTGATCGAGGCCAAGCGGCCGGAATCCGGCCATGCCGGCAAGGCCATGGTGACGGAGGGCATCAGTCAAAACCTCCGCAACCAGCGCCAGGACGAGATTCCACACCTATTTGCCTATGCACAGCTGCTGCTGTCGATCAGTCTGACCGACGGGCGCTATGGCACCACACATACACCGGCCAAGTTTTGGGCTCGGTGGCGCGAGGAAGAGTTCGACGAGGCGCAGATGACAGCGACCAAGAACCGTTCGCTGCCAGTCGCCGTCCGCGACGCCCTGTTTCTTGGCAAGCCGACGAAACTGAAAACCTACTGCGAATCTCTGTGGTCGCAGCCGATGCTGCCGACTGATCAGGACCGTCTGTTGGTAGGTCTGCTGACACCGGCCCGGCTGCTGGAGATCCTGCGCGGTTTCATCTTGTTCGACCGCAAGGTCGGCAAGGTCGTCGCACGCTACCAGCAGTTCTTCGGCATCCGGGCTTTGCTTGCGCGCATCCGCCAGATTCGTCCGGACGGTGGCCGCGAGGGCGGTGTGCTCTGGCATACCACGGGTTCGGGCAAGAGCTTCACCATGGTTTTTCTGACTAAGGCGTTGCTGCTGGATAGCGCGCTGAAGGAATGCCGGGTGGTCGTGGTGACCGATCGCGTCGACCTGGAGACCCAGTTGTCGCGCAATTTCATCAGCGGTGGTGCTTTCGGTTCATCCATCGCCACCAAGAAGGAAGGAGATCGCAGCAAGGCCACCACAGGCCGTGATCTGGCTCGGCGGATTGGTCAGGGGAATGAACGCATCAACTTCTCGCTGGTGCAGAAATTCAATAGCGCTTCAAAGCTACCGGAGTGCCGCAACGATTCGGCGGATCTGATCGTGCTGGTGGACGAGGGACATCGCAGCCACGGTGGTGAGACCCACGAGCGGATGCGCAAGGCTTTGCCCAAGGCTGCCTATCTCGCCTTTACCGGCACGCCCTTGCTCAAGAACGAGAAGACTGCCAACAAATTTGGTCCCATTGTCCACGCCTACTCGATGCAGCGGGCCGTCGAAGACGAAACCGTGGCACCGCTGTTGTATGAGGAGCGGGTGCCCGAGCTCGACATCAACGAGGCGGCGGTGAGTAGCTGGTTCGACAAGATCACTGCGGGACTATCTGATGCCCAGAGCTCGGATCTGAAGAAGAAGTTCGCCAGCAAGCGCGCCGTCTATGGTGCTGCGAACCGGATCGAGCTGATCGCCTGGGACATTGCCACCCATTTCAACGACAACATCAAGCAACTGGGTATGGGCCTGAAGGGCCAGGTCGCTACGGATAGCAAGCTCGACGCCATCCGCTACAAGCGCGCGCTGGATGAAACAGGATTGGTCAGTAGCGCGGTGGTGATTTCACCGCCGGACACCCGCGAGGGCAACACCGATGTCGACGAGGACTCACTTCCTGAAGTACAGAAGTGGTGGAAGCAAAACATCGTCGATCGAAAGCTCGACCCAGAACAGTATGAGAAAGACGTCGTGCGCGACTTCGGCGGTAACGGCTCGCCCGACTTGCTGATTGTCGTGGACAAGCTGCTCACCGGCTTTGATGAGCCGCGTAACGCGGTGCTCTACATCGACAAGCCGCTGAAGGGCCACAACCTGATCCAGGCCGTTGCCCGGGTGAATCGTCTGCATGACGCCAAGCGCTATGGCGTGCTGGTGGACTACCGCGGAATTCTTCCGGAGCTGGACACGGCGGTGCGTGCCTACCAGGACTTGGAAGCGCAAACCCAGGCGGGTTTCGACCTGGCTGATATCGAAGGGCTGTACCAGTCGATGAGCACCGAATACAAACGGCTGCCCGCGCTGCACGACCGCCTCTGGTCCTTCTTCAAAGGTGTGAAGAACCGGAAGGATCTTGAGCAATATCGACAGCTACTGACTCCCCGATTCGTCGCCGGCGATGACGGTCAGGAGTACGACGAACGGCAGATGTTGCGGGATGACTTCTCCGCTGCATTGACCGAGTTTGGTCTGTGCCTGCAGCTGGCGCTGTCGTCTCGCAGCTTCTTCGAGGATGCCAGCTTCTCCGAGCTGCTTATCCGCCGCTATAAGGACGATCTGCGCTTCTTTTCCAGTCTGCGCAGGATTGCACGCCAGGACGCCATGGAGACGGTGGATTACAGCGTTTACGAGGAGCAGATCCGACGGCTGGTTGACAAGCAGGTGATCGGTACCGAAGTGCGTGACTCCAAGGGCGTGTACCTGGTCCACGAATTGGGCAAGTCGGAGAGTCCGGAGGAGTGGTCCGAGGACAAGACCCGCAACGAGACCGATCTGATCAAGACGCGAGTTCGCAAGACCATCGAACAGGATCTGGCCACCGATCCGTATGCACAGAAGGTGTTTGGTGAATTGCTGCGCGAGGCAATCGCCGCGGCCGAGGCGATGTTCGACCACCCGCTGAAGCAATACGCCCTTTTCAAGAAGTTCGAGGAGAACCTGGAAGCGATGCACACCCCAGGTATCCCCGATCGCCTGGATACCAACCGGGAGGCCAAAGCGTACTTCGGTGCCATTCGATTGGAGCTCGGTGAGGCGGCCATCGGTACCATGTCCGTGGTCGAGCAAGAGCGTTTCACCGCATTGGCGTTGAACATTGACACCGTGGTGCGCAATGCAATTGCCGAGAACTCGCTGAACCCGCAGAGCATTGAAGCCACGATCCGCAAAAACCTGTTGCCGCAGCTGTTCGAGGTGATGGGTCTCGACAGTGCCAAGGCCGTCGTAGAGCAGGTGGTACAGATCACCAGGATCGGTCTCAGTCGCGAATGAAGACGACACCGCCGCTTGGCTTTCGCATGGTGATTCCATATGGGGAGCGCCGCATTCGATGTGACGTCCGTCGATCCGGGCAGCGAGTGAAGCGCAGTGTCGCAATCCATGTCGAGCCTGATGGAAGGGTGCTCGTTGATGCACCCCAAGAGGCTGCCGATGCTGAGATCCGGCTGGCGGTGACCAAGCGTCTCAGTTGGGTCCATCGCCGCCTGACGGACATCGAGAAGCGCCTAAGCCTGGTACAGCCGCGGGAATATGTTAGTGGTGAGACGGTTCTCTATTTGGGTCGTCGCTATCGATTGAAGGTGGTAAGTAGCAAATCCGAAGTCATGACGCGGCTTCGGGGCGGCTATCTTGAGATCCCTGTGGCAAACCGCGATCCACAGGCCGTTCGTAGCGAGATGGAGCAGTGGCTTCGAACGCGCGCAAGAGACGTTCTGCCGCAGCGTCTTGCCAAGATGGCAGAACGACTGAGCTGGGTCAGGGAATCTCCGCCGCTTTCAATCCGGCGTATGAGCCGACAGTGGGGAAGCTGCTCTCCAACGGGGCGCATCGCCTTGAACCTTGGATTGGTGCGCGTCCCGACTGAGTGCATCGACTACGTGCTGCTCCATGAACTGTGTCATCTGCGAGTGCACAATCATGGACGTGCGTTCTACCGTCTCCTCGACATGCATCTGCCAGATTGGCGGCGGATCAAGAGCCGCCTGGATGAAATGGCTGACTTGGTCCTTTGCTCCTAAACAAAAAATCGCTCGGCCTGCAAACTCCAAACGACCGACGACTGCGATCAACTCGGGGATGAGCTTGGCAGTCGCCGGCTAGATCGGGAACAAAGCGCGGGCACGAAACGTCGAGATCGAGAAGCTGCCATTGCAAAGACTGCCTACAAGCGATTCAGGACCTGCTGAGCCAACTCAAGCCGAAGGACACGGCGGACGGGAGCGCCAGACTTCGAGAGAAATCCTTCAAAGTTTGGCGCGAGCGCCAAACTTTCGAAGAATGCATAAGAAACACCTTGACGATCAAATGTGGTGGGCCCACCAGGATTCGAACCTGGAACCAAGGGATTCG
>Ga0157370_10002208_pt1 | contig 23766 bp, 20 predicted proteins | sample C35metaG_FD_113463 | JGI IMG/M metagenome (GOLD analysis project Ga0157370, IMG submission 113463) | Corn rhizosphere microbial communities from Kellogg Biological Station, Michigan, USA - C3-5 metaG | ecosystem: Host-associated > Plants > Roots > Rhizosphere > Soil | place: USA: Michigan...
CAGACCGAAGAGAACTCCCCCCATCAGCAGGCTGACAAAAATCGTCTTCAGCCGGGCCTTGGGATTCGCATAAATCAACAGGATACCCCCCAGAAGCGTGGCGAAACCCGCCATCATCAAACGCTTGTCCAGCGTCATCCCATCCAGCGGCCCGCCACGGACACCACCGAAGAGGAGCAGCAGCCCGATGATGACGATCAGCCCCCCGCCTGCCAGCCCTGCCAGAAGCCGCTGCGGAGACATCGGCTCGATCCATGCGGGATCCGGCTTTTTGCCATAGATCACAGACAGCACGGAAGACGGAGCTTTCACAGATGCCCCACCTTCCGGCGGCTGCACCCGCTGGAAAATATCCAGAGAGGTTTGCTTTTTCTCCCCCGGATAAAATTTCCGCCCATGCAGGATCACCTCATCCTCGATTTTAAACCGGTGCTCGCACGAGCCACACTCCACAGTCCTGCCCATCAGGCCGGCATCCACCTTGAAGCGTTGTCCGCATTGAGGGCAGCGGATCGGTAAAAGAGAATCATCGTGAGAGAGTGAGTCCATTCCCCCGCATTCTCCATAGGGTGCGGATGAATGCAACATCAAGCGGCGCGGCAGCACTTTCATTTACCGGCGGTTTCCCGGGAATTACTTAGGAATTCTTAGATATTGACCTTAGTGGAAAATCTGTCTAACTCCTCAATCAGACCTCCCAAAGCGCAATGAACAAAATGAATCTCGCCCCGCTTCCAACGATCCGCGATGATGAAGAAAACATGCCCAGGTCTGCGGACATGGATGGCTTCGTGGATGAGGCCGTGATCCACTCCATCATGGCCGGTCCCACCCAGCACCGCAGCCATGCCCTGCGTGAAGATCTGGCCCTATCAGCCGATGACGATGATTTCGCAGGCTGGCATTTCAATGCCCCCTCTCCCTTCCGCACCATGGCGGAGCCTCCCGCCACGGCTCCTAAAATGCCAGCTCCCCGTCGCGCCATGGCACCAGCCTATCTGGAATCCGGCATCGGCGCCCCGCACACCGGTGCCCACCGCTGGTGGGTGGCGGGCCTCGGCGGCGTCATCACCACCCTGCTCCTTTCTTATCTCCTGATCACCCTCGCCCATCGCCCCGTGGCGGATGATACCATCCAGATCGGCTCCCCGTTCGTTCTTGCTCCCGCCCCGTTGGAAAATGATGCGGATGCACCAGTGGTGAAAGCAGATGCCACCCAGGCCTCCCAGGAGGTGACGAAAAACCTCACCGCTCACTGAGCGGTGATATCCTGCTGGCTGGCATTGACGCTATGCCGCCTCCCCGGCTAGCCTCCCGGACTCATGTCTCGATCAGGATTGATTCTCAAGCTCAGTTGCCCGGACCAGCCCGGAATCGTCGCCAAGGTGGCGAACTACGTGGCCAACCACAGCGGAAACCTCGTCGAGTTCGCCCAATTTTCAGACAAGCTGGGCGGCAAGTTTTTCGCCCGCCTGGAAATCGAGACTGCAGATCTGGATGTGGATGTGCAGGACTTCATTTCCGGCTTCGGCACCCTCGGCCGCTCCCTTCATGCCGAGTGGGACTTCCGCACCCTGCCCTACCGCATGCGCACCGCCGTGCTCGTCACCAAGACCGATCACTGCCTGAACGAGATCCTCTGGCGCGCCGGGCTGGGCGAAATGCCCGTGGAAATCACCTCCATCATCGGTAATCGGGACAACTGTCAGCACATCGCCGAAAACGCAGGCATCCCCTTCCACCTCATCGATATGGATGGAGAAAAGCGCGAGGAAGGTTTCCGGAAAATCCGCCGCCTGCTGGAAGAGCAGAATGTGGAGCTCGTCGTCCTCGCCCGCTTCATGCAGATCCTGCCCAATGATTTCTGCCAGGCCTTCGCCGGCCGCATCATCAATATCCACCACAGCTTCCTGCCTGCCTTCATCGGCGCAAACCCCTACAAGCAAGCTTACGAACGCGGCGTTAAACTCATCGGCGCCACCTGCCACTACGTGACGGCAGATCTGGATGCAGGCCCCATCATTGAGCAGGAAGTGGACCGCGTGCACCACTTCCACGGCCCGAACGACCTCGTCCGCCTTGGCCGCCACTGCGAGCGCATCGCCCTCGCAAAAGGCATCCGCTTCCACGTCCACGACCGCACCATCATCGATGGCCACCGCGCCATCGTCTTCCCGGACTGATAGGAAGTGATTAAGACCAAGAGCGCAGAGCCGGGTAAATTTGTTAGTAAATTAAATTTCTATCAAATCACTCACTTTCACCTCTCCGTTGGGACCATCTTCAGGCCGGAAGTTTGAACGATACGTCGCAGGCAGCACATTCAATTGCCGCATGAAGGCCCGGCGCAGACCGCTTTGATCCGAGAAACCCACCTTTGCAGCCACTACCTTCAGCGGATGGTCGCTCCCCTCCAGCAGACGCCGCGCAGCCTCCACCCTGGCCTTCTCCACATAATCAGCCGGGGTGTCCCGTGATTCCTTTTTGAAAAGCCGCGCAAAGTTCCTGGGACTCATCCCCAGCTTTATAGCTAGTGTCTCCACCCGGAGATCTTTTTCCACATTCTCCACAATCCACTGCTGGATGTCCCGCGTCGGTCCGTTTTCGGCGATCTGGGCCGCCAGATGCATGCTGAATTGTGACTGCCCTCCGGGCCGCTTGATATAAAGGATCAGCTCCTTCGCGATCCGCAGGGAAACGGCACGCCCATGATCCTCCTCCACCAGTGCCAGCGCCAGATCCAGACTGGCAGTCACCCCGGCGGTCGTGTAGATCGGCCCATCCTTGATGTAGATCGGATCAGGGTCCACCTTCACTTTGGGAAATCCCTTAGCCAAGCGTGAAGCCGAGTTCCAGTGGGTCGTCGCCCTGCGCCCATTGAGCAGCCCCGCATGGGCCAGCAGGAAGGCCCCCGAACAAACCGAACACACCCGTTGCGCATGGCTGGCCCGGCCCAGCAGCCATTTGATTAGATTTTCATTGCTCTCATAGAGGCGGATGGTGGGACTACCTGCCACCAGTATCGTCTGATAGATCCTGCTGGTGTTTTCGATGGAACAATCAGGCGAGAAGCGCATGCCGTTGACCGCCTTCACGTCGTTCATGTCGATGCCTACGATGTCCACTTCATACTTCGGAGCATCACCGATGTGGGCATTCGCCTCACTGAATACGTCCATCGGCCCCACGACATCCAGCATCTGGACGCCTGGAATCGCAAGGATGGCGATCCGGATCACTCCGCCTGGTTCTTCGCTCATAATCACTGACGATGCAGATTTCAGACAGTTTTGAAAACCATCATCTTGGGCGGAGGAATCATACCCGGAGCAGGCTGCCGTTAAAAAGAAGGCGCAGGGTGCGGATGAAAAGCACGGAAATAACCGCGCTCAGGAAAGCCAGCAGCGCAATCGCCAGCCAGGAAAGTGGCCACAGATGCACCGCCGCCGCATATTTCAGTGCCGCGATGGCCAGGGCAGCCAGAGGGAATCCCACCGCCCACCAGCCCGCCGAAAAAGGAATGTCCCGCTTGAAAACCTTGAAGATGAGCGTCAGAGAAAGAAACAGCCCGAAATAGAACAGGATTGCGGCGAAGTCATCCACCCGGTGCGTAAAATTCGTGTAGGCCAGAAATCCCACTGGAAAGGGAGCCATCAGGATCATCAGTGAAGGGATCATCCCATTCGCCAGTTTTTCCGGGTGATGCAGGAGCCTCGATAGGATCAGTGTGAAAAACACCAGAGCCACGAACCCTCCCACCGCCAGCGCGAATAAATTCAGCTCCCGGGCCCATGCCATTGGCATCGTCCCACCCGCCACCGTGATGTCCAGAGTCGCCACACCAGGGATCAGCCATGCCGGAACCGCATGACCGGGATCGATCTTCCCGCGCAAAAGCCGACTGATGATGATGAATGCCAGCGCAACCGTCCCCATCGAACCAATCGTCCATAGCACCTGCGCCGCCGGAATACTCAAAGGGGTGATCACCGATGAAAGCAGTAGGATTGAAATATTGATCGTGCCGAAAAAGTTCCCGGCTATCGGGTGATGGAATTCATTTCTCACCACCTCCGGGTGCTTGAGGAACTTCACCGCATAACCCATGGCCAGCAGCAGAAAAACCCCGAAGGCCACGATACCAATGCCATGCGAGATCCAGATGTTCGTACGAAACTCATGCGCGGCAAGACGCCACGCGAGCGAAAGACCGGAGATCCCCATCACCGAGGCGAAGAGATTTATGGGAAGATTCTTCAATGAAACAGGCGGCTTGCTGGATGCAGTGCTCATGCCCTCCATCTTATTCATCGCCTCCCCGGCAGAAATCGCAATACGAGTGAAATATCGGACAAATCGACTGAAATCTCAGCCAAAGTAAAAATCCTGCCACAGTTCAGTTGTTGCTGCCATGCAGCACTGCACCATAAAACCTCACTCGCTATGCCATCCCATAGATGTCATCCACCTCCGGGCTACTCCAACCCATGTCATCAAGGTTAGATTAAGAGACCGCTTTGATAAGGCAGGAAAAACCGTTCTCGCAGATTTCCATCAAGAGAAATCCAGCTTCCTGAATACCTTCAAAGAATCTGCTACAACTGGCGGAGAAGGTGGGATTTGAACCCACGGTGAGTATTACCCCACGTCCGATTTCGAATCGGGTGCCATAGACCACTCGACCACTTCTCCTTCTGGTTGGGCGGGGAAAGTGGTTGGATCAGCGTGGATTGTAAAGACTCCAGTTTACTTGATCTTAAAAAATGGACCTCCGTCGACGGCAATCGCTACGACTTGTGGGAGTTGTCCATCCCCTTTGTATATGACGAGTATTGCTTTGATTTCAGGATCGGGTCGGATTTTCCCGGAGGAACTGTAATGGCCGACCTGCTCCGCTAGCGACACTGGCAGGACATATTGGGAGCCATCCTGCCGGGTAAGAGCCACCAATCGGCGCCCCTCCCACGTGCAGCGGAATCTTTCCGGCATGACGTCATCTCCCGCTGGTATCCGGGTGTAGACTCTCTTACCGCGGAGGTCCCGCCACATTTCCTGAATGAAATCGAAGCCTTCTCCATCGGCTTCCTTTGGCGACCACTTTCTGGCCTCACGAAGCACCGAATCATTGGACGAACAAGAGACCAATGGAAGGCTGGCACTGATGGCGGCGATGACGCTCAGACGAAGGAGGGAGATCATGAAAGAACAAAAAGTTCATCATCTGATAGCTCCTCCCGGCAAGCCCTTACTTGCCGCCTTTCACCATCACGACGTAATCCAGGGTCTGCCCCGGCAGGTGGATTTTTGCGCCGGGCTGGAGTGTGACTTTCCACAGTTCCGCATTGGCGCGGTTGAGGTCGTGATCCCGCCATACCTCATGGGTGCTGGCAGGCTGGAAGCCGGCAGCGGACAGGGTGGCCCGCAGCGCTGCTGCGGCGGCCATGATGGCAGGATCGTTTTCCTTGAGGGTGACAGTCGGGTATTGCCCTGTGGAGAAGAGGACGAAGACAGTGGAGGCGGTGGCGGAGGGATGGAGGCGGAAGGAAATATCCGTCTTCCACTTCGGGTCGCTCAGGCGGCGGGTGGAGATCCATCCGGCTCCCTCGACTTCCTGCGGCAGGATATCGAAGGTGTTGTCCGAGGTTCCATCCACCTCGCTGTAAAAGGCACCCTGAGATTCCACGGGCCGGTCAATGAAACAGGCCGGGCTCTGCGGATTGGAGCTGGTCAGGTCCTGCACCAGAGCAGAGGGATCGGCGGTTGCGGGGACGCCATCATTTTTCTGATAGATGATCATTTGCTGGCTCCCGCCTCGGTCATCCGTGACCTTGATCACATTCTTGCCGGGTTGCAGTGGCGTCTTCCAGAAAAACACATTCTCCACGATGATGCCAGGGACGTGACCGTTCTTTTTACTTTCCATGTCCGGAAGGCGATAGCTGCCGTTTTTGATTTTTTCCTGTGGCACGCCGTTCAAGGTCAGTTGCAGGCGGAACTCGGTGAAAATGTCCGCATACTCCTCCGGCTCGTATTTATCCACCGCCCACTTGATGGTGCCATAGGGCACGTGATGGGTGATCCAATCCCCGCAACCGGTTTCTGAAACAAGCGCGTTTTTCGGCAATTCGGCAAAGTCCGGGTAATGGCCCTCATACCAGCCCTGATAGGTATTGTTAGCTACAAAATCGCAGTTATCTGCCGGGCCGGCATTCGCCGCGTAGGTGACCAGGCGCGTGGGATCCTTCTCGGCACGAATCACCTTCGCATAGTGGCTGACCACATTCAGAATGGTCTCGTTTCCTGCGCTCCAGAAGAGAATGGAGGGATGGTTCCAGTTCTGGCGGACCATTTCACGCGTGAGGCGCTCGCCATCGGGGGTGAGAAGCTTTCATCTCATGCACGCTGCAATCGCAGTCATTGCGAAATTTAACGCTGTTAAGCTTCCAGCGGACAGCAATTCATTCCCTGGCTGAGAGTAAGGCGATGGCATGTCACCTGCGAGATAGCTTCCAAGATGAAAACGCTATCCACCCTTGCCTGTGCCGCTTTGGCCGCATTCGCCCTTGCCTCCTGCAAGCGAAGCCCTGAAGAAAAGAAAGCCACGCAGCCCACTCCGGAAATGAGCCAGGAATTCGGCACTTCCGTCAAAGGCAGCATTGCGACAGGAGACAATGATCCGGGCCAGCCCGGTTCTGGAAAAAAGGCCCCGGAAGAGACTGATCAGAGCGGAGCTGGCTCTCACACGGATACCGGCGGACCCGCATCCGGTAACGCGGAGGCGGGCCATCCGGGCCGGGAAAAAGGTGATGCCCGCGGCACCGGATCGCAGGCACTGCCCCATGAACTGCCGGGTAAATAATGAGATTCCAGGCCCTCCGTTCCCGGATGCTTGATCTTGCAAACGGGCTTCTTACGGAGTCTTATAAGGTGTATGCATGATTTGCACATTCACCTGGGCGGAGCGGTGCCATCCTCGGTCCTGTGGGAGATCCTTTGTGACAATGGTTTGCGGACGGAATATGTGGATTTCACCGCATTTCACAATTCCCTCACCGCACGGCCGGATCAGGTGAAATCCTTGGATGATTTTCTGGGCCGTTACTTCCGGGTAACGGAGGAAATCCAGTCCTCCCCCTCTGCCGCCAGCGTCTCGGCCTATCAGGTAGTGGCCAAGGCCTATCGACGCGCGCAGGTGACGGCTCTAGAACTGCGATTCAATCCGCAAAAGCGCATGCGCCACGGGCTGCACACCATGGATGCCATCATCGTGGCCGTGATGCAGGGGCTGGAACGCGCCACCCTGCACTATGGCGTGGCCACCGGGATCATTCTTTCGTTAGGCCGCGATCTACCACTGGAGGCCAACTGGCAGATCATCGAGGCCGCCATCAAGTGGCGCAGCCGTGGCTCGCTCAATGGCGCGAATGGTGTGGTAGGCATCGATATGGCAGGTCCGGAATCCCGCTCGCTGGAACTCAGCAAGCCATGGATGAACGAAGTGGCCGCCATGATGGAAAAAGCCCGGCAGGTGGGGCTGAAGATCACCTATCACGTGGGGGAAAGCGAAGGCACTGGGGCCGAGGGCATGATGAGCGTGGTGGAAGCCATCAGCCCGGATCGCATCGGCCACGGCATCGAGCTCCGCCGAGCGGAAGGAAAGCTGAAAAAGAAACTCACCGATGCCCTCCGTGAGAAAAACATCTGCCTGGAGCTCTGCCCCACCGTCAACATCGTCACCCGCGTGATCGAGGACTACGCCACCGTGGCCAACTTCGTCCGCCACCTGGCAGATGAGAAGATCCCCTACTGCATCAATACGGACAACCCCTACCTCATCCACACCAATCTCAAGCGGGAACACGAAGTCATCGCCGCAGAATTGGGGGCGGATGCCGGGTCGCTCATCGCCTTGAGCACTCAACACGCCTCAGAGCATCGCTTTTTGAAATTCAGCTGAAGAAGAGGAACGGTGTGCGGTTTCCCAGCCTTGCGAATTCCTCACGCCACGCCTACAAGCACGAGTGGACGCGATCCGGTATTACAACAGGCACACAGGGCAGACAGAGACGGAACAGGTTTACGGTGAGGGATTCCTTCGCTGGACCTATGGTGGCTCCTTGGGAGCGATCGCGCTGGACGCCTTTGTGAAGCGCCCGTTTTTCTCCGCCTGGTATGGGAGGAAAATGAGCACGCCCCAGTCCGCCGCGCGTGTGCAACCCTTCATCCTCCAGTACGGGCTGGACCCGGATGACTTCGCCGCCGCACCGGAGTCCTACAAGAGCTTCAATGAATTCTTCTACCGCAAGCTGAAGCCGGAGGCCCGCCCCATCGATGCGGATCCGGACAGTGTGGTCTTTCCCGCAGATGGTCGCCACCTCGGCTTTGAACGCGCGGCGGAGATCCAAGGCGTTTTCGTAAAGGGCCAGAAATTCGATCTCCCGGCACTGCTGGGTGATGCGGAATTGGCGGCCAAGTATGAAAACGGCGCTCTGATCCTTTCCCGCCTCTGCCCGGTGGACTATCACCGCTTTCACTTCCCCGTGGGAGGCACGCCGGGCGAAACGAAGCTGATCGAGGGTCCGCTTTTCTCCGTATCCCCCATCGCCCTGCGTCAAAAGCTTGCCTATTTGTGGACGAACAAGCGCACGGTCACGAAGTTGGTGACGGAGAAATTCGGCACCGTGTTGCTGCTGGAGATCGGCGCCACCTGCGTAGGCACCATCGGGCAGACGTTCACCCCGGGACAGATTGTGGCTAAGGGTGATGAGAAAGGTTACTTCGCCTTCGGCGGTTCCTCCACGATCACCATTTTCGAACCGGGCAAGGTGAAGCTGGAGAAGGATCTGCTAGAAAACTCCCTGAAACAGACAGAGCTTTATGCCATGGTGGGCACCCGGATGGGCCGCATGGCTTGACCATGGGGGAGAAAAGACACACTTTTCCGGAGCCCTTCATGTCTCAACACCTCAAGAATCTCAAGGAACATGCCCGTGAAGTATTCAGGCCCGCTCTGGAAGGCCAGCTTTCCCCTGCGGAGCGCATCGCCCTCTACAAGCGGTTTTTAAAAATCGAGGAACACCGGATCCACCTGCGCCACCGTGCGGGTGCAGGCGGGCTGGAAATCGCCAGCGCACGCTCGGAGTTGATCGATACCGTTCTGGGATCCATCCTCCAGTCCGCCGTCAATGCGCGGAAGGGCCAGGAAATCTCCATCGCACTGGTGGCTACCGGCGGCTATGGGCGGGGTACGCTCAATCCGCGATCGGACATCGATATCCTATTCCTCCTGCCACGGGCCTCCACCAAGCTGCCCAAGGCCATGCAGGAGCTGGTGCAGGATGTCCTCTATCTGCTCTGGGATGTGGGATTCAAGGTTGGGCACGCCTGCCGCTCCATCTCGGAATGCATCGAGCAGGCCAAGGAGGATCAGGAAAATAAAACCGCACTGATGGATGCCCGCCTGATCACGGGCGATGAGACTCTTTTCCAACAATTCAACAAGCGCTTCGAGGATGAGTGCGTGAAGAAGGACCAAGCGGCATTCTTTGACCTGCGCCGCAAGGATCTCCGTTCGCGCCATGAAAAATCCTCCCGTACCGTCTTCCTCCAGGAGCCGAATGTGAAGGAAAGCTGCGGCGGCCTGCGGGACTATCACAATATCCTGTGGGTGGCCCGGGCGAAACGCGGCGTGCACACCATGGAGGAGCTGAAGGAAAGCCGGCTGCTCTCAGCATCGGCCTTTGGCGAGATTGATGAAGCCTACAACTTCATCCACCGCGTGCGCAATGAGCTGCACTATCACGCCGGAAAAGCGACCGATCAACTCACGCTCCAGCTCCAGGGAGTGGTGGCCACCGCATTCGATTACCCACACCGCAGCATCCTGCGGCGCACGGAGGCCTTCATGCGGGATTATTACCGCCACACGCGGAATCTCTATCAGCACACCAATACGCTGATGGAAATTTTCCAGATCGAGCAGGAAAGCCAGCAGCAGGAATCCGGGCTCCGCTCCTTCCTCACCTTCCGGAAAAAGAAGCGCGAGGCATTCGATGGCTTCATCGCGCGTGATGGCCGCCTTTTCCCGGAGAATTCAGACATCTTCGCCGATGACCCGAACCGCATCATGCGGCTCTTCATGCACTGCCAGCAGCGGAATCTCCGCACCAGCCCTCCCCTGCGCCGCCTTTTGAAGGAACACTGGGAGGACATTGATCGCCCCTTCCGCTACTCGAAAGCCAACCGCCAGACGTTCCAAGGCATCCTGGAGCGGAAGGGAGAAGTGGCCGCCACCCTGCGCCAGATGCACCGGGCAGGCATCCTGGGCCGCTATCTGCCGGAGTTCGGCGCGCTGGATTGCCTCGTGCAGCATGAGTTTTTCCACCGCTATACGGCAGATGAGCACACGCTCCGCTGCATCGATCAGCTGGACATGCTCATCGGGGAAACCAATCCACGCCGGGAAATCTACCGCCGCCTTTTCCATGAGATCGAGGATCCCTACGGCCTCTACCTGGCCGTAATCCTGCATGACACGGGCCGGGCCGAAAATGTTCGCGAGCACATCGATGGCTCCGCCATGCTGGCCGCCCGGCTGTGCAATCGCCTCCAGATCCAGGGCGCGCGCCGCACGCTCATCATGTTCCTGGTGGACAATCACCTCACCTTTTGGCGCACCGCCACCACCAAGAATCTCGACGATGCGGAAGTGATCGCGGAATTCGCATCCATCGTGAAGAACAAGTCGAATCTCGATGCGCTCTTCCTGTTCACCTTCGCGGATTCCAATGGCACCTCACCGGATGGATGGACCGGCTGGAAGGAGAGTCTCATGCTCCAGCTCCACACCGCCACCCGCCGCTTCCTGGCAGATGGCGCGGAGACCTATTCCAGAAAGCTGGATGACGACCGCCAGGAACTGCTCAAGGAAGTCCTCACCATCATGCGGGAGGATTACCACCCTTATATCAGAACGCATTTTGAAACGATGCCTCCCGTGGCCTTCCACTTCCGGCAGGCCTCCCACATCGTCACCCAGGTGCGCACCATCCGCCATTTCCTCCAGCGGGAGGAATCCACACAGGATCCGCTGGCCACCTGCATCAAGTGGATCGACCACACGGACAAGGGCTACTCGGAAATGCTCATCGCCACCCGCGACAGGCCACTCCACCTGGAAAAAGTCTGCTGCGCCATCGCTGCCGAGCAGATCAACATCCTTTCCGCAGACCTCTTCACCCGGAAGGATGGTATCGTGCTCAATATCTTCCGCCTGTGCACCACGGACTTCCAGCCGGTGTCCAATGTCCACAGCCGCAAGCGCATTCAGGAAACCTTCGAGACCATCGTGCACTCGGAACGCTATGAGCCGGAGAAATACCTCCAGCGCCGGACGAATTTCCTGAAAGCCCGGCCGGATCAGGATCTGCCCATCCCCGTCCGCGCCCACATCAGCAATGAACTGCACAGCAATTGTACCACCGTGGAAATCCAGGCGCTGGACCGCATCGGCCTCCTGCACGATCTCTTCCACACCATCAATGAACTGGGACTGAATACCGACCATGCCCGGATCTGCACCGAAAAGGGCGTGGCGATGGATACGCTCTACATCACCCATGCCTCCGGAGGGAAAATCAGGGAACCTGAACTCTTGGAAGAACTGCGCCAGCGTTTCTCCGATCTCATCGGACTCAAGGAAAACGCTGCATAACTCCATGCGGCTCAGGAGAAAGCTGCCTTTTTCAGCATTTCCCAAGATTCTGCTTGGCATTTTTCCTCTGATCCTGCAATTTCCGCGCCCGCCCATCTCCTGGGCGCACCGAAACGACGCTCTATCATGGCCGTATCTATCCGACTCAACCGCAAGGGAACCAAAGACCGCCCTTACTACAAAATCGTTGCCGTGGACAGCCGCAAGCGCCGCGATGGACGTTACATCGAGCAGCTTGGCACCTACGATCCTCTTCTTGAAGGCGCCAACTACACCATCGACCTTGAAAAGGCCGACAAATGGCTCGGCGTGGGCGCAAAGCCTTCCGAAACTGTGAACAGCATCATCCGCAAGGCTCGCACCGCTGCAGCCAAAGCCTGATCGCTTTCCGGTTCACTACCGAATTTCCCAAAACAGCCGCGCTTCCCACGAAGCATGGCTGTTTTTTTGTATCGTGGCGGCGGATTTCATCCGCCATGCCCAATATAGAGCATTTTACTCAATTCTGGTGGAGACGAGCTTCTTTCGTGGCGGCGGATTTCATCCGCCATGCCCAGTATAAAGGAATGGCTTGGCGGATGGAATCCGCCGCCACGGGCACCAAAAAGCGGCGATCATTGCTGACCGCCGCCTGAAGATTCACGTGTGTCGTGGAAATTACAGATACTTGTCCGTCACCGCGCCTTCGCTGGCGGTGGAGACGAGCTTGGCATACTTGGCCAGCACACCGCGCGTGTAGCGTGGCTGCGGCTGCACCCAAGTTGCCTTGCGTTTGGCGATTTCCTCGTCGGAAAGCTTCACGTCGATGCGGTTGTTCACGGCGTCGATGGTAATCAGGTCGCCTTCTTCAAGGATACCGATGGTGCCGCCGAGATAGGCCTCCGGAGTGATGTGGCCGACCACGAAACCGTGGCTGCCGCCGGAGAAGCGTCCATCCGTGATGAGAGCCACATCCTTGCCGAGTCCCAAGCCCATGATGGCGCTGGTAGGTCCCAGCATTTCGCGCATGCCTGGGCCGCCCTTCGGGCCTTCCAGACGGATCACGATCACGTCGCCCTTGTTGATTTGCTTGTCCAGGATGGACTTCATGGCTTCGTCCTCGGAGTTGAACACCCGGGCGATGCCGCTGAAGAGTTCGCCTTCCTTGCCGGAGATCTTTGCCACAGCGCCGCCTTCCGCCAGGTTTCCGTAGAGGATGCGGAGGTGGCTGTCCTTCTTGATCGGATTGTCCAGCGGGCGGATGATCTGCTGACCTTCCGGATACGGTTGAGCCAGTTTTTCCAGATTCTCGCGCATGGTGCGGCCCGTCACGGTGAGGCAGTCACCATGGAGGAGGCCGGCATCCAGCAGCATCTTCATGAGAGGCACCGTGCCGCCGATGCGGACGAGGTCTGCCATGGCGTATTTCCCGGACGGCTTGAGATCCGCCAGCACGGGAACGTTTTTCCCGATGCGCTCGAAGTCATCAATGGTGATCTCGATCCCGGCGGCGTGTGCCATGGCCGGAATGTGAAGGCACGCATTGGTGGAACCACCCAGAGCGATGAGTACCGTGATGGCATTCTCGAACGCTTCCTTCGTGAGGATGTCACGTGGCTTGATGCCGAGGTTGATCAGATTGAGAACAGCCACACCGGCATCGAAGCAATCGCGCATCTTGTCATCCGAGATGGCGGCCTGTGCGGAACTGTTCGGCAGGGAAAGCCCCAGTGCCTCGATGGCGCTGGCCATGGTATTGGCCGTGTACATGCCACCACAGGAACCCGGACCTGGAATAGCGCAGGCTTCCACGGTTTCCAGCTCCTCATCGGAGAACTCACCGTTCGCGTGTTTGCCCACGGCTTCGAACACGGAGACAATATCCAGATCCTTTTCCTCACCCTTCAGCTTCGCACATCCTGGCATGATCGTGCCGCCGTAAACGAAAACGGATGGGCGGTTCATGCGGGCCATCGCCATCACGCAGCCCGGCATGTTCTTGTCGCAACCACCGATGGCCACAAAGCCGTCCATGCCTTCGCAACCCACCACGGTTTCGATGGAATCCGCGATCACCTCACGGGAAACGAGCGAGTATTTCATCCCCTCGGTACCCATGGAGATGCCGTCCGAGATGGTGATGGTATTGAAAATCACACCCTTGCCACCTGCCGCATCCGCGCCCTTGCTGCACTCGATGGCCAGCTTGTCGATGTGGACGTTACAGGGGGTCACCTGACTCCATGTGGAAGCGATGCCGATGTGGGGTTTCTTGAAATCTTCCTTCTGGAAGCCGACGGCGTACAACATCGCGCGGGATGGCGCGCGGTCTGGACCATCGAGCATGGGACTGGAATAAGGACGGAGCGTGTCGTTCATCTTGAAAAAGCATCCTTCTGTTGATGCCTGCACGTCAAGGGGAGAGAGGAAGTGAAACGTAGGATTGTCTTCCCTTTCTGGAACGCACTGATTACCGTCGGCTTATCAGCCTCCCCCCTGTTTATTTTTAAAAAATACAGGATTTTATGAAAATACCCTTTCCATCCCGGGGGATGAAACGACTGCTGGCTGTAGTGATCCCACTGCTGCTGGTGGCACTTGTGATTTATCTTTCCTCTGGCCGGGATCCGGCAGGCACCACAGGCCATCCGCAGAAAAAAGGCCGGGAAGTGGTGGCCAGCCCGCAGGCGGCATTCCAGCAGTGGCTTTCCAGTAAATCCGAAATCCGAAACAAGGAGATCCCCCAGGGCCTCGCCCTTGCCCAGGCGCGCCGGGATTACATGGTGGCTCTGATCCGGAAAAACCCACAGCAAGCCATCGCGGAAAGCATCAGCTATGGGCAGTGGGCGGATCTGCCGCCGGAAATCCAACCATGGGTGGAAAAACCATTCAGCCTGATAGGCAACTACGATTTCTATCCGGTGTGCGCTCCTCCCGGCACGCAGCTCCCGCCTGATGCGCCGGAGTATGTGGCCCGGCTGAATCTACAGGACGGCACCAGCCTGGAGGCGTATGTGTATGGGAAGCGGCAGGAGCTGATGAGCAAACGCGGCCTGCCTGTACAGGGAATCATGCTCGGCGGTGTGGCTGCCATCATGGATGGCGTTTTTCAAAAAGTGGAGCTTTCGCCCGCCATCACTGCCCAATTCCAGCCTGCGGAGAATGGATTGGAAACAAGTTCTGTAACCGGCCAGCCCGTGGGTGCCTCCGCCATTCACGCTCTCGCGGGCGGACAGATCTTCACCTTCGCCGATGAGGAGGAATTTCAGAAAACCGAAGACACGCTCGCCCGCCTGGATGCCCTCCCCGGTCCGGTGGCAGCATCATCCGCTCTCTTTCTGCCGAAGTCTGCCGATGGATCAGGCGTGATCGACCTAACAAAGATCGAAGGCTTCGCAGGGCAGGCGTCCTCCGTGTGGACGGAAACGAAGAAAAGACTTTTCCTCATCCGCATCAACTTCACGGACAACACGACCGTCCCCGTCACCCAGGCGGCGGCGAGCACGGAGTTGAACGGCCCCACCAGCGACCGCATCCGCGAGATGTCGTATGGCAAGACATGGATCGAGGCCACCGTCAGCGCGAATGTTTACACCATGCCGCAGACGGAAGCCTACTACAGTGTCACCAGTCCTGATAGAAACAACCTTCTCCTCCGTGATGCGCGCAACACCTTCCGCAATACCAAAAGCGGTGGCGATGCGGCGATCAATATCGGTGCGGTGGACAATGGCAGCACCAGCGATGGCGGAGCGAACGGCTTGGGGAACTATGACATCGTGGGCATCTACTTCACCAGCATCGGCATGGGCAGTGGAGGCGTGACCTATGCCGGACTGGCCGGGGGCTCGAATCTATGGGTGCAGGATACCAATACCACGGATCTCTATACCCACGAACTGGGTCACAACTACGGCCTGGGCCACGCCAGCTTCTGGCAGACCAGTGATGGCTCGGTGGTGGGAGCGGGCAGCAGTGAGGAATACGGGGATATTTACGATGTGATGGGAGATGGCCAAATGCCTCTGGCCCACTATCAGCCACAGGCAAAGGCGAAATTGAACTGGCTCACCAGCAGTGAGTGGGCGAGCGCCAGCGGATCGAACACTTACCGCATCTACCGCGTGGATGATGCGAATACCACCACCGGCAGCCTGCGCGGCGTGCGTGTGACAAAAGTGGCCACCTCCGGACTGGAGCAATATTACTGGATAGGCTACCGCCCCTCCTACGCTGGAAACGCCCATCTCCAGCGCGGTGCGTATCTTACCTGGCAACGCGTGTCCCAGACCCGCTGCTGGCTGTTGGACACCACACCCGCCACCTCCGGAGTGAAGGAGGATGCTCCCATCGATATGGGCCGCACGTATGCGGATACCGCCGCCAACGTTTACATCACTCCCGTGGCGGATGGAGGCACAGGCTCCCAGCGCTACCTCGATGTTAGGGTAAACATCGGTCCCTTCCCGGGAAATGCTGCACCCACCGCAGGCAGCATCAGTGGCCCATCGACCCTTGCCGCCCGCACCAGCGGAACCTTTTCCATCACTGCCACGGATTCCAATAGCGATACCCTGGCCTACAACTGGAACGCCGGAGATGGCTCGGTAAATGACAATGCCGCCACCATCACCTACGGCTGGGCCACCGCAGGCACCTACACCCTAACAGCCACCATTAGTGACATGAAGGGCGGCACCGCTACGGTCACCAAGACCGTCACCGTCACCGATCCCGCCCTGACATTCACCTCCCGCACCAGCGGCACCACCAATGGGCTCAATGCCATCGCCAACAACGGCACTACCGCCGTCGCCGTGGGGGATGGGGTGACCATCCGCACCTCCACGGATGGCATTACTTGGACCGCACGCTCCATATCCGGTTCAAACGCTTATTTTTATGGAATCAGCTGGGATGGATCGAAATTCGTCGCGGTGGGAACGGATTACAATTTTACCATCAGCAATTGGACGGGAGTGATCTATACATCTGCGGACGGAACCACATGGACCAGACGATATCTGGGCACAACTGCTGGTACGGAATTGTATGGCGTAGCACCCAATGGCTCCGGCGGTTCCGTGGCTGTAGGTCACGGTGGCACGATTCTGAGGACGACCGACGGCATCTCCTGGAGCCCTGTTAGTGTCAATACACTCACCGCCTCCCACTACTTGGAAGGGGTCGCTTGGAATGGCAGCGTCTATGCGCTGGTGGGATACACTTTTTTTAATTCCAACAATGCAAATGGGGGCCTGCAACTCTACACCTCCCCTGATGGAACTACGTGGACTGACCGCTCTGCTGGAGCAGGGTTGCTTTCCTGGCAGGACTTTCGCAAAATCCACTGGCTGAATGATCGATTTGTTGCCAGTGGATTCTACTCCGGCATCAGGGTATCTACCGATAATGGACAAACATTCACGACCACCCGCACCCATCGTGAAAACACTCCAGCCATGGCCTATGGGGATGGCATTTACTTCACCACCGGAGTGGATCAGGATAATAATGATACCCCACTCGATGTCCTTTCGATGAATGGAGTGACCTGGTTTTCTCAAGCGGCGCCTACCACTAGCGCCCGCAACGGTGCCACGTTCTTCAAGCACACCTTCATCACGGTAGGAGCGAATGGCAGCATCTGGCAGAGTGGCAGCACCATTCCACCGGATACCTTCGCAGCCTGGCAGTATTCCAATTTCACCAACGGCGGCACCAATGCCTTCGATACCAGCGATCCAGACAAGGATGGCTTGAACAACTTCCTCGAGTACGCGCTTGCCAGAGATCCGAACACCGCCAGTGGCGCGAACGGCTCCCCGGCCAATGGCACCGCCCTCGTCAGTTCCGGAAGCGTCAAGCTGGCGCTCGATCTACCGGAACCTGCCCGTTCCGATGTCACCTACACCGTCCAATCCAACGCCACCCTCGCAGGAGCATGGACAACCATCGCTCAAAAAACAGGCACCGCCTCATGGACATGGCTCGGCGGCGGCACCAGCCAGATCGCCCTCGGCAGCGCATCCGGCGGCCGCATTTTCACCACCATCGGCCAGCCCACCAGCACCGTCGGTGAAACGAAATATTTCCTCCGCCTGCAGGTATCACCGTGAGGCATCTTACACCGAGGAGAGGCGATCTCCGAATCGCCTCTCCTTGTTTTTTACTCTACACAACGCAGAAAATCCGCATCATCCGGAGACTCGACTCTGAGAGACTCACCCGTCCACGGATGCTTCAGTTCCAGCACCTTGGCCTGCAGCAGCATGCGCGTTCCGGTGCCCAGCAGATTGGCCAGTTCATCATTCCTTTCGATTTCCCCATAGCGGTAATCCCCCACGATTGGAAAACCAGCACCTGCCAGGTGACGGCGGATCTGATGAAACCTCCCCGTCGTCGGCAGCGCTTTCACCAAGGAAACGCCTGCCCTCGTCTGCAACAGCTCAAACGCGGTATGGGCGGATGATTCCTTTTCTCCGGCGGAATCCTCCACCGGCTCATGACTTTCCCAAGCCTGCGGTGGCACGCCATCCACCACTGCCAGATAGCTTTTCCTCACATCGCGCGTGGTGAATGCCTGATGCAGGATGGCCAGCGTTTCCTCATCCAGCGCGAACAACAGCACCCCTGAAGTGGGCCGATCCAGCCGATGCGCCGGATAGACTTTTTTCCCCAGCTGATCCCGCAGCCGTTTCATCACCACCCACTCCGCAGTGGAGTGCTCCTTGGTGGAATGCACCAGCAGGCCCGCAGGCTTGTCGATGGCCACCACCCGCTCATCCTGATAGAGAATCGTTAACGGCCCCACATGACCCGGTGCCACATCACGCGGATCCTCACTCACGCCTGCACCTCCCCTGCCCGATGGAATGCCCGCCTTGCGAATGCAACTGCCAGGAGGGAAACAAAGCTCGCCCCGAAAAACGGCAGCCCCGGCTGTTCCACCAGTTTCGGCAAAACCGGAATCACCACCCCGATCCCGAAAATATCGAGAAACCAGGTGATGAAAATGAACACAATCGCAAGCTTCGGGAAGGGCACGGCAGAGATTTAAGAAACCAGAGACCAGAAACAAGACGAGATCTCTCCTGCCTTGTCACTGGATTCCAGACTCTCCACTCTTCCTCCATGTCCGCCCCCCTCCAACCGCGTTCCGATTTCGTCGCCCGCCTGGCGGGGTTGGTTTTTTTCGTGATGGGTGCGGGTGCGATTTATTGGCAAGTGATGCTGCCCATCCGGCACGCTCAGGAAGGCATGCCACTGATCGAGTATTCGGTAAAGCTGATCATCCTTGGGGAATTTTTCGTGGTCATGGGGGCTTGGTGGATGATCCGGGGGCTTCCGGGATATGAGGCGGTGAGGACCATCAAGGACCGCCCTAGGGCGATGAAATGGCTGATGGCGATTTCATTTACCCTCACCCTGCTGAGCTGGTGGGGTATCGAAAAACTGTTTGCGGCGTATGGGTATTCCGCGCAGTGAAAAAAATTCACATTCCTGTCACAAATCACCCGGCCGTCTCGTCTGGACTGGTGACATGAGTAATCAAACACACACCCAGCCCCGCCTCGAATACTGGAAAGCCGCACCGGAAGCCATGAAGGCCATGCTGGCACTGGAAAACACCGTGCGCGCCGCCGGGATCGACAAGACGCTGCTGGAGTTCATCAAGCTCCGCACCTCCCAGATCAATGGCTGTGCCTACTGCGTGAACATGCACCATAGCGATGCCAGGAAAAACGGCGAGACCGATCAGCGCCTGGCCCTCCTCCCCTTCTGGCATGAAGTGGATATTTACACGGAGAAGGAGAAAGCCGTTCTCTGCTGGGTGGAGGCACTCACCACCCTGCCGGGCGGAGGAGTGAGTGAGGAGGATTTCACGGAAATCCGCGCCCACTTCACCGAGGCGGAAGTCACGTGGATCACCCTGGCCACGGCCACCATCAATATGTGGAACCGCTTCGGCGTGGGCTTCCAGATTCCACTCGGTTACGGGGGCTGATTCAGATAGAGAAAACCATCCGCATGAGTGATCTCTTTTCCACCCACCGGCCGCAGTTGTTCGGCGTAGCCTACCGCATGCTGGGCAGTGCTGCAGAGGCGGAGGACATGGTGCAGGAAACTTTCCTCCGCTGGCACGCCCAGCCCGCGGACAGCATCCGCGAACCGCGGGCGTGGCTGGTGAAGACGATCACCCGCCTGTGCCTGGATGTGATGAAATCCGCCAGACACCAGCGCGAGGAATACACAGGCGTCTGGCTGCCGGAGCCACTGGTGGAAGAGATGGCCCCGGCGCCGGACTCCATGGTGGAGCTGGCAGACACCTTGGGCACGGCCTTCATGGTCATGCTGGAAAAGCTGGCTCCGGTGGACCGCGCCGTCTTTCTCCTGCGGGAGGCATTCGGCCACGATTACGCGGAAATTTCCGGCATCGTGGGAAAATCGGAGGCCGCCTGCCGTCAGATCGTCAGTCGTGCCAAGGCCAGCATGGGCATTCCTTCCCCGGCACCTCCGCCCACCACCGCAGAAGCGGAGCGGATCGTGCAGGAATTCATGACCGCCTGCGAAACCGGCGAGTTGGAAGACCTGATGGCTCTCCTAACGGATGACGCCATCCTTTACTCCGATGGCGGGGGCAAGGTGCGGGCCGCTCTGTGGCCCATCTACACTTCCAATAAAATCTCCCGCATGTTCCTGGGCTTGCGCGCGCGCTCCATTGCCGGCTGGAGTTACCGCCTGGCAGTCGTCAATGGTCAGGTGGGAGTGGTCATCCGGCGGGCGGATGGAAAGGTGGACGTCATGACCTTCAGCTTCGAGGGCCACAAGCTGAATGCCCTCTACATGATGCGGAATCCGGACAAGCTCCGAAATGTCGCCTTTTGAAATCAATTTCTCCCCACCAGCCTGAAGTCCACATTTTGATAGTCCGCCATTCGCTTTCCGGCAATGACGTGCAAGGTCAGCTTCTGGCTCACCTCCTTCGGCTGATACCATTGCCAGGGCGATTCGCGTTTTTTGCGGTAGCCCGTCATGGGGATGCCTTCCGTTGAATGCACCGCTGCTGGCTCCAGACGATCAAACGACGTGGGAGAAAACACACCCGCGCCCGCTGGAGCGTAGCGCACGTAAAACAACCGACCGTTCGCTTTCACAAATACCGGCTCCTTCGACCATCCCTCGCGGTGAGCATCACTCGCCCAGCGGGCCAGTGCCATTCGCGCATCCGCATCCTCACCACCGCTCAATCCACGAACGAGCGCCGCTTCATGAGCTACCTCAGAAACTTTCTTTTCCCGCCCCGGCTCCAGCTTCGCCGGGGCACAGGCGGAAATTGCAAGAACTAACAAAACACCTGTCAATCGGACCCCGCGCATGGCTCCATTCAGACATTCTAATCCCGGAGGACAAGGTCAGAAAACCAGCTTTTCATCAACGTGGGGGCGGATTCCATCCGCCATGCCCAAATGAATAAAGCCAACACGTAATTCCACATCTTTCTTAACCGAGGTGGGCATGGCGGATGGAATCCGCCGCCACTTTCCCACCCTTCCTTTCTAAAACGCCGTCCCGATCGCGAAGTGCAGCGCACCCATCGGCTCGCCTTCATCCCGTGTCATGTTGTAGCCATATTCCAGCCGCACCGGACCAATGGGCAGATCGAAGCGAATGCCGAGACCGAGTGCCATCTCGATTTCGCTGCTGGCCAGATCCTCGTAGTTACGGGAAAGCGTGCCGGCATCGAAGAAAGCGACGGCTTTGACCGAGCCGCTGATCGTGCGGATGAGCTCCGCATTGGTGGCCCACATGGCTTCACCGCCGATGGGATAGTTCGTGCTGGGTCCCAGTTCACGCTCCGGGAAACTCCTGACGGTCCTGGCACCGCCATTGAAAAGGCGGAGATCGATGGGTAGTTGCGTCACGTCTGCGGAAGGTACGATCACTGCCATTTCACCGCCCAGCGCCACGTCATATTTCTTGCTCAGCGGATGATACCACCCACCTGACAGACCCGTCTTCACATAAGAGGTGGCGGTATCCCCCACGGCTGCTCCGATCTCGAAAGGCATCGCCAGATGCCAGCCGTTTTTCGGCAAGACCTTGCTGTCCCGGTAATCCAGCGTCTGTGTGATGGATAAACGCGGATTGGTGTAAACCGTCTCCCCCAGTTCCGAGAATGCCAGCCCCTCTCCGGTGATGTTAACGATCGAGTAGCCCGCCAGCAGATCCAGCGAGTAATGGTCCCCCCACTTCCAGCCCACGGTGCTTTCCAAGCCCGTTTCAAAAGTACTGTATCCCTCGCGGCCATAGACAAGCGCATAAACGCGGGCGGATACCGTGGTATCCGTCCCATAGAACCAGGGGTCCGTGATTTTGGTCTCACCCAGAATACCACGTGAACCCACTTCAATCCCGGTGGAGAAACCCAGCAGCATACCGCCCAGATTTCTATCGGAATAAGCGGCGCGGGTGATGATGCCCTGATAGGACCCAAAGCCTGCGGCAAAGGAAATCTCCTTCGCTTTCGCCTCCTCAAAGTCCAGCGTGGCATCGATCTCATCCTCACTGACATCCGTTTTCTCCACCCGTGCGGAGGAAAACGCACCCGTGGCCAGGAAACCGCGCAGCCGCTTGTTCATGGCGGCCTCGTCATACCAGTCTCCTTCCAGCACCTTCATCCGCTGCCGGATGCGTGCCTCGCTGGTGCGCTGCAGACCGGTGATGCGGATCTGCCGCAGCTTCACCCGTTTCCCCAGATCGATGGTGAATTCCGGAGTGAATCGACCGCCTTCCGTGGTGCTGCCCATGTAGATTTTCGCATCCGGGTAACCCGTGCTCACGAAGGATTCCTCCACCGCAGCACGGAGGGCATTGATATTCCCCGTCGTGGCGGTTTTTCCAATAAATCCCTGAGCAATGGCCAAGGTCTGGTAGAGTCCCGCCCCCTGCGTCCAGACGACCTTGGGCTCTGCGATCCGGTGCTTCGCGCCCAGATTGACATTGATGACAATCGTGACATCCCCCGTGGCAGGATCGAGGGTCTTGGATCCCAAGGTGACTTCTGCCGCCCAGTATCCTTGCGCGTTCAGCTCCTGCTTCACATAGCCCAGGCCTACACCCACATCCTCTTCACGGAAGGGGGGACTGCCAGCACCGATAGGGCGGGCCTTCACCGCCGGGTTCGAATAAATCTTGGCCAGGCGGGCAGCTTCTTCGGAATCCTCCGCACCATTCACGGTGACATCCCCCAGGGAGAGGCGCTGGCCTTCATTCACCCTCAGCTCGATGTTGTTGCGGCCAAGGATCTTCCAATCCACGCTCACTTGGGCAAAGCCGTCCTTTTGCAGGATTTCCCGTAAAACGAATGCGGCATCATCCGCCCTCGAAGGAGACGCCGGGTCCGAACGCACGTGTGCCAGCCGATCACCCAGCAGATCCAGCACCTGCCGCTCACTCTTCTTATGCAGACCGGTGATGTGCACCTCCGTTTCCGCCACGGCCAGCGTGGCGAGCAGGAGATAAATGGAACCGGTAAGCTTCATGATAAAAAATTGATACTAACGGAATGATAGACGCCAGATTCCCAGCACGCGCGAGCCACCATCCTGCCCCATCCCGGCGGAGACGAACCATCGGTCCGTAAGGGAAACGGTGGCAGTGGAATAGGAGTCACTTGAATAGGGATCCTTTTCCGACAGACTGAAATCCACCCGATCCAGCAGGCCTAACAATGGCCGCAACTGCTGGCCCAAACCGAATCGCCCGCGCCGCAATTCCTCTGCCAGCAACTGCATGGCCCTCGAGGAAGCCGCCTGAGGATCTTCCAATCCCGAAGTGGTGGTGCCCGTGGCCAGCAGGGTCATGATCTCATTCTCCGGCAGCGGTGGATTGGAGGTGAGCACCAGTTGAGGATTCGAGAGATTTCCGTAAACGTAAACATCCACCCGGTAGGTGCGCGGCTCCGCATTTCCCCGGATTTCCAAAACGGGATCGAACCCGGTCTGCGGCGTGAAGCGCAGGTAGCCCTCCCGCACCTGCAACGTGCTGAATGGCAGCGATGCCCGCACATC
>Ga0157370_10002209_pt1 | contig 23762 bp, 8 predicted proteins | sample C35metaG_FD_113463 | JGI IMG/M metagenome (GOLD analysis project Ga0157370, IMG submission 113463) | Corn rhizosphere microbial communities from Kellogg Biological Station, Michigan, USA - C3-5 metaG | ecosystem: Host-associated > Plants > Roots > Rhizosphere > Soil | place: USA: Michigan...
CTTCCTTCGCGATCACCACCTGGATGCCCGCCGCATCGAGCACGCGCGCGGTGGCGCTGTTGATGTTGGGCATCATCGACGGCTGCACGCAGCCCGCGAGCATCAGCACCTTGCGCGCATGCGTGGCGGTGGGCCAGGCGCCCGCTTCCTGCTTCCCGGGCACCTTGGCCTTGAGCACATCGGGCAAGAGGCCGCGCACCGACTGTCCGAGCTTCATCGCGGGGCCGAAGAGCGGCGACGGCAAGCCTTCCTTCAGCAGCCAGCGCGTGGCCGATTCCATTGCGGGGCGCGGCACCTTCTCGTCGACGATCTTGCGGCCGATGTCCACGAGCTTGCCGTACTGCACGCCGCTCGGGCAGGTGCTCTCGCAGTTGCGGCAGGTGAGGCACCGGTCCAGGTGCAACTGCGTGCTGCGCGTCGGCGCCTTGCCTTCGAGCACCTGCTTGATGAGGTAGATGCGGCCGCGCGGACCGTCGAGCTCGTCGCCCAGCAGCTGGTAGGTCGGGCAGGTGGCGGTGCAGAAGCCGCAGTGCACGCATTTGCGCAGGATGGCTTCGGCTTCACGGCCGTCGTCGGTGTCGCGGAATTCGGGGGCAAGTTCGGTTTGCATCGCGGGGTGTCGTCTCTTTTTTATGCGTCTGCGAGAAGCCGGCCGCGGTTGAAGATGCGGTGCGGATCGAACTCCTGCATCAGCGCGCGGTGGATGCGGGCAATCGGGGCGCTCAGCGCGTCGAAGCGGGGGATTGCCGAGGAGGCCGGCGCCCTGAACAACGTGGCGTGTCCGCCCGCCGCACGCGCGATCTCGCGGATGCGTGCGGCTTGATCCGGCGGCGCCTTGTACCAGCGCTGTGCGCCATGCCACTCGATCAACGGCGCGTTGCCGTCGATGGCGAGCACCGGCGCGGTCTGCGGCACCGACAGGCGCCAGAGTGCATCCGTTCCGTCGGAGCCGTCGAACCACGGCAACTGTTGATCGCGCAGCGCCTGCCAGTCGGCAGCGGCGCGTGCGTTGTCCTTGCGCTCGCCGCCCAGATGCGTGCATGCCGCTTCCACGGCCGCAACTGCGCCGCGCAGCCGCAGGTAAAGCGCGCCGGCTCCGCCGTATTCGAACCAGCAGCTCGCATTCAGGGGCAGCGGCCGGCCGCCCCATTCGTTGAGCAAGCGCAGCGCATCGGCCTGGCTGCAGGCGAACTCCAGCGTGGCCTCGGCGGGCGCGACGGGCAGCACCTTGAGGCTCACCTCGGCGATCACGCCCAGCGTGCCGAGCGAGCCGGCGAGCACACGCGAGACGTCATAGCCCGCGACGTTCTTCATCACCTGCCCGCCGAAGCGGAGGACATCGCCCCGGCCGTTGACGAGCGTGGCGCCGAGCACGTAGTCGCGCACCGCGCCCACGCTCGCGCGTGCGGGGCCGCTCAAGCCAGCGGCGACCATGCCGCCCACCGTGCCGGCAGGGCCGAAGTGCGGCGGCTCGAAGGGCAGGCACTGTCCCTTCTCGGCCAGCACGGCTTCAAGTTCGGCAAGCGGCGTGCCGGTGCGCGCTGTGACGACCAGTTCGCTCGGCTCGTAGCTCGTGATGCCCGTCAATGAGGTGGTGTCGAGGAAATCGCCGTGCAGCGCCTCGCCGTAGAAATCCTTGGTGCCGCCGCCGCGAATGCAAAGCGGCGTGGCGTCGGTGCCTGCGGCGCGGATGCGCTCGACGATCTGGTGGAGAGCTGAATCCATGGTCCGTTTTTGTTGTTGTCGTCGTTCTCAGAAGCGCGGCAGGTCGGGATGCGGCAACTGACCGCCGCGCACCACCTGCTTACCGTACTCGGCGCAGCGCTGCAGCGTTGGAATCACCTTGCCGGGATTCAGCAGCCCGGCCGGATCGAACGCGCGCTTCACGCCGAACATCTGCTCGTTCTCGCTGGCGGTGAACTGCACGCACATGCTGTTGAGCTTCTCCACGCCCACGCCATGCTCGCCCGACACCGTGCCGCCCATCGCAACGCTGGTCTCCAGGATGTCGGCGCCGAAGAGCTCGCAGCGGTGCAGCTCGTCGGGGTCGTTCGCATCGAACAGCACCAGCGGATGCAGGTTGCCGTCGCCCGCGTGGAACACGTTGCAGCAGCGCAGGTTGTACTTCTTCTCCATCTCCTGGATCGCGAGCAGGATGTCCGCGAGGCGCTTGCGCGGGATGGTCGAATCCAGGCACATGTAGTCGGGGCTGATGCGGCCCGACGCCGGAAAGGCGTTCTTGCGGCCGCTCCAGAATTTCATGCGCTCGTCTTCGTTGTTGCTCACCGCGATGGCGGTGGCGCCGCAACCGCGCAGCACGGCGGTCATGCGGCCGATTTCTTCTTCGACTTCCTCGGGCGTGCCGTCGGATTCGCACAGCAGGATCGCCGCGGCTTCGAGGTCGTAGCCCGCGCGCACGAAGTCCTCGACGGCGGCGGTCATGGGCTTGTCCATCATCTCCAGGCCCGCGGGAATGATGCCGGCCGCGATCACCGCCGCGACCGCATCACCCGCTTTGCGCACGTCGTCGAAGCTGGCCATGATGCAGCGCGCGAGCTGCGGCTTGGGCACGAGCTTGACGGTGACCTCGGTGGTCACGGCCAGCATGCCTTCGCTGCCGATGACCAGCGCGAGCAGGTCGAGCCCCGGCGCATCGAGCGCTTCGCCGCCGAATTCGATGGCATCGCCTTCGGCAGTGAAGCCGCGCACGCGCAGTACGTTGTGCAGCGTAAGGCCGTACTTCAGGCAATGCACGCCGCCCGAGTTCTCGGCCACGTTGCCGCCGATGGTGCAAGCGATCTGGCTCGACGGATCGGGCGCGTAGTAGAGGTTGAACGGCGCAGCCGCCTCGCTGATCGCGAGGTTGCGCACACCGCACTGCACGACGGCTGTGCGACTCACCGGATCGATCTTCAGGATGCGGTTGAACTTGGCCAGCGAGAGCGTCACGCCCAGCGCGTGGGGCATCGCACCGCCCGAAAGCCCGGTGCCCGCGCCGCGCGCCACCACGGGAACACCCAGTTGGTGGCAGGTCTTGAGCACGGCGGCGACCTGCGCCTCGGTCTCGGGCAGGGCCACGACGAGCGGCCGCTGCCGGTAGGCGGTGAGGCCGTCGCACTCGTAGGGCGTGGTGTCCTCGGCGTGCCAGATGAGGGAATGCGCGGGCAGGTGCGCTTGCAGCGCGCGCACCACCTGCGACTGGCGCTCCGTTTTCTGTAGCGAGTCTTGCTGGACGGCGGTGAGCGGCGCGTTCATGCGGCGGGGCCTCTTGTCTTTTCTGGCGGATGTCTCGGGGGTACCGCACTCTACGGAAATGCGGCGGCGTCGGGTTGAAGCTTTTTTGCGCCGCGCTTGAAAGAACTTTGCCGGCAGGCCCGGCCGCCCGCTCAGCGCAGGCTTTGCGCGAGCCAGTCGACGAACGCCGCGCATTCCCAGCGCTCGAGCGTGCCGGGCTGCCAGCAGATGGTGTGCCGGTGCGGCGACGGCACCGCCAGGTCGGAAAGCGCCACGAGCCGCCCCGATTCGAACCACGCGGCGCCCATCTTCTGGCGCACCAGCGCCACGCCGAAGCCACTCGCGGCCGCGTCGTAGACCAGCCCCAGGTCGTTGAACTGGGAGCCGACGTGCGGCTCGGGCTGGTCGATGCCGCAGTGCGCGAACCAGGTGCCCCAGGGTTCGAGCGGGCTGCGGATGAGTCGCGCGCTCGCGATCTCGGCCGTGGTGCGGAAGCCATCGAACGGGCCGAACTCGTTGAGGTAGCTGGGGCTGCAGGCGGGCACCACTTCTTCCTCGAGCAGCAGGCGATGTTCGCAGTCGGCATACGCGCCGGTGCCGTAGCGCACTTCGAGGTCGGCCTGCTCGGCGGTCACATCGAGCAGCGGGATCGACACCTGCAGCACGAGTTCGATGTCCGGGTAGATGTTACGGAACAGCTCGAGCCGGGGCATCAGGAACTGGCGGCTGAAGGTCGGCGTGACGGCAATGCGCAGGCGCGTGGCACGCGGTGCCGCGTTGGCGAGAGGCGTGGCCTGCAATGCCGCGAGGCCGGTACGCACGTTCGCGAGGTAGGCGGCGCCGTCGGCCGTCAGGCTGAAATCGCTGCGGCCGAAGAGCTTGAAGCCTACGTGCGCTTCGAGTTGGCGAATACGGTGACTGACTGCGCTGGGAGTGACGCACAGTTCGTCGGCTGCGCGGCCTGCGTGGCGCAATCTGGCCACGGCTTCAAAGGTCAGCAGGCACTGGATCGGAGGGATGTGCTGGAGGGCCATGGTCTTACGCTCCAGGCTCTTGTTCAGGGCGAGTGCGCAGGCCACCGGGTACTCCCCTCCGCGAATGCCCCACTTCAGTCCTCGAAGAAGTTGACGGGCAACCCCGGCGTATCGACACGCATCGAGATCACAGTGCCCGATGCCGGAAGCCGTTCGATCTCCGCAGCGGGCCGCCCCTTGCGGCCACTGGTGACGAACAACGTCTTCAAGTCGTCGCCTCCAAAGCAAGGCATGGTCGGGCATTGAACGGGCACGGACACCGAGGCCACGATCTCGCCCGACGGCGCGAAGCGCAGCAGCTGCGCACCTTCGAACATCGCGACCCAGTAGTGGCCCTCCGCATCGACCGTCGCGCCATCGGGCCGGCCTTCGTAGCGAACGGGCGAATCGGGTGTCCAGCCTTCGGGCTTGGCGTCGAACTGGTGGAACACGCGGGCGTGCGAGAGCGCGTTGGCTTCGGCGTCCCAGTCCCATGCGCAGACCACATGCGCGGCGGTGTCGGCCCAGTAGAGGGTGCGTGCGTCGGGAGAAAACGCGAGGCCGTTGGCGGTGGTGGACTCGTTGGCCATCTGCGTGAGCGTGGGGGCGATGTCGGTGCCGGGGCGCGCATCGAAGCAGTAGAGCGCGGCATTGGCGCGGTCTTTCGCCTCGTTGAGCGAGCCGCCCCAGAAGCGGCCGAGCGGATCGCATTTGCCATCGTTGAAGCGCATGGTGCGCACGTCGTGCTCGACGCGCGCCATCGCGACCAGCTCGCCACCCCATTCGCGCGCGCGATAAATGCCGTCGCGCAGCGCGATCACGAGGCCGCCGCTTCGGGCGGGCGCCATGCAGCCGGGTTCGGTGGGGAGCGCCCATCGCTCGACGGTGGCGGATGGCGTTCCGATGTCGCCGCGCGTTCGCAGCACGGCGCGGCCCGGAATGTCGAGCCAGTAGAGGGCGCGTTCTTCAGGGTGCCAGAACGGCGATTCGCCGAGCGCGCAGAGGCTGTCTTCGATGGAGGTCCACATGGTGTGGCGATTGTGCCCCTGGCCATGGCGGCGACGGGCAAAAAAAAGCCCGCTGGCGCCGGAGCGCTCGCGGGCTGAACATCCAAAGGAGACCTCGCTTGAAAAACTCGTTACGAAGAATTGTTCTTGTGAAGGAAAAGGATGGTGGTCATCCGGCTGGGGAACCCGGAAGAGCTCCCCAGTAGGGAATCAACGGTTGTATGCAGTCTCGCCGTGCGAGGAGATGTCGAGGCCTTCGCGCTCTTCTTCTTCCGACACACGCAGGCCGATGGTGAGGTCGGCGATCTTGAAGGCGATGAACGCCACCACGCCCGACCACACGATGGTCAGCAGCACGCCCTTGAGCTGGATCCAGACCTGGGCACCGATGCCGTTGGACACGACGCTGGCCGTGACCCAGTCGCCCACGAGGCCGGGGCCACCGAGTGCCTGGGTGTTGAACACGCCGGTGAGCAGCGCACCGACGATACCGCCGACACCGTGCACGCCGAACACGTCGAGCGAGTCGTCCGCGCCGAGCAGCTTCTTGAGGCCGTTGACGCCCCAGAGGCAGGCGAAGCCGGCGACGAAGCCGATCACGATGGCGCCCATCAGGCCGACGTTGCCGGCGGCCGGGGTGATGGCCACGAGGCCTGCAACAGCGCCCGAGGCGGCACCCAGCATCGAAGCCTTGCCGCGCATCAGCGCTTCACCGATGCACCATGCGAGCACGGCGGCGGCGGTGGCCGAGAAGGTGTTCATGAAGGCGAGCACGGCGCTGGTGCCGGCTTCCAGGGCCGAACCCGCGTTGAAACCGAACCAGCCGACCCACAGCAGCGAGGCGCCGACCATGGTGAGCGTGAGCGAGTGCGGCGTGAAGGCTTCCTTGCCGTAACCGACGCGCTTGCCGATCAGGAAGGCGCCCACGAGGCCGGCGACGGCTGCGTTGATGTGCACCACGGTGCCGCCTGCGAAGTCGAGCGCGCCCCACTGCCAGATCAGGCCGGCCTTGGCGTTGTTGGCGTCCACCACGTTGGCGGCGGTGTAGGCGTCCGGGCCCATCCAGAACCAGACCATGTGGGCCAGCGGCGCATAGCTGAAGGTGAACCAGATCACCATGAACAGCAGCACGGCCGAGAACTTGGCACGTTCGGCGAAGGCACCCACGATCAGGCAGCAGGTGATGCCGGCGAACGTGGCCTGGAAAGCGGCGAACAGCAGCTCGGGGATATAGACGCCCTTGCTGAAGGTCGCGCCGGCGGCGAACACGCCGGTGGCCGGATCGAAGATCCCCTTCATGAAGAGCCGGTCGAATCCGCCGATGAAGGCATTGCCCTCGGTGAACGCGAGGCTGTAGCCGTAAATGAGCCACAGCACCACGATCAGCGAGAACGTGACCATCACCTGCATCAGCACCGACAGCATGTTCTTGCTGCGCACGAGGCCGCCGTAGAACAGGGCCAGGCCGGGGATGGTCATCATGATCACGAGCAGCGTGGACAGCATCATCCAGCTGGTGTCGCCCTTGTTGAAGGACGGCGCGGGTGCGGCAGCAGGCGCTGCCTCGGCCGCGGCGGGAGCTGCTGCTGCGGCGGCAGGCGCTGCAGCAGCGGGAGCGGCCGCGGGTGCTGCGGCAGCCGGCGCGGATGCGGCGGGCGCTTCAGCAGGCGCGGCGGGCGTCTGTGCGAAGCCGGACGTGCCGGCGGCGAGAACGCTCAGGCCGAGCGCAAGAGAGACAAGCAGTTTTTTCATAATCGTTGTTCTTTCGGGCCAGACTCGATCAGAGGGCTTCTCGGCCCGTTTCGCCGGTGCGGATGCGTACGACCTGCTCGAGGTTGTAGACAAAGATCTTTCCGTCGCCGATCTTGCCGGTGCGCGCTGCACCTTCGACGGCTTCGATCACGCGATCGACCAGGTCGTCGGAGACGGCCGCCTCGATCTTGACCTTGGGCAGGAAGTCGACCACGTACTCCGCGCCGCGGTAGAGCTCGGTGTGGCCCTTCTGGCGGCCGAAGCCCTTCACCTCGGTGACGGTGATCCCCTGCACGCCGATCGCCGAGAGTGCTTCGCGCACTTCGTCGAGCTTGAACGGTTTGATGATGGCTGTGACCAGCTTCATGTGAACTTCTCCTTTGGATGGAAATGGAATGGTGCGGCAGCTTGGGCCGCACCTCGTTGTTTTTATTTAGAGCGTCTTCGTCAGCGTGAGGATGAAGCGCGCCTTGTTCGGCGAGTAGTACGTGGTGCCGAAGGTGCCGAAGTCGGGGATCTCGATGCCCGGGTACGCGACGACCTGGTAGTTCGCCTTCTTGTTGGCGCCCTGCACGGAGCCCGTGAGCGTCAGGCCACCGCCGAAGTCGTAGGTGGCGCCGATGTTGTAGTCGACATAGCTCTTGTAGCCAAGGCTGCGGATGTCGCTGGACATGTTGGTGAAGCCAACGGCGGCCTTCAGCGTGACCTTGGGCACGATTTCCTTGCTGTATGCGAGGTTCAGGTAGCCGGTGTTGCGGCCCTTCAGGCCCGAGCCGAGCTTGTTGCCGGCGTAGCCGAAGTAGTCCTTGGACACCGTGTGCGAGTACTTGGCGGTGAACGAGCCGAAGGTTTCGTTGGCGTAGGTGGCGCCCAGGTAGAGCTCGGTGGTGTTGCCCACGGAGTTGCCCGGGTAGATGTAGGTGAGCGCACCGACGTCCAGGTCGACCGGGCCGGCCTTGAACTTGTAGCCGCCGTACAGGTCGGTCTCGATGCTGTTGCCCTTGAGCCAGTTGACGCTCGAGTTCCAGTTGCCCACGTAGAAGCCGCTGTCGCCGAAGGCGTAGTCGAAGCCGCCCTGGATGGCGGGCTTCAGGCTGCGGGTCTTGGCGTAGTCGTTGCGGCCCAGCATGTCCTGGTCCTGGCCGCGGAACTTGTAGTTGGTGGTCAGCGAGACGTTTCCGGTCAGCGACGGGGCCGGGGCGGGCGCCGGATCCGCCGGAGCTGTCTGCGCCAGGGCGGCGCCCGACGTGGTCAATGCAGTGGCCAGAACGATCAGCGCCTGGACGGCGGAACGGTGCGTCATCGGGAAACTCCTCGCAAGTAAGTAAGTGTTGTGGGACCTGACACCCTCAAAGCAGGGAGCGTGCCAAAGTGCACGAATACCTTCATCCCGCAGGGCGCGAGTGGCTGCCGATGAGCGCCAATTCGTTACAAGCGTTGTTTCGATCGGTTGCAGGCACCAGCGTGCCGCGCGGCCGTGGGTCAACAAAAGATGGACGCACCATCTTGGGGAGGGGGAGAAAAATGAGTCTGTCTTTGGTGCAAAGCCGTGCTTTGCTTGGGCTGGAAGCGGCCGATGTCACGGTCGAGGTGCATCTGGCGAACGGTTTGCCCAGTTTCACGCTCGTCGGGCTGGCGGAAACCGAGGTGAAGGAATCGCGCGATCGCGTGCGCTCGGCCATCCAGAACGCGGGGCTGGAGTTTCCGAACAATAAAAAGATCGTGGTGAGCCTGGCACCGGCCGACTTGCCGAAGGATTCCGGCCGTTTCGATCTGCCGATCGCGCTGGGCATCCTCGCGGCGAGCGAACAGATCCAGGGCGCACGGCTCGCCGGGCACGAGTTCGCGGGGGAGTTGTCGCTGTCGGGCGAGTTGCGGCCAATACGCGGCGCGCTCGCCATGGCGCTGGCGCTGCACACGCGCGGCGTGGCGACGAAGCTGGTGCTGCCGATGGACAGCGCGCAAGAAGCCGCGCTGGTGCCCGGCGGCGAGGTGTACGGCGCGAAGCACCTGCTCGATGTGGTGCGGCAGTTCATGCCCGAGGACGACAAGGCCGCAGCCCCCGAACCGCCCGACGATGGTTGGGCGCGGATTCACGTCACGCCCGGCATCGCCGTGTCACCCTACGCCGACCTGGCCGAGGTCAAGGGCCACGTCGGCGCCAAGCGCGCGCTCGAGATCGCTGCGGCTGGCGGCCACAGCTTGCTGATGGTGGGTGAGCCGGGCTCGGGCAAGTCGATGCTCGCGCAGCGCTTTGCCGGCCTGCTGCCGGCGATGAGCATCGACGAAGCGCTGGAAAGCGCCGCCGTCGCGAGCCTGGGCGGGCGCTTCGCGACGGAGCGGTGGATGTGCAGGCCGACGTCGGCGCCGCATCACACCTCCAGCGCGGTGGCGCTGGTGGGTGGCGGCTCGCCGCCGCGGCCGGGCGAGATTTCAAGAGCGCATCACGGCGTGCTGTTTCTCGACGAATTTCCCGAGTTCGCGCGCTCCGCCCTGGAGGCGCTGCGCGAGCCGCTGGAGACCGGCACCATCACGATCGTTCGCGCTGCGCGTCGTGCGGAATTTCCCGCGCGCTTCCAATTGATCGCGGCGATGAACCCCTGCCCTTGCGGTTATCTCGGCTCGTCGCTGAAGTCCTGCCGCTGCACGCCGGACCAGGTCTCGCGCTACCAGGGCAAGCTCAGCGGGCCGCTGCTGGACCGCATCGACCTGCACATCGAAGTACCCGCCGTATCGGCGCAGCAGCTGCTCGACTCGCCGCCGGGCGAATCGACCGAGAGCATCCGCAGCCGCGTGGTGGCGGCGCGCGAGCGCGCCATGCAGCGCCAGGGCCACGCCAACCAGAACCTGCAGGGCAGCGCCATCGACACGCATGCAGCGCTGGACGCCACAGCCCTCAAGTTCATCTACAACGCGGCGGCCAAGCTCGGCTGGTCGGCGCGCAGCACGCACCGAGCGCTGAAAGTGGCGCGCACGATTGCGGACCTGGCTTCGTCGGAGACGGTGCAGGTCGTGCATGTGGCGGAGGCGGTGCAGTACCGCAGGGGGTTGCACGGGGTTGCGTGAGGTGCTGCGCCGCCGATCGACGGTCTTTGCCGGCATTTCCTTTTTCCCTGGTGTTGGATCCGCCGATTTCACGGGTTTGTTAGAGATTCTTCGTGACTTATTTCGCGAATCAGAAACGCTGAGGCATTTTTCTGCTGTCAGGCCCTAAACGATCCGAGATTTCCCCGGATGTATTGATCAGCGGACTGCAGTACCCGTGCCAGGTGAGATTGCATGTCCATGAAACGACACATTCAGGGATGAATTCATGGTTGCAATCGTCAGCGGTAACAGTCTGGGCCTGAGCCTGGGTTCCTTGGCCACACTGGGCCAGCGAGGCTTGATAGGGACGGCGGGCCAGGGCCGCAACGGCGAGCAGTCCTTCGTCAACATCGCCAACGGCAACCTCGTGCTGCAGGACCGCGACGATGTGCTCATTGGCCGCGGGCTCGACGTCAATGCAGTGCGCACCTACAACAGCCAGGGCCTGCTCACCGACGACAACGGCGACAACTGGAACGTGGGCGCTTTCGGCCAGAAGGTGGTCCTGACTTCTGGCTCCGTGGGTATCGCCGGCAGCACCCTGACGCGCACCGACCGCGACGGTGCCCAGGCCGTCTACACCTGGGACGCCGCCAAGAACCGCTACGTCAGCCCCGCCGGCTCCGGCGCCTTCGACACCATTGCCTACGACAGCGGTGCCTCGCAGTTCATCTGGACCGATGGCGACACCGGCCGCATCGAGCGCTACCAGTCCAACGGTACGGGCCGCCTGGTTTCCGCCACCGACACCGACGGCAACACCGTCAGCTACGCCTACAACACCAACGGCACCGTGAAGTCGGTCACCGATGCCAACGGCGACATCAGCTACTACGACTACAGCGGTACGAATCTCACCCAGATCCGTACCGTCTCGGGCGGTGTCACGACCACCACGGTCCACTACGCCTACGACACCAGCAACCGCCTGTTCAAGGTCACCGTCGATCTCTCGCCCGGCGACAACACAGTGGCGGACAACAACGTCTACGTCACGACGTACACCTACGACGGCGCGAGCAAGCGCGTGGCCAGCGTCACGCAGAGCGACGGCACGAAGCTCGGCTTCACATACGTGCAGTCGGGTGGCGTCTACAAGGTTGACTCCGTCACCGATGCCCTTGGTGCGGTCACCCGTTTCGCCTACGACACAGCCCAGAACACCACGACCGTCACCGATCCGCTCGGTGCCCAGTCGGTCTACCTGTACGACGCCCAAGGCCAGCTGACCCAGGTGCGCAGCGGCGTCACGGCAACCAACACCAGCGGCCTGAGCCAGATCAGCTACGCCTACGATGCGACGGGCAACGTCACCCTCGTCACCGATGGCGAAGGCCACAAGGTCACGCTGCAGTACGACGACCACGGCAACTTGACCCGGGAGGTCGACTCGGCCGGCGACACCCGCGTGCGCACGTACAACGGCGCCAACCAGTTGCTGACCGACACGATCTATGCCGATGCGGCCGTGGTCGATCGCGCCGTCTTCAACAGGGACGCCGCGCTGCCCGAGACCACGCGCTACGTCTATGCCGCAGGCAACCCCAACCAGCTGCGCTTTGCGATCACGCCGCAGGGCAACGTCACCGAGTACCGCTACGACAGCTACGGCCAGCGCACCAGCACCATCAAGTACGCTGGCGCTGCCTACAACACAGCGGCTCTGGCTCTCACCGATGTGCCCACCGAGGCACAGCTGAGCAGTTGGGCCACCGTCCAGGACCGCACGCGCACCGAGCTCTCCGAACTGGTCTACGACGCGCGCGGCCAGTTGAGCAGCAGCACGACCTACGCATCGACGGCAGCCAACGGCAGCGGCGTGGCCGGCACCGCGGCCACCACCCAGTACATCTACGACCCGCGCGGGTTGCTGCTGCAGAAGATCGAGCCGGCCACGACGGCAGGCGGAACCACGGCTGTCACAACCTACACCTACGACGGCCTGGGCCGTGTGCTCAGCGTCAGTGCGCCGTCACTGGATGGCGGCGCCACGTCCAACACCACGACCACCAGCTACGACGACGCCAACGGCAAGACCAGCGTGACCGTGGCCAGTGGGCTCGTCACCGTCTCGGCCTATGACAAGGCCGGGCGCCTCGTCAGCGTGACCCAGCAAAGTGCCGGCACCGGCGTGTTGGGCACCACCACCTACGCCTACGACAAGGACGGCAACCTGCTGATGACGCAAGACCCGACGGGTGTGCGCAAGTGGATGCTGTACGACGAGGCGGATCGCAAGGTCGCCGAAATCGATGCGACCGGGGCTGTGATCGAGTATGTGTACAACGCCAATGGGCAATTGCGCGAGACCGTTGCCTATGCGACGCGGATCGGCACAGCGGCTCTGGTGGATGGGGCTGGCAAGCCGACCACGGCATGGAGCGCAACGAACACGACGACCAGTCTAGACGCGCTGCGGCCGGCGAACACGCCGCAGGACCAGAAGGTCTGGCGCTTCTACGACACGGCCAACCGGCTCACATGGCAAGTGGATGCGTTGGGGTATGTGACGCAGACGACGTATGACGGGGCGTCGCGCATCCTCAACGTGACGCAGTTGGCCAATCCGATTGATGTGAGCTTGCTGGGCAACGGGGCGAACATCGAGTTGCTGGTGAATCCCGCCACTGTGGGTGGCATCACGCTGGGCGTGGACAACGCAAATCCGGCGCCGTTGGGTTCGCAGGTCACGCTGACGGCCACGATCGAGGGAGTGAACCCCGGTGGCATGGTGACCTTTTTCAGTGGCGAGACAGTTGTTGGCAGCGCGATGGTGGTCAATGGCAAGGCCACGCTGGTCACCAACGAATTGCCGATAGGTGTGAACAACATTCGGGCGGCCTATTCGGGCGACGTGAACAGACCGGTCAGCCTTTCGACTGCGGCGCAGAAAACCATCACCAAGGCGATCACGAGCGCAGTATTGAGTTTTTCGTCGGCCGCCCCCATCCAAGGCGAGGCCGTCACGCTGTCGGCGACGCTGAGCACACTGCGGGCGCCCATGTTGACCACGGCTGCGGGTGAGGTGAAGTTCTACAACGGAAGCGACTTGCTCGGCACCGCAACGCTGATCAACGGTGTTGCCAGCATCGCGCTGAGTTCGCTGCCGGCGGGCAACCTACGCATCCGCGTGGAATATGCCGGGGACGCGCTCCATGCAAGCATTTTGTCGGAGCAAATTTTCGCCGTCGCGCCGAAGCCTGTTCTAACAACGACATCCATTGCGCTAGGTGTGTCAGCGTCCAGCCTTGAGCAAGGCACTCCAGTGACATTGACAGCAGATGTTGCTGGCGCAGCGCCCAGTGGACAGGTCGACTTCTTTGCCGACTCGGTGTTCCTTGGAACCGCCAAGGCAGTCAATGGTCGTGCGACTCTTGTGACGAGCTATCTCCCCATCGGGACAAAGGTTGTACTCAGCGCAGCCTACGCAGGCGACACAAAGAACAAGGCGAGCTTCGTTGCGGAAGGAGCGGCCGTTCGAGTTGCCAGCGGCTCGAACAGCATCACGCCCCCCTCGCAGTCCCAAACCGTCACATTCACGCCCTATTTCGGCTCCAACATCACAGGGGCCAAAGAGCCGCTGCTGGTTTATGTCTATATCCCGTCCAAGGGCACAGGATCCGGAACATACAGTTTTTTTGACGGACAAACGCTGATTGCCAGCTTCCGCGAGCAAGGAGGGTGGCTCCCATACTCGCTCCCTGGTTTCGACGCAGGATCGCATGCGCTCAAGGTCGTGTACTCGGGCGATGCGGACAGCGCAGCCGCTGTCGGCACACTCGACATCACCATCGGGAGAGAGAAGAGCATCATTGAGGTCACGTCTTCAAGGGCTGCGGTTGTTGCCGATGGCGCAGTTACTTTCTCGGTCAAAGTCGTTTCGGCCCAAGCAGGCCGACCGGCCAGCGGTACGGCCACTTTCTACAGCAATGGGCAAGCCATCGGTACGACCGACGTGGTTAATGGCCTGGCCTCGCTCACAGCCAACAACTTGTCCTTGGGAACACTGTCGATCACCGCAAGTTACTCAGGGGATGACAGTCACGAGCCGGTCTTGTCGAACAGCCTGACACAACGGGTGGTGGGATCGCCGTCTCCGAATTCAATTGGCGTCCAGTCGTCACCCGCGACATTGGAGTACGGAGCACCAGCGTCACTCACGGCGATACCTACAGGCCAAGGCAGGCCGGAGGGCGGCTCAGTCGACTTCTACGATGGCGCGACGCTACTGGGCACTGCATCGCTAGTGAACGGCAAGGCCATCTTGACCGTGAGCAATCTCGAAGTCGGCGTGCGAACAATCAAGGCCGTGTACTCGGGTGATGCGAACAACGCCACTTCGCAGATCACTGTCAACGTCACGATTGCGAGAGCATCGTCGACGCTGACGAATCTGACACCACCCTCGCTCTTCAAGGATAGCGCTCTATCGGTACGCGTCGAGGGTAAGAGCCCCGCGGGCCTGGTGAGCTTCTATAGCGGCACGCGCCTCCTGGGCACTGCTCAAGTGGGTACCGATGGTGTGGCAACCCTGTCAGGTGTGTCACTGCCCCCGGGGACGCACACTTTCAGCGCCGCCTATGCGGGGGATGCGCGCAACACCGACAGCAGTGTCAGCTTCGGCCAGGTGGTCGAGGGCCATCCTCTCACCACGATCTACGCCAACCTAGACCTGCAGCAGGATCGCATCACCTCGCATTTCTACAACCGCGACGGTCAACTCCAGGCCACGCTGGATGCCGAGTACGGCCTTGTCGAGCAGGTTTACGACGCTGCGGGACGCGTGGTTATAACGATCGGACACGCTCATGCCGATCGCTTGATAAATTACTACAGCAAGCTCACTAGCGCAGGCAATCGCATGGAGGCGATAGCCATCGCCCGCGCCAGCTACAACCTGCAAGGCCTACGCCCCGGCGACCTCTGGCAAACGGCTCTGACTTACAACTACTATGACGACCAGGGCCGTCTGGTGGGCCAAGTGGATGCGGAAGGCTACTTAACGGAAACCGCCTACGACATCCGGGGCAACGTGGTACAGACCATTCGCTATGCGGGGAAGGCATGGGGAGCGGTCGCAGAGACGTCTACGCTGGATGAGCTTCGTCCAAGCCTGAACAAGCTTCAGGATCGGCGTGTCACCCAGACATGGAGCGCCGCCAATCAGCTCCTGAGCCGCACGGACGCGGAAGGCACGGTTACCAGGTTCGCATATGACAGTGTCGGCAGGCTCGTGCAGACCACCACCGCTGCTGGCACGTCGGACGAACGCGTCACCCGCTCGCTTTACGATATCCAGGGCCGCCTCATCGGCGAGCTCGACGGCCGGGGCAGCGGTGCGGTGGCATTGAGCGATCCCTTCGCCCTGTGGGCTGCTAACGGCCTGACGCATACCTACGATGCCGCTGGCAGGCGCGCAGGCACCACCGACGCGAATGGTCACCGCACGCTGTTCTTCTACGATGCCATTGGCCGCCTTCGCTATACCGTCAATGCGCTGGGCGAAGTTACCGAGAGCCGCTACAGCGCGATGGGTCAGTTGACCGAGCAGGTCATCTACGGAACCCCGATCAACGTCGAAATCCTGGGCACCACTGCGCCCGGCGGACTGGACACCGGCGCAGTGGCGGACCTGCTCGGTCTCGTGGCCAACACAACCAAGGACACCCACGTCCTGAATGGTTACAACGCCACAGGCACCAAGGCCAGCACAACAGATGCGTTAGGCAGCACCACCAGCTATTCATACAACGCCTTCCGCGAGGCCATCGCCAGCAGCTACACGCTAAAGAACGGCTATGTCGTCACCGATACGGCCACTTTCGACCGCCGCGGCCTGAAGATCCAGACGGTACAGGACACCGGTACGTTGCGCATTACCCAGCGCAAGACCTATGACGCTTTCGGTCGCGTCGTCGAAAGCGATGACGGCAACGGCAACCACACCGAGAACACCTACGACAGGCTGGGTCGTCTCCTCACGATCCTCGATCCTACGAGGCGCATCACCAGCGAGACTCAGTACGACGCCTTCGACAGAGTCTTGCGTCAGAAGGATGCCAATGGCGCATGGGAATCCAGAAACGCCAACAGTAGCAACGTGGGCTGGACGTATTTCAGCTATGACTTGGCCAAGCGCAGCACCACCGTTCACACGACAGGGCTGGCCGTCACGACCGTACGCAATCGCCAGGGCCTGACCCAAAGCGTGGCAGATGGGCGCGGCAATGTCACTACCTACACTTACGACAAGAGCGGCAATCTCATCGGAACCGACGCGCCACTGGGCGCCAACACCAGTGCCACCTACGACAAGACCGGGCTCAAACTCAGCAGCACCGATGCCAACGGCGTCAGGACCGACTACACCTATGACGCGGCCAATCGGCTGCTCACGCGCACGCTTGACCCCACCACCAGCACGAGTGCAGGCCTGAACCTTGTCACGACCTACGCCTATGACGCCAAAGGCCAGACCGTCAGCGTCACCGATCCTCGCGGGATAGTCACCGCCACCGAATTCGACCTTGCCGGACAGACCCTGCGCCAAGTGGTCGATCCCTCGGGCCTGCGCCTCACGACCAGCTACACCCACGACACCACGGGCAAGGTGCTCACGGTCACGGACCCGAGCGGCAATATCACCCAGTACACCTACGACGGTGCAGGTCGGCGCATCAAGGAGGTGGTGGACCCGTCCTCTCAGACGCATGCTGGCCTGAACCTTACGCGCCGCTACGAGTACGACGCGGTCGGCAACGTCACGCGCTCCGTCGATGCCAACGGAAACGCCACGCGCTACGCCTACGACGCCAACAGCCGTCTGGTCTACACGCTCGACCCACTAGGCAACCTGACATATCAGGAGTTCGATTTCGCCGGCCATGTGTTGCGGCGCACTGCTTACGCTGTACCTATCGCGACGACTGGCCTCTCCAACACTCTCAGGATTTCGGACGTACAAGCCCGTGTGGTCGCGACACCCGGCTCGGACGTTGTCGAGAATCGCCGCTATGACGGCCTGGGTCGGTTGGCGCAGACGATCGATGGCACAGGGGCTGTCGTTCGCTACACCTACGACAACGCTGACAACCTCGTCGAGACGCGCACCTTCGCGAATCGCGTCGATCCGACGAGCCTGAGCCTCATCCAGGGGCCCTGGCCAGTTTTCGACGACACCCGCGACGAACGAGTGCGTACTGTGTACGACACACTCAACCGCGCCGTTTGGAAGGTCGACGGCGCAGGCAACGTACGGCGCAATATCTACGACGCGAAGGGCAATGTCGTCGAAGTCCTGGCCTATGCAAACGCCTTGACCGGTGCGGCGTTCAACTCATGGGACGGCCAGTCCGCTCCCGCCGTCATGGCCGACGCGGCCCGCGATCAAAGCATTCGCACCGTCTATGACACTGCCAATCGCGCCGTCTGGAATGTCGATACCTTAGGCGCTGTCACCCAGTACGCCTACGATGCCCACGGCAATGTCGTCGCAAAGCGCAGCTACAGCACGCCACTGACAACTGCCGCGCTCGCCGCCTGGGATGGCCGCACGGCTCTTGCACCGGTGGCCGACGACGCGCATGACCAGCGCGTGCGCAATGTCTACGACGCGGCCAATCGCCTGGTCTGGAGCGTGGACGGCATCGGTGCTGTCAGCAAGACAGCGTACGACGCCAACGGCAACGTCACGCGTCGCAGCCAGTACGCCACCCCCATTGCCGAGGCGGCCGATCCAGCGAGCGTGACCGACAGCGATGCCGACCGCGTCACCGACTTCCTCTACGACGCGGGCAATCGCCTGCGCTACCAACTGCGCTGGACCGACACATCCGAGCTGATGTCCGGCGCGGGTTGGATGCGAGAGGTCACCTCTTACGACTACGACGGCGTCGGCCGCCTTGTGCGCCAGACCGCGCACGCATGGCCGCTGCTGAGCTATGTCGGCAACGACATCGACTCCGTCTTCGGCAACCTGAGCGTGGCACCTGGCATCGACCAGGCGAAGTACATGGTCTACGACGCTGCCGGACGATTGAGCTGGAGCGTCGATGGCACGGGTGCCGTCACGCGCAACAGCTACGACGGTACCGGCCGCGTGGTGCGCACTGTTCAGTACGCCCAGACGGTCGATGTCCTCGGTTTCCGCGACGGCGTCATCAACGGCTATGCGATCCCGCAACTGACCGACAGTGCTTTGCAGGGGCTCCTGCGCCCTGATGTCTCGGTCGACCGCATCACTGCGTTCGCCCACGATGGCGCGGGCCGTCGCACCTTCACGGTCGATGCCCTGGGCAGCGTCACCCGGGCTGCCCACGACGCCTTCGGCAACGTCACGCAGCAAGTCGGCTACGACACCCGCATCGCCCCGCCCTCGGCAGCGAGCGTCTACACCGACGCCGATCTGCAGACGCGCACGAACGCAACCGCCAACGCAGGCACCGACCGCGTCCAACGCTTTGCCTACGACCAGGCCAACCGCCAGGTCTTCGCCGTCGATGCGCAGGGCGGCACGACCGAATCCATCTACGACGGCCTCGGCCAGGAAGTGCAAACCCGGCGGTATGCACGGGCAATCGACGTCGCAGGCTTGAGCACCACCGCCAGCGCGGCCGACATTCGCGCGCGCACGGCGGTCGACACCGTCAACGACCGCGTCACCCTGCAGGTCTTCAATGGCGGCGGGCAGAAGATCTATGGCGTCGATCCCATGGGCTTCGTCAGCAAGACCGACTACGACGGCCTGGGGCAGGTGCGCGGCACCACGCAATATGCGCTGTCCATTCCGACGAACACCGCCAACACGGCCAAGGCCATCGCCGACGCCATCGTCACTTCACCCGACGACCGCAGCAAGAGCTTCCAGCGCGACGCCGTCGGACGCGTGCTCTCCACCGTCGATGCCATGGGCTTCACCGAGTCGTGGTCCTACGACGCCCTTGGCAACAAGACCAGTTTCACCAACGCCAAGCATGCCGTGTGGACCTATGGGTACGACCTCCAGGGCCGACTGGTGCGCGAGGTGTCTCCGCAGGTCGAGCTCACGGCCGTCACCCCCGGGGGCAATGGCCGGCTCCAGGTCAATGCTGGGGCTAGCGGCGCAGGCAATGTCGTCACCGTGCTGGCCTACGACAGCTTCGGCAACCTGCGCAGCCGCACCGAAGGGGCGGGACGCCCCGAGCAGCGCACCACCACGTACGAATACGACCAGGTCGGGCGCCAGGTCAAGGCCATCTTTCCGCCGGTGGGCGTGTACGGCGGCGAATCTGCCGCGGCACTGGCGGCCAACGGCGCCAACGGTTCGGCCACCCGGGTGGAGTCGGTGCAGAGCCTCTTCACCGAGACCACCTACAACGCCCTGGGCAATGCTGTCGCCAACCGTGACATCGGCGGCAACTACAGCTACAAGACCTACGACAACCTGGGCCGGGTGGCCCATGAGATCGACGCGCTGGGCCACGTCACCGGCTACGAGCGCAACACCTTCGGCGATGTGAAAACGCTGACCCGCTTTGCGGCCGGCACCACCCTGGCCGCCAGCGCGGCAGGCAATCCCACACAGGCGCCCAGCCGGGACCAGGTGGAGGCCACGGTGAGCGCCCTGCGCTCCGACGGTGCGAACCGCACGCTGCGCACCGACTACGACCGCCTGGGACGCGCCATCCAGGTGACCGAGGCGGAGACCGCCGGTTACGACGCCACGCTAACGACAACCCAGAACTTCAACGCCGGCAAGACCACGCGCAACACCTACGACAGCTTCGGCCAGCTCGTGCAGGTGGCCAAGCTCAAGGACGCCACCGCCGGAACCTGGGCCCTGACCACCCACTTCTACGACCGGCGCGGCCAGCAGACCAATAGCATCGACGCGGGAGGCTATGTCACCACGCAGGGCTTCGATGCGGGCGGCAACGTGGCCTCTCGCACGGAATACGCAAACAAGCTGGACACCTGGGCGGGCCTTACGACGATGGCAGGCTGGACGGGGGCAACCAACGCCGGCGCAGCCGGAACAGCGCCTCGGCCTGCGGCGAACGCAAGGGACGACCGGACCACAACCACCACGTACGACCGCAACAACCGCAAGACGAGCGAGACGCGGGTCAACGTGGAGTACAGCGCTGCTTCGACCGCCAGCGCAACGCGCGGCAATCTCACGACCGTCTATGAATACGACGCCGTGGGCAACCTGACGGTCACCACCGATGCCCTGGGAGGGCGCACCGTCAGCTACTACGACGCACTCGGACGCGTGACGGCCGTGGCCGAGCCCACGCGCGCGGGCAGCGACGGCGTGAGCCCGCTCACGCCGCTGACGGTGTTCCGCCGCGATGCACACGGCAACGTGGTGCTCAAGACCGAGTACATCAATGGCGCGGATGCCAATGGGGCGGCGCTGAACCCGAATCCGTTCCCGGCTACCACCCTGGTACCGAATCCGGAGGTGGCATCGGTCGAGGGAATGTTCATCCTTGGCAATCCCGCGGCGCCGGTCTGGGGCAAGGAGGGATCGCTCGGATACATCTCCAGCGTTCCTTTCGAGGGCAGCAAGCCGCTGTACCGAGGCATCAACAAGCCCTTCGCCAAGCACTACTTCACCACCGACGAAGCGGAATGGAATGCCTGGCTTTCCATCCCGGGGTTCGAGGCCGAGCCGGTGGTTGGATACGTCGCGGGCACGCCGCAACCCGGGACCACGAAGCTGTACAAGCTGCGGCTCGTCGATGCCACCTTCGTGGACATCGTCCTCACCACAAACCCGGCCGAGGTGGAGGCCTTGGTCAGCGGCAGCCTCGGGCGAACCTATACCCTGGACAACGAAGAAATCTATGTCGGCACCGGACCGGCGGGGTCCTTCGACGCCAAGCTGACTCGCTACTTCACCGCCTACAACCCGCTGCCGGCCTTTGTGGGCCTTGATCACCTGTACCTGACAGAGACGATACGCGTCGCTACAGACCCGCAGAGAGACGTCGATCTCCTGGCCAACACCGACCGCACCAGCTTCACCCAATACGACGCGCTGGGCCACAAGGTGCAGACCACCGACGCCATGGGCGTCAACCACTACAGCTCCTACAACAGCCAAGGCCTCGTGGCCAAGGACTGGCAAGGCGTCAGCGGCAACGACGGTGCCACACGCACCCTGTTCCGCGCCTATGCCTACGATGCACTCGGCCAGCAGACCCACGTCTACGACCCCGGCAACGCCACCGACAACGCGGACGCCACCCAGGGTGGGGCTCGCGGCATCTACACGACCAACCCCAAAGCCACCGTCACGCCCGCGCCGTCCCCCGGCAGTATTTCGGGAGGCGACCTTCCGGGGCGTCCGGTCGACAACGGCAAGCTTGCGCTGCAACTGGCCAACGTCGTGAACGCGCAGGGTGGCGCCGTGCGGGTCCAGTTCGACTACGTCATGCATCCCACCTCGTCCCCAGGCGACGAGAACACACCGGCGGCCGTCATCCCCGGCCGCGCAGGCACCTTCGCGCAGGACTTCCAGTCGGCCGCCACCGCAGCACAGGGCGTGACGCTGTCGCCCGAGGAGCCCATGGCCAGTGTCTCGGCCGTCCGGATCTTCCAGGAACAAGGCCCAGGCAACTGGGTGCTGCTGTGGCAAGGCGCACCAGCACAGGCGGATGGCCAGACCAACGCCAGCCCGGCCGCAGGCGCCTCCGGCGCCCCGGTCGACACCGCCATGGCTTACAACGCCTTCGGCGAACTGGTGGCCAAGAGCGTCAACGGCCAGGCCGGCGAATACTTCGACTACAACAACGCCGGCCAGCTCTGGCGCACCAACGCCGGCGACGGTGTGGACAAGGTGGCGCTGTACGACCTCCTGGGCAACCAGAGCGCCGACATCCGCAGCGCGGGCAAGGCCCGCGGCGACCTCAACCTGCGCGCCTACGGCACCGCGGCCGAAGTGCGCGACCTGGTCGACGTACGGCGCACCAACACCAGCTACGACCTGCTGGGCCGCGTCACGCAACAGGCCCTGGCCGAACGCTGGACCGACAGCCAGGGCGGGGTCACCGCGCAAACCGGCAAGCTGGGCATTGCCGTCGTCGACGGCAGCGGGAACAACCGTGTTGCGCTGAGCTGGCCCGGCGTCCTCGAAGGCCTGGGCGGCGGGGACGTGCAGGTCACGCTGCACTACACCCGGCGCGATGCCAATGGAGCCGAGACCGGCGCCACAAGTCGCAGCGTCACCGTCGGCGCGCTGGAAGCAGCCAACGGCTACACCATGGTCTGGGCCGATGCCAGCGGTGCCGAGCCCAGCGGAGTGGCACGCGTGACCCACGTCACCGTGCAAAAGCGCGACCTCCTGGGCGATTGGCAGACCGTGGTCAACCAGGATGGCGCGGGCAACGCCGGGCGCAGCGTGCGCATCGACGCGCCCGGCACACCCGCCGGGCCGCCGCCCGGTGCGCAGATCAACCTGCAGTGGCGCGTTGCCGGCAGCCCTGGCGACAGCGGCTGGGTGGGCGCGCCGCTGGCCAATTTTGGCGACAGCCTGCGCTTCGATGCCTCCGCATTGGGCGAAGGCAGCTACGAGTACCGCGTGTTCACCGCGCTCATGAACCAGCCGGCGACGGTCACGGCCAGCGGCGTGCTCTCGGTCACACCGCCGGTGCTCAGCAGCTTCAGCGCCAACGGCAACGTCAACGCGCCGGCACAGACCTTCGACTGGCAAAGCCCGGGCGGCGGCGACACCCAGGTCATTCGCTTGCGCCAGGTGGGCACCGCCACCTGGTATGAGCAAGCCATCAGCCAGAACGGCGGCACCAGCAGCATCAGCCTGGCCAACCTGCCCGGCGACGCCACCTACGAGTACGAGCTGCTGTGGAGCCACGCGGGCGATGTCGGCCCCTATGCGCATGCCACCGGGCAGATCTACAAGAAGGCGGCGGTCGCCGGAACGCCGGACATCCCCGGTACGCCCGAGCGGACAGTGAGCCTGCCTCACATTGACGGCGTGACGGTAGAGAAGCGAGAGGAGTCCATTTGGACCGACGAGAACGGCAATGACCGCACCCGCACCGTGTGGGTCGTGCGCCTGCCGCCGCCCCCCCTGGGCCTGGTCAGCCGCGTGGGCATGCGCGTCAACGGCGACGGCCTTCCGCTGCTGCTCATGCAGCAACGCCAATGGCCGCCATCGCGCCCGGACGGCTACGACGAGTTCGTCGTCACGGACTCGAGCATCCTGTTGCGGGGCCTGGTGTACGAGTTCGTCTACACCTACTCCCCCATTCACAATGCCGAGGCCACGCAGCACACCTCCGGCAAGTTGACCTACTTCCCCGACGGCAGCGTGCAGTTCGAGGACACCACGCCGCCCATGCAGGTCATTCCTGCTACGCCCGGCATTCCAGGCACTCCGGGCACGCCGGCCCAGTACGCCTACACCGGCACGACGCCCGAGAGCCCCTACGCCATCAGCCAGGATCGCTGGCTGGGCGGCCCGCAGTTGCACATCGGCCAGGCGCTCAACGGCAGCGGAGCCGGCTACGTGCGCCCTGTGGTCACGCAGAACACCGACCGATGGGGCAACGTGGTCTCCATCACCGACCCGCGCTCCAGCGCCTGGAAGACCACCTACCGCTACAACGCCAACAACCAGCTGGTGCAGCAGGTGCAGACCGACTCGGACGGCAACGCGGGCGCC
>Ga0157370_10002210_pt1 | contig 23756 bp, 25 predicted proteins | sample C35metaG_FD_113463 | JGI IMG/M metagenome (GOLD analysis project Ga0157370, IMG submission 113463) | Corn rhizosphere microbial communities from Kellogg Biological Station, Michigan, USA - C3-5 metaG | ecosystem: Host-associated > Plants > Roots > Rhizosphere > Soil | place: USA: Michigan...
AAATTCGTCTTCAGTTCTTACGTCCAGTATAACTGCATTCTCGTCAGCAGCAAGCTGATTAACCCAATCTTCTTGTGATAAATTCATAATATGTGTTTTTTGTAAAATTACGACGTTTCTATTAATTAAAAACGTACCAAATGCGATTTCGATTATTATTCTCAGAAAACGTTTTAGAGAAACTATTATAATCAGTGATTTACAAATTTACTTACTATTTTTAAAAATATAGTCTGCAAAATCGATAGAAAATAGGATTTTTTCATTTACACTAAATTCATCCTAAATATAGTTTTCTGACAATTAATGCGAATGCAATCTAGTATCTTTGTAAAAAATTACAATTTTTAATCTCTTTTTGATAAAATATTCCACCACGAATTATACAAATTATTCATGCTGAAATTTGTTTTGCCACAGATTAAAAGATTATTATGATTAAAAATATTTGCCACGAATTACACAAATTTTCACGAATTGATTTGTGTAAATTCGTGTAATTCGTGGCAAGAAAACAATACAATACATGCAAAATTCATTAAAAACCATCTTTCCTAATTTCTCCAGCGAACTTATTGCTACTATTGAAGAAAACGGAAACCTTCAGGATTTTGAAGCCGGAACTATTTTAATGCGTACCGGGCAGTATATTAAAAACACGGTTTTGATAACCAAAGGGAAAATCAAAATTTATCGTGAAGGCGAAGATGGAGGCGAATTTTTAATGTATTATCTACAACCCGGACAAGCCTGCGCCATTTCGATGATTTGTACTGCCAAAAGTGAGAAAAGCCAAATCATGGCAAAAGTAGTCGAAGATGTTTCGGTTATGATGATTCCGCTGCAAATGATGGACAAATGGATGATGGAACACAGATCGTGGTACGAATTTGTAATTGAAACCTACAGAAGCCGTTTTGAAGAAGTTCTGGAAGTTGTCGATAATATCGCTTTCCGATCTATGGATGAGCGTTTGGAGTTTTACCTAAAACGACATTCTGATGCCTGCGGTTGTTCTGAAGTTAACCTTTCGCATCAGGAAATCGCAACCGAATTAAATACCTCCAGAGAAGTTGTTTCAAGATTACTAAAAAAAATGGAACAGCGAGGTTTGGTCAAACTTAACCGAAACCAGATTGAATTACTAAAATAATATTGGGCCACGGATTTTGCGGATGAAACGGGTTCACGCTGTTTTTCTTTTTGCCACAGATTAAAAGATTTACACAGATTGTTTTGTCACATTGAGCGAAGTCGAAATGCTTTGCGGGTTCTCGACACATAGCTATGTTTGTTGATGAAAGTGAAACGTCTTTTTTAGAGTTAGTAACTCTATGTATCTATGTGTTTAAAATATAACACCCAGAACCTTAACAATCCGCGACAACCCGTTTGATCCGCAAAATTCGCGGGCGAAAAATCCCTACGCAAAAAAACATTTGTATGTGATAAATGTTACTGTAGAATTCTAATTTCTAAACCAACTTTGCATAAAAACAAATGCAATGGAATATTTAGGATATTTTGCCTCAATTATAATTGGGATTTCACTGGGCTTAATTGGCGGAGGCGGATCTATTCTTACTATTCCAATTTTGGTGTATTTATTTAAAGTAAATCCAGATCAGGCAACTTCCTATTCCTTATTTATTGTTGGATTAACCGCATTATTTGGAAGTTACAGCCATTATAAAATGGGAAATCTCAAACTAAAATCGGCATTGTATTTTGCCATTCCCTCTGTTATTTCTATACTAATAATCCGCGAAGTCATTTTTCCTCAAATTGCGGCAACACTTTTCTGCATATCATCTTATACCGTTTCAAAAGATTTTCTAATTATGATTGTCTTTTCGGTTTTGATGATAACCGCGGCGATTTCGATGATCAAAAAAAATCAACCCGAAATAAAAAGCACCGAAACCAATTACATACAATTAAGCTTAATTGGATTTTTAGTTGGCATTGTAACCGGATTTCTGGGAGCCGGAGGCGGATTTTTAATTATTCCGGCACTTTTATTTTTTGCTAATTTACCAATGAAACAAGCCGTTGGAACATCCTTATTAATCATCACCATTAATTCTTCAATAGTTTTTGGAGGCGACTTATATATTGGAACGCCAATCGATTATACTTTTTTACTAGGCGTTTCGGGAATGGCACTTCTGGGAATGTTTATAGGAAGTCAGCTTTCTAAAAAAATTGACGGAACAAAACTAAAGCCACTTTTTGGCTGGTTTGTTCTCGTTATGGGGTTTTACATTATTACAAAAGAGGTTTTATTTTAATTTGAATTTAGTTTCACTTGTAGAATCTTTGTCGAAGTTTTACATTTTGACAAAGATGAAACTAAAAAAATCCGTTTATTTTGGGGAATAAACGGATTTGCATTAAAATTAAATTTTTCTAGTACTCTATATTGTTGTTATTTATCAGTTCTCCACCAATGATAATAATTGTGAAGACCGTCATATTCAAATCCGCATCGAGGATATAATGTATTTCCTATATCATTTGTTTTTTCCGTTTCCAGCATTAAACCACACGCTCCCGTTTCTTCGCACCATAATTTACTGCGGTCAATTAACGCCACAGATAATCCTTTACCACGATAATCCGGATGTACAAAAAGATCACTTAAAAGCCATTGCTTTTGCAGTTTTGTATAATGAAATAATTTGTAGAGTTGTACAAATCCAACCGCTTTTTCGTTCGTAATTACCAAAAAAATATCCGACTCATTATTCAATAATCGTTCTTTAAGAAATGCTTTCCCTTTTTCTACATCAGATTCCTGACGGTAAAAAACACGATAAAGATTAAAAAGTTCTGCTGTTTCGTTAAGATCTTCAATACTTGCTTTTTTGATTTTGTAATTCATTGTTGTATATGCTTTAGTTAAAAAGCGAAAGTATCATAAACAACAAACTCACAAATAGTCCAGTTTACACAAAACAGGCTCATCCAGCATTTCTGCCAAAGTATTAACCTCAATAAAAGTAAAAATCCGTTTCTAAAATCTGTCTGAAATGCATCGTGAGATTGCTTCGTTCCTCGCAATGTCTTTGCGCATGTCTTTGCGAGGAACGAAGCAATCTCATTTTCAAAATCATTTTTTAATTGCCTCCAGCTTTAGCTGGAGATAAAAAGGCTACATAAAAAGACTTTAGCCAAACTATATTAATTCGGCTAAAGCCTAATTCAAATTCAAACAAAAAACCTCCAGTTAAAACTGGAGGCAATTCATGTTATATTGACATCAAATTTAATTTGTGAAAATTTGTGCAATTCGTGGCAAACAAAAAATCAATGCTCCCCATACCCAATATCATCCATTTTTCCGCTAAAAACACGATACTGAATAATAAAGTAGATAATTACAAGAAACAAAGCGATAAAAAACCAGCTCAATCCGGCATTTAATCCGTATTCGTGAGCGGCAGTGTTGTAAATTGTTAACGACGGGTTTACTTTATTGGTTGATGGCAAAACATTCGGAAAAATCGAAACAGCTGTCGAAGCGAATCCTCCCACTAAAAATAAAGTAGAGAATACAAATCCGTGACCGTCTTTTTTAAACGAACGAACTTTAAATAATCCCAGAATTCCAACGAAAGTCAGCAGCGGAAAAAACCACAAAATTGGATTTTCAACAAAATTATGAAATGGTTTTGGCTCGATAAAATGCCAGATCTGCAAGGAAATGCAAACTAAAACCAATAAGATAATGTTCAATTTAAAAACCACATTTTTAAGCTTCGGGTTCAATGAGGAATTTGTTTTATAAATAATCCAGTTTGCGCCGTGAATCGTTAAAGCAACAACGCTCACAATTCCTAAGAAAAGTGTAAACCAATCTATAATTCCTAATTCATTTGCCTGCGGACTAAAAGTAGGATTCCACAAAGGCAAAAAGAAAAAATGAGGTTCTTGAGTCGAAATTCCGTTTTGTACCATTCCGAGATTTACACCGCGAACGATATTTCCTAAAGCAATCCCAAAGAAAAGTGCCAAAAGCAAACTTGCAATCCCGAAAGCTTTATCCCAAATCGATTCCCACATGTGATTATGAATCTGTCCGCGCATCTCTAATCCGATGGCACGGAAAATCAAAAGCCATAAAATCATAATCAAAGGCAGATAAAAACCGCTGAAAGACGAAGCATACAAAGTAGGGAAAGCAAAAAACAAAACACCTCCAGCTGCTATAAGCCAAACTTCATTGGCATCCCAAAAAGGACCAATTGCGCTTGTAATTGCTTTTTTATCTTTTTCTTTATCGGCAAAAAATAAATGAATAATTCCTGCTCCAAAATCGTAGCCGTCTAAAACCAGATAAACAGCCAGGATTCCCATTAAAACTACGTACCAAAAAAATTCCATATTTATATTTTTTCTGATGAAAGGTCCACATTATGAGGTCCTTTATTAATAATTTTTCCAACCAAAAGCAAAAACAACATTCCAAGTAAAAGGTATAAACCTATAAAACCCAGTAATGTAAACAAGGTATTTCCGGACGAAACCGTTGGCGAAGCGCCGGCTGCAGTTCGCATTAAATTATAAACCAGCCATGGTTGTCTGCCTAATTCGGCCGTGTACCAGCCTGTTGTATTGGCGATATACGGAAACGGCATCATGAACATTAATGACCATAAAATCCATTTGGTTTCAAACAATTTTCCTCTTATTAATTGAAAAAGTGAAAGTACCATTAACCCAATAAACACGGTTCCAAGTCCTACCATAATATGATAGGCATAATACAATCCCGAAATATTGGTTGGATGCAGATCTTCTTCAAACTGATCTAAACCTTTAATTTCCTGCTCCCAGTTTCCGTAAGTCAGAAAACTTAGAATATTAGGAACGGCAATTTTATTATCGAGTTTTTTATCTTTTACATCGGGCTGCCCTATTAAAACAATTTCAGAACCTTTTTTCTCAGTATGAAAAATCCCTTCCATTGCGGCAAAAGTTACGGGTTGGTATTTCACAACATTTTTTGCCAGTAAATCTCCTGTTGGAACTGCCACAATAACACTCGAAATTAATCCGAAGATAACTCCCGTTTTCAGGAACAATTTTCCGAAATCAATATTCTTTTTACTCAAAATATAAAAAGCCCCAATTCCGGCCACAACAAACGAACTCGTTACTAAAGAAGCTGCCTGATTGTGTAAATAAGAAGGCCAAAGCCACGGATTGAGAAATAATGCCTGAAAATTAGTCAGTACAAATTTTCCGTTTTCGAGAATTTCATATCCAACCGGGTTCTGCATCCAGGAATGTGTGGCAATAATTAAATAGCCGCTGGCCCAGGAGCCTATCATGATTAATAATCCGGTTACAAAATGCCATTTGTGGCCCAGAAGTTTTTCTCCAAATAAAAATAAACCCAGAAAAGAAGATTCGAGAAAGAAGGAGAACATTCCTTCCATTGCAAGCGTTTGTCCAATAATTCCTCCCGTTAATTCGGAGAATTTTGCCCAGTTGGTTCCAAATTGAAATTCCATCGGAATTCCGGTTACAACTCCCATTGCAAAATTCAGGGCGAAGATTTTCATCCAGAAATGGGTGGCGTGATTGTATTGTTCGTTTTGGGTTTTTAAGTATTTCCACTTGAAGTACACAATGATGAGCGAAAGACCCATTGTAAGCTGTGGAAAAAGATAATGAAAAGTAATGGTGAAGGCAAATTGCATTCGGTCATAAAAGAGCATTTCTTCCATAATGGTAATTTGTTTATGAAGTTCCACAAATTTAACCATTAGAACCCGAACAATGCCCCTTTAAAAAAAGTTTATGACCCTATATTTGTTAAACTTTTCAACAATTTTGAAAGGTAGAAATGACACTTATGCTTTTTAACAACTTTGTCAAAGTTTGCCATTTCGATTCCTAGATTGCGTATAGATTTGCGTGCTTAAATATAGCCCGTGGTTTCAACCACGGGAACACAATGCGTATCACCATACGTTTCCTGCGGTTGAAACCGCAGGCTATATTTTATTATGCGCTAATTTTTGATTATTTTTTCAAAATCCCTTTTTCAACGCTTTCATTAATCAAACCTTCTGCGTAATTCCATAAAGATGTTGACCCATTTTTAATTACGCTCTTTTTTTCATAAACCTTATTGTAGTTCACTCCAAATTCTTTCCAGGTGCCGCCATTGTTTGATGTGTTCTGCAATAAAGGCTCTAAGCGATCCATAGATCTGGCAAATTTTGCTTCGTTGGTTTCTCCGGCTTCAAATTCTTCCCAAATGGCAATTAATTCTTCAGCTTGTTTTTCTGGAAGCAGACCAAAAATACGATTTGCAGCTAGTCGCTCTTCATCTGTATTATCGTGACTTTTTACGGTATCGTAAATAAAAATATCTCCGGCATCAATTTCGACAATATCGTGTATCAAAACCATTTTTACGACTTTCAAAACATCAATAGGTTCATTTGAATGTTCTGCCAAAACAATTGCCATTAAAGCCAAATGCCAGCTGTGTTCCGCATCATTTTCACATCTGTCACTATTAAACAGCTTCGTTTTTCGCTAAATATATTTTACTTTATCAATCTCTTTTATAAAAGCAATCTGATTTAATAAATCTTCTGTGTTCATAGCCATAATTTTCGTGCGCTGCAAAATTACGCAGTTTTTACCATATAAGTAATGTAAGCACATTTTAGTTTTGCTCTAAATGCGATCCTGCTTAAAATAGCTTATATTACTTAATATGGTCGATCACTCATTTTTTTTACAGAGAAATCAAATTTCTGTAACATTAGTCACCTATTTTAATAAAAAACAAAGTTACCTTTGTATCCCATCATTTTTACAACACGTATCATGAAAATAGAACAAATTTACACCGGATGCCTTGCGCAGGGTGCATACTATATAACTTCAAACGGAGAAGCGGCAATTATTGACCCGCTTAGAGAAATCCAGCCTTATTTAGATCGTTTAGAGCGCGACAATGTTACATTGAAATACATTTTTGAAACACATTTTCACGCTGATTTCGTTTCCGGACATGTCGATTTAAGCAAGGAAACAAAAGCACCAATCGTTTACGGACCAAATGCAGCCTGCGAATTCGATTGTATTTCGGCAAAAGACGGACAGGAATTTAAAGTTGGAAAAGTAACCATAAAAGTATTGCATACTCCTGGTCATACTATGGAAAGTACTACTTTTTTACTTATTGACGAAAACGGAAAAGACCACGCGATTTTTTCTGGTGATACCTTATTTATTGGCGATGTAGGCCGACCTGATCTAGCTCAAAAAGCAGCAGGAATGACACAAGATCAATTGGCTGGGGTTTTATATCATTCACTGCGAAATAAAATCATGACTTTGGCCGATGACGTAATCGTTTACCCGGCGCATGGTGCCGGAAGTGCCTGTGGAAAAAACATGAGTAAAGAAACGGTTTCGACTATTGGAAACCAAAAAGCAACAAATTATGCTTTGCGCGCCAATATGACCGAAGCTGAATTCATAAAAGAAGTAACCGACGGATTATTGCCTCCTCCAGCCTATTTCAGCATGAATGTTGCCATGAACAAAAAAGGATACGAAAGCTTTGAGTCGGTCTTGCATAACGGAATGAAATCTATTAAAGCCGAAGAATTTGAGGCTGTTGCCGAAGAAACCGGAGCTTTGATTTTAGATACACGCAAAAGCGGCGATTTTGCAAAAGGATTTATTCCGCAGTCTATTAATATAGGAATCAATGGCGATTTTGCACCGTGGGTTGGAACTTTAATTGGCGATGTAAAACAACCTATTATATTGGTAACCGAAGTGGGCCTTGAAGAAGAAACCGTTACACGTTTAAGCCGTGTAGGTTTCGATTCTATTATTGGTCATCTTGAAGGTGGTTTTGAAGCTTGGGAAAAAGCCGGTTTTGAAATTGATACCGTAAATAGAATCTCTGCAGAAGAATTTGCCAATAAATTTAATATCAAAGAAGATAAAGTTATTGATGTTCGTAAGGAAACGGAATACGAAGCAGAACATATCGAAGAGGCGCACAGCAAACCTTTGGCTTATATTAATGACTGGGTAAAAGACATTAACCCAAATGAACATTTTTTTCTGCATTGTGCCGGAGGTTACCGCAGTATGATTGCGGCTTCTATTTTGCAGGCACGCGGATTTAGAAATTTCAGCGAAATTGATGGTGGTTTTGGAGCCATCTCAAAAACCGAAATTCCAAAATCAGATTTTGTTTGTCAGAGTAAAGTATTGAAATAATTTTTGAGGTACAGAGAGGCAAAGGTGCAAAGCGACAAAGTTTTCCCTTTGAACCTCTACTCCTTTGAACCTTTGAACCTAAAAAATATGCTAGAAATTTTAAAAGAACCTTGGCCTTGGTACGTTTCGGGTCCTTTAATTGGATTAACTGTTCCTATTTTATTGATTATCGGAAATAAATCTTTCGGAATCAGTTCTTCGCTCCGCCATATTTGCGCGGCATGTATTCCTTCGAATATTCCTTTCTTTAAATACGACTGGAAAAAAGAAAGCTGGAATTTATTCTTCGTTTTCGGAATATTTCTGGGCGGCGTTATTGCGGCTTACTTTTTATCAAATCCAAATCCGATAGAGATTACTCCGGAACTTTCTGAACAATTAGCAGGTTACGGAATTACAGATCATTCTGGTTTAGTTCCGGCGCAGTTATTCTCTTGGGAAAGTTTAGTAACCCTTCGCGGATTCATTATGATTGTCGTTGGCGGCTTTCTAGTTGGCTTTGGAACTCGTTATGCCGGCGGGTGTACAAGCGGACACGCCATAATGGGAATTTCAAATTTACAATGGCCCTCTTTAGTAGCAACGATCTGTTTTATGATTGGCGGTTTTGTAATGTCACTTTTGATTTTACCTTATATTCTTTCACTTTAAAATTTCAAAAATGAGCAATTTAGAAAATAAAAATACAGACACTGAGGGAATCAACGCAAGTCAGATTAAAGATTCAGGTTTCGCAAACTTAAAATATCTTGTAGTTGGAATTCTTTTCGGAATTGTATTCGTAAAAGCCGAAATCATCAGCTGGTTCCGCATTCAGGAAATGTTTCATCTGCAGTCTTTCTTTATGTATGGCGTAATTGGAAGCGCAGTTACTGTGGGCGTTGTATCTGTTTTCATCATTAAAAAATTCAACATTAAAACGCTTCAGGGCGAAAAAATCGAAATTCAGCCTAAAGTTTTCGACAAAGGACAAATCTACGGCGGTTTGTTATTTGGTTTTGGCTGGGCCATTACCGGAGCTTGTCCGGGACCGCTTTTTGCTCAAATTGGGACTGGAGCAACCGTAATTGCAGTTACTTTATTAAGTGCCATTGCAGGAACTTGGTTTTACGGATTAATAAAAGATAAACTTCCTCATTAGAATTTAAAATATAAAAAATGAGCAGCGCAGCAGAACAATTACTATTAAGAAAAGCAACAATTGCCGACATACCAGTTATCTGGACCATCATACAAGATGCCATCGAACAAAGACGCCAGGAAGGAAGTTCGCAATGGCAAGACGGTTATCCTAATGAACTTAGCATTACCAACGATATAAATAACGGTTACGGATACGTACTTACAGAAAACGAAACTATTTTATCCTATTCTGCCATTATATTCGATAAAGAACCTGCTTACGAAGATATAGAAGGAAAATGGCTCACCAACGGAGATTATGGCGTTGTACATCGCGTAGCCGTATCAAAATTGGCAAAAGGAAAAGGCATTGCAACAAAGCTTTTTAAAAACATAGAAGGTTTATGCCTCGAAAAAAATATTCACAGCATAAAAGTAGACACCAATTTCGACAATGTGCCTATGCTTAAAATTTTAGAAAAATTAGAGTATACTTATTGTGGCGAAGTCTATTTTAGAGGAGCAGCCCGAAAAGCTTTCGAAAAAAAACTAGCTTAAAAATATACAATCTTAATATTAAACTGGGCGTGCCACCATCCCGATAAGAGGGCAAATATACTTTGCACTTATACGCCCTCTTATCGGCATGCTGTCGGGCTATCCGCGCTACTTCGGTAGCATGCTCCTATCCCTCACGCGCGCAAATGAAGAACTTATTTCGAAAAAAACACAAGTTCGTTTTTTCGAATCTTTATAAGAATACTATTTTGAGGCTACTATAACCTCTACTCCTATTTCTTCTAGTTTCGTTTTGGTTTCGATATCGATACCATCATCCGTAATCAAAACATCAATTTTATCCAGATTACAAATTTTACCAAAGCCTCTAACATTCATTTTTGTAGAATCTACCAGTACAATTACCTTTTCTGCAAGCGAAATCATTACCTGATTCAGATGTGCCTCAGAAGCATTCGAAGTACTTAAACCAAAATCCAGATGAAGTCCGTCTGCTCCTAAAAACAATTTATTACACGAAAATTCTTTTAATATTGCTTCAGAAATTGGCCCAATGACAGAATTTGAACTCTTACGAACATCACCCCCCAACTGTATCGTATCAACATTTGTTTCCTTGCTCAGTTCCAGAGACACCTTTAAAGAAGGCGTAATCACTGTTAGTTTTTGAAAACCAGAAATAATTTGCGACAGGTAATGAACATTAGATCCTGACCCTAATATGATGTAATCAAAATTATTAATATACTTTAAAGCCTCTTTTGCTATTTGCTTTTTTTGCTCCACCTGAAGCCCTTCTTTATCACTTAAGTCTCTTTCGAAAGCGTAAATAGGTTGCTTGCTCGCACCACCATGAGTGCGGTGCAGCAAGTTTTCATTTTCCAAAAAATTCAAATCCTTTCGTATTGTTACGGTTGAAACATTCAAAATTTCGCATAAATCCGCCACATTTACGTAGCCGCTTTTATCCAGTTCTTTAAGTATCTCCTCTTGTCTTTTGTTTATAATAACCATAATAGACTGATAGTATTAAGATTTTTGAAGGTATAAATGTACAATAAAAAAATAATTTTAAAAAAACCTTATTTTATTACTTTTGTTTCGTTTTGTTTCGTTAATTTTGCTTTATAGAGATAAAAACAACAAAAAGAAACAAAAACAAACACCATATGAAACGTTCAGAACAGTTATCGAAACTAAAAAGCACTGAAAAGTGGGATGTAATTGTAATAGGCGGTGGAGCAAGCGGTCTTGGAACCGCTCTTGATGCTGCAAGCAGAGGCTACAAAACAATCTTGGTCGAAGCAGTAGATTTTGCCAAAGGAACCTCAAGCAGAAGCACAAAATTAGTGCATGGCGGTGTGCGTTACTTAGAGCAAGGAGATGTGCACCTGGTAAAAGAAGCTTTAAAAGAAAGAGGATTGATGGCACAAAATGCCGGACATTTAGTTAAAAACCAATCTTTTGTTATCCCTAATTACAATTGGTGGGGCGGCTATTTTTATACCATTGGCTTAACTGTATATGATTGGCTGGCGGGACGTTTAAGCTTAGGTCGCTCAAAATATATTTCGAAAAGAAAAACAATCGAAATGCTTCCAAACGTACAGGAAAAAGGTTTAACAAGCGGTGTAATTTATCATGACGGACAATTTGATGATTCGCGACTTGCTATAAATATTGCTCAAACTGCTGCAGAAAAAGGTGCTTGTATTATAAACTACTGTAAAGTTGTTAACTTATTAAAAGACGACAATGGTCAAGTTATTGGTGTTCAAGTATTAGATCAGGAAACAGGAGACAAATATGATCTAAAAGGATCTGTCATTATTAATGCAACCGGAGTTTTTACCAATGCTATAATGAAACTAAACGATACCGTTTACAAAAAATATATTGTGCCAAGCCAGGGAATTCACCTGGTTTTCGACAAATCATTTCTACCGGGCGATCATGCTTTAATGATTCCTAAAACAAGCGACGGAAGAGTTTTATTTGCTGTGCCTTGGCATAACCGAATTGTAGTAGGAACAACTGATACTTTAATTAAAAAACAAAGTTTAGAACCTATCGCTCTTGAAAGCGAAATTGAGTTTGTACTCGAAACTGCACAACGCTTTTTAGCAAAAAAACCAACAAGAGCCGATGTTCTATCTGTTTACGCTGGTTTACGTCCTTTGGCAGCACCAAAAGAAGAAGGAAAAAGCACTAAAGAAGTATCAAGAAGCCATAAAATTATAGTTTCTGAAACGGGCTTAATAACTATTACTGGCGGAAAATGGACTACTTACAGAAAAATTGCCGAAGACATTATAGACAAAGCAATCAAAACACGTAAAATACCTGCAAAAGGTTGTAATACAGAACATCTTTCTATTCACGGAAATCAGCCTACTACTACTTTAGACAGAGAAAACCACTTATATATTTATGGTTCAGATATTCCTAAAATACGTCAGTTGCAACAAAACGAACCTGAATTAAAAGAAAAAATACATCCTGATCACGAGTTTACAATGGCAGAAGCCGCTTGGGCGGTTCGATACGAAATGGCCAGAACGGTAGATGATATTTTAGCAAGACGTGTTCGTTTATTATTCTTAGATGCCAGAGCTGCAGTTCAGTCTTCTGAAAAAGTAGCAAGATTACTGGCTAAAGAACTCGGACATGATGAAGCGTGGATCGCTCAGGAAGTTTTAAATTTTAAAGAGATTTCAAAAGGATTTTTTCTATCTGAATTTCGATAAAACAATGTGAATTTCAACAACAGAACTTATTAACTTAATTATACTATCAACCATGCAAGAAAAATTAATTTTAGCTCTAGACCAGGGAACAACTTCCTCCAGAGCTATTCTATTCAATCACGAAGGAGAAATTGTAAGCCTCTCACAAAAACCATTCGAACAAATTTTCCCCAAACCAGGATGGGTAGAACACGATCCTAACGAAATCTGGTCTTCTCAGATAAGTACAGCCGCCGAGGTAATCGCAAAAGTGGGAATTTCAGGCCGCGAAGTTGCAGCAATCGGAATCACCAATCAGCGTGAAACTACTATTGTTTGGGATAGAGAAACCAGCGAGCCTATTTATAATGCTATTGTTTGGCAAGATCGCAGAACAGCAAAATTTTGTGACGAATTAAAAGCACAAGGTCATGCTGATATGATTCAGAAAAAAACGGGTTTAATTCTGGATGCCTATTTCTCAGGAACAAAAGTAAAATGGATTCTTGATAATGTTCCCGGAGCACGTGAAAAAGCAGAACAAGGAAAACTTTGTTTTGGAACTGTAGATACTTGGCTTATCTGGAAACTTACCCGTACTAAGTTATTCATGACCGATGTTTCTAATGCCAGCAGAACTTTATTATTCAACATTCATACTTTAGAATGGGACAATGAATTATTAGAATTATTCGATATCCCGAGAGCAATGCTTCCGGAAGTAAAACAAAGCAGTGAAATTTACGGAGAAACCTGCACTACTCTGTTTGCAACAAAAATTCCTATTGCAGGAGTTGCAGGAGATCAGCAAGCAGCTCTTTTTGGTCAATTGTGCACCAATTCAGGAATGGTCAAAAATACGTATGGTACAGGTTGTTTTATGTTAATGAATACGGGAGAAAAACCAATTCAGTCTACAAACAATTTATTAACTACGATTGCCTGGAAAATCAACGGAAAAACTACTTATGCTTTAGAAGGCAGTGTGTTTGTTGGAGGTGCCGCTGTACAATGGCTGCGAGATGGAGCAAAAATGATTGATTCATCAGAAGAAATTGAAGCTCTTGCCGCCAGTGTTCCTGACAACGGAGGCGTATATTTTGTACCGGCATTAACTGGTTTAGGAGCTCCATATTGGGATCAATATGCCAGAGGTGCCATTATGGGAATAACCAGAGGAACAACAAATGCTCATATTGCCAGAGCAACTTTAGAAGGAATTGCTTATCAGGTAAATGATTTAGTAAAAGCTATGGAAGCTGATTTTGGCGACAAAGGAAAAGAACTAAGAGTTGACGGAGGTGCTGCTACCAATAATTTATTGATGCAATTTCAATCAGATATCTTTAGATCTACTGTAACACGCCCAAAAACACTTGAAACAACAGCTCTTGGCGCTGCTTATCTTGCCGGACTTGCTGTAGGATATTGGGCAAACTTAGATGATTTGAAAGAACAATGGTCTATAGACAAAGTATTTTCGCCAGAAATGGAAGAAAAACAAGTGAATACACTTGTAAAAAACTGGGATAAAGCCGTTGGACGCACATTAAGCTGGATTGAAGAATAACTAAAAACGAAAGATATGACTCCTTTTATAGCAGAAATTTTAGGCACTATGGTGATGATTTTATTAGGAAATGGCGTTGTGGCAAACGTCAATCTTAAAGGTACAATTGGTAATAATTCAGGTTGGATTGTCGTAACCAGCGCATGGGCATTTGCCGTGTTTGTAGGGGTAACTATTGCAGGCCCCGTTAGCGGAGCACATTTAAACCCTGTCGTTACTCTTGGCTTAGCACTTATAGGAAAATTTAGTTGGGATTTAGTTCCTACCTATATATTAGGTGAAATGATTGGAGCAATGCTGGGAGCATTTTTAGTATGGTTATCACACAAAGATCATTTTGCAGCAACAGAAGATGAAGGAGCGAAACTTGCTTGTTTTTCTACAGAACCCGCCATCAAGAATAATTTATCTAATTTGATAAGCGAAGCAATTGCAACTTTTGTTTTGATATTTTCTATTTTCTACATTGCAGGACCCAGCTTACAAATTGCAGCTGATGCAAACGCAGCAATTGGTTTAGGGACTATAGGCGCCCTGCCTGTTGCAATAGTCGTATGGGCAATTGGTCTTTCGTTAGGAGGTACAACCGGATATGCTATAAATCCCGCAAGAGATTTAGGTCCAAGAATTATGCATGCTATTTTACCAATAAAAGGAAGCAGTAACTGGGGATATGCCTGGATCCCAATTGTAGGACCTATAATTGGAGCTTCTTTGGCTGCAGCATTATATCTCAGCCTTAATTAACAACATCTTCTTTTAATCCAGAAATTTCATGAAAAATCTTTTTCTTTCTATGATAATCATCATAGGACTAGCTGGCTACGCTCAAGAATCAACGCCGGAAAGTACGGCTGGTAAAGAACCAAGCCGATTAAATTTTAATGTTACACTTGCAACCAGTCACCTTTGGAGAGGATTAATTATCAGTCCTAGTATGACCGCTATGGGAGATATTCATTATACCTTCGATAAAAATCGAAACTTTTCGGTTGGTGTTTGGGGCGGTAACAGTTTTGATGGTAAATACACTGAGGTAGATTATTACGTTCAGTACAAACATAAAGGACTTACAATTGGTCTTTGGGATTTATTCAACACTACAAATGTTGAACATCCGGAAGTTTTTAATTACGATAAAAACACGACGACTCACCTTATTGATTTAAGAACTTCGTATCGTTTTTCTCCGGAATTTCCATTACGAATCGAGGCCGATATTATTCTTTATGGAAACGACAAAGAGTTAAACTCTGATTCTAATTATAAAAACAGATATTCAACTTATGTAGAATTAGGATATCCAGTTATAAAAAATGACGACATCACATTAGATGCTTACATGGGAGCGGGATTTTCGCTTGACGGAAAAACAAATCTATATATTAAGGATCCGGATCGCAATTTTGGCATCGTAAATACAGGACTTAAAGCTTCTAAAGATATTTCGATATTTCAATATAAACTTCCGGTTTTTGCAGGTATTATGTGGAATCCGGCTGAAAAATATACTCGTATGCAATTAGGAGTTTCATTATTCTAAAAGCCTGAACAAATTATTCTTTATCAAACCCGACACGTCTTAAAAGCTTGTCGGGTTTTATTTTTAACTTTAAACAATCGTTAAATATTTACCAACCAATATTTTAAGTAAAAAATTGCATTATTTTTATACTAATTATATAGAGTTTATCTAGCTGGTAATTTCGTCTTTTTTGAATTAACAAAAATTTAACACGACATTTGTATATACAACTATTAAAAGATATACATTTGTATATACAAATTATACACTTACGACTATGACAATTGAAGAGGTTATTAAGAGTACAGTTAAGATGGATAATGCGAAAAAAGTTATTCTGAATATTATGTACACACAAAATGTGATTCAGGATCATTTCAACGAGTTAATAAAACCGTATGATTTATCCGGAGAACAGTATAATGTACTGCGTATATTAAGAGGACAAAAAGGAAATCCTGCTAATATGTGTGTTATACAAGAGCGTATGTTAGCTAAAACGAGCAACACAACCCGATTAGTTGACAAATTATTACTAAAAGAATTCGTTACAAGAAATGTGTGTCCTGGCAACCGACGAAAGATTGAAGTTTTAATTACACAAAAAGGACTAGATGTTTTAAAAGAATTAGACCCAAAAGTAGATGAGCATGAGCGCACATTTGCCGAGAATATAAGCCCGGAAGAATTAGAATTATTAAATACATTATTAGAAAAATACCGAACCCAACAAAATTAATATCAAAAATAATATTATGAGCACACTATTAGACAATCTAAATTGGAGATATGCAACTAAAAAATTTGATGCAAGCAAAAAAATTTCTTCAGCAGATTTAAATACTTTAAAAGAAGCTGTGAGATTAGCGGCATCTTCATACGGATTACAACCATACAAAGTAATTATCGTAGAAAACCCGGAAATTAGAGAACAGTTAAAAGCTGCGGCTTACGGACAAACTCAAATTACTGATGCTTCGCAGTTATTCATTTTTGCAAACGACTTAAATGCCGGAGCAGAATCTGTAGATGCTTACATTAAAAACATCAGCGAAACAAGAGGTGTCCCTGCTGATGCATTAGCTGGATTCAGCGACATGATGAAAGGTACAATCGCTAACTTGTCTCAAGAAGCTAAAAACATCTGGACAGCAAAACAAACCTATATTGCTTTAGGAACTTTACTTGCTGCTGCTGCTGAATTAAAAATCGACGCAACTCCAATGGAAGGCTTCAACCCTGCTGCATTCAACGAAATCTTAGGTTTCGATAAATTAGGCTTAAACGCATCAGTTATCGCAACTGTAGGTTACAGACATGATGAAGACGATACACAGCATTACAAAAAAGTTAGAAAATCTCACGAGGAATTATTTATCACTATATAATTATTTATTAATCCAAATTCAATTTTAACAACATGAAAAATTTAAAGACAATTGCAATTGCATTATTCGTAGCAGCAGCTGGTATTTCAGTAAACGCTCAAACTAAAAAAATCGACGTAAAAGCATCTACTATTAAATGGGTAGGTAAAAAAGTAACAGGAGAGCACTCTGGAACTGTAAACTTCAAAGAAGGAGCAGTAGTTTTCAAAGGAAAAAAATTAACTGGCGGTTCTTTTACTGTTGATATGACTTCATTAACTTCTACAGATTTAACTGGAGAATACCAAGGAAAATTAAACGGTCACTTAAAAGCTGACGATTTCTTTGGAACTGACAAATTCCCAACTTCAAAATTAGTTTTCAAAAAAATTGGTTCTAAATCTGCTGACGTTTACACTGTAACTGCTGATTTAACTATTAAAGGTATCACTAAACCTGTAACTTTTGATATCACTGTAGCTGGAAACACTGCTACAACAGCTTTTAAAGTTGACAGAACTAAATACGATATTAAATACAACTCTGGTAACTTCTTCCAAAACTTAGGAGACAAAACTATCAATGACGATTTCGAATTAACAGTAGCTTTAAAATTCTAATTTAAGCACACTAAATTCGCATATAAGAAAAACCCTAACAGATTGATTATGTTAGGGTTTTCTTGTTTTTAAACTTTTCGAAAACATAACGTTCTTAATATTAAAATAACACTTTCATAATAACTATAGCCGTATTGATTAACATTCGGCCTCTAATTTTGAGGAAAATAAAAATCAAAAATCAGGAATCAAAATTATAGTTATGAAAACAAAAATACGTGTTGTAATTTTTACACTTTTAAGTACTTTTTTTCTTCAAGCTCAACAGCAGACTAAAGGGATTATTGGAACTAACAATTGGATGAACAATTGGACCAATTTTAATCCGGCTAAAATGGAATACAGCGAAGCAACCAATATAATTGCAGGAACAATTGATAAAGATACCCGATTAGTAAAACGAAATACGTATCAATTAGTTGGAATTGTTTATGTAACAAACAATGCCGTTTTAACGATCGAACCGGGAACTGTTATACGAGGAGATGATAAAACCTGCGGGACACTGGTAGTTACAAATGGAGCCAAAATTATGGCCGAAGGTTTAGAAACAGATCCTATTGTTTTTACTTCAAATAAAGAAATTGCAGACAGAAGACCTGGTGACTGGGGCGGTATAATTGTTTTAGGAAAAGCACCTATTAATTCTCTTGGTGGTCTTCATACACTTCCTTTTAACTTAGAACCAATGTTAAATCATTACGGAGGTACAGATGCCGAAGACAATTCTGGTGTATTAAAATACGTTCGAATTGAATTCTCCGGCAGAAAATTAAGTGCCGAAAAAGAACTTAACGGACTTTCACTTGCCGGTGTTGGAAGAAAAACAGTTTTAAGTAATATTCAAATTAGTTTTTCAAACGATGATTCTTTCGAATGTTATGGAGGCGATTTGAATATGAACAACTTAGTTTCTTACCGAACTACAGATGATGATTTCGATTTTACGCAAGGCGCACAAATCAACATCAATAATAGTATTGCTATTCGTCATCCTTTTTCTTCAGATATTTCAGGATCAAGATGTTTTGAAGTTGACTCTTACGACAAAATTCAAAATACAGATATGAGCAAAAAAATGACCAAAATAAATGCGACAAACATTACTTTGGTTAATTTAGAAGAAAACAATCAGGGATTAGTTAGAGAATCAGTTTATGTTAGAGAAAATACATTTTTTAATCTAAGCAATAGTATTGTTTCTGGTTTTTCTCCCTTTGTTTTATTGGAAGGAAATATTGGAAACGGCGAAGTAAACTTGTCAAAATTGAGTTTTAAAAACATAATTGTGAACAATTGCAACGGCGGAATTACGAGCGAATCGTCAAGCGGTAATGCTTCGATTCAGGATTATTACAACCCAAATTCTGGCATTCAATACACAAAAATGAAAAATACAGAGCTGTTTACAACTCCAAACATCAAAGGAAATCCAGATTTTAGAGCAAACACAAACAATACGATTGCTATTGGAAATTAAGCTTTTAAAGAGGTTTTTGATTTTAAAATTTAACAAATTTTAGAATTTAGAAAAGATTTTTTTGAAATTTTATGTATTCTAATTCAAATTACATTTATATCTTTGTCAAATCAAAATAAAGAAATGAAAACATTAATGAACAATACTTGGTGGTGGAAGAATTTACGTCAAACGTCGTGAACGAAGCTTCCTATGGTACTGTAAAAACTATAAATATAAAGGGCTTGTCATCACGACAAGCCCTTTTTTTTTGATCAAAACTCAGCCGAAAATATATTAAAAACTAAAAAACAACATACTTTGAAACCTTTTATACTCAACACGCATTACAAACAAATTCTGGCAGATACCATTACGCCGGTAAGTATTTATTTTAAAATAAGAGACAAATTTCCAAATAGTTTATTACTGGAAAGTAGTGATTATCACGGAAATGACAATAGTTTTTCTTACGTTTGCTGTAACCCGATTGCAACAATTAAGATCGAAAACGAAACGATTTCAAAAACTTTCCCTGACGGAACTACAGAACAAATTTCAATCGATGCTTCGACCAATATCCCAGAAGTAATTCAGGAATTTTCAAGTCAGTTTCAATCAGAAAAAAACGATTTTAAATTCATCAATAACGGATTATTCGGATACATTTCTTACGATGCCGTTCGTTATTTCGAAAAAGTATCAATTGCTAAAAAAGATACGGCAACTTTAATTCCGGATGTGTTTTATGCTGTTTACCAAAACATCATCGCCATCAATCACTTCAAAAACGAAGCGTATATTTTTTGCCATAGCGTAGACGGAAAAAATAATATTGCCGAAATCGAACAATTATTACAGTCCAGAAATATTGCTTCATACAAATTCACCAAAGAAGGTGAAGGTTTCTCTAACTTAACCGATGATGAATTCAAGCATAATGTGGCTTTGGCTAAGAAACATTGTTTTAGGGGCGACGTTTTTCAACTCGTTTTATCGCGTCGTTTTACACAAGGTTTTAAAGGTGACGAATTCAACGTTTACCGCGCTTTAAGAAGCATCAACCCTTCTCCTTATTTGTTCTTTTTTGATTATGGAGATTTCAAAATATTTGGGTCTTCGCCCGAAGCTCAAATTATCGTAAAAAACAGAAAAGCTGAAATTCACCCAATTGCAGGAACTTTTAAAAGAACCGGAAATGACGAACGCGATGCCCTTTTGGCCAAAGAATTATCAGAAGATAAAAAAGAAAACAGCGAACACGTTATGCTGGTCGATTTAGCCAGAAACGATTTAAGCCGAAACGGTCATGATGTTAATGTAGAAAAATACAGAGAAGTTCAGTTTTTCTCACACGTAATTCACTTAGTTTCTAAAGTTACAGGTCATTTACATGAAAAAGCAACTACTATGCAAGTTGTAGCAGATACTTTTCCGGCAGGAACTTTAAGCGGAGCACCAAAACACAGAGCCATGCAATTGATTGAAGATTACGAGAAAACGAATCGTAATTTCTACGGCGGCGCAATTGGCTTCATGGATTTTGAAGGAAACTTTAATCACGCGATTATGATTCGAACTTTCCTGAGTAAAAATCATCAATTACATTGTCAGGCCGGAGCTGGAATCGTAGCAAGTTCTGATGAAGAAAGCGAAATGCAGGAAGTTTATAACAAATTAAGAGCATTAAATACAGCGCTTGAAATGGCGGAGAAGATTTAGTATTCAGTCGCTCCCGATAGCTATCGGGATCAGTCGCAGGGATATAGAATGAGAAACAATATGTCTCCCGAGGTTAAAACCTCGGACAATGTTTGAAAAGCAAACGTAAAACAATCTATATAAACATAGCCGACGGTTTCAACCGTCGGGACAAAGATTAGCAAGACCATAAAAAATTAAAAACCACAAAACCATAAATCATGAAAAAAGCAATTTCAATTTTAGTTTTAATCATTACTATCACCTCTTGTAATTCGGAAAAAAAAGAAAATCCTATTAAAGGAACCTGGCGTTTGATATCAGCAGAAACAACCGAAAAAGATTCAACGTTTTCGACTTTCAATTCAAAAACAAAAATGATTAAAATTATAAACGATACTCATTTTGCTTTTTTCAATCATGATTTAAATAACGGAAAAGATTCAACAAATGCAGTATTCTTTGGCGGAGGCGGAAAATATACTTTAAAGGACAGTACATACACAGAGAATCTGGAATACTTTAATAACCGTCAATGGGAAAATGGAAAATTTGAGTTTACAGTAACAATCAAAAATGACACTCTAACTCAAAAAGGAATAGAAAAAGTAGAAAAATTAGGAATCGACCGCATTATTACTGAAAAGTACGTTCGAGAAAAATAGAAAAAGTATTCAGTCGCGGTTTACAGTCACAGAAAAAACTTAGTAACTCAGAACCTTAGCAACTTAGAACCTCAAGAAAAAATGAAAAAAATATTAGTTATAGACAATTACGATAGTTTCACTTACAACTTAGTACACTATCTGGAAGATTTAAACTGCGAAGTAACCGTTTATAGAAACGACGAATTCGAGATTGACGAAATCGCTTCTTTCGATAAAATACTACTTTCTCCAGGTCCTGGAATTCCGGATGAAGCAGGTTTATTAAAAGCCGTAATCGAAAAATATGCGCCAACAAAAAGTATTCTGGGCGTTTGTTTAGGACAGCAGGCAATTGGCGAAGTTTTTGGCGGAACACTTTCTAACCTTGATAAAGTATATCACGGTGTAGCAACAAACGTAAAAACAGTAGTTTCAGATGAAATTTTGTTTGAAGGTTTAGGAAACGAATTCGAAGTTGGGCGCTACCATTCATGGGTTGTGGATGCCAATTTACCTGATGTTCTGGAAGCAACTTCAGTCGACGAAAACGGACAAATTATGTCACTAAGACACAAAACTTTTGATGTAAGAGGCGTTCAGTTTCACCCGGAAAGTGTACTTACGCCAAAAGGAAAATTGATTTTAGAAAATTGGATTAACAGCTAGTTTTCAGTTACAGTATTCAGTCTCAGAAAAAACCTTAGCACCTCAGAACCTTAGCAACTTAGATCCTCATGAAAATAACTATTAAAGAAACTAAAGAAATCAATATCGAAGACGTTTTGATATTATATAAAGCAAACGAATGGAGTTCGGCAAATAAACCAAACGAATTATATAACGGTCTTTTGAATTCAGAAACTTTGATTACGGCTTGGGAAGAAAAGAAATTAGTAGGTCTTGGCAATGCAATTTCTGATGGATTCTTAACGGTTTATTATCCACATTTATTGGTACTTCCGGAATATCAGGGAAAAGGAATTGGAAAATTGATTATAGATAAAATGCAAGAGAAATACAGCCAATTTCATATGCAAATGCTAACTGCCGATGGAAAATCTGTGGATTTCTACAAGAAAAACGGATTTGAAAGAGCCGGAAAAACAGAACCCATGTGGATTTATCAAGGAGACGAACATTAAAAAGTAAACAGTCGCAGTATTCCGTCTCAGAAAAAAACTTAGCAACTTAGTTCCTTAGAACCTTAGCAACTTAAAAGAAAAAATGAAAACTATATTAAACAAATTAATCAATCACGAAGTGCTTTCTAAACAAGAAGCAAAAGATGTCTTGATTAATATTTCGAGTGGTCAATACAATCCGAGTCAGATTTCGGCATTTTTGACCGTATTTATGATGAGAAGCATTACGATCGATGAACTTTCGGGTTTTCGTGAAGCTTTATTAGAATTATGTATTCGTGTTGACTTATCAGCATACAATACAATCGATCTTTGCGGAACAGGCGGCGACGGAAAAGACACGTTCAACATTTCGACTTTAGCCTCTTTTGTTTCAGCCGGAGCTGGAATTAAAATAGCAAAACACGGAAATTACGGCGTTTCGTCTATTTCAGGATCAAGTAACGTAATGGAAAAAATGGGAATCAAATTCAGCAATGATGCTTCATTTTTAGAAAAATGTATCGATGAAGCCGGAATTTGTGTTTTGCACGCTCCCCTATTTCACCCGGCAATGAAAAATGTGGGGCCAATTCGTAAAGAATTAGCCGTAAAAACCTTTTTTAATATGCTGGGGCCAATGGTAAATCCATCGTTTCCACAAAATCAATTGGTTGGCGTTTTCAATTTGGAATTAGCTAGAATGTATGCTTATTTATACCAAAATACCGACATTAATTTCACGATCCTGCATTCGCTTGACGGATATGACGAAATTTCTTTAACAGGCCCAACCAAAACAATCACATCACACTTGGAAGGAATGTTGAAACCAGAAGATTTTGGCGTTCATCTTTTATCACAAACCGAAATAGAAGGAGGAAAAACCATCGAAGAATCGGCAGAAATATTCACCAATATCATTTCAGGAAAAGGAAACGAAGCACAAAATAATGTGGTTTGTGCCAATGCTGCAATGGCAATCGCCACGGTTACAAAATGTTCTCCATTAGAAGGATTTGAATTGGCAAAAGAAAGTTTATTATCCGGAAAAGGATTAAAAGCGTTACAGAAATTACAAGAATTAAGTAAATAAAAAACAAACACAAAT